>Ga0181532_10005077_pt1 | contig 11287 bp, 10 predicted proteins | sample PEATcosm2014_Bin_33_FD_119768 | JGI IMG/M metagenome (GOLD analysis project Ga0181532, IMG submission 119768) | Peatland microbial communities from MTU Mesocosm Facility, Houghton, MI, USA - PEATcosm2014_Bin11_30_metaG | ecosystem: Environmental > Terrestrial > Soil > Wetlands > Peat | place...
CGTCGCGGTGATCAGAATTCTCTCGCCGAGAATCAAGGAGACCAGTCACGACCTGCAGGAAGTGGTCGAGGAATTTTCGGGCGAGCTGCAGGAACGCATCGCCGGAATCTCGACGACCAAATCATTTGCGCGCGAGGCGGACGAGGCGCGCCGCTTCCATCAGCGAACCACCGAGCTTTACGACCTGACCATTGAGAGCGTGAAGCTGTCCTCGACCCATCAGATGCTCACCGAGTTCATCTCGCGCGGCGCACCGTTGATCGTGATCTGGGCGGGCGCGCTGATGATCATGCACGGTCAGATGACGATTGGAACCGTGGTCGCGTTCTTTGCGTTCCTGGGCGCGCTGTACCTGCCGCTGCAGCGGTTCTCGGAATTGTCGATCATCGTGGCGACTGCATTGGCCGCGATCGAGCGGATTTTCGCGTTCTTCGATGAGACGCCCGAGGTCCATGACGTGCCCGGTGCGCCGGCGCTCAAAGTGAAAAGCGGGCTGGTCGAGATCCAGCATCTGCGCTTTGGCTACAAGCCGCTGGACGGCGGACCGATCCGCCTCATTCTCGACGATGTGAATCTGACTGTCCCGGCCGGGACCACGGTGGCGTTGGTTGGGCGCTCGGGGGCCGGCAAGACCACGCTCGCCAGCCTGATTCCGCGCTTCTACGAACTGGCCGCCGGCCAAATTTTGATCGATGGCACCAACATTTCGAGCGTCACGCTCAAGTCGCTGCGCGATTCAATCGGGATTGTCCCCCAAGACGCGATCCTGTTCAGCGCATCGATTCGCGAGAACGTGCAATATGGGCGCCCCGGCGCGCCCGACGCAAATGTCTGGCGGGCGCTCGAGCAGGCCAACATCCGCGACTTCGTCGATTCGATGGTTGACAAGCTCGACACGATGATAGGCGAGGGCGGCGTGCGGCCTTCGACCGGTCAGCGTCAGCGCCTCGCGCTGGCGCGCGTGTTTCTGAAAGACCCGCCGATTTTGATCCTCGATGAAGCCACCTCCGGCCTCGATTCGGAAGTGGAAAACCTGATTCACGACGCCGTGCGCCGCCTGATGAAGGGACGGACGTCCTTCCTGATTGCGCATCGGCTCGCCAGCGCGGTAGATGCGGATGTGATCGTCGTGCTCGATTGCGGGAAGATCGTCGAGGTCGGTTCGCATTCGGAGCTCGTGAAGCGCGCGGGCGTGTACTCGCAGCTCTTCAACGAGCAGACTCGCAAGCTGCGCGTGACGCCCGACCACATCACGCGCGTGCCCGGTTCGCTGAGTCCTGCGCCGGGCGGAGGTCGCACCGATTAGCGATGGGCCGCAGACGGCGGGTTTGCCGAGGCGGCTATACTTTTGAAATCAGGAAGAGAAACACGGCGAAGAAGAACACCCCGATTATCACCACCTGGGCGACTATTGCCGTCCTGCTCCTGGCGGGAGCCAGCGACTGATCGTCAGTGTCATATGTGATCCCGATCGGCGCGAGGCTCGGTTGAGTTGACGAACCATCCCTGGCCGGCGCATTGGTAATCGACAGCACGCTGATCCGTTTCCCCGCCTTCTCGAGCCATTGCTCATACTGGTCGGTGTCGGCGAACTGCCTGGTGAAAATAGCCATTCTCACCCCTTGCTGACGCCCGCCGGCGCCAGCAAGACGAAATTAAGTTTGACGCCGGGTTAAGTCAATTGGAGTGTTTCAATGATTCGCCAATTGATCAGCTCTATGCGTGCCAACGGGCGTCTTCGCTATTGGTAAGGATAGAAAACGTAAAACAGAATCGACAGCCCGCATAGCAACCACAATCCGGCGTGGACCTCGCTGCGGCGCCCAGTGGCGAGCTTGACCAGGGGATAAAGAATCAGTCCGGCCGTGATTCCGATCCCGATGTTGTAGGTGAAACTCATCAGCGCAATCACCGTAAAGGCGGGAATCAGTTCGGTGTAATCGTCGAAATCGATCTTGACGACCGGCGCAATCATCATCGCGCCCACGACAATCAGCGCCGGCGCGTACGCCGCGGCCGGGATCGCAGCTACCAGGGGCGCGAAGAACAGCGACATCGCGAACAACGCTGCGACCACCACGGCGGTCAAGCCAGTGCGTCCGCCGGCGTGGACGCCGGCCGCAGATTCGATGTACGCGCCAGAGGTGGTGGTGCCCACCAGGCCTGCAAACATCGTGGCGATCGCGTCAGCAAGCATCGGGCGTTCGATCTGCGGCAAGGTCCCGTCGGCGTCGAGAAATCCGGCTCGCGCGGAGACTCCGATCAGCGAACCCATCGTGTCGATCAATGCCATCACGAATATCGTCAGCAGTACGCCGAAAAATCCGACGCTCAACGCGCCTCGCAGATCGAGTTTCAGCATGATGGGCGCGGGATTCGGCGGCATGCTGACCCACAGCGACGGCGGCTTCGCGACGCCCGTGACAAATGCAATGCCCGCCGAGATCAAAATCCCGAGCAGGATTGCGCCCGGCACGCGCCGGACCATCAGTACCGCGATCAGCACGAAGCTGAGCACCGCGACCTCGACCGACGGCGCCGCGAGATTCCCGATTCTCACCGGCGCGCCGGCCACGCCAAGCGCGACGATTCCGGATTCATTGAGTCCGATGAAGCTGAGGAACAGTCCGATTCCCACTCCGAAGCTGTAGCAAAGACCTGGCGGCAGCGCTTCGACCATCCATTGCCGCACGCGCGCTACGGTCAACAGCGCGAACATCGCGCCCGCCAGAAACACGGCAGCCATCGCGGTTTGCCAACTGTAGCCAAGCACCTTCACGACGGTGTATGCGATGAACGCGTTCTCGCCCATGTACGGCGCAATTGCGAACGGGCGATTGGCGTACAGGCCCATCACCAGCGTTCCGACCACCGCAGTCATCACGGTCGCGACCATCGAAGGTCCTTCGGGGATGCCCGCGGCTTTCATAATGGCCGGATTGACCGCGATTATGTACGACATCGTGACGAACGTGGTGACGCCCGCCAGCACCTCGCGTCGAAACGTGGTGCCGGCAAGTTCCAACCCGAAGTAATTTGCTATTCGCGATTGCAAAAGACGCTCCCCCGACGATCCGCGAGGCCTGAATTACCACGTCGCGACAAGCACATGCCACTGGAATGCGTGTAAATGCAGTTTGGTATATAACCAACGAATCGCGAGCTGCAATTCGCGCGCGCATTGCCGCCAGCCGTCAATCCTGGCGCACGTCAAGAGTGAACAAATGACAGAAGAACAACCTGCCAAGACTCCGGAGACAAAGCCAATCGCGAAGCCGCCAGCGCCCGCGAAGCCGCCAGCGCCCGTGAAGCCGCGGGCGCTCAAATCGGTAACGACACTTGCGGTGGACGTCGGCGGAACTGGAATCAAGGCCGCCGCGCTCGACGAAAAAGGCAAGATGATAACCGAGCGGCAAAAGATCAAGACGCCGCGTAACGCGACGCCGAAAAAGGTGATCGCAATTATCGCAGAGCTCGCCAGGATGGCGGGGGCGTTCGACCGGGCGTCGGTGGGATTTCCGGGCGTGATCAAAAATGGCGTCGTTTACACCGCGCCGAATCTGGGCAAAGGATGGAACAACTTCCCGCTCGAGACGGCGCTGAAGAAGAAACTCAAACGCCCGGTGCGAATTGCCAATGACGCCGACGTGCAGGGCCTGGGATGCGTGACGGGCCACGGCGACGAACTGGTCATCACGCTCGGGACCGGGTTCGGATCGGTGCTGTTCGTTGACGGGCACCGGATACATCTCGAGCTGGGGCATCATCCGTTTCGCAACGGTAAGACTTACGAAGACGAGCTCGGCAACCGGGCGTTCGTGAAGAAGGGCAAGAAGAAGTGGAACAAACATCTGCGCGAAGCGATTGCCGAGATGGCGAAGACGTTCAACTACGACAGGCTTTACCTCGGTGGCGGCAATGCGGCGACCATCAACTTCAAGCTGCCGTCCAACGTCAAGGTGGTCAGCAATACGGAGGGCCTGCTCGGCGGTATCAAGCTGTGGCAGGCCGACCCTGTCGCGAAAAAGTGACCTAGCTCGAATGCGGGGGTAGCCGAGTCACTCGACCATCGAAACGCACCGGCCACCGCCTTGAGCAGTGGCAAATCGCTGGGAACGCGGAAGTTCCGGACTATCGGAAACCGGCACTTCAGCGCCCGCCAATTCAAAGTGAAAAGGGCTGATATTTCAAAACAATCGGATTCAACCGATTGCGTGTCGCGGGGCCTTGGAAGCTCAAAGGTTTTTCTCAGGCATGCGTTGTGCAGCATGAATGCACGCCGAACCAAGAATTCAAAGGTCCTGTTTGATGGAAACTGCAAGCACGAGCGAGAGCGTCACCTATCTGCGACCCGCATCCGCGGCGGAATTGATCCCCCGTCTCGCAGCTCTGAAGGAAGTCTCAGAACCAGAGACTCTTGGGCTCGCGAATGTGCGTCCGCTGCTGAGGACGCGCAACGCCAGGATGATGGCGATTTTGAGGTCGGCCAGGCGTGCTGCGCTGGTCCCCGCCACGATCCTGCTGATCGGCGAGAGCGGCGCCGGCAAGCGGTTGTTGGCGCGTCAGATACACGATTGGAGTCCCAGCCACGGCCGGCGGTTCATCCCGATCGATTGTGCAAGGATTTCTGAGAGCCTGGTAGCGGCGGAAACGGTCGAAGCTGTGACCGCGCTACTGACCGGAACAGGGACAAGCGATTGCACGAATGGTCACGGCGATCAGCCGGGAACGATTTTTTTGGAGAACATCGCGGACCTTGAGTTCGAGGCGCAGGCCAGGCTGTTGGACTTTGCTGACGCTCAGCGGCTCAGTCCGGTCTCGGGGCGAACTGATAAAGGCCGGATCAGAATAATTGCGGCATCCAATGGCGACCTGGCATCCGAGGTTCTGGCCAGGAAGTTCCGCGCCGATTTGTTTTACAGGATCAACGTCGTATCGTTGCGAATTCCTCCTCTGCGCGAACGCCCGGAAGACATTCTGCCACTGGCGGAATCTGCGCTGCGCGAAGAAGCGATTCGGTATGGGCGTCCCCATTTGCAGTTTTCGGCAGGAGCTCGATTCGCCCTCCAGCATCGCCCATGGTTGGGCAACGGGTTGGAGTTGTCGAGCGTGGTCGAGAGCGCCGTGATCCTGAGCGCCAACGATCTGATCAAGGCTGATGACATCCCCGAATTGAGCGCCCGGTATGCGCCGGCGGCTGCGGCCACTGCTGCTGCCGAGCCGGCGGCGAAGCTCTGCGAGGTTGAGCGAAATCACATCGCTCACGTTTTGGCTTCAGGTGTTACGGCGGCGGAGGCGGCTGAAATCCTCGGGCTCAGTGCCTCGACGCTCGCTCGCAAGCGCAAGCGGTACAATCTCTGCTGACAAATCGCGTAGCTGGATTGTGGCGCGGGTTCTTCGAAGAAATCCGAAATGCAGAAGTGACTATAGCTTGTGCCGCCTAGTTTCGAAAGATAGGGGCAACATCTTTGGCAGTTGGAGTCTCACAATCGCGCAGCTTGTTTCTGGCGGCGATGAGAGAGTTTATCGCAGCCGTCCGATCGCCGGCGGTTAGCTCCGTTTTCGCCTGCTTCACCAACGTGTCGTACTGAGCCTCACATGTAACGGGAGATTGCGCGGCCGAACGGAACACACTGAACCACACCACGGGAATCGCGAGAGTTAGAGTTAGAATGATAAGCAGCCGTTTGGACAGTCTCATACGGCTGCGTGAAGTCAGCTTGTCGGGTCCGCTTATCGCTTCGGCCATCTTCCGTCTTCTCGCTCATCCATCGAGGTCGCTACCTGGAAAGTTGCGACCAGGGATGAGCACACGATTAAATTACCTCAGATCAAGATCTGTCGCTATCGGATCGAGTCCGACGTCGCCGACAAAAATATCGCGGCATCTGGCGCCCGTATAAGCAAGGAAAGATTGGCGGGCGAGTCGGTCTTATTCGATGTGATATCGTTTCCTTTTGCGCCAGAGGGTGGCGATTCCGATACCGAGCGTGTCGGCCGCATCTTCCAGCGTGGGCGTGCGAGCGAGAACGCGCCTGATATGTTCCTCCTCGATCTGGTCCAGGGTAGCGCCCGCAGGGAGGTCGCTATGTCTCCCTGGCACCGGCTCGAAGATGGCATCGGGCAGGTCCTCCTTGTCGATCACGTTGCCGCGGCTCAGCACCACGGCGCGTTCGATCACGTTGCGCAGTTCCCGGATGTTTCCCGGCCAGGTATGCGAGGTGATCGCTTTCCTGGCTCCTTCCGAGAATTGGAGTCCGGAGCGTCGGTTGCGAGCCGAGGCTTCCGCCAAAAACTTCTCCGCGAGCGGTATCAAGTCCTCCAGGTGCTCGCGAAGCGCCGGTACGCGCAAACTGATGACGTTCAAACGGTAGTAAAGATCGACGCGGAACTGCCCGGCCGAAATTTCCTCGCGAAGATCGCGGTTGGTAGCCGCGATAATACGGGTGTCGACTTTGATGGTGCGGTCGCCGCCGACTCGTTCAAACAACTCGTCCTGCAGAAAGCGCAGGAACTTGGTTTGCAGACTCAGCGGTAGTTCTGCGATTTCGTCCAGGAATACTGTTCCACCGTTGGCTGCTTCCAGCCGTCCGGGCTTGTCCTTGATAGCCCCGGTAAACGACCCCTTCATGTGGCCAAACAGCTCACTCTCGAGCAGGCTCTCGGAAAGCGTGGTGCAATTTACGGTGACGAACGGAAACTTGCGCCGCGGGCTCCATTCATGGATCTGGCGCGCGAGCACGTTCTTCCCGGTGCCGCTCTCGCCGGTTAACAGGATAGTCGCGTCGCTGGAAGCGGCCTGGTAGGCAGTCTCGATCAGCGCACTGAAGGCCGGGTTGCGCGATTCTACCAGCGGAACGCCTTCGATTACCCTGAGCAGCGCCCGGTTTTGCGAGCGCAGATCTCTAACCTCAAGGGCGCGCTCTATGACGTGTTGAATCTGATCGACGGAGAACGGCTTGGTCAGGTAGTCGTAGGCGCCGGCCTTCATTGCGGCGACGGCATTGTCGATGGTGCCGTAAGCCGTCATCAGAATTACGGTGAGGTCTGGATATTGTTCCTTGATAGCTTTGAGCAGCTCGAGGCCGTTCATCTCGGCCATCCGCCAATCGCTCAAAACCAGGTCGAATTCCCCCTCGGAAAGGAGTTCAAGCGCTTGGCGGCTGCTCTCTGCATCAGAAACCTGATGCCCGCAACCGCTCAAGAAATTGGTAAGGCTCTCTCGGATGTTCTTTTCGTCGTCAACAATCAGGAGCTTCGCCATCTGGATGCCTACCCGGACCTGTCTGGATCACACGTGCGTTCGCTGCTGTCCCCGGACTCCACGGCTGAGACGCTCGACGGGACGGCCAGGAACGATTAGCGGAATTTCAAGCATGCTCACCGATCATATCGAAAATGACGGGGTTTTGCTGCTTCTGATGACTCCTTCTTTCCGGGTGAAGCGAAGCGCATACTTGATAGTGAATTGAGCGCGAAGTCGAGCCGCTTGTATTTCAAATTGAAATGTTTCGGGATCCCGCACGAAGCGATCTGCATGGTGAGTCGTCAGTTGCTCAGGAAGCTTCCACAATCGGGGCAATTTCGGCTCAAAGTGGAATGATTCTTCGGCACGCCCTTTGCACGCTTTAAGCGCATGACGAAAACCATCACACTGTCGATAGCCTTGGTAATACTAGCCGGTTCATTCGCCTTCCTGCATCGGGCCGTCACGAACGCTTCGGTAAGGCCCGCCTTCGACTCCGCAACCTGCGGCGATCAATACAACGCGCTCGTTCTCAAGGCCAAAAAGTCACTGGCCAGCAACGACCGCGCATCCGCGATTAACGCTCTGCTGCAAGCTCGGGACCAACTCCAGCACTGCGAGGAGCTTCAGGAGCACGACGCCAACGCTCCTCACGAAGTTGCACTTAACACCTTCTAGCAGCTCGCCGCAGTCATTCGAACTGCGGCGAGTGCTGGGAGTCGTTACCATACATGCACCGGCTCCATGGCCTTGTCGATTTCCGACGGATCCACCTGCTGCCCGCTCTGCAGACGGTCAATCAGCAGATTGATTTCGTAGTTCTTGCGCCGGAACTCGAGGTTGTTCTTGTTTCCGTTTCTTCCGTCCGCCAGCGCCTGTTTCGCAGCGGTCTCGAGCTTCGCGATGGTTTCCTGGTCGGCCGTTTGCGTGGCGACCCCGGCATCATGCGGAACAGCACCCGAGAACGATGCCGTCGCGAGAGCGAAAGTGGCGGCCGCAGTCAGCATCGCAATAGTTGATAGTTTCTTCATGGCCTTAAGCCTCCTTGCCTTCGGTTATAGTCAACCAACTCGTTCGCCCTGTCAGTGAGGTATAAAGCAGGAGTCGTGCCGCTGCGTTCCATCGCCTAAAAGTCTTGATTTTGCTTTGGTTTTTCCTTTCCGGGCCTCGAAAACCGATTGTTTTGAATCGCTCCGATAAATCAATTTGATGAGACCGGGGACGGTCTCTCTTCTGTACGGCGGCATCCTGAGCGCGGGACGCGAGGGGTGCCCGCAATTGGCCGGCTATTCTTCATCGAATTTGCCTTTGAATAGCGCTGCGATGGCTTTGACAGCGGCGTCCGCGTCGGGGCCTTCTGCACGGATTGTCAGCCGACTGCCGATTCCCGCCCCCAGCGTCGTCAGAGCGACAGGGCTGCGAGCGTTCGCCACGTCCGATCCACGCGTGATGGTGATGTATGACCGGAACCTGATCGCGGCCTTCGCTACCATTGCGGCTGGCCCGATGTGCAAGCCTTGCGCGTTCGTGACCTCGAGTACCTCTTCGGCAACCTGGCTCATTTTGTCCGCTGGTTGGCGGCCGGCCGCTTATGGAATCGATGGCGAGCGCGCCACCCGCCCGTGCCCGACGTCATTGAGCGCTCTAGATCGCGTTTGCGCCGCGTTCGCCAGTGCGAATGCGCACCACCTCTTCCGTGGGCAAGACGAAGATCTTGCCGTCGCCGATTCTGCCGGTGCGCGCCGAGCGCTCGATGGTCTCGACCACAAGCTGCGCCAGTTCGTCCGGGACGACGATTTCGAGCTTTACCTTGGGCAGGAAATCGACTGTGTACTCCGCCTCGCGGTAAAGCTCTGTATGGCCCTTCTGGCGGCCGAAGCCTTTGACCTCCATCACCGTCAGGCCTTGCACCCCGATGCTCATAAGCGCCGCCTTGACCTCATCGAGCTTGAACGGCTTGATAATCGCCTCGACCTTTTTCATATGGCTCCTATTGGCCTTTCGTCATGTGGGTCGTGGAGCGCCGGCTCCGGCTTTCCCGCCGGCAGCGGGGCTTATTTCCTCCGCTGCCGGCGGTCAGCTAATGACTCGAGATTTTATTCCATCTCGGCGCTCAGTGTGCCTCGAATGGTGGCGCTTCCAGTCGTTCACCCTCATCGCTCAGGCCGAGCTGTTTGCGGCACAAATAGATCAGCGTCGGCTGAAGGACACGAGTTAGAATCATAATCGACAGCGCGCCTCCGATGACAACGATCGCGAGCGGCCGCTGGGTCTGCGCACCGATTCTGGTCGATAGTGCCGCCGGCAGCAGCCCCAGCGCGTCGACCAGGTCGGTCATCATCGTGGCGCGAAGGCGCCGATCGGATCCCATGATGATCGAATCCACCACCGCATAGCCCTCGTTCCAGAGCTGGCGAATGTAGAAGTTGAGGATGATGCCGTCCATGATCGCGATGGCAAATATCGAGATGAAGCCTACCGCCGCCGACACGCTGAACGGTGTGCCGGTTACCACCAGCGCCAAAACTCCACCAAGGCAAGCCAGCGGGATCTGCGCCATCAGTATCAGCGTATTCACCACCGACATGGTGGCGGCGTAGAGGATACCCATCACGAGCAGAAGGGTCAGAGGTATGACGATAGCGAGGCGCCGATTGGCTTCCTGCAGCTCATTGTATTCACCGACCCATTCGAGGTGAACGCCCTCGGGCAATTTGACCTGGTTTGCGACCGCGCTTTTCGCGTCGTTGATGGCGGTTTGCAGGTCTCGGCCGCGCACCGCGAACCGCATCGGCACGTAGCGCTGTAGCTTCTCGCGATAAATGAATGACGCGCCTTCCGCGCTTCTGATATCGGCCACCTGGGCGAGCGGCACGTAGCTGCCGCTACCGCCGGGCAAAGCAACTCTGATCTGACGGATCGCGTCGAGACTCTGCCGATACTGCGGCTGCCAACGGACGACGAGGTCGAAGCGGCGGTCTCCCTCGAGCACCTGGGTGATCGCCTGGCCGCCGATTGCGGCCTGAACGATGTTCTCGACATCGCCGACATTCAATCCGTACCGCGCGCACATCTTGCGATCGGGTGTGATGAGAAGGTTTGGCTGACCCATAGAGCGATAGACGGCTGTGTCAGTAATGCCGCGAATCCCGGTTATCACCTCGTTGACTGCGTTGGCTACCCGCTCATCCTCGACAAGGTCCGGGCCGTACACCTTGACGGCGTTGGATCCCTTCACGCCCGACAGCGCCTCATCGATGTTGTCTTCGATATTCTGCGAATAGCCATAGCTAACGCCGGGGAACTGTATTCTGAGCTTTTTGTCGATCTGGGCGATCAGGTCCGCCTTCTTCACTCCCTTGGGCCATTGGGAATCAGGCTTAAGGTCGACGGAAAATTCGATATTGAAAAAGCCGGTGGTGTCGGTTCCGTCATCGGGCCTGCCCAACTGCGAGACAACCCGTTCCACTTCCGGAAAGGAGTTGAAAACATGGCGTGAACCGCGCGCGATTTCGTCCGCATGAGGGAGCGAGGTCGTGAGCGGCAGGGTAGCGCGCGCCCAGATATTGCCTTCCTCCAATTTCGGCAGGAACTCACCGCCCAGGCGTGGATAGAGTGACAGTCCGCCGATGACGATCAATATGATGAGAGCGAGGGTCAAGCGCGGCCACTGCAGGACCTTTACAAACACCTTGTGATAGAAGCGGTGGAACGCCAGCCACACGAAGTTACGCGTTTCCTTCATTCCCTTCTTGAGAAAAAAGGAGCTCAGCACTGGCGAGACCGTCACGGCGAGCAGGATCGCGGTGGTCAGGGCGAAGGCGTAAGTATGGGACATCGGTGAGAAGATCACGCCCTCGACGCCCTTCATCGTGAAAAGGGGCAGGAAGATAACCACGAATATCAGGGTCGAGTAGAGCATCGGGCCGCCGACCTCGACGGAAGCACGGCGAATGCAATGCATTTCATCCTCGTGCGGCCGGTCGTTGGTCGAGAGGTGCCGGTAGATGTTCTCCATCACGATGATGGTGGAATCGATGA
>Ga0181532_10005079_pt1 | contig 11285 bp, 5 predicted proteins | sample PEATcosm2014_Bin_33_FD_119768 | JGI IMG/M metagenome (GOLD analysis project Ga0181532, IMG submission 119768) | Peatland microbial communities from MTU Mesocosm Facility, Houghton, MI, USA - PEATcosm2014_Bin11_30_metaG | ecosystem: Environmental > Terrestrial > Soil > Wetlands > Peat | place...
CGATTGACGGCCACGCGGCCGCCGGCGGCCGAAAAGACGCCGGGCGGCGCCGGAGAAACCCCCTCGACGCGGGGTGCAGCCAGCACGGTCGCCGGCAAGCGGCCACCGGCCTCCAAACTTCGGCCGGAGGCCGTCCGCGTGTCGGCCACTTATACGGAAACCGACCGGCCGGGCATGTATGTGGTGCGATTGTTCAAGGATCAGTCGGCCGCTCCGCAGGAGCAGTGGGTCGCTTATAATGTTCCGCCGGAAGAAAGCGCGCTGAAGACGGCGACCAACGCGGAGATCCTGGCGCGGCTCTCCAGCGACGTCCATGTCCAAATCCACGAGCCCGGCGAGTTCCAGTGGATTGAAGGGCACAGCACGGCCCAAGAGGCCCGCACGCTGTTGCTGTTCCTCCTCGCCGCCGCGCTGATTGCCGAGCAGTTCTTCGCGCACCGGCTGAGCTATCTTCCGACGCAGACGGGAGGGCCGGCATGAGCGGCTATGCGTTGGCCGAGGGACTCTTTGCCGCCGGCGACTCGCTGCGCAATATCGAGCTCGATTGGCCGGCCACGCCCGCGCGGTGGGCGATGATGATCGCCGCCCTCGTCGTGCTGGTGGTGGTTGCCGTCGGCGTTTATCGCCGCGACACGCGCGGCTTGGGGCGCGGCTGGCAGGTTCTATTGACGGCGCTGCGCTTGGCCGTCATCGCGGGGCTCCTCGTGATCGCGGTCAATCCGCAAGAGCGGATCCGACAGATGGCCTTCCGGCCTTCGCGGGTTGCCATTCTGGCCGACACGTCTCTTTCGATGCGGTTTCCCGAGAAGGTCGCAGCGGCGTCCGCCGCTCCCGGCGCACAGCGCAGCCGGGCCGATGCCGTCCGCGCGCTTTTGGCCGACACGCCCCTCTTGTCCGAGTTGCAAAAGCAGCACAACGTCCGGATCTATACGTTCGACGCGGGACTGGCCAGTCCCCCGGAGGTGATCCTCCCCGCGCAGGCCGAACGGATTGCCACGGGCCCGGGCAGCACGCCGCCTCCATCGGCTCAACAAAACGAAAAGCGGAACGGCACCGCGGCCTCGTCGGGCCCGGCGTCCGCCGCCGGGAAATCCGCAGTTGATTGGAACGAGGTTCTTCGGCCGCGCGGTCTCGAGACCCGACTGGGCGAAGCGGTGATCCAAGCCGTCCAACAACTCGGCGGACGGACCCTTTCGGGAATCGTCGTGATCTCCGACGGCGACTCGAATGCGGGCATCGAGCCGTCGACGGCCCAGGACATCGCGAAGGGGGCCAACGCGCGGTTAATCACAATCGGCGTCGGCAGCACCGAGCCGCCGGTCAACCTGCAGGTTGTCAGCATCCAGGCTCCGTCCGACGTGCATGTCGGTGACCCCTACGAGTTTTCGGCCTTTATCCAGGGCTACGGCTTGGCGGGAAAGACGGCGACCGTCGAACTCCTATCGCGTCCGGAGGGCGAAGAGAAAACGCAGCCGAAGGTAATCGAAACCCGCGAGGTGCCGATACGGGAAAACGGCTCGCCAATTGAAGTGCGGTTTCATCAGACGCCGACGGTGGCCGGTGGCGTCGAGCTGTTCGTGCGGGTCCGTCCGCCTGCCGGAGTGCGCGAGCTGAGCCAAGACGACAATGAACGCCGCAAGACAGTCAACGTGATCGACCGCAAACTACACGTCCTGGTGGTCGCGAGCGGGCCGATGCGGGAGTATCGGTTTTTGCACACCATGCTGAATCGGCATTCTTCGATCGACGTCGATATCTGGTTGCAAACGGTTTCCCCCTCGACGGTCGGTCAGGTCAGTCAAGAATCGAAACGGCTGCTGGTCGAGTTCCCCAAGACGGCAGCGGAACTGTTCGACTATGACGTCATCGTAGCCTTCGACCCGGATTGGTCGCGGGTCTCGGTGGAAGGACGCAAATTCCTGATGAATTGGGTCAGCGAGCACGGAGGAGGGCTGATTCTCGTCGCTGGCGACATCTATACGCCGCAGTTGGCCGGCGCGACCGACGACGCGATCAAGGAGATCAAGGCCCTCTATCCGGTTGAACTCAGCGCGTCGATCTCGGATCTGTCGCTCGACGCGCGCGCCGAACAGCCTTGGCCGGTCGCACTGACGCGCGAAGGCCGCGAGGCCGGCTTCCTGCAGTTGGCCGACAATTCGCCCGACACCGAAGCGCAATGGAAGCAGTTTTCCGGCGTCTATCGCTGTTATCCGACGGGGGGGGCGAAGTCTGCGGCGACCGTTTACGCCAACTTCGGCGACCCTCGCGTGCAAAACGAGCACGGGCAGCCCATTTTGTTTGCAGCTCAGTTCTACGGCTCGGGACGGACGCTCTATTTGGGCAGCCCCGAAATGTGGCGTTTGCGGGCCGTCGACGAAGAGTATTTCGAGCGATTCTGGACCAAGGCGATCCGCGAAGTTGGGCAGGGGAGGTTGCGTCGGGGGACCGCACGCGGACTATTACTTTTGGAGCGCAATCAATATGCCCTGGGTCAGACGATCCGCATTCGGGCAAATCTATTGGACCCGCAGCTTGCGCCGCTGGAAGTTGAATCGGTCGAGCTCGACGTCTTCGATCCGCACGGTGCTCCCCTCATCGCGCCCCGGGCGCTCAAACGTGATCGCGAACGCGACAAGTCCGGACAATATTGGGCCGACTTCCGTGCGGCAGTACCCGGAACATACCGGGTGCTGGTGCGGCCGCAGCCCGACGACGAAAAACAGAATCTCACCGCCAAGATCGATGTCGTGCTTCCGAATTTGGAATCCGACAATCCGCGCCAGAACGCGAAACTGCTCACAGACCTGGCGCGGGAGACCGGCGGAAAATACCTTCCGCTCGAGAAGGCGGCCGCAGAACTGGCGGCCCTGCTCCCGGATCGCGGCGAACGGTTCGCCGTCGATGAACAGTTGCGCGCCTTGTGGGACCGCGAATGGGTCCTGTATTTGCTGGTCGGACTGCTCGGTTCGGAATGGGTGATCCGTAAACTTCTGCGATTGGCGTAATTGTGTCGACTTCGAACGCGCTACCTGCGGCCGCCGACTTCCGCGGAGAACGATCTGCCGGGTCAGGCGCGGTGCGCCCGGCGATCGACGCCGTTCTCTCGCAATTGAAGCGGCGAATTCGCGTCTATGTGCTGTTGGAAGGGGCGGCCCTGTTGGCCGTCGTTTGCGGAGCCCTGTTCTGGTTGACCTTCGCCCTGGATTGGGCCTGCTTTCGCTTCACGGCGCTGGAGCTCCCGCTGTGGTTCCGCCAGGCGGCGGCCATTTCGGCCATTGCGATCCTGGCCGCCGGAGCGACGTTTTGGATCGTACTCCGGTATTTTGCACGGTTTCGGGCGCGAGCGTTGGCGCTTGTGCTTGAGCGGCGATTTCCCGAACTCGGCACGCGGCTGATTACTGCGGTCGAATTGGCGACGGCCCGCTCGGCACACGAATCTCCCCTGACGTCTGCCATGATCGAGCGGACGATCGACGAAGCCGCCCGGATGTCTGCGGCGCTCCCGCTCGATTCGGTCTTCGATCGTACTCCCCTGCGACGGGCCCTTGTCGCGGCGGCCTTGCTCGTCGGTTCCGTCGGCGGGCTCTTCCTGGTCAACCGCGCGGCCATGTCCCGCTGGGCCCACGCCTTCGTCGCTCGCGACGCGGTCTACTGGCCCCGCGAGACCGAACTCGTTGTGAAGGCGATCGTGCAGCCGGGCGACCGCGTCCGCGAGTTTCGCGACGGGGAGCTGAAGCATCCCCGCGGCGTCGATCTCGTCTTGCTCGTCGAGGCGGCGGAAGGCACAAAGATTCCCGCAGCGGTCGAGCTTAATTACGCGCTCGACGCGGGACGGGGCACGGGGCGCATCGATATGGTCAAAAGCCGCCAGCGCCAGTTCCGCCACACAATCTCGGGACTTCTCGACAGCCTCTCGCTGTGGGTCTCGGGCGGGGACTACGTTTCGCGGACGCCGCTGCGCGTGGAGGTGGTCGAGGCGCCCCGGCTCGATCATGTGACGCTCGACTGCGACTATCCGGACTATACGGCACTCGACCGGGACGGCCAGGGGAAGGTGGCGCGGCACACCGTCGAGGTCCAAAGCTCGCAGGTGGCGCTGCCAATGGAGACGGCATTCGTGCTCCACGCCCAGTCGAACAAACCGCTCGTCGCACTGCGGATCGAAAGTGAATCGCGGCGGATCAGCCTGTTCCGCGATCGGGCCAGCATCGCGATACGCTCGGCGTCGGGTGACATCGGGCCCGAGCAGCCGCTGCCGGTTCCCTCGTCCGGACCGCTCTTGTCAACGGCCGGATCCGACGCTGCGATTCCCTTCCTGCTCACTGCAAAGGCCGGGTCGGCCGGTAAAACTTCCGCGGAGCCGGCGGCCTCTGCTCTCGGTCGTCTACCGATTGCGATTCCGGCCGATTGCCGTATGCGGATCGAGCTGGAAGACACCGACGGCATTACGAGCATCGAGCCGATCCGGATTGCGATCAATGGAGTTCCTGATCAACCTCCGGTCATTCAGACCGAGCTGCGCGGCATCGGATCGTCAATCACGCGCAAGGCCACGATTCCCGTGACCGGCACGATCAATGACGATTATGGGATTGCCAAAGCGCAATTTGAATTTCGAGTGGACAAGGAGAAGGAGTGGCGGATCAGTCCGTTCCGACGTCCCCCGGTCGGCACGCCAAAAGAGCACTTCCTCCGCCGCGAAGAGTCCGAAAACGGCGAGCGTTTCGAGGTCTTGCCCCTCGAGCTGAAGGTCGGACAACGGCTGTCCCTTTCCGTGTTTGCCCAGGATGGGGACAATTTGAATGGCCCCCACGCCACGCGCGGCGAGGAGTACGTCTTCCAGATTGTCAGCGACGAGGAACTTTTGTCGCTGTTGTACGTCAAAGAAGTGAACCTCCGCGAGCGGTTCGAGAAAATCATTGCCGAGCTGGAGAAAGTGGAGAAAGACCTGATCGACCATCGCGGCCGCGCGAGCGAGTCGGCCGATCGCGGGCGAACCGGAAGCAATGGGACGGGAGCCAAGGGCGATGCCAAGAATGGCGGCGGCGATTCAGGGGGCGACTCCGAGAATTTGGGCGATCTGCAGACGGCAGTCGCCGTGTGTGCCGTCCGCTCGCTGCATCAAGTCCGCAAGAACTCGGTGGAGACGGCGTCGGTTGAGGATTCGTTCCGCAGCCTTTTGGACGAACTGGTCAACAACGCCGTCCACACGCAGCAGATGGCTGATCGGATCGGCGGCCAGATCGTGCAGCCGCTGCACCTGGCGAACGAGAGGGACTTTCCCGCCGCGGACGAGGCGATCGGGTTGTTCAAACTCGCCGTTGACGCCCGGCGCGATTCGGTGTCGCAAATCGATCATAGCGTGCGGGCCGTAGCGACCTTGATCGCCCGGCTGAAGCGGGCGTTGGCCGAAATGCAGGATCTCGTAAAATTTCACGAGGCAATCAGCCGGTTGCAAGGCATGATTAAAGACCAGGAACAGATCATCGATTCGACGAAGCAGGAGCAGAAGAAGAAACGCCTCAAGGAGCTCGAGGGGCTCAAATGAACCCGTCCCGATGGAAAACGAACCGGTGGAAATCACCGGAGTCAGCCTTCCTCGAAAGGGGAGTTGCCGCGTTCAGCACGTGGAGCTGTGCCCTGAGGACGCGTGTTTTGGTTTGTGCCGCGGTCTTTGGCCTCGTTACGGTCTTCGGCGCTATCACGACGGTCGGTGCGGATGATCGTCCGATCGGGAGCGAGAAGGCAAAAGATCCGGCGGCGGGACCGGCCTCCAACGGCGTCGCGGGGAAGCAACCGAATGGCACCGCCGAGCCGGGCAACATCAATGAGGCCGAAGCCAGCCTCAGTCGCCGGTACCGGCAGTTCGAACGGATCTTGCTGCAGATGGCCGAGTATCTCCGCAAGACCGAGCCGGAACGGGCCGACCTGTTGATCCGCGCGATTGGCAAAAGCAAAGAGGATCGCGTTGGTCTGCAAATGGAGCAGATCCTTGAGCTGCTCAAAAACGATCAGCTCGGCGATGCAATCGGCCACCAAGAACATCTCGTCGCCAACCTCAGAGGGCTGCTCGAGCTCCTCCAAAGCGAGGATCGCCGGCACCAGCTCGACGAGGAGAAAAAATGGATCGAATCGCTCCACAAGGAAGTCGGAAAGCTCTCCATTCGTGAGAAGGAGCTGCGGCGGCTAACCGAGGGGGGCGGCAAGCTGGGTCCGCTGTCGGAGCGGCAAGAGAAGATCGGCCGCGACGCCAAGTCGCTCGTGGAAAAGATCGACAAGCAGGACGCGGCTCGCAACGCCTCGAACGGCAAGAACTCGTCCAACAAATCCGGGAAATCCCCCGACAGCCGCGACCCAAAGGAAAGCCCCGACAAGCAGAATCCGGACGGCCGCTCCGAGCCCAAAGAGAACGGAGAGAAGCCGCAAGACAAACAGAAATCGGAAGGCAAATCGGGCGACCAATCTCCAAAGAGCAAATCCGGAGAGAAAAAAGAGGGATCCAAACCCCAAAGCTCCAAGAAAGAGGACTCCAAACAAGAGAAACCCAAAGGCGGAGCAAAGCGTCCCGCGAAAGGATCCGGCTCGAAGGGAAAGAACGACGGGTCGCAGGAAAGTCCCCCGTCGGATCAATCGGAAGGCGAGTCGCCCCCGCAGCAAATGGAACGAAAGACTCCCGGCCGCGAGGAAATCGAGCAGGCCCGCCGCGCGATGCAACAGGCGGAAGAAGAGTTGAAGCGGCTTCAGGGCGACAAGGCACTGGAGCGGCAGGACGAGGCGATCCGCAAGCTTGCGGAAGCTAAGGAACGGCTCGAAAAGATTCTCCGCCAACTGCGCGAAGAAGAGCAGGAGATCATGCTCACTTCCCTGGAGGCACGGTTCGCGAAAATGCTGCTGATGGAGATCCAGATCCACATCGATACCACCATCCTGGCCAAAACGGAGAAGAACGCCTGGACGGCGCGGCACTTCGGCAAGGCCCGCGAACTTTCCGTGCAGCAGGAATCAATCGGGGTCGAGGCTGTGAAGGCGCTGACGCTGTTGAAGGAGGAAGGCTCGTCGGTCGCATTTCCCAAGGGAGTCGAGCAAGTCCGCGACGACATGCTGACCATCGCCGGCCGCCTGGGAAAGAACGACGTGGGCGAGCTGACTCAATCGATTGAAAAGGACGTGATCGAATCTCTCGAAGAACTCGTCGCCGCGCTGCAGTCCGAAATTGAAAACCGCAAGAAACCGGAAGCGCAGCGGCAACGCGGACAGCGCGCACAGCGTGGCGAACAGGATGACAAGCAGCTTGTCGAACAGATTGCCGAGCTGAAAATGCTCCGGTCGCTCCAGCTTCGCGTGAACCGCCGGACCAAGCAGATCGGACGCCTCATTCGCGGTGAACAAGCGACGAGCGACGACCTTGCCGCACAATTGCAGACGCTGGCGCGGCGTCAGGCCGAGATTCAGGAAGCGACCTATATCCTCGCCTCGGGACGAAACCAATGAGTGCCACGATGCGATTCGCGGATTCCCCGTGCGAAAAGCGGCCGAAGCGAATGCTGCCGGTTTTGCAGACTCGACCGGCCCTCCGCGGCGCCGGCCGTTTGCTGCCGCTCGTCGTGGCGGCGATGGCGGCGTTCTGGGGCGAGGCCGCGCGGGCCGGCGCCCCGGACGTCTATGCGCCCCGTCCGGCCGAGGAAGTCCGCGGCCAGGTGATGCGCTGGCTTTCGCAGCACGGTCTCCAGAGCTCAAAAATGGCGCCGCGGATTGCCGACCTCTGGGCCGTCGGAGGGGGCGCGGCGCCGGGACGCGAGGTGTTCGAACGGCTGATTCAGTCGTTTTGCCTGGCCGATCCGGACACCCGGCGTTTCGTCGACGCCTGCAGCGCGGCCCATCCGCTCAAGGCGTTCCCCACACAGGAATTCCTCAACCGGGATGAATCGGACGAATTCTACACGATTCATTTGCGGTTGTTTTACGCGCGGGCCCTGACGCAGCGCCTAATGTATGACGAGGCGCTCGGAGTGTTCGCGCGGATCGACGCGGCCCGCGTCGTCGACCCGGCGACCTGCCTGTTTTATCAGGCTGTCTGCCAGCACCAATTGCTCAAGAAAACGGAAGGCTTGGAGACGCTCGACAAGCTGTTGCACAAGACCGAAGGGGTTGCCGAATCGTACGCGCGGGTGGGCGCCTTGATGCAAGCGGAATTGCAATCGCTGGACGATCATTCGCTCGACGGGGTCTCGCGAAAGATGCACGATTCGGAGCGGCGGCTCGACCTGGGACGCGGAGGTCAGCGCGTGCAGAAGGTCCAGGAGGAAATCGTCGAATCGCTGAACGAGATTATCAAGCAAAAAGAGCAGCAGGCCAATCCGCAGGCCCAACCGGGGCAGGGGGACAACAACAGCAACCGGTCCACGGGTCCGGCCGATGATTCGGGCATCAAGGGAGCGACTGCTCCCGGCAACGTCGACAAGAAGAACCTGAAAAAGCAAGGTGCCTGGGGCGGCCTGCAAGATAAACAGATCGAGCGCGCAAAGGCCACGCTGAACAGAGATTTCCCCTCGAATTACCGGGAAGCCGTGGAACAATACTTCAAGAAGCTGGCAAACCGCCCCGCCTCCAAGTGACAATACAGCAAGTGACAATCCAGGTCGGCAGGAAAAACCGCGGCATGACCCGTCTGCCCTACAAACTCATCGCTCTCAGTCTGGCTTTGGCCTGTGCCGGCGCTGCCGGACCACCGCCGGCCGGACCCACAGTTGAGCTGACGACCTTGACGGGCCGCCGCGTATCCGGTGCGCTCGTCGAGCTTTCACCCGATCATGCGTCGCTCAAGGCACGCGGCGAACAGGTGCGCGTGCCTCTGGCCGAGGTGCTCGAGCTGCGGACCGTTCGGCCAAGACCGGCGGTCCCCCCCGATTCACGCCGGCCGGAACTGACGCTGACCGACGGCTCGCGACTGTATTGGACGGCCCTGCACGTCAGTGACCGCCAGCTCTCCGTCGAAACGTCTCAACTCGGCAAGTTCTCCGTCCCACTCACTGCGGTGAACAGCATCCGGTTGGCCGCCCTCGATCGGCAAGTCGTCGATGCGTGGAAGGATTTGTCGGCCCGCGAGGTGACGCAGGACATGCTCGTCATCGCCAAGGGAAACGTCCTCGATCATTTGGACGGAACGGTGGGGACCATCGACGAGACCAGCATTCATTTTGTGCTCGATGGAGAAGAACGGACCGCCAAGCGCGAGAAAGTGTTCGGGATCGTTTACGCGCGACGGAACGCCGACGCGAGTAAACCAGTTTGCGAGCTGTCCACGGCCGGCGGCGACTTGCTGAAGGCGCAAACCGTGGCCTTGAATGCCGGTCAGCTCAAGATCGCAATGCTCGGGGCGGCGCAGCTCGTCGTGCCGGCCGAACAGGTGTTGTCGCTCGATTTCAGCGCGGGGAAGGTCCGCTATCTGTCCCAGCTCGAACCGCGGGAAGTGAAATACACTCCCTTTTTCGACCAGGTGTGGACCTATTGTCGCGATCGTCCACGGGACGGCGGAACGTTGCGACTGGGTAACAAGGAGTACACCCGCGGTCTGTGGATCCATTCTCGCACGTTCCTCAAGTATCGCCTGGCCGGCGACTACCGCCGCTTCCAGGCTGTGATGGGGATCGACCAGGCCGTCGCGCCGTTGGGGAACGTGCACGTGGTCATCAGTGGCGACGGCAAAACGCTGCGCGAGTCGGACGTCCGCGGGTCCGATCCACCGCAGAACCTGGACCTCGACGTTGCCGGCGTCCGTGATCTGGATATCCTCGTGGATTTCGGCGGCGATCTGGATATTGCCGACCATCTTGACCTGGCCGACGCCAAGGTCATCAAATAGGCGGCCAAAGATAGGTGAGCGTCACGCTCCGACCATGAACAGGCGGCCACAAGCGGTCGGCGGAGGGAATCATCGGGAGCATCATGCTGCGGACCATCGGAACGCTCCTGCTCGCCAGCGCGGCTTGTTTGCCCGCGATGGTCGCGCGGGCCGACGGGGTCGATCCCGCGGTCCGCGATGCCCAACGGGCTCGCGTCAAGACAATTGCCAGGCTGGCTCCCACGGTCGTGGCCGTCTTTCAGCGATCGACCCCCGGCGGCGGGTCCGGCGTGCTGATCACGCGGGACGGCTATGCTCTCACCAACTTTCACGTTGCCGGCGAGGACCAGTTCTTCAAATGCGGCCTCAGCGACGGCAAACTTTATGACGCGGTGCTGGTCGGCGTCGATCCGACCGGCGATGTCGCCCTGATCAAGCTCGTCGGACGTGACGATTTTCCGACGGCGACTTGGGGCGACAGCGATGCGGTCCGCGCCGGCGACTGGGTCTACGTGCTGGGAAATCCCTTTCTGCTCGCATCCGACTTTCAACCGACCACGACCTACGGGATCGTGAGCGGCGTGCACCGCTACCAATATCCCGCCAACACGATCCTCGAATACACCGATTGCCTCCAGGTCGACGCGTCGGTTAACCCCGGCAACTCGGGCGGACCACTGTTCAACCGGGCCGGAGAATTGATCGGCATCAACGGCCGCATTTCGATCGCGCAGCGGGGCCGCGTGAACGCCGGAGCCGGCTACGCGATCTCCATCAACCAGATCCGTAACTTTCTGGGAGACCTGAGATCGGGCCGCATTGTCGATCACGCGTCGCTGGGCGCGACGGTGTCGAGGGACTCGCATGGAGCGATCGTCGTTTCGCAAATCCTCGATGAGTCCGACGCCTACCGCCGTGGTTTGCGCGTCGATGACGAGATCGTCTCGTTCGCGGGCCGGCCGATCCACAGCGTGAACCAATTCAAAAACGTGCTGGGCATCTTTCCCGAAGCGTGGAAGGTCTCGCTGGTTTACCGCCGCGAAGGTGAGAAACACGAGATCCGCGTGCGGCTCCGCTCCCTGCATGCCAAGTCCGAGATGGCCGAGCTGTCGGCACCCGAGGAGAAGCCGCCGGGCGAGCGGCCGCCGGACCGCTCTTTGCCTCCCAAAGGCCCCAAGGAAAAGAACCAGCCCCGCCGTCCATCGCGGCGTCTGCGCGGGAAGGCGTTCACTCGTTCACCGGAAGCCGACGTCTCGGAGAAGCTCAAGACGCTCTATGTCGCCAAGCCCCGTTTTGCAAATTACTATTTCAACCAGATCGAACAGACACGCGTGCTGCGAGGGTTGGACGCTTGGGGCGACCTTCGCAGCCGTCCGGCCTGGTCTCTCACCGGCAGCACGGCGGCCGGCTCACCGTTTGAGTGTATCCTCAGCGACAAGTTCGC
>Ga0181532_10005081_pt1 | contig 11282 bp, 9 predicted proteins | sample PEATcosm2014_Bin_33_FD_119768 | JGI IMG/M metagenome (GOLD analysis project Ga0181532, IMG submission 119768) | Peatland microbial communities from MTU Mesocosm Facility, Houghton, MI, USA - PEATcosm2014_Bin11_30_metaG | ecosystem: Environmental > Terrestrial > Soil > Wetlands > Peat | place...
GCCCCGGCGGCCCGGGTGGCCCTGGCGGCCGCGGCGGCCCGGGCGGTCCCGGCGCGGGTGCCAGGCCCGGCGGGGGCCGCGGCGGCCCTGGTGCGGGCGCTGGCGGCGCCGGCCCGCGCGGCGGCGGCGGAGGTGCCCGGCCGGGCATGAGCCCGGCGCGCCCGGGCGCCGGCGGTCGCGGCCGGAGCGGTACGCAGGGTGCGTTCGGCCGGCCAGGCGGGCGGCCTTCGCGCGGTCGCAAGTCGAAGAAGCAGCGGCGCCAGGAGTTCGACAACATGCAGGCGCCGTCCATCGGCGGCGTGCAGGTCCCGCGCGGCACCGGGCAGGTCATCAGGCTGTCCCGCGGCGCGTCGCTGAGTGACTTCGCCGACAAGATCGGCGTGAACCCGGCCGCGCTCGTGCAGGTGCTCTTCCACCTCGGCGAGATGGTCACCGCCACCCAGTCGGTGAACGACGAGACGCTGCAGCTGCTCGGCGCCGAGCTGAACTACAACGTTCAGGTGGTCTCCCCGGAAGAAGAGGACAGGGAGCTGCTGGAGCAGTTCGACATCGAGTTCGGCGAGGACGAGGGCGAGGACGCCGACCTGGTGTCCCGGCCGCCGGTGGTCACGGTCATGGGTCACGTCGACCATGGCAAGACCAAGCTGCTCGACGCGATTCGGCACACCAACATGGTCGCGAAAGAAGCGGGCGGTATCACCCAGCACATCGGCGCCTACCAGGTCGACACCGTCGTGGACGGCCAGGAGCGCAAGATCACCTTCATCGACACTCCCGGTCACGAGGCCTTCACTGCCATGCGGGCCCGCGGCGCGGAGACGACCGACCTGGTCGTGCTCGTGGTGGCCGCTGACGACGGAGTCAAGCCGCAGACCACCGAGGCGCTCAACCACGCGCAGGCGGCGGGCGTGCCGATCGTGGTGGCCGTCAACAAGGTCGACAAGGAAGGCGCTGACCCGCAGCGGGTACGGGCTCAGCTGACCGAGTACGGCCTGGTGGCTGAGGAGTTCGGCGGCCAGTCGCTGTTCGTGGACGTCTCGGCCAGGAACGGCACCGGCATCGACGCGCTGCTCGAGGCGGTCGTGCTGACCGCCGACGCCGAGCTTGACCTGCGCGCCAACCCGAACCAGCAGGCGCAGGGCGTCGCGATCGAGGCGCACCTGGACAAGGGCCGCGGCCCGGTTGCCACCGTGCTGGTTCAGCGCGGCACGCTGCACGTCGGCGACTCGATCGTGGCTGGCGAGGCATTCGGCCGCGTCCGGGCCATGCTGGACGAGAATGCCGCCCAGGTAGCCGAGGCGCCGCCGTCGCGGCCGGTTCAGGTGCTGGGCCTCACCGCCGTGCCCGGCGCCGGGGACAGCTTCCTGGTGGTCGACGACGACAGGGTCGCCCGGCAGATCGCCGAGCGGCGCGAGGCACGGGAGCGCAGCGCGATGTTCGCCCAGCGGCGGCCGCGCGTCACGCTCGAGGACCTGGAGTCGGCGCTCAAGTCCGGCGAGCGGGAAGAGCTGCTGCTCATCATCAAGGGCGATGTCTCCGGCTCCGTGGAGGCGCTCGAGGACGCGCTGCTCAAGATCGATGTCGGCGAGGAGGTCGTGCTGCGGGTGATCGGCCGCGGCGTCGGCGCGATCACCCAGGACGACGTGAACCTGGCCATCGCGTCCGAGGCCGTGATCATCGGCTTCAACGTCCGGCCGGCCGGCCGGGCCGGCGAGCTGGCGCAGCGCGAGGGCGTGGACATCCGCTACTACTCGATCATCTACCAGGCGATCGAGGAGATCGAGGCCGCGCTCAAGGGCATGCTCAAGCCGGAATTCGAGGAGGCCCAGCTCGGCACGGCCGAGGTCAGGGAGGTCTTCCGGGTACCCAGGGTCGGCAACGTGGCCGGCTGCATCGTCCGCTCCGGGACCATCACGCGCAACAGCAAGGCGCGGCTGGTCCGGGACGGCATCGTGGTCTCCGACAACCTGTCGGTCGAGTCACTGCGCCGGTTCAAGGACGACGCGACCGAGGTCCGGGAGGGCTTCGAGTGCGGTATCGGCATCGGCTACAGCGACATCAAGGTCGAAGACATGATCGAGACCTTCGAGATGCGGGAGAAGCCGCGCACCTGAGGCGGCTGACCAGATCCGGATAGCGCTGAAGCGGATACCGCTGCCATGTACGTGGGCGCGCTGACCCTCGACGTGCTGCTCGGCGATGTGCGGTCGCTCAAGCAGAAGCGGTCGGCGATCCGGCCGCTCATCGCCGAGGTGCACCGGGCGTTCCCCGGTGCCGCCGTCGGCGAGACCGGGCACCTGGATCTGCACCGGCGGGCCGAGATCGGCGTCGCCGTCGTGGCTGACACGGCGGCGCACGCCGTCTCGGTGCTGGAGGCATGCGAGCGCTTCGTCGCCGGGCGCCCGGACATCGAGCTGCTGTCGGCCCGGCAGCGGCTGTTCAACGACGAGGGGGAGTGACCGGGATGGACCCAGCCAGGGCGCGGAAGCTCGGCGAGCGGATTGCCCAGATCGTCGCCGAGATGCTGGAGCGGCGGGTCAAGGACCCGCGACTGGGGTTCGTCACGGTCACCGAGGCGCGGGTGACCGGTGACCTGCGCGAGGCCACGGTCTTCTACACCGTGTACGGGTCAGCGGATGAGCGCGCCGGGACTGCCGCGGCGCTGGCCAGCGCGACCGGCCTGATCAGGTCCGAGGTCGGCCGGCAGACCGGGATCAAGCACACCCCGTCGATCTCGTTCGTGCCGGACACCGTCCCCGACAACGCGCAGAACATCGAGGACCTGGTGGCCAGGGCCCGGGCCGCCGATGCGGCGCTGGCCGCCGCGCGGGCCGGCGCCGAGCCGGCCGGGGACCCCGACCCGTACCGGCTGCCCGGCGAGTCCGGGGACGGCGGCCGCCAGCCCGCAGGCGACAGCACCGGCGACGGCGCGGGCAACGACCGGCCCGGCCCGGCCGAGCTGATCGGGGAAACGTCCGCCAGGACAGATCAGGGCGCGGGATACTCCCGATCGTGACTGCAGCCGCTTTCTGCGACATCGAGGGCGAGTGGGCGCGGGCCGTCAAGGTCCTGGATGGTGCCGGGGAGATCTGCCTGGCCTGCCACATCCGGCCGGACGCTGATGCACTCGGCTCGATGCTGGCGGTGGCCCAGGCCCTCGGCAACGGGCGGCGGCGCGTCGTCGCCTCATTCGGGGACCTGCCGTTCGAGGTGCCCGGCATCCTGGGCTTCCTGCCCGGCCTGGAGCTGCTGTCAGCCCCCGAGGCCTATCCCGAGCGGCCCGAGGTCATGGTGACCTTCGACGCGGCCAGCGCCGACCGGCTCGGCCTGCTGGCCGGGCACGCCGCGCGGGCCGGCGAGCTCATCGTGCTGGATCACCACGCCTCCAATACCGGCTTCGGCACCGTGCACCTGGTCGACCCGGCCGCCGCGGCGACCGCCGTGCTGGCGCACGAGCTGATCGGCCGGCTCGGGATCGAACTGTCCGCCGACATCGCGGTCGGGCTGTATGCGGGGCTCGTCACCGATACCGGCTCGTTCAAGTACCCGGCGACATCCCCGCAGGTGCACCGGCTGGCGGCGAGCCTGATCGCGACCGGCCTCGATCCGGGCGCGGTGGCGCACGAGCTGTGGGACCGGGCCCCGTTCGGGTATCTGGGCATGCTGTCGGCCGCGCTCGGCCGGGCCGTCCTGGAGCCGGGGGCAGGCCACGGCCGCGGCCTGGTCTGGACCACGGTCACCCGCGCTGACCGGGCGGCGGCTGGCCTGTCGCTGGATGCTGCCGAGTCCGTGATCGACGTGGTCCGGCGCACCGATGAGGCCGCCATCGCGGTCGTGCTCAAGGAGTCAGACGACGGGGCCTGGCAGGTCTCGGCCCGGTCCAAGGGCGACGTGGACGTCAGCCGGGCCTGCGTGGCACTCGGCGGCGGCGGTCACCCGCAGGCCGCCGGCTTCACCGCGGGCGGCTCGGCGGCCGAGGTCGTGGCGGCGCTGCGCGAGCAGCTGCTGGCCCAGGCCGGGCCGCCAGCGAGCGGGCCGGCCGGGAGCACGCTACCCGGGAACGGGCCGGCGGCCGGGCGGTGACGGCCGCGAGCGGGCTGATCATCGTCGACAAGCCTTCCGGCCTCACCTCGCACGACGTGGTAGGCCGGATCCGCGGGCTGGCCGGGACACGGCGCGTCGGCCATGCCGGCACGCTCGACCCGATGGCGACGGGCGTGCTGGTCATCGGCGTGCAGAAGGCCACCAGGCTGCTGGGTTACCTGGCGCTGACGGAGAAGGACTACGTCGCGACCATCCGGCTCGGCCAGGCGACCGACACCGATGACGCCGACGGCCAGGTCGTGGCCGCGGCGCCGGCGGCGGCCCTGGCCGACGCCGCGGTGAGCGCCGCCATCGCGGTCCTGACCGGCGAGATCCAGCAGGTCCCGCCCGGTTACAGCGCGATCAAGGTGGGCGGGGAGCGCGCCTACCGGATGGCGCGGGCCGGCGCGGCGCCGGAGCTGGCGCCGCGGACCGTGACGGTGCTGGCGTTCACGGTGACGGACCTGCGGCGCCGCGGCGACCTCCTCGACGTGGACGTGGCGGTGACGTGCTCGAGCGGTACCTACATCCGCGCGCTGGCGCGTGACCTCGGCGCGGCGCTCGGCGTTGGCGGGCACCTCACAGCGCTGCGCCGGACCCGGGTAGGCCCCTACCGGGCGGCCGCGGCGGCGACGCTCGACGAGCTCGCCGCTGACCTGCGGATGATCCCGCTCGCGGCGGCGGCGGCGCAGGCTTTCCCGCGGCGCGACCTGACCGAGCCGGAAACGCGGCTGGTCGCGCACGGCGGCCGGCTCCCGGCCGCGGGCGAGCCGGCCGGCGGCGGCCCGGTCGCGGCGTTCGGCCCTGACGGCACGCTGATCGCGCTGCTGGCGCAGGAGGCGGGCCAGGCCCGGCCGCTCGCCGTTTTCGCCGACTGACCGGACGGCCAGGGCGCCGTGGCCGCGCCCGGCGGCCCCCGGCGGCCCGGCCACAGGCAGGCACAGGGCAGGCCCCAGGGCAGGCACAGGGGCAGGCCCGGGGCAGGCCCGGGGCAGGCCCGGGGCAGGCACAGGGGCAGGCATAGGGCAGGCACAGGGCAGGCCCGGGGCAGGCCGGCTGGCCCGCAGCAGCGGGTGCTGCTGCTGACAGCGCGACGGACATGGCAGGCTTGAGACTGCGAGTTCCGCGGACGATCAGGGAGATAGCACATGCAGCGGTGGCACGGTACCGGGGACGTGCCCGAGGACTGGGGCGCATCCGTCGTCACCATCGGCGTGTTCGACGGCGTGCACCGGGGCCACCAGCGCATCGTCGCGCGGGCCGCGGCAGCCGCGGCGGCGCTGGAGCTGCCCGTCGCGGTCGTCACCTTCGACCCGCATCCGGATGAGGTCGTGCGGCCGGGTACCCATCCGCCGTTCCTGTGCACCGCCCGCCGCCGCGCCGACCTGCTGGCCGGCCTGGGCGTGGACGCGGTCTGCGTGCTGCCCTTCACTCGCGAGTTCTCCCAGCTGGGTCCGGATGAGTTCGTCCGGGCCGTGCTGGTGGACCGGCTGCACGCGGCCCGGGTCGTGGTGGGGGAGAACTTCCGGTTCGGGCACAAGGCGGCCGGGGACGTGGCCCTGCTGGCCGAGCTGGGGGAGAAGTACGAGTTCACCGCCGAGGGCGTGCCGCTGCTGACGGAGGACGGGATGACGATCTCCTCCAGCGAGATCAGGGAACTGCTCGCGGCGGGCGACGTGGCAGCTGCAGCGCGGGATCTCGGCCGCCCGCACCGGGTCGAGGGCGTGGTCGTGCGCGGCTACATGCGCGGCCGGGCGCTCGGATTCCCGACGGCCAACCTGCAGACGCTGCCGCACACGGCCATCCCGGCGGACGGCATCTACGCGGGCGTGCTGTCCAGCACGGACCCCGACGGCCGCGAGACCGCGCGGTGGCCGGCCGCGATCTCGGTGGGCACCAACCCCACGTTTGACGGCCGGGAGCGGACGGTCGAGGCTTACGCCCTGGGCCGGGACGACCTGGACCTCTACGGCGCGCGCGTGGCCGTCGACTTCGTCGCCCGGCTGCGCGGCCAGGTCAGGTTCGACTCGGTGCCCGAGCTCGTCGAGCAGATGCACCAGGACGCCGCCGCTGCCGCGCAGGCCCTGCTGGGACGGGCCGGCGGATAGCCGGCCGGCGCCGGAACCTCAGGTAACGATCGGGTAACGGCGGCGGCTGCGCCGGGGCTGGCGCCGGTTGCTCAGCAGGATCGCCGGCGTGGTAGCGTATAGGCATCGGCCGGAGTATCTGGCCCGGTCAGCTGCGCCCTCAGGCGGCTGGCCAGCGGGAGACCTGCGCGACCACTCCGTGTCTGCTCCCGTGTCCCGATCGGCTCCCCGGACCTAGCCAGGGGTGCCCGATGACGAACAAGCAACGAGGGAGCAACGTGCCGCTCGACACCACGGTGAAGAAGGAAATCATCGCCGGGCATGCGACCAATGAGGGTGACACCGGCTCGCCGGAAGTCCAGGTCGCGCTGCTGACCCGGCGGATCAACGACCTGACCGAGCACCTCAAGGTGCACAAGCATGATCACCACAGCCGCCGCGGGCTGCTGCTGCTGGTCGGCCGCCGCAGGCGGCTGCTGAAGTACCTGGCCAGCAAGGACATCACCCGCTACCGTGCGCTGATCGAGAAGCTGGGACTGCGCAGGTAGGACGCTCCCGCGGGCTGCGCTTCGGCGCGGCCCGCTCCGCCTTTCTGCGGCACAACTGAATACCATCACGAAACGAACGACGTCCCGCGGCTGCGGCCCGGAGGCCGATGCGCCGACAGGGCCGGTCCTCGGTAGTGGTTCTCGGGTTGACCCGGCACCGCGGCATGCGGGCCGGGAGGGCCGGGAGCTTCGATCGAAGACCGGCCGGCGGCTGGTCCTGACAGACGGCGGCAGCTGGCTCATCAGCCAGCCGCAGCTAGCCGGCCAGCTCAGCGCCCTGCTCGGCGGGCAGGCGCGGGACCTCAGATACAAGGAGGTCTCACCCGTGGAGGGTGTCTATAGCGCCGAGGTCGTCATTGACAACGGCTCATTCGGGGTCCATAAGCTCCGCTTCGAGACGGGCCGGCTGGCCCGGCTCGCGGCGGGCTCGGCTGTCGTCTACCTGGACGATGAGACGATGGTGCTGTCGGCGACGACCGCGTCCCGCCATCCCAAGGACAATCTCGATTTCTTCCCGCTCACCGTCGACGTCGAGGAGCGGATGTATGCGGCGGGCCGGATCCCCGGCTCGTTCTTCCGCCGGGAGGGCCGGCCGTCCGAGGACGCGATCCTCACCTGCCGGCTGATCGACCGGCCGCTGCGGCCGTCCTTCGTGCACGGGCTGCGCAACGAGGTCCAGATCGTCGAGACGATCATGGCCCTGCACCCGGAGCACCTGTACGACGTGGTCGCGATCAATGCCGCGTCCCTGTCCACCCAGCTGGCGGGCCTGCCGTTCTCCGGCCCGATCGGCGGCGTGCGGGTGGCGCTGATCAATGGCCAGTGGGTGGGCTTCCCGACCCACTCGCAGCTGGCGGAGGCCACCTTCGACATGGTGGTGGCCGGCCGGGTGCTGGAGGACGGCGACGTCGCGATCATGATGGTCGAGGCCGAGTCCACGCCCAGCACGCTGCGGCTGATCGCCGACTCCGGGTCCGGCGCGGTGGCGCCGACCGAGGAGATCGTCGCTGCGGGGCTCGATGCGGCCAAGCCGTTCATCAAGCTGCTCTGCGAGGGCCAGCAGGCGATCGCGCGGGAGGCCGCCAAGGAGACCACCGAGTTCCCGGTCTTCGCCGACTACGGCCAGGACGTCTATGACGCGCTGGCCGCCGAGGTGTCCGATGAGCTGGCCCGCGTGCTGACGATCGCCAGCAAGAAGGACCGCGAGGCCGAGACCGACCGGGTCAAGGCGCTGGCGACCGAGAAGCTGGCGGCCCAGTTCGATGGCCGGGAGAAGGAGATCAGCGGCGCGTTCCGGGCGCTGACGAAGAAGCTGGTCCGGCAGCGGATCATCAGCGACGGCGTGCGCATCGACGGCCGCGGGCTGGCCGACATCCGTCAGCTGTCCGCCGAGGCCGGCGTGCTGCCCCGGGTGCACGGCTCGGCGCTGTTCGAGCGCGGCGAGACCCAGGTGCTCGGCGTCACCACGCTGAACATGCTCCGGATGGAGCAGATGATCGACACGCTCAACCCGGAGCGCACCAAGCGGTACATGCACAACTACAACATGCCGCCGTACTCCACCGGCGAGACCGGCCGGGTCGGCTCGCCCAAGCGGCGCGAGATCGGCCACGGCGCGCTCGCCGAGCGGGCCCTGGTCCCGGTGCTGCCGACCCGCGAGGAGTTCCCCTACGCGATCCGCCAGGTGTCCGAGGCCATCGGCTCCAACGGCTCGACCTCCATGGGGTCGGTCTGCGCGTCCTCGATGTCGCTGCTCGATGCCGGCGTGCCGCTCAAGGACATGGTGGCGGGCATCGCGATGGGCCTGATCCACGAGGGCGGCGAGTATGTCACGCTGACCGACATCCTCGGTGCCGAGGACGCGTTCGGTGACATGGACTTCAAGGTGGCGGGCACCAAGGACGTCATCACCGCGCTGCAGCTGGACACCAAGCTGGACGGGATTCCCGCCTCCGTGCTCGGCGCCGCGCTGAAGCAGGCCAGGGCGGCCAGGCTGACCATCCTGGACGTCATGCGCGAGGCGATCGACGCCCCCGGCGAGATGAGCGAGAACGCGCCGCGCATCATCACCGTGAAGGTCCCGGTGGACAAGATCGGCGAGGTGATCGGGCCCAAGGGCAAGATGATCAACTCGATCCAGGAGGACACCGGCGCCGAGATCACGATCGAGGACGACGGCACCATCTACATCGGCGCCACCGACGGTTCCTCGGCGGAGGCCGCCAGGTCGGCGATCAACGCGATCGCCAACCCGCACATCCCGGAGGTCGGCGAGCGCTTCCTCGGGACCGTCGTGAAGACGACCACGTTCGGCGCGTTCGTGTCGCTGCTGCCGGGCAAGGACGGCCTGCTGCACATCACCCAGATCCGCAAGCTGCACGGTGGCGTCCGGATCGAGAACGTGGACGACGTGATCAAGGTGGGTGACAAGATCCAGGTCGAGATCCGCGAGGTCGATGACCGCGGCAAGCTGTCCCTGGTGCCGGTCGAGGTCGTCGAGCGGGAAGCCGCCGGCGAGGACCTCGGCGGCGGCCACGACGAGCACCGCGGCGGGGACCGAGGCGGCGACCGTAACCGGGACCGGGGCGGCGACCGCGGCGGGGACCGGGACCGGGGCGGCGATCACTACCGCACCCGCGAGCGGCACCGCGGGCCACGCAACTCATGACGGCAGGCCAGCAGCTGAGTGCGGGTGGCGATGCCGCCGTCATCCGCACCGTGCTGCCCGGCGGACTGCGGGTGATCACGGAGTCGCTGCCGACCGTGCGGTCCACGGCGTTCGGCATCTGGGCCGGTGTCGGCTCCCGTGACGAGGATCTCGCGCACGCCGGCGCGACGCACTTCCTGGAGCACCTGCTCTTCAAGGGCACGGCCAGGCGCACCGCGCTGGAGATCTCCGCGGCGATGGATGCGGTCGGCGGCGAGCTCAACGCGTTCACCGCCAAGGAGTACACGTGCTACTACGCGCGGGTACTCGACGCGGACCTGCCGCTGGCGATCGACATCCTGTCCGACATGGTGACCAGCTCGCTGATCGCACCCAAGGACGTGGACGCCGAACGCGGCGTGATCCTCGAAGAGATCGCCATGAACGACGACGAGCCGTCGGACACGGTGCACGAGGCGTTCAGCGCGCAGCTGTTCGGCGATACCCCGCTGGGCCGGCCCATCCTGGGCAGCGCGGAGTCGATCAACTCGATGACCCGCGAGCAGATCGCCGAGCACTATGCGGCCCGCTACACGCCGGACAACCTGGTCATCGCGGCCGCCGGCAGTCTTGATCACGACACCGTGGTGGAGCTGGCCCGCGAGGCGTTCGGCGCGGTGGCCAGCGGTGACGCACCGCCCGCCCCGCCGCGGGTGCCCAGCCAGGACACGGCCATTCCCGGGACCGGCACCGGGGTGCGGCTCGTGTCGCGCGGAATCGAGCAGGCCAATCTGGTGCTCGGCTGCGCCGGAATGTCGCGGACCGATGAGCGCAGGTTCGCGCTCGGCGTGCTGAACGCCGCTCTGGGCGGCGGCATGTCCTCGCGGCTGTTCCAGGAGATCCGGGAGAATCGCGGCCTGGCCTACTCCGTGTACAGCTTCAGCTCGCAGAGCTACGACACCGGGCTGTGGGGCGTTTATGCCGGATGCCTGCCGTCCAAGGCCGACGAGGTGCTGTCGATCTGCCAGGAAGAAATCGCCAAGGTGGTCTCCGGCGGGCTGACCGACGCTGAGCTCGAGCGGGGCAAGGGACAGCTGCGCGGCTCGATCGTGCTGGGCCTGGAGGACCCCTCGTCCCGGATGAGCAGGCTCGGCAAGTCCGAGCTGGTCTATCCACGGCTGGAGCCGGTGGACGAGATCCTGACCTCGATTGAGGCGGTTACCCACGATGACGTGCGCGAAATCGCCGAGGCCATCCTGGCGCAACCCAAGGCGCTGGCGGTGGTCGGGCCGTTTGACGACGCGGATTCCTTCGCCGCCGCCCTGGGCTGACCGCGCAACCTGACCGCGCTACCTGATAGCGGTACTATCGCGTCTCCGGCGGCCTGATGATCCCGTAAGATGCGGGTCGCGTAGGGCAGCGAACTTGCCGGATCACGAATCCCGGGCCTGGGAGGCTGGCGATGATCAAGGTCGGGGTACTCGGCGCGAAGGGACGGATGGGGTCCGAGGTGGACCGGGCCGTCACTGCCGCGCCCGACCTGGAGCTGGTGGCCGCGGTCGACGAGGGCGACGACCGGGATCCGCTGGCCGGGGCCGATGTGGTGGTGGACTTCACCCACCCGGGCGCGGTCCTGGACAACCTGCGCTGGTGCATCGACCACGGGCTGACCACCGTGGTCGGTACCTCCGGGTTCGACGAGGCGCGCCTGGATGCCGTCACGGGATGGCTGGCCGCGGCGCCGTCGGTCCGGGTGCTGGTCGTGCCGAATTTCTCGGTCGGCGCGGTGCTCATGATGCGCTTCGCCACCCAGGCCGCCAGGTTCTTTGAGTCTGCCGAGATCATCGAGCTGCACCACGCGGCCAAGGCCGACGCGCCATCCGGCACCGCGGCCCGCACCGCCTCGCTGATCGCCGC
>Ga0181532_10005082_pt1 | contig 11281 bp, 9 predicted proteins | sample PEATcosm2014_Bin_33_FD_119768 | JGI IMG/M metagenome (GOLD analysis project Ga0181532, IMG submission 119768) | Peatland microbial communities from MTU Mesocosm Facility, Houghton, MI, USA - PEATcosm2014_Bin11_30_metaG | ecosystem: Environmental > Terrestrial > Soil > Wetlands > Peat | place...
ACAGCGTGGGCAATGGTTCCCCACCGGCGGCAAACCCCGTCGAGACGGACGCGCTCATCATCGGTGCCGGGCCGGTCGGATTGTTCCAGGTGTTCGAATTGGGCCTGTTGGAAATCAAGGCCCACGTGATCGACTCCCTGGCCTATGTCGGCGGCCAGTGCATCGAGCTCTACCCCGATAAGCCCATTTACGACATTCCGGCGGTGCCGGTGTGTACCGGGCGCGAGCTGACCGAATTGTTATTGCGGCAGATCGAGCCGTTTGGCGCCACGTTCCACCTGGGACAAACCGTGTCGCGCGTCGAGCGCCAAGACGACGGCCGATTCCTGGTGGAGACCTCCCGCGATCAGCGTTTTCTGGCGCGCACGATTTTCATCGCTGCGGGAGTCGGCGCATTCGCGTCGCGTCCGCTGCGGGTGACCCATATCGACAAGTTTGACGGCAGCCAGCTCTTTTATCGCGTCAGGAACCCGGCTGATTTCGCCGGCAAGGATCTAGTGATCGCCGGGGGAGGCGATTCGGCGCTGGATTGGGCGCTGAACTTTGCACAAGAAGGTCCACACCAGGCCGGCAGCGTGATCCTCGTGCATCGGCGCGACGGTTTTCGGGCGGCACCGGCGAGCGTTGCCAAGATGCGGGAACTTTGCGAGCAGCTGCAGATGCAGCTGCTCATCGGCCAAATCGTCGGTTTCGAGGAAAGTGCCGGCAAGCTCGCTTCGCTCCGGGTAATGGGCACCGACGGCGTTACGCGCGTCGTGCCGCTCGATGCGCTGCTGGTGTACTTTGGCCTCTCGCCCAAGCTCGGCCCGATCGCCCAGTGGGGCCTGGACCTGGAGCGCAAGCAAGTCGTCACGAACACGGAGAGTTTCGAGACCAACATCGCCGGTATCTTCGCGGTCGGCGACATCAACATTTACCCCGGCAAGAAGAAGCTCATCCTGTGCGGCTTTCACGAGGCGGCCCTGGCCGCGTTCGGTGCCGCACGCTACGTCTTTCCCAACAAGGCGGTTCACCTGCAGTACACCACGACTTCGACCAAGCTCCACAAGGTACTCGGCGTGGAGACACCGGTCTTTGACGACTGATCTTCCGGGAAAAAGCCACGATGTTTCCGATTCCCCCTGGCACGCAGACCTTGCTGTGGATGAACGTGGTCGCGTTTCTTGTCGACGGCTACCTCATGGGTGGCCGCTTGAGCGAGGAACTTGCCCTGTGGCCGATCGGCTCCGAAGCGGTAGGCGCGCCGGGTTTCATGCCCTGGCAATTGATCACCTATAGCTTCTTGCACGAGGGTTTTGCCCACATCTTTCTCAACATGCTGGGCTTGGTAATGTTTGGCTCCGACGTCGAGCGTGTATGGGGACGCAACCGCTACCTGACCTACTACTTCACCTGCGTGCTCTCGGCCGGCATCACGCAGCTCGTTTTTACCTGGGCAACCGGTTCTGTTTACCCGACCGTCGGCGCATCGGGCGGAATATTCGGGCTTTTGCTGGCATTCGCCTTGCTGTTTCCGCGGCGCACGGTCATGCTGATTTTGCCGCCCATCCCAATGCCCGCCTGGTTGTTCGTCACGATCTATGGCTTGATCGAGCTCTTCCAGGGAGTTTCGGGCACCCAGTCGGGGATCGCGCACTTCGCGCACCTGGGCGGGATGCTGGGCGGATGGCTGATGATTCGCTATGGGCGTGCGCGGCGGTAAACGGCCAACGCAAGCGAGGCCGCGGGCTTGCTGCCGCTGCTGGCCCCGGTAGTTACACGGATCGCCGCACACGCTAAGGTTCTCCCCAATCGCAGGGGATAACGGAACCGCGCCGACTTCGACGTCGTCCGCGCGCCCAACCGCATCACTGGTGCAGAACCTGCGCCCAGGACGACATTCGCCGGACGGTGAAGGCCGTTACGTCCGCTTCTTTGCTCCTTTTATCGGCGCCGGTTTGCGACGGTAGAGCACGTCTTTTGCCACTTTTGTGCCTTGGAAATGGAACCGAACGAATCGTCCAAACATTTGTCTTTGCTTATAGCGCAGCGACAAGCGCGAAAGCTGCGCCGGCATTGCGCACCGCCGGACGGGGCCGGGTGGTCGTTCGTTTCGTGGCCCGTGCCGGCCAACACTTGGCTGGCGGCCGGGGCCCGATAGTGCCGCCGTACGGTTCTGCATGAGCCGCCGAAGGTCGGTTCCGGCGGGCGCGCGACGGTGCAAGAAGGGGTGATTGGGCTGGAAAGGGACAAAGGCTGTGGTAGGAAGGCATAGGCATTCGGGACCAAAGGGGCCCGGCCGCTTGCCGGGGGCCGGCGTCGCGGGAAGCTGTGCCGGAGGCGCAATGGGGTTCCTCATCGTTATGCCCGCAAAGGAATCTGTCGTGGACGGGGGTCTGGGCGGGGTGGACAACCCGGTTTGGGTTCCCGATCCCCTGAGAAATGCCTGCCGACCGGCCCAATTCAATCCGGCCCTTGAGAAGTCAGTCCCGGCACCGATATACCTGTCAAGAAGCGGCGCTGCGATGGTGAGGCCGCGGTCGGTTGCAGGCTGCTGCATTGTCACGGGAACGGGGTTGCCATGAACATGGTCTACAACAGTTCGAACTACTGCGTCGTCGAGTTCTCCGACTTCGGAGACGTTGGCGAGCATCCTGCCGGCGGCTTCGAGATCATGGACAAAGGACTGCGGCGTGAAATCTTCCTTGATGGAAAGCAGGCAGAGCACTTCAAGAACGACGTCGCCCGCTTGATTTCCAGCGAACCATCCTCGGATGAATTCGACGACTTCCTGGCCAACTACACGGGCCTGATGACGCAGGTCGTAGCGCTGCACTAGGCCCCGGCAGCGCGTCTCAGCGCTCTCGCCCGGCACTCAAGCTCCCCGGTATTGCAGGCTCCCTCGGTCCTAGGTTGCAGGACCGTCGGGGCTTTGCCGCCAGCCGATCCATCTACGGGCGCCCCGACCCGGTCTAGCCGTCCCGGACCGAGATGGGCTGCGGGTCTGCTGCCTCCGTACAATGGATGCCAAACCGGAACCCGCGCCGATGCCGTCGTCTCTCGTCAATTCATCTTCCGGGCGCTCCGCCGAGGAAACCTTGCGAGCGCTGCTTGCCCGCCGCATCCTGATACTGGACGGAGCGATGGGCACGATGATCCAGCGCTATCGACTGGGGGAAGATGATTTTCGCGGCACCGATCGCACGCAGCGCTTTGCCGCACACCCGATTGAGCTCAAGGGCAACAACGAGTTGCTGCAACTCAATCGTCCCGAACTGATCCAGCAGATCCATGAACAATACCTGGAGGCCGGTTCGGACATCATCGAGACCAACACCTTCGGCGCGACGAGCGCTGCCCAGGCCGACTACGGGCTGGCGCAGTTTGCCTACGAGATGAACGTCGAGGCCGCGCGCGTGGCGCGGCGCGCGTGCGCCCGGTTTGCCGGCGCCGAGCGCCCGCGCTTTGTCGCCGGCGCGATGGGGCCGACTCCAAAGACGGCCTCGATTTCACCCGATGTCAACGATCCGGGTGCGCGCAACATCACGTTTGCGGACTTGACGCTGGCATACGGGGAGCAGGCGCGCGGTCTGCTCGACGGCGGTGTCGACCTGCTCCTAGTGGAGACGATTTTCGACACCCTCAACGCAAAGGCCGCCGTCTTCGCGATTGAAGAGGAATTTGACCGGCGCGGCGTGCGCGTGCCGCTGATCATTTCCGGCACCGTGACCGATGCATCGGGGCGCATCCTCTCGGGGCAGACCGTCGAGGCCTTCTGGAACTCGATGCGCCACGCCCGCCCGCTGGCGATCGGCTTGAATTGCGCGCTCGGCGCGGCCTTGATGCGGCCGTACATCGAGGAAATGGCGGGCCTGGCGGATACCTTCATCTGCGTCTACCCGAATGCCGGCCTGCCCAACCCGATGTCCGACACGGGATTTGATGAAACGCCGGACATTACGTCCCGCTTGATACGGGACTTCGCGAGCAGCGGCTTCGTCAACATCGTCGGCGGCTGCTGCGGTACCACGCCGGCGCACATTCAGGCGATCGGTGCCGCGGTCCAGGGGCTGGCGCCGCGCGCGGTCCCGGTCATCGAGCCGCGGCTGCGACTCTCCGGGCTCGAAGCGCTGAACCTGGGCGCCGATTCGCTCTTTGCCAATGTCGGCGAGCGCGCCAACGTGACGGGCTCGCGCCAGTTCGCCAAGCTCGTCCTGGACGGGCAGTTCGAACAGGCGGTGGTGGTGGCACGCAACCAGGTGGAAAACGGTGCCCAAATCATCGATGTCAACATGGACGAGGCGATGCTCGACTCGCCCGTTGCGATGCGCCGCTACCTGAACCTGATCGCTTCGGAGCCGGATATCGCGCGCGTGCCGTTCATGATCGACAGCTCCAAGTGGTCGGTGATCGAGGCCGGCCTACAGTGTGTGCAGGGCAAATGCATCGTCAATTCGATTTCGCTCAAGGAGGGCGAAGCCGAATTCCTGCGCCAGGCGCGCCTGGCGCGTCGCTACGGGGCGGCGATGGTGGTCATGGCCTTCGACGAAAACGGCCAGGCCGACACCTATGAGCGGCGCATTGGCGTCATCGAGCGCAGCTTCCGCCTGCTGGTCGATCGGGCCGGTGTCTTGCCCGAAGACATCATTTTCGACCCGAACATCTTTGCCATCGCGACCGGAATCGAGGAACACAATCACTATGCCGTGGACTTTCTCGATGCCACGCGCTGGATCCGCCACCATTGTCCGCACGCGCACGTCAGTGGCGGGGTCTCCAACGTTTCGTTTTCGTTTCGCGGCAACGACCTGGTGCGCGAGGCCATCCACACGGTTTTCCTGTATCACGCGATCCACGCCGGCTTGTCGATGGGAATCGTCAATGCCGGCCAACTGGGTGTGTACGAGGACATCGAGCCGGAACTGCGCGAGCGGGTCGAGGACGTCGTGCTCGACCGCCGCCCGGATGCCGGTGAGCGCCTGGTGCAGCTGGCGGAGCAGCGCAAGGGTGCGGGGCGCCGGCGCGAGGAAGACCTGGCTTGGCGCACCGAACCGGTAGAAAAGCGCCTGGTGCACGCCCTGGTGCACGGGGTGACGCAGTACGTGATCGAGGACACCGAGGAGATTCGCGTCCAGATCGAGCAACGCGGTGGGCGACCGATCGAGGTGATCGAGGGCCCGCTGATGGAGGGCATGAACGTCGTCGGCGACCTGTTCGGCAGCGGCAAGATGTTCCTGCCCCAGGTGGTCAAATCGGCCCGCGTCATGAAGCAGGCCGTGGCGTATCTTGTTCCTTTCATCGAGGCGCAAAAGGCCGCAAGCGGGGAAGCGGCGCGTGCCAAGGGCAAGATCGTCATCGCCACGGTCAAGGGCGACGTTCACGACATCGGCAAGAACATCGTATCCGTGGTGCTCCAGTGCAACAACTACGACATCGTGAACCTGGGTGTCATGGTGCCGGCCGAAAGGATCCTGCAGACGGCGTTGGACGAGAAGGCCGACCTCATCGGACTCAGTGGCCTGATCACGCCCTCACTCGAGGAAATGGCCCATGTCGCCGCGCAGATGCAGCGCCAGGGCTTTTCGATACCCCTGCTCATTGGCGGAGCCACCACCTCGCGCATGCACACCGCGGTTAAGATCGCGCCGCGCTACGAGGGGCCGGTGCTGCACGTGGCCGATGCCAGCCGTTCGGTTGCGGTGTGCCAGGCCTTGCTGTCCGAAGAGCAGCGCGGACAATTTGTCGCCGAGCAGCGCGCGCAGTACGAGCGCTTGCGCCGTCAGCACGCCTCCAAGAAGGGACCGGAGCTCATTTCCCTGGCCGAGGCGCGCGCCAACCCGAGCGACATCGATTGGCATGGCTACCATCCGCCGCGGCCGAAGTTTCTCGGTCGCCGCGAGCTGTCCCGGTTGGATCTGGCGCAGGTTGCCCGCTACATCGACTGGGGGCCGTTCTTCAAGACCTGGGAACTTGCCGGGTCCTACCCGGCAATTCTCGACGATGCGGTAGTCGGGCCGCAGGCACGGCGCGTGTTCGAGGACGCGCAGCAGATGCTGGCGCGGGTCATTGCGGAGCGCTGGTTGACCGCCAGCGCCGTGGTGGGCTTTTATCCGGCCAACGCCGATGGCGACGACATCGTGATTTTTACGGATGAGTCACGACATACACGCTTGTTCACCTGGTACGGGCTGCGCCAGCAGACCCGCAAGCCGGTGATCGACGGAGTGGCCCGGCCCAACCGGGCCCTTGCCGATTTCCTTGCGCCGAGCGGGACGGAGGATTTCCTCGGCCTGTTCGCGGTGACCGCGGGGCTGGGAATCGAGGCCCGCGAGGCAATTTTTGCCCGGGGGCACGACGACTACGGCTCGATTCTGCTCAAGTCCCTGGCCGATCGGCTCGCCGAGGCCAGCGCGGAAATGCTGCACGAGCGCGTGCGGCGCGACCTGTGGGGCTACGCACCCGACGAACACCTAGCCACGGAGCAATTGGTGGCCGAAGCCTATCGCGGCATCCGGCCGGCGCCAGGGTATCCGGCGTGTCCGGAACATAGCGTGAAACGCGAAATGTTCGCAGTTCTGCAGGCCGAGCGGATCGGCATGAACCTGACCGAAAGCCTCGCCATGCGCCCGGCCTCGTCGGTGAGCGGCTTTTATTTCTCTCATCCGCAGGCGCGCTACTTCAACGTCGGGCCGATCGGCCGCGACCAGCTCACGGACCACGCTCGGCGCCGTGGCCTGGAGGTGGCGACGCTCGAGCGCTGGCTCGCGCCGAACCTGGGTTGAGGACGGCGTCCGCCGGCCAAAGAACGGTATGGCCCGAACGCAGTCTTGCCAGCGCATCGCGTCGGTGGATCATCGACGAAGCGGGCGGCTTCTGGCAACCGGGGCGCTGCTATTGAGCCTTCTTGCCGCCTGCGCTGGAGCGCCGGCCACGGTGCCGTCGCGCGCCAGCGTCGATACGCTGGCCGAGGCCATGTCGCGCCAGCCCATCGTGGTGCTGGGCGAAGTGCATGACAATGTTGCGCAGCATGCGCTGCGCGCACAGGCATTGCGCCGCCTGGTCGACGGCGGGAAGCGCCCGGCGATCGCGCTGGAACAGTTCGATCGCGACCAGCAGGAGGCCCTGGATCGGGTGCGCAATGAGCCCGGTGGCGATATCGCATCGCGCGTTTCGCGTCTGATCGCCGCCGCGGGCGGGCGCGGCTGGAAGTGGGATCTGTACCGGCCCTACCTGGCACTTGCCCTGGAAGAACAACTGCCGATCGTGGCGGCCAACCTCTCGCGGACCCAGGCAATGCGGGTCGCCCAGGACGGCATCGGTGCGGTTTTCGATGCTAGCCAGCGCGCCGCGCTTGGCCTTGATGCCATCCCGCAGGACATGGAACGCGCACAGGAGCGCGAGATCGACGAGGGCCACTGCGGACGCCTGGCGCACGAGGCTTTGCCTGCCATGGCCGAAGCGCAGATCGCGCGCGATGCCACCCTGGCGCAGGCCATCACACCGTATTTCGATCGCGGCGTGGTGCTGCTGACCGGCAACGGCCATGCCCGCCGCGATATCGGCGTGCTGCGCCATTTGTCCGCGCGCGATCGTGCACGCGCGATCTCGATCGGCATGCTGGAAGACGATGAAAAGGCCGCCGCCCAAGCCGTGCATTTCGACGTCGCCTTGCTCACGCCCGTGCAGTCGCGCCCGGATCCTTGCGCCGAAATTCCGCAGATGCGCATGGGCGCAGTCCCGGCCACGCCGGCCGGATCGCGCGTGCCCTGAGGCCGATGTTGCCGTGGCATTGCCGGCCGCGCGCAGCGCCGGATCTTGTCCGGCGCGCTGGCTTAGGCCGCGTACCTGGCCCGCTGCCATCCGAACCATGCCCCCTCCGCGGCAAACAGGAGCAGCGCCAGCCAGATGAAGCCAAAGCCGATCGCCTTGTGCGGATCGAACGGCTCGTGAAAGAAGAAAATTCCCGTCAGCCACTGCAGCGTCGGTGCCAGGTATTGCAGAACCCCGAGCAGCGAAAACGAAATCCTGCGGGCGCCGGCGGCGAAAAGCAGCAAGGGGACGGTCGTCACCGGCCCCGCGGCAACCAGCAGCCAGCGCACCTGCGTCGATGAGTTCAAGAATCCCAGATTGCCGTTCGCCGCCAGCCAGAGCAGGTAACCCAGTGCGAGCGGCGTGAGCAATGCCGCTTCGATGGTGAAGCCCTCCAGGGCGCCGAGCGCAGCAGTCTTGCGCAGCAGGCCGTACAGCGAAAAACTCAGGGCCAGTACCAGGCCGATCCAAGGCGGTGCGCCGGCCTGCCACGTCAGCCAGGCGACCCCGAGCGCCGCCAGAACGATCGGCAGTTTTTGCCCAAAGCGCAGCCGCTCCTTGAGCAGCAGCGCACCGAGCAGCACGTTGACCAGCGGGTTGATGAAATAGCCCAGGCTGGAGTCGATGACGTGGCCCGAGTTGATCGACCAGATGTACAGCATCCAATTGACGGAGATGAGCACTGCGGTGAGGGCAAAGCGCCCTAGCGCCACCGGCGTTGCAAGCACCGTTCGGATCCATTGCAAGCGCCGTAGCCCTACCAGCAGGATCGCCATGGTCGCGAGCGACCACACGACCCGGTGCGCCAGGATTTCGCTGGCCGCGACCGGCGCGAGCAGGTACAGGTAGATGGGCAGCAGGCCCCACAGGAGGTAGGCCGCCAGCGCGTAGCCGATCCCGGGATTCATCGCGCAAGCTCGCTTTGACGAGGCCGCTATTTTGGCAGAGTGGGCGATCGACATCGCCGGACCTCATCAGGGATACGTGCGCGGGCCTGGCACGGCCGCTAGCCGCGGCTAAGCGGAAGCGATATCTGGTCTTCGCGTCCAGAGACGATCGTGCGGTTGCGGCCGTACTTTTTCGCCAGCAACAGCGCCTGGTCGGCGCGGCGCAGCAGGTCCGCGCCCGATTCCTGGAAGTCCCAAGTGGCCACGCCGGCGGAAAACGTCTGACTGTCGGGCACCACCGGGCGCAGGCGATCGATCAACTGGCAGGCCTGCGCGGCGTCGCAACTCGGCAGCACCAGCGTGAACTCTTCGCCTCCGTAGCGCACCAGGGTGTCCGTAGGTCGCAATTGACTGCGCCAGGACTGGGACGCGGTGCGCAGCAGCGAATCGCCGCCGGCGTGACCACGCCGGCTGTTATAGCGCTTGAAATAATCCAGATCGAGCATCGCCGCCGTGAGCGAGGTCCCAGTGCGCTTCGCCCGGGCCATTTCAATAGGCAGGTTTTCATCCAGGCAGCGGCGATTGGCTATGCCGGTCAGCGGGTCGGTGCGCAGCAATTCGCCCATGACGCCGATGGTCGCGCGACTTTCGTGTTGCGCCCGATTGACCAGCGCCGCCAGCACGGCGCCCAGCAGCAAGGCCATCAGACTTGCAACCACGACGATGGCAGTGGAGACCTCGCTGATCGTGTAGCCGGCCAGCACACTGCGGTCAGCGCTGGCGCGGACCGAGGACAGCAGCGCCGCCTGCGCGGCCTCGACCGCCGCCAGGTATGCGCGGTCCGAATCGGTGTCTGTGCCAGGCTCCGACGGGCTCGCTTTGCCCGGCTGCACCAGCTCGGCGCTTCCCGGCACACCTTTGCGCGAGTCCAGGGCCGCCCGCATGGCGCGAATCGCTGTGCGCAATTGCGACAGCTGCATCTTGGCTTCGCCCGGCAGATCGCGCCCCATGGCATCGGCGATACGTTGCTCCCACTCGGTCGCGTCGATACCCAGCGACCGGACCGCGTTTTGCAGCACCCCGCCGGCTTGGGCCGCGTTCGCGCCCGTTTGCGCGCGCAACTCCTCCAAGGCGCGTATGCGCGATGCGAGGCTTTCGGCGTCGAACGTCAATCGCGTTATGGCCAGGGTGTTCTCGTATTGATGCTGGACCTCGCGGTCATGCTTCAATTCGAACAGCGATACGGCGATCGCCAGGGCAACCATCAGCAGCGCACTGACGCCGACGATAAGCAGGCGCCGAATCCCCGGCAGGCGCGGCGGGTTTGGCTGGGGATCGAGCGGGGCGGGCATCGAAGGGACGATACGGGGATCTTGGGGCTAGTGAGCGCGCACCAGTGGGACGCGATTTACCACGCTTTATGACCCGGAAAACACCGCCGGGTGCGTTGATTGCGCATGCTCCGCACTCAGATTCCCCAGGTCACGTCTACGCCGCGTTTGCGCGCGGCGCGCAGCATTTCGATGAGAGGAAAAGCGCGCTGCCCTAGGCTGACGGGGCGTGAGGGCGCGGAATCGTCTCCTTCGGCAGGGCTCCCGGCCGCCTTTTCCATCTCTACGGCCTGTAACAGGCGTGCGAGCGCAACGTCGAGCTGCTCGTTCGTGATCACACCACGCTCGGCCATCGGTTTGCCGATGAGCTCCAGCAGACGCTGCGCCGTGTCAGCGTGCATGATGAACGCGCTTGCGGCACGGGATCGGAAAGTAATCAGCGCCATCAGCATTCTCCCCAGGTGCGGCGGTGGACGGTGAAATAGCCACCGCATTGTAGTTGCCTGGTGGATGGCGCCGGCCCATCGCGGGGTGCCCTGCGCCGATGGGGCGCAAGCGGCCGCCTCCAGACCCTGTCCCGTCGCCTCGGCATAGAATCATGGTTTCGGCACGCTGTTTACCAGGGGAAAATGCATGGGCAAAGGCGATACGCGCACGCGGCGCGGCAAGATATACAACGGCAGCTACGGTAAGACGCGGCCCCACAAATTGGCGAAGAAGAAGCCGGCCCATAGCCCGGCACCTGGCAAACGCTAAAAGGCTAAGCCGTTCGCATCGGCCGGAATCGCAAAGCTAAGGTGGCGGAGGCGGACCGTTGAATACGGGACATTGGATCGATGGGCGGCGCTTTGAGGTTTCGACGGAGCGCCGAATCGAGGTTTTCAACCCGGCAACCGGGGCGTGTGGCACCACGGTCTCTTTGGCCAGTCCGGACACGGTTGCCCGCGCGGTGCAATCGGCCTACCGGGCATGGCCGCAATGGGCGGACACGCCGCCCCTGCGCCGGGCGCGGATCTTGTTCCGGTTCAAGGAGCTCGTCGAGGCGCACCTGGGTGACCTGGCGGCAATCATCACCCGCGAGCAAGGCAAGGTGCTTGCGGACGCGCGTGGCGAAGTGATGCGCGGGATCGAGATCGTCGAGTTCGCAACCGGCATTCCGCATCTACTAAAAGGCGACTTCTCGGACCAAGTGGCCGCCGGGATCGACCAGTACTGCCTGCGGCAACCCCTTGGGGTCGTCGCCGGGATTACGCCGTTTAATTTCCCGGCGATGGT
>Ga0181532_10005084_pt1 | contig 11279 bp, 7 predicted proteins | sample PEATcosm2014_Bin_33_FD_119768 | JGI IMG/M metagenome (GOLD analysis project Ga0181532, IMG submission 119768) | Peatland microbial communities from MTU Mesocosm Facility, Houghton, MI, USA - PEATcosm2014_Bin11_30_metaG | ecosystem: Environmental > Terrestrial > Soil > Wetlands > Peat | place...
AAGGGCACGAACCAGAAAATCTCCGACGTCGGGACGGGTAAGCCCAATGACAATACCGGACTGCTGAAGGCGCCCATGCTGACCAATATCGCGCTCACAGCCCCTTACCTGCACGATGGCTCTGCGGGCTCGCTCGAAGAGATATGGACGATTTATAACCCGGGCGACAAGCACGGCCGGACCAACGATCTGACCAAGGATGAACTCAACGATCTGATCGAGTACCTCAGATCTCGATAAGGGGAATGTGATGAAGAAGCTTTGTATGATCGCAATGCTACTGGCAGCCAGCGCCGTTGCTTTTGTCCCGCTGGCCCTTGCTGCACCGCCGCAGATGCCTCGCTTTCGTTTTGAAAACTTCACCACCGCCAACGGCCTGCCTGACAATCACGTCTTCGCGGTACTCGTCGACGGAGATCGCATCTGGGCGGGCACCGCGAATGGATTGGCGCTCTACGAGAATCATGTCTGGAAGATATACACCACCGCCGATGGGTTGGCGCATCGTGCCGTCATCTCGCTGGCTCTGGACAAGAACACCGGCGACGTTTGGGCCGGAACCATGGAGGGGCTAAGCCGGATTTCAGGCGGACACATCGACAGCTTCACGCAGTTGAACTCGGGGCTGAGCAACAACGTCGTCTACAACGTCTCGGTTGAAGGCGAGAACGTGTGGATCGCCACCGCTGCCGGCGGTTGCCGGCTCAACCTACACACCAATCAGTGGTCCCTCTATAACGAGCGCAATACGCCCATGTTCGAGATATGGTCCTACGCCGTTTCCGCGACGCCTACCAAGGTCTTTTACGGCATTTGGGGCAGTGGCGTTCTCGAATACGATCAGAAAACCGCGAAGTGGACCAGATACGACGATCCGGACGGCGAAAACGAAACGGTGGTGATGAAGGATCAAGGCCTGATCCATGAGATCGTCTCCTCGGTCAGCTATATGGAGAAGGAGAAGGTTTTATGGGCGGCTACGTATTTTGGCGATAGCCACTATGATGGCCGCTACTGGCACAATTTTCTCACCAAGGATAGCGGCCTTCCTTCGAACTTTACCAATCAGGTGAAGGGCGTGGACGGCAAGCGCGCATGGTTCTGCACTGACAAGGGGCTTGCTTATTACGACGGAGTGAACTGGGCTGTCTATCGCCCTTCGCTCACAGACGGCAAGCCGGAGATGACGGTGCGCGATGCAAATGGCATCATAACGCCCGTCGCGGTGACCACCGCTCCGGCGCACAACTATATGCTCGGTATCGATTTTCAGGGTGACGACATTTGGGTTGCTACCGCCGACGGATTGAGCCACGGAATTCGTCAACCGTAAGAAACAAGATCGCCTTGACGGTATGAACTCAGACGCGAAATGCCACTGCGATGTTCCGGACAGATAAACAAGCTGAAATCAGCAAGGAGTCTTTGTGATGCGCAAGGGATGGTTGTTGGTCATGTTCGGCATCTTGGCTGCTGGTGTAGTGGTTCGTTGCCCGGGCCAGGATGCAGCCAAGAATATGGACTCGAGCGCAGGAAAGAAAGTATGCGAGTGTGGCGCGCATCCGCCGGGGCCGCCTAGAGACCGCACCGTTACGCCATATGCGGGCACCCCGGAGGACTTGAAGCCATTTGGTAAGTTCACGTCAAGTTATGACGTCAACTACATTCGTCCCAATATATACATGGGGGCAGCGCGGAAGATTCCCGATCCCACGGATATTACAGAGGTGCGTATCGGATTTATCGGTCCGATCGAGCATCATCCGGACCAGGTCTTTGGGCTACGGATGTTGCATGGCGCGCAGATGGCAATCGATGAGGCCAATGCCCGCGGCGGTTACGGGGGTAAGCCCTTCAAGCTGATGGTGCACAACGACTACGATAACTGGCAGGCCAAGGCCGTTTACGGTCCGGATCGGCCCACCGACTCAACTATATGGGGATCGCCTTCGAATCAAGCTGTCAAGATGGTTTACGACGATGAGGATTGGGCGATCTTTGGCTCGATCGGCTCCGAGACTACGCACATCGTGCTGCGCGTGGCGCTTCGTGCTGAGATTTCCGTGGTTAACTCCGAGAATACCGATCCCACCGTTCCAGAGACTACGATTCCGTGGTATTTCGGTGCCCTGCAGGATGACCGGCAGCAGTCATACACGCTGGCTCGCCACATCTTTACCGAGCTAGGATTGAAACGCGTAGCGCTGTTCAGGGTGAACAACCGCTATGGACGCTTCGGAGTGGGCAAGTTCCGCGATGCCGCGCGCCGCCTGGGTCATCCGCTGGTGATTGAGCAGAAGTATCTGCCTGGCGACACGGACTATTCGCAGCAGTTGAAGGTGATTCGCGATTCGCGGGCCGATGCGGTTGCGATCTGGGCCGATGAAGAACAGACGGCGCTGTTTCTCAAACAGTTACGGGCAGCGGGGATGAAACAGCGCGTCTTTGGCGCATATCGCACACTGGGTTCGACGTTGTTGGCTGAGGCCGGAGATGCGGCCGAGGGCTTCGAAGCGGTCTACCCCTACGATCCAACCCGCAACGACGCAAGCTGGATCGCCTTCAATAAGCGATACGAAGACCAATTCCATGAGAAGCCCGATCATTACGGCGCGCTGGCTTTCGACGCGATGAATGCGTTGCTGGATTCGATTTGTAAGGCCGGGCTCAATCGCGCGCGGATTCACGATGCTCTTGCCAACATTGAAGAGTACGACGGCGTGACTGGGCATATGGTCTTCGACCCCAACCAGAAGAACGTGGCGCCGTTGTTCTTGGGCACGGTACACAACGGCACGGTCACTTACCGGGTTGCCACGATGGAAAAGACGGCTGTGACGCCTGCTGCACAGCCCGCGCCTCCATCCACCACCCAAGCTCCTCCTGCCCCGCAAGGGGCTTCTTCGACACCACAGGAGCCGCAGGTGCCCTATGCACGAGTGGGTCAGGATGGCGTTGACTACGCGGGGCCGCATCAGAAGGATGTCTCGGGAGGGCCGGTAAGCATCGTGCTGTTCGGGCCGAAGGCATCTGCGTTAGCTGCTTCGCCGGAGATGCAGGCGGAGCTTGCGTCGAGCGCAATCAAGGGGCATGAATTCAGGCTGTTGCCGGTTGAGAGCGATCAGAATTGGGGAGCCGCGTCCACGGCGCTGGTTCGGGCCCTGATGGATGACCACGCGCTCGCCATCCTCGCGCTGGATAGAAACTCAAGCCATCTGGCCGAGCAAATGGCGCTCAAGAGCTTTGTGCCGGTAGTGGCGTTGGCCGCCGACAGGACGCTGACCTCAATGAACATTCCCTGGATATTCAGGTTGCAGCCGGATACAACTCCGGCTACCGCTCTGCGGATGCTCGTGGCGGCCGAATGCCGCAGCGGAGCCAATGCGGAGCGGCTAAGAAATGTGTTGGCTGCACAAGAAGGCATCTCCGGCGTATCGTTTCTTCCCACGGGCGAGCCGCGCAAACAATAACGCTCACTCTTCGAGAAGTTATCAAAGAGTGTATTTGTTGTCTATCGACATAGTAGTGAATACCCGGATAAAACAAGCAGCGATCGTCGGGCCGCAAAGACGGTCTTCAGCGATGGTCGAAGGCGGGTTCTAAAAGTCAGTCGTGAGACGCATGGCTACGCTCCTCGAGGGCCCGATGGCGTTGCCGGAGAATAGGCCGCCGAAGTCAATGACGTTAAGAACGTTGTTAAGATTCTGTCCATCGACCTGAAACCGTACACTCATACGGTCCGACTTATAAACATCCGCGCCTGCCGAAGCGTTGACCTGAAAAGCTGGATAGATGCGGCCTCGGGCAAAGTTGATGCGGTCTACGACCGCCTGCCCGTATGTCTGTTCTGGTCCGCCCGGTCCGTAAATACACTGTTGAAGAGTTAATGTCGGATCGCACTGGAAGTCGAAGGGCAATCCGCTGTCAAACTGCACGCCGCCCGCGACCCAGAAACGGGGATGTACCTGGTAGCGAAGGCGTCCGCGTACCGTATTACGCTGGTCCTGGGAATCTGGAAAGTGGCCACTCGGCAACAGCCCTTGCACGTCATCGCCTAAGAACAATCCGCCCGTTACGGGAAACCACGCTTGTCCAAAAGTATAGGAATAGCTCAGGAAGCCCGAAAAACGGTGCCAGACAGGAAGATCGATTTTCGCTTCCGCCCCATAAATGACTGCCTTCTGAAACGCGATCGGGAAACTGATCGTTGTGTTCGAGATCTGGTCGTCGTCCGCGTAATTGGATACAAGACGGCGAAAATAGTTCGTGTCCAGTTTGATCTTGCCGTAAAACACCTTGGTCAAACCGGCTTCGTAGTAGTTCCCCTCGGAAGGTTCCACCAGCCGCAGAACACTCACTGGGTTGATGGACTCAGCGGCCGTTGAACTCGACAGTAGGATGTTCTCGAAGGACGGGGTCTGAAAAACTCTGTCATAGGAGAAATGCACGAGCAGGTCGGCCGATGGGAAGTAGCGCGAGATCGAGAAGCGGGGATCGACCGCATGGCGATTCAGCAGAAGCTGGTAGTGATCCCACCGAAGCCCGGCATTGATGGTCCAGTTCTTCAGGCGAATCTGGTCCTGAACGAATACGGATTGCTCAAGATCAGGCCGGTTTGCCAGAAAGCTGAAGTCAATCGGGGTGCCATCGTCAAATTGGGTCGCATCGGTAATGTGGTAGCGGAAACTCTCGTTCAGAAACGTGTTGTCGGATTCGAACCCAAACTTCCACTCATTCCGCCCGTGAGTAACGGTGGTGGTACCCCGGAAGTATGCTTCGCGGAAGAAATTTTGCTGGAAGACTTCAATGGGAGTCGAATCGGCGTTGGAGTTGAAACCAATCTCGTTGTCGCGCACCATGGTTCGGAAATCGGTCAAGCTATTGGACGAGAAGGTGTGCTGATACGAGGCGATTCCCATCGTCTCGATGTTGTCTGCAGTCTGGACCTGGCCGTTCGCCTGCTGCACCTGTTCGTTCGGAAGTTCATAGCGCGAAAGCTCGTGGCGAACGATGAACCGCAAGCGGTCCTTCGTGGTTAAGTCGCGCTCGTAATTCACCGAAAAGTCACCCAGCGTGCCGGTATTCGTGTAGTTCTGTGGAACCACGGGATTCAGATAGTGATCGGTCATACTGCCAGTGGCACTGGCGCCGAACGTATTCTTGCCCCAGGTATACTGCCCTTGCGCCGAAGCCCCAGCCGTGTCAAAGCTGCCGCCAGAGAGTACTAACTGACCGTGAAAACCCGACTGCGGGTCCTGCAGCGTATTCACCTCAACCACGCCTCCCATCTTTCGGCCATATTCCGCTGGAATACCTGCTGTGTAGATGCTCAACGATTGCACGTCATCCGCGTCGATCGCTGGGCCGAAGCTGGGGGAGCGGTTGTCCGTCAGCGGGATGCCATCGACCACAAACTGGGTCTGACACTCCGAGCCCCGCGGGTGCAGGACGGCATTTCCCTCATACAGCCAGCCCGGCTGCGAATTCACCAAATCCTGAACCGAACGACCGGGAATCGAACTGAGCCGGTTCTGAATCAGGTCGGAGCCGACCTGAGTAACGGCACCAGCCTGATCGGGATTGATCAATGTATTGGCCGCACTCACGGTGACCGACTGATTCACCGTAGGCAGTTTGAGTTGGATGATGTGTTCTGTCGGGATCAATGAATGGATATCGACAGATTCGGATATCTCCGCAAAGCCGGGCTGCCTGATTGCGAGTTGGTAGATGCCGTAAGGCAGGCGTTGCACATCCAGGAGACCCTGCTCGTTGGTCGCCAGAGTATTTCGGTACTGATTGCCCTCGCTGACGATCTGAATGGACGTTCTTATGCCCAAACCAGCCGGGTCGGTCACTCTTAGGCGCAATTCTCCGCTATTACTTTGGCCGAGAACCGGCAACCCGCAAAGAAGGATGAATAAAGCAGCATATGTCTTCATGAAGACACTGGGCCCTCTGAAATTTAGTGCTTTTGAAGAGGGATAGGTTGGCGTTTCCCCTTCGAGCGTCGCCCTTTTTCTCTCCCACATTACGAATTCCGTTTCTGTCGATTTTGTTCAGTGTCTTTTTTCAATCTCGGAGGAGACTCAATGCGCCATTTGAAAAACCTTGAACAAAAGCGGCAGGACCGGAATGTATATTCTAGGGACGAACGATATGGCTTCCTCGGAATCGATCAGCCGGTTATCCCAGCATTCTTGGGCGTATACGGAGGCTCTCCTCGGGTCCCCCGAAGCAGAGTCGATCCCGCGTTTAGGACCGTAGAATTACGCCTTGAAAGGCGCAGCAGCCCCGAATCGCGCTCCGTGGAGCGTAAAGCCGATGGCGATGGCGGATAGTACAGCCGCGAGTATGACCATGCCAATGCGGCCCCACCAGAGAGCCCTCGCCAACTTATATTCGTCGGAATCGGTTTCTTCTTTCGAAGCGCAAAGAGCTTTTCTGTATCCTTTCCAGAGCATGGAGACAAGACCAATGTAAACAAAGTATGCGAAAGGAATGCCCCATATCCAATGATGGGGTATCTTCAGTGTGCTCTCGCGGAATTCATGCCCAGCGAGCGCAAAACCGAATGCGGTGCTCTGCACGAACGAGAATGCGGTTATTGCGTCCGCATAGGTAATAATCTGTTTCGCAAGATCTGCCTGCTCAGGTTTCATGGAGAGCACTATACCGGATCGCATCCATCAGGTGATACTACTTCTCCCAGCGTGTTCCATGCTGTCCCTGGGCGTACACGGGCAACTGGCACCAGAAAAGCTGCTTTGGACGGAGGGCCGAACAATCACTACCACCGCACGCACGACGCAATTCCTGTGGTTGGAGACATCAAGGCTACGGGATCTGTGCAGCAGGAATAGCGAAGTGCCTACTGAGTGAGTTGGCGGAGAGGGAGTGATTCGATTAAATTCCTGGCTCGTCGAGGTCAGCTATGTCCCGCTGCGCCGCTGACCTGCTAACATTTCGGATGGCCGGCGAAGAACTTACAGATGAGTTTCACTCGAAGGAGGACGCATGAGGGGGCAAGTGCGACATGTCATGTTCCTGCTGGCCGTGCTGATTTCCGCTACCCGTCTGCTCGAAGGTCAAGACTATGCGGTTGGTGCGGATGTGTCTTTCCTGGCTCAAGCGGAACAGCAGGGGGTGGTCTTTAAGGACGGCGGAGTCCCCAAGCCGGGTCTCGAAATTCTCAGGTCACATGGCTACAACTGGGTGCGGCTCCGGTTGTTCCACACGCCCACTCAGCTGCCCAACAACCTGGACTACACCATTGCTCTGGCCAAGAGCGCCAAGAAACTGGGATTCAAGTTCCTGTTGGATTATCACTACGCTGACGATTGGGCGGACCCGGGGAAACAGCCTATACCGAAAGCGTGGCAAGCGAAGTCGCACGCCGATCTGGTAAAAGCCGTGTTCGAGTACACGCGAGACACGATTGCGGCGTTCCGCGACGCCGGCGTTTTGCCGGACATGGTGCAAGTCGGCAATGAAATCACCCACGGAATGATGTGGCCGGACGGCAAGCTGCCGGAGAATTGGGAAAACTTTGCCCAGCTGGTGTACGCCGGGGTCAACGGCGTAGATGCGGGCCGCGGCAACGGGATTCGCCCGCAGATCATGATTCACATCGATCGTGGCGCCGACATGAAAGGGACGAAATGGTTTCTCGACAAGTTGAACAGCTATGACGTTCCTTACGACGTTATCGGGCAATCCTATTATCCCTGGTGGCACGGCAGCCTCAACGACCTCCGGCAGAACCTGGAATTCATGGCGAGGGAATATAAGAAAGACATCATCATTGTGGAGGCGGCCTACAACTGGCAGCCCGGCAACTATGTGAACAAGCCGGCGCCGTTTCCGGAGTCCCCCGAGGGACAGCGGGCGTTTCTGGACGAGTTGAACCGCGTGGTGATGGAGACTCCGAACGGTCACGGTAAAGGCGTCTTCTGGTGGGAGCCGGCGGTGACTGGACCACTGACGATTCGCGGATTTTTTGACGAGCAGCACAATGCACTGCCGGTCGTCACCGTCTTTGACCGGTTCACGCGAAAATAGAAACAGATGTGATAGATTCTCGGTATTCGGGAAGACACTTGCGACTCCCCCAGGCATATTGCAGACATCATCGTCTGCCTTCCATGTTGACTCGGATCCATCGAGGCCCGACCGGCGTATGGCCTGAACTGCTGCACCGCGCGGTCCGAATTCTGCTTCTGCTTGTTTCCTTCCCGGCACTTTCTGTTTTCGCAGCAGATAGCCCCCTGTTTTCCTACACCCAACGTCTCTGGCAAATGCAGGATGGATTGCCGGAGCAGGTCGTGCAGGCGTTTGCGCAGACCGCCGACCGGTATTTGTGGATTGGCACGACGGGTGGACTTGTCCGCTTCGATGGTGAGAGGTTCCTGACCTTTGACCGCGAAAACACGCCCGCGTTCAGCGATAACAACGTTTTTTGCCTTACCGTGGCTGGCAATAACGCGCTCTGGATTGGAATGGAAGGCGGCGGGCTGATCCGGTATCGCGACGGGAAGTTTCAGTCATTCTCCGCCAAAGACGGCCTGACCAATGCATTCGTGCGAGTTGTGTACGAAGACAGTCAGGGAAGAATCTGGGTCGGCACGGACAACGGCTTGTTTCAATTCTCCGGGGACCATCTGTTGCGAGTCGACAACACGGCGAGCATCCCGGCGATTGCGGTGCATGCCATCCATGAAGATCGCCGCGGGCAGTTATGGGTGGGTGGATCGAAGTTCCTCCGCCTCGTCGGCAATGCCGCTTTCGAATACAGCGCTTTTGAATACAATCTGGGCGGAGAAGCCAGCCAAAATCGGGTGAAGTCCATCACCGAAACGCAGGACGGAACCGTGTGGGTCGGCACGGTTTCCGGGCTGCAGAAGATGGCTGCGCAGGAGACGTCGTTCACGCGCGTAAGGGAGATCAACGGAACCGTCCGAGTCTTGCACGAGATGTCGGACGGGACACTGTGGATCGGCATGATCGGTCGCGGACTTCTTACCTATCGCGAGCATCGGTTCTCAGGAATCGCGGTTCCCGATCCCCTGCCCAGCAACACCGTCTTGAATCTTTTCGAGGATGTCGAAAAAAACATCTGGATCGGCACGCAAGGCGGAATGCTGCGCTTAATCAAGACTCCCGTCCGGACAGTGAAGCTGCCCGACGCTGCCGATTCCGACGCGGAAACGGTTTATCAGGACCGAACCGCTGATGTGTGGGTCGCAGCGGTAAACCTGTTCCGGGTGCACAACGGCAGGGCCGAGCCGTACAAATTTCCCGGCATTTCGGGGGTAAGAGTTCGAAACCTTTTCCGCGACCGCGAGGGCGCTTTATGGATTGGGACCGAAGGCCGCGGTGCCTACCGGCAAATTGGTCAACAGTTCATCCATTATTCGACGGAGAACGGACTGGTCAACAACTTCGTTCGCGCCTTTCTGCAAGCACGGGACGGCAGCGTGTGGATTGCCACCGACGAAGGAGTGAGCCGCTGGCGTCAGCAAGGAATTACGAACTATCAGATGCGCGACGGGCTCGCCTACTTCAGCACGCGTTCGCTGCTGGAAGACCGGCGCGGCGACATCTGGATCGGAACCGACCGGGGCGTGAGCCGGTTGCATGGCGAGTCCTTTGAGACCGACGCCGTCACGGAAGCGCTGAAAAACGAAAAGGTTTGGGCCATCCACGAAGATTCGGACGGCGGTCTATGGTTTGGGACGCGCACGGGAGGTCTCTACCGCTGGCGCTCGGGAACGATGACACGCTACACCGTCGCCCAGGGGCTCGCCAGCAATGGCGTCTACGAACTCCTCGAAGATGGCCAGAATAACTTCTGGATCAGCGGGCCGAACGGAATCTCCACTGTCAGCCGCCGCGAACTGGATGCCATCGCAGAGCATCCTTCGCGGCCCGTGGCCCTCACACTCTATGGTGTCTCGGATGGTCTGGAAACCATCCAGATGTGCGGCGGCGAAAAACCAGCCGGTGTGCTCACTACGCAAGGGGAAGTTTGGTTCCCCAGCAGCAAGGGTCCGGTGCGAGTCTCTATTGGATCGCCCATGCCATCGAAACCCGCGCCGGTCGTGATCGATCAGGTGATGGCAGACGGCCTGCAAAAGCCCGTGACCTCGGAGATCTCTCTAGGGCCGGACAACGCGAAACTGGAAGTGCACTATGGAGTCGTGCTGCTGCGGTCGCAAGAGCGCATCCGGTTTCGCTACATGCTGGACCCGTTTGACAAGACCTGGAGCGAAGCTTCCCCGGCGCGAGTGGCCTACTACACCAATCTTCCTCCGGGCCGTTATCAGTTTCGCGTGGCTGCTTTCGAAATGAACAACCCCGAACAGGTTGCGGCAGCTTCGGTGGAGATTATTCAGAAGCCGCACTTTTATCGAACCGCCTGGTTCCTCAGCGGCATGGTGCTCCTGCTGGGAGCTTCGGTGTGGGGCATCTATCAATTTCGACTCGGCCAACTGCGCGGTCGCTTTCAGGCGGTGTTGAAAGAACGCAACCGGCTGGCGCGGGAAATGCATGATACTCTCATTCAGGGCTGTGCCAGTGTTTCGGCTCTACTCGAGGCGCATTCGAGCCTAGCGCTACCCCAGCCCGATACCAACGATGATTTGCTGGAATGCGCCCGCACTCAACTGCGCTCGACCATTGAGGAGGCCCGGCAGGCGGTGTGGGGCCTGCGCAGCATCTCGGAGCCAACAACCGACATCAGTTCCTTGCTGGGCAAGATCGCGGATCAGTTTCGTCACGAATTCAATGTGCCGATCGAATACCGCGTCGCGGGCACGCCGTTTGCGCTCGAGCAATCCGTCGTGCATGAGGTACTCATGGTCGCCCGGGAGGCCCTCTACAACTCCATCCGCCACGCTCACCCGAAGAAAGTCGAGCTTAGCATCAGGTTTGAAGAGAATCGATGCCGCGTGGGAGTGCGGGACGATGGCTCTGGATTCGACCCTGCCATGGTGTCGCGTCTTCCAGAACACCATTACGGCCTGATCGGGATCAAGGAACGCGTGCAGCGCATAGGCGGGAGATTTACCTTGCAGAGCAAGCTGGGAGCAGGAACGGACCTTAGCATCGAAGTACCGCGGAGCACGGGCGCTTCCTCAAAGCCGATCTCCGAGATAGCGTTGTGAGTCAAGCGTTATGAGCCAAAGCGAAAAAATGAAAGTGATGATCGTCGACGATCACCCGCTCATGCGAGTGGGCATCGCGGCCATCATCAATGCAAGAAGCGACATGACCGTAGT
>Ga0181532_10005085_pt1 | contig 11278 bp, 9 predicted proteins | sample PEATcosm2014_Bin_33_FD_119768 | JGI IMG/M metagenome (GOLD analysis project Ga0181532, IMG submission 119768) | Peatland microbial communities from MTU Mesocosm Facility, Houghton, MI, USA - PEATcosm2014_Bin11_30_metaG | ecosystem: Environmental > Terrestrial > Soil > Wetlands > Peat | place...
CACAATGAATGTCTTTACTCCCGTCACGCGGTACTCGGCGGGGACAGCGACCAGCCCAAACCCACCAATCATGATTCCCTCGATAACATAGTCAATCTTGCCCAACGGCGCGGCCGGACCTTGCGCAGCACAACGGAGATACAGCAGCTATTTCAGAGCTACTGACCTGTAGGCAAACGGTCGCGCTGTCTTCTGTGAACCAAAGGACGGAGAATCATGATCTGGATCGAACTTTGCATTCTCCTTGCCTGCATTCTGATCGGGGCACGGCTGGGAGGCATTGCGCTCGGTACGGTGTCCGGAATTGGTTTGCTCATCTTTGTGTTCGCCTTGAAGGAGCCTCCCGGGGGACCTCCACAACTTGTAATCGGCATGATCATAGCGGTCATCACCGCCTTGGCGGCTATGCAGGCGGCGGGCGGACTCGACTACCTCGTAGCGATCGCCGAGAAGGTCATGCGCAAGCATCCACGGTACATAACCTTTGTGACCCCTGTTGCCACCTATCTTCTGGTTCTTGGGTCAGGCACCACTCACGTAATCTACGCACTTCTTCCAGTAATCGCTGAAGTTTCGCGAAAGGCTGATGTCAGGCCGGAACGGCCAATGTCCATCAGTGTCATCGCTGGTTTTCAAGGGGTGATTGCCTCGCCCATCTCAGCGGCTACTGTTGCAATGGTTGGCGTGCTGGCGGCCAAGGATGTATCCCTTCCCAAGCTGCTGGCCGTCACCATTCCTTCGACTTTTCTTGCCGTCCTGATTGGCGCTCTGTCCGTAGCATGGAGGGGCAAGCCATTGAGCGAAGATCCTGAATATCAGCGTCGCCTCGCTACCGGAGAGTTGAAGCCTCCTCAACCGACTCCGGCATTTCGAGGAAAGGAGCTGTTCAACGCTCGCGGGGCGACGATCCTTTTCCTCGTTGCCATTCTCGTGATCGTGGTGATTGGCATTTTTCCGAACCTTGTTCCGGAATACCAGACCGTCAAAAACGGCATAACTGATAGCGACCAGGCGAGCATGGGAGTGGTGATCATGATCATCATGATTGCGGTTGCCGGTCTTACGATGATCGCGTTCAAGGCGTCTCCCGAGGTGGCTTTGAAGGGAAGCATCATGCGGGGAGGCGTTATGGCCGTCATATCAATCATTGGCGTCTCCTGGTTGGGTTCTTCCTTCTTCGAGGGCAACCGGGACTACATCGTCTCGAGTTTGTCTGACATGATTCGTCACTACCCTTGGATGTTTGCTGCTGGACTATTCGTTTTGTCGAACCTGCTCTTTAGCGCTGCCGCAACGGTCGTCATCTTTATGCCGCTGGGTCTGGCTTTGGGCCTGCAGCCATCCCATTTGATTGCCTTTTACTTGGCCGCCAATAGCGTTTTCTTCCTGCCAACCTACGGAACCTTGTTGGCCGCTGTTTCCTTTGATCAGACCGGAACGACAAAAATTGGAAAGTACTTGCTAAACCACAGTTTTATGTTGCCGGGCATGGTTACCGTAGTCACAGGAATTGTTATCGCGCTCGCTCTAAACGCAGTGATTCGCCCGTAGGCGCAAAGCCTCTATATCTTGTCACTGCTGGAGGTGATCGAGAGTTGATTTTAACGGGCCTGACAATCACGTTTCTAAAAGAGTTCTGTGCTGGTCTTTGGCTGACGTTGCCTTTGTTGCTCACTCTGGCTGCGGCAATAACCCTTCTGGGTCAATTCGTGGGGAGACGAGAAGGCTGGTCATCCTTCGATAGCTTTTACTGGTCATTCATCACTGCAACTACCGTCGGCTACGGCGACTTGCGGCCTGTGAAGACGGCATCGAAGATAGCTGCCATCATGATCGCGCTATTCGGGCTTACACTGACCGGCATCCTGATCGCGGTCGGCGTGCACGCAGCAACTTTGGCACTCGCGGCACATGACGCTGCAGCGAAAGTCAGGTGAGAGCTCACTGTTCATCGGTTAGACGCTCTTGTCGCGGCTCCGGTGGATCTTGTTCCAAATGAGTTTTGGAGGACATTTGGAGAAGCACAGACTCAGTCGCCAGTTTCTGGCTCAGGGGGAGCACAGAGACGAAAAGAGGTTTTCCGCTGATTGGAATGGGGGTGCCTTCGAAGAGGTTAGCTATGACCGTTGAAAAACATGCGAAGGACAAGATGCAAGTAAACCAGGCTCTCGAAGTGTCCATACAAGTTGGTTTAGCTGCATTGTTGGTTATCGCTTGTCTACTGATCCTGCGCCCCTTCATACCTCTAGTGATGTGGGGCATAATCATCGCGATCGCATCTTACCCAACCTTTCGAAAACTTCAAAGCGCTCTCGGTGGACGGGGAGGACTCGCTGCTGTTATTTGGACGCTTCTGCTCCTCGCCGTCCTCATTGTTCCACTTGTTTTACTGGCCCAAGGTCTGATCGCGGGGAGTCGTCCACTGGCCCTGCAAATGAAAAACGGGACCTTCTCGATCCCACCGCCGCCCGCCAGCGTCGGGCGATGGCCGATCGTCGGCGCTCCCCTTGCGCGCGCCTGGACGGGCGCTTCCACCAACTTTACCGACGCTTTGATGAAACTTGCTCCGCAGATCAAAGCCGCCCTTCCTGGAATACTCTCCGCTTCTGCAGGAATCGGCCTCACCATACTGCAATTCTTCCTTTCCATCTTGGTTTCCGGAGCTCTTCTGGCAAACTCCCGGGCTGCCGCCGAGATCACTCGCTCGTTGGCTAACCGCCTGTTCGGTGAGCACGGACCCGAGTACCAAAACCTTGTGGGTGCCACCATTCGCAGCGTTACTTTCGGTATTCTCGGCGTTGCCCTCATTCAATCGGCCTTGGCTGCAGTCGGTTTTCTGGTAATGGGATTACCTGGAGCAGGCGTGTGGGCGGCGGCCTTCCTATTTGCTGCGGTGCTCCAGTTGGGAGGGCTTGTACTTATTCCCGCGGTGATTTACGCCTTTGCCATCTCGACTACCACCAAGGCCGTGATTTTTCTGATTTGGTGCGTCTTCGTGGGAGTAATCGACAACATACTGAAACCTCTACTGCTAGGCCGTGGGGTTGCGGTTCCGACGGCCGTCATCTTTCTTGGCGCCATTGGTGGATTTGTCGTAATGGGTATCATCGGCCTGTTTGTCGGCGCGATCGTATTGTCGGTCGGTTATAAGCTGTTTCTCGCTTGGATCGAGGGAAGTCCCGACGTCCAGACGCTGGCGTGAGGTCTCAGCTTCGAGGGAGCTATTACTGTGAGCTAGGTGCGAACATGATGATCGACTGAACGTCAGATGGCCATACAGCAGCGCTGATGCTACTGGGTCCGGCATGGCGGCCTTGAGCATAAGGCATTTTCCTGACGCGATCTTTCAGCTTACCGCTTCCAAGAAAGTGATCGGCAGCACGAGTGGAGATTTGCTCAAAGAACCGACCAAGACGTTAGACGAATTCAGTGTTCCCTAGGCTATGACAAGTCGTCGCCATTGGGGAAGGAGGGCTTGAATCATGAGCGCCACACGTCAGTTCGCTATAGCTCTGGCGACGCTCGCGCTTCTCACTCTTCTCGGATGTAGCAAAACCAAGCCTGAGCCAACGCCTGTAATCCTGGAAAAGACCCCGGGTATCTTCAATGCACCTTGGGATATTGGCGAGCAAGAGAATTGCTTCAAGGAGAGCGACGCCGTGATGGGTTCCGCGTCCGTGCTCTTGTGCGGTGAAGCGTGGACCAGTTGGTGGTTGGCTTCCACTCAAGGCATCACACACACAGCCCCATCTGGAAAAAAGATAGAGGATGCGAAACGCGAGATGTTAGCGAACATTCGTGTCTTCCCTGTCCACTTTGCGAGTGCCGGGATGGCAGTGCGCGCTTCCAAGAATAGACTACCCGCCACATTGTGGTTTTGCATCAAGCAGGCGGACGGTTTAATTTACTGCCGCTCGTCCAGCAAGAAGTGAATTGGCTCTTGCTGTACTTGACCAGATGACCATTGAACAGTTCTCCCGCACTTGGTATCGCACCAGTGACGTTCAGGCCTCCGTCGTAAAAGGCCCATATCAGAGTAACGGCATTGTTACGTACCGGAGTGATAGGCGCTTGGTGCCAGGTCCTGCGCCTGAAGGAAATGCGACAATCCAAGAGCTGTCAAGACCAAGTATTTCAACATCCTGGGCCGAGGTTTCGCAGTCGTCGCGGCCTTCAACAGAGATTCTGCAAATCTAAACGCGAACGGTCATCCTCCCAAGGCCTTCGCCACGCCCACCATTGCAAGACCAAGCACAACCATGGCAACACCTACTCGCCAGGGATGGTCACTTGCACCACGCCCTAGCCCATACCCGGCGAGAAACATCAGCAAAATCGCGATTCCGTTGGAAATGCGCAGAGCCATTCTGGCATCACTCATGAATGTGAAGGGAATTACAATCGGGATCATGGATCCGAATACCAGCAAGAAAACCGCTAACGCTCCCCACAGATCGTCATAGACAAACCGAGGCCGGGGAGGCGGATCGGGTAATTGCCTCAACTCTCGATGCAATGATTCGTACTCGTCCGAGTGCAGCAGAGCTGCTATTAATGGGGGCAGGGCACTGGAGATAATCTGCCTTACCTCGCCCGGATCAGAAGTCTTTCGCACCCGTCGTAGGAACAGCAGGTCTTGTCCTCGGTCGCTTAGGCGGCCAAGGACATAGAAGAACGCGTCAATGATCCCCCATGCCAGACTGCAGCCGACCGCGCCGATCAGTAGGGCGTGGACTTCACCGACGTGAACAGTCCCAGAACCTAATGAGCAGGTGAAGGTAAGGACAATGATCAGTCCAAATAAGACTTCCGAAGTCCGCTCCACCGGGTCGAGTACTCGTTTCGAGTCTTCCACGGTTAGCCTATGAGTCGCTGATTCAGGTACGCAGAGAATGCATGATGGCCACCACGACCGGCCCGGAAATCGTGAGCAAGACATTTCCGATCGCATACGGTACGGTGTAACCAAGAGCGCCGATGTTGCTTCCGCTGGCTTCTCGCAGCGCGTTCAACCCGGGCATGCAAGTCTGCGCGCCGGTCACGCCTGCAAGGGCCATCAAGGGATTCATCCGAAAGATCCATCTTCCCGTTACCAGGGCTACCAGTGACGGAACCATAGTCACGACCATGCCCCCGAAAAAGATGCTGGCGAAGAAGCCCCCGCCTCGCTGTACGTATGCTTCAACCGCGTGCGGTCCAGCAGTCAGCCCCACGATTGCAATAAATACCGTGAGGCCGATGTCGGCAAGCACGCGCTGTGACGCCTCTGGAATCGAACCGAATACGGGATAATGGCTGCGCGCCCAACCCGCAACCAACCCAACCACGAGTATGGCGCCCGCGGTGCCTAACCCGAGAGGCACGCCGTGAATCTTTAGATGGAGTATGCCCAAGAGAATTCCACATGCGATTCCTGCCGCAACAAAAGTAAGATCGGTTCTGGCGAGGTCGGCCTCGACATAGCCCAGCCATTTCCCGATACGCTCGACGTCCTGCGGCGAGCCAACCAGCCGCATGACGTCGCCACGCTCAACGATTACCCCACTGTCGCGCGGCATCTCCTCTTCCCCACGCTTGAGTGATTCCAGATACACCCCACGTGCAATCTGCCGGTCAGCTGCCACTGCGCCGAGGGTCTTTCCCACTGCAGGCCGGTTCGTGACTACTACCGTCAATGTCTTCACGGGAGCCGCAAGTGTTTCAGGATCATCGAACTCTGGCCCTATCTCATGTTCCGCGTTAGCGAGAACAAATTTGTGTGCAGCTATAACGAGTTGGTCGCCAACTTGGATGCGAACCGTGGGGGTGACGCTGATTAATGCGCCATTGCGCTTCAAGCGCTGCACAGACAAACGACCAGCCGCGTATTTGTCCTCCAGCTCGTCGATGCTGATGCCTACGATCGATGTGTTTTCGACACGGTAGCCGCGAAAGGCGAAGCGGTGTCCGACGAGTAAAGAACTTGAGTCCGCTCCTCCACCCGAGAATTGAGCCTCCAGTACTTTTGCCTCCGTCCTCAGATTCGCACGCATCAGCATCGGCCCCACCACGGTAATAAGAAGAATCAACCAAAGATCGCCGAAGCCATAGGTAATCGCATCTCCCAGAGGGGCATTGGCGGAAAGTTGCGACTTGATCGCATCGGAAACTGGCAAGTTGGCAATGGCATTCAGCCCGGTTCCTAACGCAGCCGATTGGGTCAGGCTGCCAGAGAGCAGGCCCACAGAAATGCCTTCGTCGAAGTGAAGGACATACGCTACCGTTACCGTCGTCAAAAGCCCCGTAAGTGCCAACGTGATTGCCATAACAATCTGCGGAACTGCTTCCTTGCGCAGACTGCCAAAGAACCGCGGCCCTACTGAATAACCGACAGAAAACAAGAAGAGGTAGAAAAACACCCAGCGCAGTAACTGGGGAAACTCAGGTTTGGCGAAGATGCCGACCGCGATGCCGGCAAGGAGTGTGCCGACGACCGAGCCAAGACCAAAGCCCTTCACGTGAACTCGGCCGATCAAGGTACCGATAAAGATGGTAGCGAACAGAGCGAGTTCAGGATATCGATGGACTAAGGCAGCGACGTCTTGCATACGTTTTCTCCTCTGCACCACGCCATCAAGATCACACCTAAATCCACCCTCTTACCGCTACTCAAGTTGTAGCGCCCCTTGGGTTAGATCCGCGAATTCGTTGTAACGCGCATCGATATGCACTTGCCTCAGTTGCTCTCAGCAACAATTCGAAATTTTCCACGCGGGTTGCGGGCCGCTATCAATGACGGCGCTCATCGTGGATCTCGCTTCATTTTCCGTTTGCCGGATGCAATGCGCTACTAGGGGAATCCCTAGGTGCGGGACAGGATAGGAGTTGCTAGCATTCGAACCGGAATAGGCTGCGTCCGCACTGGTCGCGGTCATTCGAGGAGGAAGTCGTGACGACGAGTAAGCCACGGCGATTCGGTTTCCCGGAGTGGTTGTTCAGCTACGAGAAGGATTGGTTGCGGCCCGATGTGATCGCTGGGTTAACCACGGCTGCGGTAGTGATTCCCAAAGCGATGGCGTACGCGACCATCGCCGGCTTGCCAGTGCAGGTGGGACTGTACACCGCATTTCTGCCGATGGTGATCTACGCTGTGCTGGGCACCTCACGCGCACTCAGCGTGAGCACAACCACGACGCTCGCAATTCTGGCTGCTGCCGAACTTGGTGAAGTTGTCCCGAACGGAGATTCAGCATCCCTGTTGGCAGCTTCCGCGACACTGACGCTGCTAGTTGGTGCGATGCTCGTGCTCGCTTCCATCCTGCGACTGGGCTTCGTGGCTAATTTCATCTCCGAGCCGGTGTTAATTGGCTTCAAGGCCGGCATCGGAGTCGTCATCGTAGTTGACCAGGTCCCGAAGATCCTCGGGATTCATTTTCCCAGGGGCACGTTCGTACAGAACTTGCTGGCAACAGTCCACGGCATTCCCAAGACATCGTTGGCAACACTAGCCGTTGGAATATCCATGATCGTGCTGCTAATTGCGATCGAGCGATTCGCGCCAAAAGCGCCCGCTCCGCTGCTTGCGGTCGCAGCGGGGATCGCCGGCGCTTACTTCCTTAATTTGCAGGCGCACGGAGTGGAGTTAGTCGGCCACATCCCCAAGGGCTTGCCCTCGTTCACACCCCCAGTCTTGTCGCTCATGGCCCAACTTTGGCCGGGCGCTTTAGGCATCGCCCTGATGAGCTTTACCGAGACCATTGCGGCAGGACGTGCTTTCGTTGGCAGGGATGAGCCCTCGCCACAAGCCAACCGGGAGTTGCTGGCTACCGGATTGGCAAATGCTGGCGGCGCACTTCTGGGCGCGATGCCCGGTGGCGGCGGCACCACTCAGACAGCTGTGAATCGTCTGGCGGGCGCACGCACACAGCTGGCGGAAATCGTGACTGCGGCGATCACGCTCGTGACGATGCTGTTTCTAGCCCCGCTGATCGGCTTTATGCCGCAAGCCACGCTCGCCGCAGTGGTCATCGTCTATTCAATCGGACTGATCAAGCCGGCGGAGTTCCGAGAGATTCTCAGTGTACGTAGAACGGAATTCATCTGGGCTCTGACCGCATTCGCGGGAGTCGTGCTTGTAGGAACACTGAAGGGAATCGTTGTCGCGATTATCGTCTCGATGGTGGCGCTTGCCTACCAAGTGGCTGATCCGCCAGTGTACGTCCTTGGACGCAAGCCGGGCACGAATATATTCCGGCCTCTCTCCAAGGAGCATCCCGAAGATGAGACTTTTGCAGGCCTGTTGTTGCTGAGACTGGAGGGTCGAATTTTCTTCGTAAATGCTGAACACATCGCCGAGAAAATAAAGCTCTTGATTGAGGAAGCACAGCCTCAGGTCGTTGCCCTGCATCTCCGAGGCGTTCCCGACCTTGAGTACACAGCCCTCAAGATGATGATTGAAGGTGAGAAGCGACAGCGTGAACGAGGTGTCCGACTTTGGCTGGTTGGGATGAACCCGCGCGTACTTGAGATGATGCAACGATCACAATTGGGGCAAGTGCTCGGACGGGAGGCTATGCACTTCAATCTCGAAACCGCCGTTGCGAAGTATACGGAACGGGGCGCGGTGGCGAGCACGACCCAATAATTGAACGACGCATTATCTCGCCAATGCGGTTCTTTGTGCATGATCACGAGGCTCCGAACAGTATCGCAATTCGGATGTTCTGTTGCACGGTGATTAGCACGATACAGGCATGGCTTTAACGGCAGCACCCGCAACAGGACGTTGGGCAATACATTCTGGTGGGTGACACGATGACAGAATCCAAGTTCGCACACGACCCGCTCGATTTCTCCTTGGTACTGGGCGGCCCTATCTTCCAGTTCTTCCGGAGATCTCATCTCGCCGGAGATGGCTTAGAGCTTTTGTATCGCCGGTTGCTGATCATTACGCTGGTCGCATGGCTGCCGCTGTTGCTCCTCGCCATGCTCGGCTCCTCAGCTAGCAGCCTCGGCCGGCTTTCTTTCTTTCACGACGTTGAAGCGCATGTCCGCTTCCTCATCGCACTTCCGGTTCTCATTGCAGCCGAGTTGATCGTTCATTCCCGGATACGTCCGGTTGTACGCTGTTTCGTGGAGCGGCGTATCGTTTTGTCCCAAGACCTGCCACGCTTTCACCGCGCGATCGAGTCAGCCATCAGGCTGCGCAATTCCATCCCCACCGAGATCGGCCTTCTGATTCTTGTCTACACCTTTGGCCTGTGGGTCTGGCACGGACGGGTCACCCTCGTGGCCCCGACCTGGTATGCCAATCCCGGCGGACGCTGGAACCTGACCCCTGCCGGCTTCTGGTACGTCTTCGTCAGCATCCCCATCGTACAGTTCCTCCTCCTGCGCTGGTACTTGAGGCTCTTTATCTGGTTTCGCTTTCTGTGGCACGTTTCCAGAATTGACCTAGACCTCATCGCGACTCACCCTGATCGCTGTGCCGGTCTCGCATTCCTAGGCAGGAGTTCCTACACCTTCGGTCCGATCCTTTTCGCTCAGGGGGCGATGCTTGCCGGTGTGGTTGCCAGTCGAGTCCTCTATAGGGGGGAGAGTTTGATGTCGTTCAAGTTACAGGCCGGTGGCTTTGTGGCCTTTTTCGTGCTCTTCCTTCTCACCCCGCTCTTGATGTTTACTCCCCGGATGGCTCGGGAAAAAAGAAAGGGATTGGCCGAGTACGGCCTGCTTGCCCAGCGCTACGTCGAGAGCTTTGAACAGAAATGGGTCCGCGACCCGCCCCCTTCCGAAGAACTGCTCGGAGCTGCTGATATCCAGTCGCTCGCCGATCTCGGCAATAGCTATGACATTGTCCGCGAAATGCGTCCGGTTCCCTTCGGACTCCAGGATATCGCGCGGTTGGCCGCTGCCACCGCGGCTCCGCTCTTGCCTCTCATGCTCACGATTTTCTCCCCGGAAGAACTCATCATGCGCATCATCAAGGTCGTGTTTTGAGGATAGATAAATGCAATTCGCAGAATCGTCGCATTCCGTGTTTTCACCCGTGGTCCCGTTGGCCAGTGCCGGCTATTGCCACTTCCGCAACGGAACAACTCACTGGACTTAGAAGGAGCGTCATGAAGTCATCGTTTCAAGGTCATATCGGATGGCGGCTTGGGCAATGGTTGTTGATGATCTGCATGTTTAGCCTGGGCGTGCAGGCCCAAAAGATCAAGGTGGAATACGACAAGAACCTCGACTTTTCCAGATTCAAGACCTTCGCATGGGGCCAGCACGACGCAGTCTCCCGTCCCATGCTGGCCCTCGCCATAATCGGTGCTATCGAGCAGGAGTTGACCAAACGAGGACTGCGCAAAGTGGAGAATAACCCCGACGTTTTCATTCAGGTGTATGGTTCCGTTGATTCGGACATGAACATCAGTTATTCCGATCCACTCTACAGCGGGATGGGGGGCATTCCCTCCTTCGACTCAAGTTTCGTGATGTGGGGCTACATGCCAGGAGGAACAACAGCAGTCGTCGTCCACAAAGGCCAGCTTGTGGTGGACGTTATCGACGCCAGCGAGAAGAAGCTGGCGTGGCGTGGGAAGGCAACTGAAAAGCTGAGCGACAACAAATTGAAACTCGTAGACCAGGTCAACACCGCAGTCGAAAAGATGTTTCAGAAGTATCCGGCAGCGAAGTAGACCGGTTCCCAGTCTGATATATGGTTTTACTACGGGCCGAGTTGTTCGGGTTTACTACGGCTATGTAAAGGCGGATCGCCGTAATCCAACGGGCGGTTTGCTATTCTCCACGTGTGGGAGGAGCAACTGTGCAGATCGTGCGCACGCGATTGTTGTCGCTCGGCGTCGGATTGATCGTCGTTCTGACATGTGCCTCTCAAGGGCGGCTGTCCGCGTCTGATACTTCCGCACCTGCCGCAGAACAGGCTGGCGTCAGCGCTAAGGACGTGCCCATACAGTTCTGGAACCGCGAGATCGTCGTACTGCGTGCTACGATCGCCGGCGCCGATCCCGAGATGCGAGCTGAGCGGGTTGTCGAACATCTTAATGAGCTTCCGCTGTATACCCGAGGGAGCGATATCACGCTACTGCCCTTCAATGTCGAAGGCCTGGACGGAACAGCGTTCGAGCACGACGGAAAAGTTCTTTTTTTTCTAAGTACGGGCGACCTTGACAAGGAATCCGGTGAAACCCTTGAGCAAGCGTCACAACGGGTTCTGCGCAGCCTCGATGAGGCGCTGGAAGCGCGCATTGCGGAGCGGTCATGGCCAGTTATTCGTTCGGCTCTTTTC
>Ga0181532_10005090_pt1 | contig 11272 bp, 7 predicted proteins | sample PEATcosm2014_Bin_33_FD_119768 | JGI IMG/M metagenome (GOLD analysis project Ga0181532, IMG submission 119768) | Peatland microbial communities from MTU Mesocosm Facility, Houghton, MI, USA - PEATcosm2014_Bin11_30_metaG | ecosystem: Environmental > Terrestrial > Soil > Wetlands > Peat | place...
CACTTTCATCAGGGTTGATTTTCCCGCGCCGTTTTCGCCCATCAGTGCCAGGACTTCGCCGGCGCGCGCTTCGAAATTGACGTCGTCAAGAGCCCGGACACCCGGGAATTCCTTGACGATGTGCTCCATCTTGAGAACGATTTCGGACATGTGCAGCGCTGGATGCCGGTGTGCTTCGTGGTCGACGGTCTGTTCCGAATACCTCTTGCAAGCTTAAGAGCAATCTCGCCAACCGCTTGCAGGAAGGGGCCGGATAACCCTCTCACCTTCATGTCCATAAACATATAGTGAAATGCAGCCAAGATTCGCGAGTATTTAGCGAATGTTAGTGGATCTCATTCAGATCATAAAAGGCTGGGGAATTTCCAAGCTCCGTCAGTCGATGCCGGTCAGTAATCGTCCGCCGCTCGGACTGCGTTGCGCCTTAGGGGCGAGAAATGAAAGAGCTTCCGCGGTTTTGGCGCTTCATCGGTTCGCGATCCGGTCGCGGCTTCCTCCTGCATCTGTGCATCTGTGCAACGCTGTCCGTGGGTGTTGGATACGGTTTCTATTACTTCAGCCTGAACTGGTTCAAGGAGCACAAGAGCAGCGAAAAAATCATCGCGCTCCAGCTGGTGGATGCCTTTGTTACCAACTATTCGGCAATCCGCTCGCAGTTTGGAAATGACGCGCCGGTCCCGGCCTCGTTCCGGGCCCACGCCATCGAGGCCTTCAACAAGCAAAACGGCCAAAACTCCGAATTTCGTTTGGCCTCGGTCGGCCGTCCCGGCCGAGAGATCCTGACGGGGCCGGCAGATCAAAAAATGGCCGAAGCCGTTGAGGCTTTTGCTGCGACGCCAAATCCAAAGCCGGTGTCTGAATTCCTGGAAATCAACGACCAGTTGGTATTCCGCACGGTCTATCCGACCATCGCGAGCGAGCAGAGTTGCGTGAGCTGCCACAACGCTTTGCAGCCGGACAAACCGCAGTGGCATCTGAAGGATGTTATCGGCGCGTTTGTGATCGACGTGCCGATGTCCGTTTTTCTGCGCAGCGTAACGTGGCAAAGCGCCGGCATTGGGCTGGGTTTATTCCTCGCCTTGACGCTTGCAGGCTTGACGATCTCTCTCATTCATTTCCGCCAATTGGAGGCGCTCGATGCGTCGGCCGCAAAACTCGGCCGCACTCAGAAATTTCTCGACACCATCATCGAGAACATGCCTCTTTCCGTCGCCGTCAGGGATGTGCGGGATCGCTGCTTTATCCTCATAAACCGCACCGCAGAAGCGATTTTCGGCATAGAGCGCAGCAGCCTGATCGGCAGGGACGTGCATGGCTCTTCCGATGAAGAGACTGCGCAAAACCTGTTTCCCCTTGCCGACGAGGCCTTGACGACGCTGGACCTGCAAACGATCGACGAGCAGACGGTTTGCACGCCGCATAACGGCGCGCGCATCCTGACAACCAGGAATCTTTCGATTCCGGACGAGACCGGCGAGCAGCGCTATCTTCTCAGCCTTTCGGAAGACATTACCGAGCGCAAAGAGGCGGAAGCCCGCATTGAGCATATGGCCCACCACGATGCCCTGACGGACCTGCCCAATCGCCTGGCTTTCGTCGAGCATCTCGACCGCTCCATCGCTGCTGCTGCCGCAAGCGGCGAATCGTTCGCCGTCCTGAGCATCGACCTCGACCGCTTCAAGGAGGTCAACGACACGTTCGGCCATGCCGTCGGCGACAATTTGCTTCGCGCGATGGCGCGACAGCTCGGTGCGCTGGCCGGCGAGGCTTACCTGGCACGGCTTGGGGGCGATGAATTCACCCTTATAACGCCGATCGGGGATCAACCCGCGCTCGCCGAAATGATCTCCGGGCAGCTTCAAGCAGCCGTCGCAGGTGATATCGATCTGAATGGCCAGAGTTTGCGCATCGGTCTCAGCATTGGCGTTGCCATTTTCCCGGCTGACGGTTCCGACGCAACGACGCTGCTCAACAATGCCGATGCCGCACTCTATCGCGCCAAGGCCGCCGGTCGCGGCAAGACGCGCTTCTTCGAAATCGAAATGGACAACCGGTTGCGCGAGCGGCGCGCCATCCAGCGGGAACTGCGCTCCGCTGTGGATCGAAGCGAACTCCGTCTGTACTATCAGCCCTTGGCCAGGATCGACGGCAAGGTGATCGGGTTCGAGGCATTGGTCCGTTGGCACAACCCCCAGCGCGGTATGGTTTCACCCGCAACCTTCATCCCCGTCGCAGAGGAAAGCGGGCTCATCATCCAGATCGGCGAATGGGTTCTTCGCGAGGCCTGCCGCGAAGCGGCCGGGTGGCCGCACCGGCTACAAATTGCGGTTAATCTCTCCCCGATTCAGTTCCGCCACGGCGATCTTCCGGGCTTGGTACATCAGGTACTTCTGGAAACCGGCCTTACACCGACACGGCTGGAGCTTGAAATCACCGAAGGCGTGCTGGTCGAAGATTTCGACCGCGGCCTTTCGATTTTGCGTCGCCTCAAGGCGCTCGGCGTTCGCATCGCCATGGATGACTTTGGCACCGGATATTCCTCATTGTCCTATCTGCAATCGTTTCCATTCGACAAGATCAAGATCGACCAGTCGTTCATATCGAACGTCAAGAGCAATCCGCAGTCGGCGGCCATTGTGCGTGCCGTCATCGGTCTGGCGCACGGACTCGATCTGCCGGTGCTCGCGGAGGGAGTAGAGACAAAGGCCCAGCTTGATTTTCTGGCCGCCGAGTCCTGCAACGAAGTGCAGGGCTATCTGATGGGACGGCCGCATCCGATCCTTGAATATTCCGAACTCGTTGGGCGCACCGGCATTGCCGGCGAAGAGCAGCTAAGCGCCTAGCGCCTGTTCGCTGATCCGGCGTCTGAAATTTCGCCGCCTATTTTCCGTACACCTGCTGGCGGGTGTAAAACCCCTCGGCGATGATCGTCTGGTCGAGGTTGTTCCTGTCGACCAGCACGACCGGGGTGACGAGGGTCGGCACATCGACCTCGCCGTTGTTGATCATGCGGTCGACCTTGAACAGGGACTTTGGGTCTTTGTCGGGGTTGGTCGCCAGCTTCACCGCGATTTCAGCGGCGCTTTCCGCCAAAGGATCGATCTTTTTCCAGATGTCCACGGCCTGCTTGCCTTGCGCGACATACTGGATGTTGACGAGATCGGCATCGGAGCCAGCGACAAAAATCTTGTCGGCGCTGGCCAAGCCCTGCGCGTCGAGGGCGGCGATGACGCCACGCGCCATGCCAGAGTTGTTGCAGATCACGGCGTCGATCTTGTTGCCCGATTTGGTCAGGAGATTTTCCGTGGTTGCCATCGCCTTGTCCGGCGACCAGCCTTCATGTGATTGATCGGCGACGAGCTTGAGCCCGGGGTTCGCCTTCAGCACTTCGAGAACCCCGCTGCTCATCGTATTGGCGTTGGAATCGCCCGGCTGTCCGCGAATCAGCACGACGTTGCCTTTGACCGCGCCATATTTCGCTTTCAGCCACGCCACCATGGCTTCCGCCTGAAGCTTGCCGACGGCCCAGCTGTCCTGCATCACCATGGCGTCGAGAGGGCCGTTGACCAGCATCGCATCGTAACCGACCACCTTCACGCCGTTCTTGTGAGCTGAAGTGACCATGCTTCCGGCGGTGCCCGTATTGACCGGCTGCAACACGATCGCCTGGGCGCCCCGCGACAGCATGTTCTCGAACGCAGCCAGCTGTGTCTGTTCGTCATTATTGGCCGAGTCGAAGATCACCTCGGCGCCCAGCGCCTTGGCTTTGGCGAGGAATGCGGCCTTGTCGCGCTGGTAGCGCTCCTCCTGCATGGTTTTCAGAAGAAAACCGATTTTGATTTTGTCCGCGGCGGTGGCCGGCCCCAGCCAAGCGGGAAGCGGAACGGCCAGGGATGCGAGACCGCCGAGGATGGTTCTGCGGTGCAGGTTCATGGTGCTTCTCTCCCGTACGGCCTATTTCCTAGGCGCTGCGGCCTTCGTTCAACTGACATATCGTAACGGCTAGGTGTGCTTTGCGCCATCCGGCTTCCACTGGGCCGCAAAACCCTCTAATGGGGCGCATCGCTCGCAACAACCGAGGTCGCTAGTGCGACGAATTTGAAGTTCCTATCAGTTCCCCCGCGAGTTCGTTATAGGAACTTCAAATTCAAACGCCGCACTAGTAGCCAAGGGTAGCTAGAGCTCCTTTGATTCCGAAGTTCGCATCAAAGGCTGCCCCAATAGCTTGCGAACTTCAGAATCGGAGCTCTAGGCCCTTGGAATCTCCGCCCGAAGAATTTCCGCCAGAAATCTTGCCTGAGCCGCCGGCCGCAGCGCGCGAGCCGCTCCTGACGCTGCCGGCCGCGCTGACCGCCTACATCCTGTTGCTGGCGATCATTCACTTGCGCGTGCTGTTGCCGCCCGATCTCGAGAACTGGACCATCGACGTTTTCGGCTTCATTCCGAAGCGCTACGACTCGAGCCTGCTGGCGATCGGATTTCCCGGCGGGGAGGGCGCCAAGGTCTGGACCTTCGTGACCTATTCGCTGCTGCACGCCAATCTCAGCCATATCGGCTTCAATGTTCTGTGGCTGTTGCCGTTTGGCAGCGCGCTGGCGCGGCGTTTCGGCGCGGTCCGGTTTTTCGCCTTCATGGCCATGACGGCGGCGGCCGGTGCGCTGGCGCATCTTGCGACCCATGAGCACGCGCTGGCACCGATGATCGGTGCATCCGCCTCCGTCTCAGGCACCATGGCCGCGGCCATCCGCTTTGCCTTCGTGCGGGGCAGTTTTCTGTCCTTCAGCCGCGGCGATGCGGACGCCGCAGCAAGAGTACCCGCGCAACCCTTGTGGCATGCCTTGCGCGATCGCCGCGTGCTCGCCTTTCTCGCCATCTGGTTTGGCGTCAATATCGTCTTCGGCTTGGGGTCGATTGCGATCGGTGCCGAGGGCGTCAGCGTCGCCTGGCAGGCGCATATCGGCGGTTTTCTGGCCGGGCTTCTGCTGTTTTCCCTGTTCGACCCTGTTCCGCGCGCGGCTGCCGATGCTGCAGATGCGTCGTCCTGATTTTTTCCCAAGCTTGCTTGCGGGGCGGGACTATTTCATCCATCATTTGCGGTAGGCGGCACGGCGTGAGACCGTGATATGCTTTTTTCGAGCCGGATCCGCAGCAAGGGCGCCCGCAACCAAATCAGCGCCACACTGTTGTTTGAAGACTCTAAGGTGAACCAGGAAAGCGCTCGTTCAAGGGCGCGATCGGCTTCAGGGAGACGACAATGACGGTACGTGCAATTCTCGATACCAAGGGTCACCAAATCCAGAGCGTTGATCCGGAGGCGAAACTTTCCTCCGCCGTCAAAATCCTGGGTGCGCGCAAGATCGGCGCCGTGCTCGTGATGAGCGCGGGCCGGATCGAAGGCATCCTGTCGGAGCGTGACATTGTGCGCGTGCTGGGCGAGCGGGGAGCAGGTGTCCTCGACGAGCCCGTCAGCGCGGTGATGACGCGCAAGGTCGTGAGCTGCAAGCAGTCCGATACGGTCGCAGCGATCATGGAGATGATGACGCTCGGAAAATTCCGCCACTTGCCGGTCGTCGAGGGCGAGCGGGTGGTCGGCCTGATCTCGATCGGCGACGTCGTCAAATGGCGCGTCCAGGAATACGAGCACGAGCAGGAAGCGCTGCGCGAATATATCAAGACGGCCTGACCGGCAGGCCAAGGCGGACGGACGATGCCGCGCTATGCGCCCGGCGCTGGTGCCCACTTTCCGAAGTTCGTGCCCGGTTGCAGCACCCACTTTCCACGAACTTCGGAAAGTCATGGGCACCAGAAAACCTATTGATTCTAGTGCCGCTTTTCTATTTGAAGTTCCTGGATCGAACTCGCCACTTGTGATGCAGGAACTTCAAATAGGCGGCGCTAGCACGTCGATAACCTCTTGGAGGGAGACGATGGCGCGCTCGGCGGCGCGCTTTCCATGCTCGATCAGCTCATCGGCGCGGTGAAAATCAAACCAGCCGATTTGACCGACCCTGGGCGTGATCAGCAGATCCGGCGGGTCGCCCGCAAGGCGCGCCCGGGTAATGCGGTCCTGCATGATGTTGAAGGCATCGACCATGACAGAAGAAATGCCGGGCCGGCCGCCACTGCCGAAAAATTCGCGTTTCACCGCCCGCTCCGCCGAGAAGAACTTGCCGAGGCCGCGCTTCGGCGGGGCCGGCTCGGCCGGCTCTTCGCGGCCCACCGCGGGGGCGCCGTGCGAATAGATCGTGGTGGAGTGCGTAAAAATGTCGCTTGAGAGGTTGGCGGCGATGACGATTTCGGCGCCAAGCGCGCGTGCCACCGATACCGGCACCGGATTGACCAGCGCGCCGTCGACCAGCCATCGGCCGCCGATGAGAACCGGGGCAAATATGCCCGGCAACGCATACGAAGCGCGCATCGCATCCACCATGCGGCCGTGAGTGACCCAGGTTTCGTGGCCGGTGCGGACTTCGGTCGCTACCGTGGCAAATTTCAGCGGCAGGTCCTCGATCAGGGTCTGACCGATCGTCGCCTCAAGCTCCGCGGCAAGCTTGTCGCCGCCGATCAGACCCGAGCCGTTCAGCCGGATATCCAGATAGGAAAAGACGTTTCGCGGCTGCAGGCGTCGCGCCCATGCTTCCAGCGTATCGAGATGCCCCGCCGCATAAGCCCCGCCGACCACCGCGCCAATGGAGGTGCCGACCACGACATCGGGAACGATGCCGTGGGCCATCAGCGCCCGGACAATGCCAATATGGGCAAAGCCACGCGCCGCTCCGCCGCCAAGCGCAACTCCGATCACCGGCCGCCTGCCGGCCGGCTTGTCCTGGCCTTCCGCACCGCCTTGGCCTCGTCCCATCCAGTTATCCAGCACCGAAAATAATCTCCTTTCGAGAAACGAGAAGGCTATAGCGAGAAGCCCGCTTCGGCCAGAATGGCCGAAAAGCATGGTTTATGCAGGCGTGGGGCACAGATTGTGACGAGACCGCGGCGGACTTCAGAAGTAACCAAGGTGATACGCGCAGGTTCCATTGCACCGGCTCAGCCTATGGAGGCTTGAATTTGCCGCGTTTTCGGTGAAAAGCATCCGTCATGATTTGGGGAAAGCAGGGTAGCGGATTGTGGCGGGGCGTGCGTGGGCGCGTGGCGCCGATGGCCGTCTTCCTTCTGGCCTCAGCCTTTGCCGCCCCCGTTTCGGCACAAATGTTCAGCGACCGGCCGCCGCCGGTACCGCCGGCAGCGGTCCCGGAAGCCCCCTCGGGACCGGCGATGAACCTCGCGCCGCCATCCGGCCCGGCATCGATTCCCAACCTGCCGGCGCCGTTGACCCAGCCCTCGGTCGCCGCCGTGCCGCCGGCCCTTCCGCCGCCCGGCGCCTCCGCGCCGAACCAGGCCGTGCTGGCGCTGACGGCCCGTTTCGGCAAAGACCTGCCGGTCGTGACCGGCGGGCTGGTCTGGCGCATTTTTTCTGACCGGCCCGATGAGACCGGCAATTTCAAATTGGTCCGCGAGGATCGCGGCGCGACGCCGAACATCGTGCTGCCGCCGGGCAATTATGTCATCCATGTCGCGCTGGGACTGGTCAGCGCGGTGCGCCCCGTGACGCTGAAGGCGGAAACCGATCGCGAATCCTTTATCCTTCCGGCCGGCGGACTTCGTATCGAAGGCCGCGTCGGCACCTCGAAAATTCCGCAGAACCAGATCTCGTTTGCGATCTACAAGGGTAGTCAGTTCGAAGTTGGCGAGCGCGCCTCGCTCGTGCCCAGCGTCGCCCCCGGCGACGTCGTGCTGCTGCCGGAGGGCACCTATTACATCATTTCCAACTACGGCGATGCCAACTCGGTGGTGCGCTCGGACATTCGCGTGCAGGCGAGCAAGCTGACCGACGTGATCATCACCCATCGTGCGGCAGTCATTACGCTCAAACTCGTCAGCGATCGCGGTGGCGAGGCGCTCGCCAACACGGCGTGGTCGGTGATCACGCCCGGCGGCGACGTCATCAAGGAGTCGATCGGCGCATTCCCCCGCGTCGTGTTGTCGGAAGGCGAATATCGCGCGATCGCCAAGAACGAAGGCAAGGTGTATGAGCGCGCCTTCAACGTCGTCAACGGCGTCGATGGCGAGGTCGAAGTCGTCGCGCGCTGATGTGTGCAAACATGCGCTGTCATAGTCGCTAACACGCACTAACCATCGCGCGATTTAAAATTGTCATAATAGCTGCCCTGACACCCGCCACGCGGAATTTTTACACCGCCTTAAGTGCCGCCGCATTGGATGAAGCGCGCGATAATTTGCGTGCTTTGGGGAATGTCATGCTTGCTGTGAGGAAGTCGTCGGGAAAATCCGTTCCGGAAATGTTCGATGATGTCCCGGTCTTGCAGCGCAAGTGGCAGGCGGCATTGCGGCCGGGTGAAAAACTGCCGGCTTATGAAGATGTGATGCTCGGGAGTCTTGGCCGGCTCGCCGACCATATCGTTCTTCTGAAGGACGGCGGCAACGGGCTCGAAGTATCGCGCACCGGCCGCTACGTCCAGAAATGGCTCGGGCACGACTGCTGGGATATCCCGCTTGGCACGCTGTCGCCGGATTGCGCGACGGTGCTGGCGGAGGCCGCGGCCTGCGCGCTCAACAACAGCCGTCCCTATCTCACCGCCGCCCATTGCGTGCGCGACGGGCTGGTTCAGATTTACGATGTCCTTGCGCTTCCGACCGCCTCACGCTGGGGGCACACGCTGATCGGCGTTTACGTCAACGAGCGCGAAGCCCAATACAATCTGCTCGATGCGATTTTCTCCGCCACCGATGAGGGTGTGCTGTCGCTCGCGACGATCCGCGATCCGCAAGGCCAGCCGTTCGATTTTCAGATCGTGCACCACAATGCGGGAGCCGCGCGATTGCTCAAATTGCCGGCGGCCGAGCTGCTGTGGCAACGGCTCAGCTCAAAGGGAAATCTTCTATGCGGGCGCGAGGTTATCGAGCGATTGCTTCGCGTCGTGAGGAGCGGCGAGGGCGATCAGTTCGAGATCGACAGCGACGATCGAAACCTGAAATTGGGCGCGACCGCCTTCGGCGACATTCTCGCGCTGACGGTCTCCGATATCACCGCCTTGAAGCGGCGCGAAGCTTCCTTCCGGCTGCTGTTCGACAGCAATCCGATGCCGATGTGGGTGTTCGACGCCGGAACGACGGAGTTTCTCGGCGTCAACGACGCCGCGGTTCAGCACTACGGATATAGCCGCGAAACTTTTCTTGCGATGAGGCTCCAGGACATCTGGCCGGAAGACGAGCGGATCAGCCACAAGGAGGCCCTGCTCAATATCGGCGATGCTTATCAGTCCAGCCGCAACTGGCGGAATATCAAGGCTGACGGCAGCGAGATTCATGTCCTGACATTCGGACGGCGAGTAGCCTTCGAAGGGCGTGACGGCTATCTCGTCGCCGTCGTTGATATCACCGAACGGCGCAAGGCCGAGGCGCGCATCGCTTATATGGCCCATCACGACGGGCTGACGGATCTGCCCAACCGCGAGTTCTATCAGGAGCGGCTTCGTCAGGCATTGGGCGAAGCTCAAGCCGGCAACAAGCGGGTGGCGGTTCTGTGCGTCGATCTTGACCTGTTCAAGAACGTCAATGATTCCTTCGGCCATCCCATGGGGGATCGTCTTCTGAGGCTGGTCGCCGACCGGCTGCGGTCGCAGGTTCGGGGCAACCATGTCGCGGCTCGGCTGGGCGGCGATGAGTTTGCGCTGATCATCGCCTCCGATGTCTCGCCCAACGAGGTCAGCGACTTCTCGACCCGACTGATCAACGTGTTGAGCGCCAGCTACGATATCGACGGTGTCGAGGTCGTGATCGGTGCCAGCGTCGGCATTGCGCTTTCGCCCAGCGACGGCACCACATGCGAGGAATTGATGCGCAACGCCGATATGGCGCTGTACCGGGCGAAGTCCGACGGCGGCGGCGTTCATCGCTTCTTTGAACGCGAGATGGACCGCCTCGCGCAGAAGCGCCGCGACATGGAGGCCGACCTGCGCCGTGCCTTCGCTAACGGCGAGTTCGAACTTCATTATCAGCCGCTGGTGAACATCGGTGCCGACCGCATCAGCGGCTTTGAATCGCTGTTGCGCTGGCGGCATCCCGACAAGGGCATGATCTCGCCGGCAGATTTCATTCCGATCGCCGAGGACATCGGATTAATCGTGCCGCTCGGAGAATGGGTGCTGCGCGAAGCCTGCGCTGAGGCGACACGATGGCCGGCCGACGTCAAGGTTGCGGTCAACCTGTCGGCCGTGCAGTTCCGCAGCCGCAATCTGGTCCAGGCGGTGATCTCCGCGCTGGCGCATTCCGGATTGTCGCCGCTGCGGCTCGAGCTCGAGATCACCGAATCGCTGTTCCTGGCCGAGACGGAAGCCAATCTCGCCATCCTGCATCAGTTGCGCGAACTCGGCGTCAGCATCTCGATGGACGATTTCGGCACCGGTTATTCGAGCCTGAGCTATCTGCGAAGCTTTCCGTTCGACAAGATCAAGATCGACCGTTCCTTCGTCAAGGATATTGCGGAGCGTCCTGATTGCGTTGCGATCGTACGCGCCATCTCCGGTCTCGGCCGCAGCCTCAAGATCACCACGACGGCCGAGGGGGTGGAGACGGTCGATCAACTCGAATGGCTGCGCAACGAGGGCTGCAATGAAGTGCAGGGATTCCTGTTTAGCCCGGCGAAACCGGCAGGCGAAGTCGCAGCACTTTTGTCGCGATTTGGGCGGCGTGCCTCGCAGGCGGCATAGAATCCTAGAACCGCGTGACGATGTCCGAAAGCACAGGCCGCGGTCGGTCTTCGCTTGGCTTGGACACCGTGCCGATATGAATCAGGCCCGCGAGTTTTTCGTCAGCCTTCAATCCGAGCCCATCGAGCACGTCACGATCGAAGGCGAACCATCCGGTGAGCCAGCAGGCGCCGTAGCCGAGCGCGGTTGCAGCAGTCACGATGTTCATGGCGCTCGCACCGGCGGACAATTCCTGTTCCCAGGACGGCACCTTGGGGTGCGGCTTGGTAAAACTGACAAGTCCGATCACCAGCGGCGCGTCAGTCAGGCGCCGCCTCTCGACGTCGATCTCGGCAGGCGAGGCACTCGGATTCTTGCGCCCGAAAACGGCGGCAATGACGTCGCCGGCGCGTCCACGTGCATCGCCCTCGAAAATAATGAAGCGCCACGGCGCCAGCTTGCCATGGTCCGGCACGCGCGCGCCGATGGTCAGAATGGTCTCAAGCTCG
>Ga0181532_10005092_pt1 | contig 11270 bp, 9 predicted proteins | sample PEATcosm2014_Bin_33_FD_119768 | JGI IMG/M metagenome (GOLD analysis project Ga0181532, IMG submission 119768) | Peatland microbial communities from MTU Mesocosm Facility, Houghton, MI, USA - PEATcosm2014_Bin11_30_metaG | ecosystem: Environmental > Terrestrial > Soil > Wetlands > Peat | place...
AAATGGCGGTTGGGTGTTCGGCATGACCGGAGCCGGGGCCTACGGTGAACGCTTCGTGAATGTGGGTCAATTTGCCCTGACTACGGGAGCTATCTCCGATGGGTCATGCGACACCAACGACGGCGGTGATTATGAGACCTGCACGTTCACGGGAACATTGTCGGCCGTGGATCCGCAAAGCGGATGGGCCACGGTCACGGTCCAAAGCAACAATGGCACGAGCCATGATGCAGTCTATGTGGTTTCCACCGGCGAGTCGGTGATGGAGCAAATTGATTCGGTACAACAGACTGAAAGCCCGCTGCTCGTGGGATCTGTGCTGCAGCAAAGCGGCTCCTTCAGCAACGCCTCCTTGAATGGGCTGGCGGTTTCTTATTATCAGTTGGTCAACAGCGGCTCCGGGGACGACGAATCGGGCACGGCTATCATCAGCTGCGATGGTAACGGCAACGCAAATATCATTGTGTCAGATGATGACGACGCTGGCACTATCACTCAGCAGTCGCCATCTCAAGAAACGTACACGGTGACGGCCAACGGCTCCGTGACCTTCACAGGAGGAGGCAACGCTCCGGCCGGCTTCCTGATAAACCAGAACAAAGCTTTCATGGTAAGCACTGGCTTCAATCCCGACTTCTATTGGTTGGAAGTCCAAACCGGCGGCCCGTTCTCCAATGCATCCATGGCTGGGATCTATGCGGGAGGCTCACTGTCTCCGCTCGACTACACAAACGCCAGCAATGAGGTGGATATGGGGTCGGCAGATGGGATCGATACGCTGACTCTCGATGTAGACTCCAGCTCGTCTGGTGGGATCAATCAGTCGTTTGGAAACGTGATCAATTACAACATTGCCGCCAATGGCCGGGGCACCGGGCAGATTCAGGGCGGTGAAGCTCCAGGCGTCGTGTACATGATCTCACCAACGAGGTGGCTCGTCTTGCAGCCCACGACGGACGCGAGGGTGAACGTTTTTCAGCACTGAGCCTTGGTGGGCAATCACCTAACATTGTGGTCGGCGTCTCGGACGCCGGCCGCTCTTACGAAAAGCGAAAAGCGATAAGCGAAAGGCGAAAGAGCGAAGAGCAGTTAAATCACCACCGTCTCGTGATACTCACCGTACACATGCCGCATGGCATCGGAGATTTCTCCGACGGTGGCGTTTGCCTCGACGGCTTCAACGATCACCGGCATCAGGTTGCCCGTGCCACGCGCGGTGTCCTCCACTTGCTTGATGGCCGCCTGCCATTTTGCCTGGTCGCGCTTGGCTCGCAGGGCGCGCAGTCGCTCCACCTGCTTGCGCTCCAGCGACTCGTCCATGTGGAGCAACGGAATCGTCTTCTCTTCATCCAGCGCGAAGGAGTTCACGCCGACCACGATCGCCTGCTTATGGTCTACGGCTCTTTGATAGTCGTACGCGGCGTTCTGAATCTCCTGCTGCACGTAGCCGCGCTCGATCGCCTTTAACATGCCGCCCATGGCGTCGATCTTTTCCAGATAGGCGAGCGCGTTGGCCTCGATCTGGTTGGTCAGCGCCTCCACATAATACGAGCCGGCCAGCGGGTCGATGGTCTGCGGCGCGCCCGATTCGTAAGCGACGACCTGCTGGGTGCGCAGCGCGATGCGGGCCGACTGCTCCGTGGGCAGCGCCAGTGCTTCGTCGAAGGAGTTGGTATGCAGCGACTGCGTTCCGCCCAGCACCGCCGACATCGCCTGCAACGCGGTGCGAACGATATTGTTTTCTGGTTGCTGTGCTGTGAGAGTAGAGCCTGCCGTCTGGGTATGGAAGCGCAGCATCTGCGACTTGGCATTCTTCGCGCCGAAATGATCGCGCATAATGCGCGCCCACATCCGCCGAGCAGCTCGGAACTTCGCCACCTCTTCCAGGAAATTACTGTGCGCGTTGAAGAAGAACGACAGCCGTGGCGCGAAATTGTCTACATCGAGACCGGCGTCGATGGCTGCCTGCACATAGGTCATGCCGTTGGCCAGGGTGAACGCCACTTCCTGCACCGCCGTGGAGCCGGCCTCGCGCATGTGGTAACCCGAGATGGAAATCGTGTTCCACTCCGGCACATGCTCGTTGGCGTACGAGAAGATGTCGGTGATGATGCGCATCGCCTGCGCCGGCGGATAAATGTAGGTGCCGCGCGCGATGTACTCCTTCAGCACATCATTCTGGATGGTGCCGGATAGTTTGCGCGCGTCGCGTCCGCTGCGCTGCGCGGTCACTATATACAGTGCCAGCAGAATGGCTGCACTGGCGTTGATGGTCATCGAGGTGGAGATTCTCTCCAGGTCGATGCCGTCGAACAGCCGCATCATGTCCTCGATGGAGTCGATGGCCACACCCACTTTGCCGACTTCGCCCACGGCGAGAGGATTATCGGAATCCAGACCGATCTGCGTCGGCAGATCGAAAGCCACGCTCAGCCCGGTTGTGCCCTGGCTCAGGAGATACTTGTAACGCCGGTTCGACTCCTCAGCGTCGCCCATGCCGGCGTACTGCCTCATCGTCCAGAGGCGCCCGCGATACATGGTTGCCTGCACGCCGCGAGTGTAGGGAAATTGTCCAGGATAGCCGACATCACGATCGTAGTCAGAGCCTTCCAGATCGGTGGGGGTGTACAGCGGCTGAACGTTAATGTGCGATGACGTTTCCTGGGTTGCGGAGGGTTTGGTGCTTACGACGCTTTTCTGCTTGGTCTCGGCCATCGGAACAGGGCCTCGCTGGTAAGGGATGGTTACATTATGGGCCGGGGAACAGACTGACACTATGACGTGCGTCACAGTCGCATTTTTTTCCGCGATCGCCAGAAAGAACTCACTCCGAAGTAGACAAACAGAAGCGCGAAGCTGGCCGCCAGCAGCATCTTTCCGGTAGAGCCTGTACCCATGCTGCGGCGATGATATTCCCGGATGGCAGCGGCCCCGCCGACCAACGCCAGTGCCAGGAAGAACAACCCGGTTACTTCCAGCCAAAGTACATGCAGCACCCGGCTCACGTTCCGGGCGGTGACGGTGCCGGCTTTGTAAAACGCCCGAACCCAGCGATTTTCGCCGGTCTTGCGTCCTGCCACCCGTAGCAGGGCGCGTCCTTGCGTGCTGAGATTGGGGGACGGCAAAGTTCACCTCGCGTAGAGTGCTCGTGGTTATTCTAGCAGTCAGGGTTGCGTGCTCCGTCGCTCCCTGGACGCCCGATTCCGGCAAAACTCGCCTTCCGCCTCCGGCATCCTAACTAGTACAAATGCGGGTTCGTCCGGCGCAACAAGCCTTTCGCCTTGGGGCGAGGTGTGCGAACATTTCTGTATCGACGGGCCCGCGAAGGACTCAGGTGAAATCATGGACAAGCAACTCAAAAGCATGATTAAGGAGCTCGGGGACGCCATCAACAATTCGCTTTCTGATTCCGAACAGATCGCCGAGGTGATCTCTCGGATCAAGGACGGTGGATACGACGTTTTCGTCGTATTGGAGGCCACAATCGGCTTCAACGAGCGCGAGGAGAGCGCGGACGAGGAAAGCTTGCCCGCACCTCGGCTTTCCGCCGCCGACTTCAAAGTCACGTCGCAAGACTTGCAGTTCCTGAAATCGCTCCGCATCAGTGTTGAGGAGGGGCAGTGAGATCACAGCCCGAACGGTCGCCCCTCACAGGCCAAGGTGATGGTGTGTGCTAAGATGCGGCTTCGATTGTGGAGTGGGTGCACGTCCGGTACAAACGGTTGGCGTTAGGGGCGCCGGCAGATGAGAGACACCCTTGGAGTTTTGCTGGCAGGCGGAGCGGGCGAACGTCTCTACCCGCTGACCCGGGACCGCGCCAAGCCCGCCGTCACCTTTGGCGGCATTTACCGCATCATCGACATCACTCTCTCCAATTGCATCAACTCTGACCTGCGGCGCATTTACATCCTCACCCAGTACAAAGCCCTCTCTCTCAATCGCCACATCCGCGAAGGGTGGGGCAATATTGTTGGCCGCGAATTGGGTGAGTTTATCGAGATCCTGCCGCCAATGAAGCGCGTCAGCGAGAACTGGTACATGGGGACCGCCGACGCGGTGTACCAGAACATTTACTCCATCGGCTCCGAGCAGCCCCGCCATGTGCTCATCCTGGCGGGCGATCACATCTACAAGATGAACTATGACCTGATGCTGCGTCAGCATAAGGACTCAGGCGCTGACGTTACGCTGGCGACGATTCTGGTCGACCCCGCGGAGACCAGGCACTTTGGGGTGGTGGAAATTGATCGTATCGGTCGCGTGGTGGGCTTCCAGGAGAAGCCGGAGATGACGGACTTGCGCTCTCCCTATAACCCGCGCATGGTTTCCGCCTCGATGGGCATCTACTTGTTCAACACCGACGTGCTCATTCCCGCGTTGCTGAAGGACGCCGAAGACGCCACCTCGCGGCACGACTTCGGCCACAATGTGCTGCCCCGAATGGTCGGCGACTACAAAGTTTATTCCTTCAACTTCATCGACGAAAACAAGAAGGAAGCGCTGTATTGGCGAGACGTGGGGACATTGGAGGCGTATTACGAGGCCAACATGGACCTGGTTTCGGTGGCGCCAGTATTCAACCTCTATGACACCTCATGGCCCATCCGCACGCACATGCGGCAGTATCCTCCTGCCAAGTTCGTTTTCAACGATCCTGAGCGTACCGGCGAGGCCCACGATTCCATCGTCTCCATGGGCTGCATTATCTCCGGCGCAGCGGTTAAGAACAGCGTCCTGTCACCGGACGTCAGAGTCAATTCCTACGCGCAAGTCGACTCCAGCATCCTGTGTTCGCACGTAAATATCGGCCGCCATTGCCGCATCCGCAAAGCCATCATCGACCGTGATGTTCAGATCCCCGAAGGAACGGTCGTCGGCTATGACACCGAAGCTGACCGCCAGAAGTATCACGTTACCGACAGCGGCATCACCGTGGTGACGCGCGACTACTCGCTCTTCGAGAATCCCATCACCGTGGATTACTTCACCTCGGAGTAGCTCAGGTTTTCTATCTCCAGAGATCGGTTCCCGCCGAATTCACTGCCATTGCGACGGCTGAATCGTCGTGATATAGCATGCTTGCTCCGGCTGGCCGTGGAGCACGGCATAGATGCTAATCGGAGCTCCTCGGGACGCGTCCCTGGCATACGCGGTAAATCCAACGAAGCTGCTCTTCAGGCCGGCATTGGCCGCTCGGATGGTCGGACGCCAATCGCCAATGGCGCCTAGTCCAATTATCGTTCCATCCCTTACTACCACAATGTAGGAGGGAGCTTTCCGCTGTTCAGGATCCCAAGCCCAGCCTGAAATGCGAACCCCATTGCCTTCCTGGAGCGGCGTCACAGACTGCCACGCGCCTATGCAATCCTCCCCTGGACTTTGACGGAATCCCGCCAGCAACGGCTTGCCCAGTTGGGTGTACGCCGGTTCCGCAAAGACCGAGAGCCGCCGTTGCCTAAGATACGACACATCTTCGGCAATATGGCGGAGATCGACGGCGGCATAGTAGAACTGGCTGGGATCGTGAACGCCGGTCATCAGCGCAGCGCCAGCCGCATTGAGCTGAAAGCCATGCCATCGCGCCTGTCGGATGGGGTAGCGCGCAAGATATGCCCCTCTAGCGAAGACCAGGACCACGCAAAGCTGCAGCAAAAGAAGAAAAGACAGCGATCGACGTTTCTCGCCCGCTGCCAGCAGCAATAGCAAACCGGTCTCTCCCCAGAAGAGCAGTGCCGGGGTTTGATAGCGCGAGGCGAACGCTTGCTCCAGACCAAAGTGCAAACGTCCAAAGGCGGTCAACGCCGCAGTCCCCAGGCAAAACAGAAGCGACAGGGTGATTAGGAGCAGCAAGGCGCGAGAGTGTTCAATCTTGCGGAGATACCATGCCAGAATGACTCCAAGCGCTAGGCCGCAACCACCGATGATGATGGCAGGCACGACCTTATTGGTCCACGCGCTACCCAGATAAGCCAGGGAAAACTCGCACAACCGGGCGGGCGATGCAATCGATGTTGCCAGTCGTCCCGGATCAGATGAAAGCACGTAACCATGAAAGAAAAAAAATGTGCTGATCGCGCCGCTCAGCGTATAAGCGAGCACCTTCCATCTTCCCAAGCCCAAAACGGCCGAAGCCGCCACCAGCAGCGGCCAGAGCAGGTTCCCATTCGCCAAAGAAAACTGCGCCGCGAGCGCCGCGGCGATTGAGAGCACAAGAAACCAGGCTCGCTTGTGGTGGTCCTGCTTCAGGTTTGTCCAACAGAGCAATAGTCCGACGAACGATAGCGTCGCGAAAAAACCGGGAAGCACGAAAGAGGTTTGAAAGGGCCAGACGAAGTTTTCCCATTGGGACGGGCAAAAAAAGCACAAGGCGGTCATGCCTACGCCCGTGTTCCACGTTGTACCACGCCAACCGCCGAAAACTCGCATGCTCCAGCCGAGCAAAACCAGATGTGCGAGCTGAATTACCAAAATGCCCGCCAGGGGAAAGACCTGCCGGCAACGAAACCAGCGCAGGTCCGCTGCCAGGAACAATTTTGGCAGGACGAGTCTGTGCTCGTTGTGCTGTTCCCACAGCCAGCGCGGCGACAGTAAACCCTCGCCTTGTACTGCGGCACTGACCTCGGTCCAGGCGTCGGAGTAGGGTAGGTCGGAGTAGCTGACCACGACCAGGTGCGTTGCGACAGCCATGGTGGTCAGCCCGCCAAAAAGCACCACATATGAAAGAGCTGAAGAGATGTGTGCTGCGATGCTAATCCGCTCTCTCAAGGCCTGCGCCGTGCCGCTCACGCGCTTATTATTCTCGCCTTCACCGCGATAGCGCCAACACACCATAACAAGGCATCTTCAACATGCTCGCGAAGGTAGTTGCTGCTGAAGATGTCTCGCAACTGCGCCCGTTCCGTGAGGCGCGCCGTCAGCTCGGTCAGCAGTCCCTGGTAACGGTCGGGCATGTGCAGCTTGGTGGCGCGCACCAGATCGTCGAACACCAGCAGGCAATCGAGGATCACGCCGTCGGGATCCATGTCTTGCGAATTGATCAGGTGCAAGGCTTCCGCGACATCGCAGAAGGTCTCGACCTCCTGCGGAGCCGGTCCCAGCTTGGCCAGGTCAGGATCAAGCCTAAGCGCCTTCGCCCCAAGTTCCGGATGGGTGAAGAACAGCAGGCGTCCACCGGCCGTGATGGGCCGCTCGTTGTCGCCGCCAACAGCCAACAATGTGTAGAACTGTGGACCGTCGTGATCGCCGTCCAGACGAAGGCCCACCAGCACCAACTCCTCGTGCGGTTGTCGCTGTCGGGCGTGAAGAATGGGCAACTCGGACATGGGGAAATACTACATCCTCGCGGGCAAGATTCGCTCCTCAATTCGCGACTTCTAATCGGATTTCGCGTTCTTATTGCAGGTTGAATCAGGAGGCACAGTAACAAATGAAGAAATTGCTTTGGACTGCGGTGTTCGCCTTAGCGCTGGCCCTTGCAACAGCTCAAGCTCAAGTTGTCGTCAGAATTGGACCACCCCCGCCACCGCCGCGTCAGGTCGTTCCCGTGGCGCCTGGTGCCCGCTACGTTTGGGTGCCGGGCTACTACCGCTATAACGGAAATGTCTACGTGTGGGTGCCGGGCCGCTACGCAATCCCGCCATCACACTATCGGGTTTGGGTACCGGGGCGCTGGGCGCTCCGAAATGGAGGCTATGTATGGGTCGCCGGCTACTGGCGGTAGCTTCTTGAGTGCGGCGCAAGCGATTGTCGGAGAGCTTGCTTCTCAACGACATCCGATTTAGCCGCAACTGCTGACCCGCGGTAGCATCTACTTAGTAGATATGGGAAACACCTTTAAGACAGCGTTATTGCTCACCGCATTAACCCTTTTTCTACTGTTCATGGGGCAGATTTTCGGAGGCCAGCGGGGGCTGGTCATCGCCTTCGGCCTTACAGTCGTCATGAACTTCGTCTCGTATTTCTACAGCGACAAAATTGCCCTGGCCATGTATCGGGCGCAGCCAGCTACGCGGGAGCAACTGCCGCGAGCCTACGAAGTGGTTGAGCGACTCACCCAGAAGATGGGCATCCCCATGCCCAAGATGTACGTGATTCCTACGGATTCGCCCAATGCGTTTGCTACCGGGCGCGACCCGAAGCACGCTTCCGTGGCGGTGACGCAAGGAATCCTCGACCTGCTGACCGACGAGGAACTGGAAGGCGTGCTGGCACATGAACTCGGTCACGTCAGGAACCGCGACATCCTCATCAGCTCGGTGGCGGCCACGCTGGCGGGCACGATTACTATGCTGGCCCGCATGGGATATTGGGCATCGCTCTTCGGAGGCATGGGCGACCGCGATGACCGGGACCGCGGAGGGGGCTTGATGGCGCTGCTGATGCTCATCCTCGCTCCCATCGCAGCGACTCTGATTCAGCTCGCAGTATCGCGCTCTCGCGAATATCAAGCCGATGCCACCGGCGCGCAGGTCACAGGCAATCCCTATGCCCTGGCCAGCGCCCTCAAGAAATTGGATGCGTACTCCAAGCGCATCCCCATGCAGGCCTCGCCCTCGACGGCCCACCTGTTCATCGTTGCGCCTTTGCTGGGAGGCGTCACCTTCGCCAACTTATTTTCAACTCACCCGCCTATTGCCAAACGCATCGAGCGACTGACTGGGCGTCCCGCCGAACTGGACTACTGAGAGACGCAAAGCTTTTTCGTGGCGGTTGCGAGGCCGCGCGTGAACCTGCGAAACGCAAAAGTTGAAGTCTGACAGAGCAAATCACCCTATGAGACCGGTGCTTTTGGGATATCCCACAATGTGAGACTGTGCTGGATTGTCCAAGGAGAAGATCAAGTTGTCCCCCGACCAGAAAGCTCGTTCCTGTGGAAATACGTCAACTTCCGAAAATGGGATACCCTATGATGATCGTTGCAAGTGGAAGAAAAGACGGGCACAAATTATCTTGTGCATCTCGAGTGCCAGAAAAACGCAGCTGCATGTTTACAAGTACGAGGCGCAAGTTCATAATTGAGTTGTTGGCAGACTCTGCAAACAGGCCCTATTCCAAACGAACTCAGTGGTTTTTACCCAGTATCCCACAATGTGGGAGGAGCGTTTATGGCAGCACTTTCTGAAGTAGCGACAGAAGCTGATCATCGAGAGCGCATATGGTTTTTCCCGCACAAATTCTGGCAAGTCACCAAGAACATGCCCAAAGATGAGGCCGCGAATCTGATGGCTGAAGTCGAGCGTTACGCCGAGGCGGGCGATGTTCTGGCACTGAAGAAATATCCATTTGTATTTGTTGGCGATCCCTACAAGAAGAAGGATAGAAGCCCAGCGGCCTGAAGCTTTTGCTGATCAGGAGACTGCCGCGACTCGTCGCTGAAGTCCGATCGTCCGTGAAGAAGCAATCGCTTTAGCCGGCATGGGACGGACCATAATCGGCAGGCGCGAAGTTGTTTCCAGAAGATAGCGCGCGCGCGCGACCTGTTCGGCGGCCCGGCTTATTCTTCGCAGTCCTTCCCCATACACGATCAAGAACCCTTCCCGGCGTTCGACCGTTACACAAGAGATGCTCGCATCGTGCGCCCCGTCGAATGCGTTTGCCAGTCGCAGGATTCCAATCAGCGGCATGAGCTCCGAACGCCACTTCGCGCTAAGTCCCACAAACGAGGAGTTGCTGGTGAGAGGCAAGTCGCCGCTATGATAGCGAACCAGCACCGCGACGCAGCGCATCTCTTCTTCGCTCCAGCCCAGCGGCGGTCCCAGTCTGGAGACCATGCGATAGCCGCGTTTCGGGCGTGTGCCGTCGTCTCCGTCTTTTTTCTTGCTTCTTCCCACCTCATGCAGGATGGCGGCAGCTTCCAGAATGCGGCGATGTTGAGGTCGCGCGGAAAGAATCTCGCAGCGTGAGAGTCCATCGTACAGTTGTAACGCGATTTGAGTGACGCGAACCGTGTGTGCAACGTCGGGATCGAGAAACGACGCCCAGTTCCTCAGCTTTTCCAAAGCCGCTTCCTCCAGCGCGTGCCCGGTGGGCAGCTCAGAACGCCACACGTGCCAGAGCGAACGTTTGCCGATCATCTTGTGACGATAAAGATCCAAACGCTTCTGCCGTTCCTCTGCGACTCGTTTCTGCCAGCGTAAGCGTTCGTCGGCGGGGATATCAGCGTGCGCTCGAATCATCGCGCGCAAAACATCCAGATCGTGGACCTCGCCGAGAGTATCCTGCAACTCGCGCAGATCCTTTGACCACTGGGCATGCCGTTGCGGTAGAAAGTTCTCCGCCGTGTAACGGAATCGCTTGATTCCAATTCTCAATTGGTGATAACCGGCAGCGCTGCGATTTTTCAGCGCGCGACGATGCAACTCGTGTGCCTCGAGCCAGCGTTCCAGCGCGAGATGCTGAAACACCAGGCCTTCCAAGGGAATCCTGTCGGTTCGTTTCGCAAGATGCGCGTTCAGCGATGTCCAGTGTTTGCGATCGAAGCCGGCGAGCGCATCCTGCGCGGCAACCTTGAGCGCAGTCTCCTTCTGCGCAAGTGCGGCAGACAAACTTTCGCCAACCGGATCGCCGGAGTGTGAGAGCTTGGCCACCCACTCCATCATGACTTGCGCGTCGCGCAAATCACCCAGGCTGCTGAACAGCGGCTTGGCCAGCCGCTTCATCTGCTTCCACGCAGGGTCCGGATCGACCGAGAGGAAACCGTCTGCCATGGAACGGCAGCGCCGGATTGCGACTCGCAAATCATGCACGGGATCAGGGGCAAAGCCCGCGCTGGCTTTATCGCACTCTTCCAGAACACGGCCCGCCCAATGGGCGAGCCCCGCCTTTTTTGGTTGAGGATCGGAAGCTGGGAGCATGAAAAGAAGACCTGATGAAGTTATACCGCGAATTGATCGTGATGGGGTAGAAGGAATGGGTCAGCTCTTAGCCTCTGCAAAAGGCAGGAGTTTTGTTCGAGCGGGTTACGCACGGCTGCTGGCGTGGCCTGGCACAAATCGACCGTATGAGAGTTGATACGCTGAATTTACAGGGAACAGTGACCTGCTTCAATCACCGCTGTCGATGTTTATCCCAGTCTTACGGCGTGATCTCCCAAGCGACGCCTTCTGCCAAATAATGGTGGCCGCCATTCACACTGGTGCCATAGATGTTCCCGGCCGGGTCTAATGCCAACCTGCCACTGGGAAAATATCCATCGCTGCAGGTAGCACGGCCCTCGGAGCAAAAGTCGTGCAAGTCGGTGTAAGTCCATGTGCCGCCGGAACGGGTCAGCT
>Ga0181532_10005093_pt1 | contig 11269 bp, 12 predicted proteins | sample PEATcosm2014_Bin_33_FD_119768 | JGI IMG/M metagenome (GOLD analysis project Ga0181532, IMG submission 119768) | Peatland microbial communities from MTU Mesocosm Facility, Houghton, MI, USA - PEATcosm2014_Bin11_30_metaG | ecosystem: Environmental > Terrestrial > Soil > Wetlands > Peat | place...
AAGAAGTATTTTCCGCGCCAAGCGTCATCCTTCGACAAAAAGGGAGAGATAACGCGAAACTACCTTGTCCCTCAACCTAAGTCAACGATTCCTGCAGAGGTAACAGGTTACGACCGTTCCTAGCCCGTTGGGGGGTGAGCCATTTATGGGGTAGTTGTGCCTTTGGTAACCTGAGGCTGCCGAGGTTGCAGAAACCAGTCAAGGTCGCAAAAAGTACGCCTCAGGCGCTAAGGCAAACACTTTTTCAACCACTTTACGGCACGAGCAAAGTCGTGCCTTTCCCGTTTCGTTGAGAGCTTGGAATTTCGGCCAGCGGCTAGAACGGGTTCAGCTTCGCCAGACCTTTTTTCTTTTTCTTCTTGCTCGAAGAAATATCCGCCAGATCCTCAGTTTTCGCCGGCGCACTGGAAGAGGCAGAGCTCGATGCGCCGCCATCCAGTTGATTGTTCTGCTGCAAAGGGGGAAGCGCGGTCGGGTCGGCCTCAACGTTCGGCTTCAGCTCATTCGGATCGGCCACACTTGCCGCGCTTGCGGGCTGCTCTGGAGCCATTGCCGAGCCTGAGGTTGCTGCTGGAGTATCCGAGCGCGGCGCCTCCTGGTTCGGCTGCACAACCCCGCTCGTCGTTTCCACACTGACCTTATTGTCGCCGCTCCCGCCTCGGGCGGCGAGGGCCATCCGTTGTACCACTCCGGTTGCCGTCACCGGCTCCGGATCCACCATCGTCGGCTCGCCCACACGCGAGGCTTTGGAAACGTCGGGACCCTTTTCGAAGGTCCCAAACTCCTTCGCCAGTATGCCCTCTTCACGCCGGCTTGCTTCTTCCTTTTTGCTCGCTTCGACCGCCGCTCGCGTGGGCCGCGGCACCGGCTGATGCAGCGCCACCAGCCGCGCCTGGGCATCTACCGCTCGACCCATCGTAGGATACCGCGTGATGATCCGCGAGTATGCCGACGCCGCGTTCTTGGTTGCGTCCTCAATCATCCCGGTTTTGGCCACTTCATTCATGCGCGGATTCTTCCGGATCACATTAATCTCGGCTTCGTAGGACTGCCCCAGCAAATACAGCGCATCGTCAGCACCGCTGTATAAGGGATAGCGATCGACCAGCGTTTTCAGCCGCGCAATCGCCGCCGGGTACGCCATGCGCAGATAATAGAACCTCCCGATGTCGAACTCCCGTTGCGCCAGCACCTCCTGCACTTCGCGCAACCGTTGCTTCGCCTGCGGCACCAGTTTGCTGTCGGGATACTCCATGATCAGCGACCGGTATTCCTCCTCCGCCCGCATCGCGTGTGTGTAGTCACGGTCCGGCTTTTCCATCTCCTGATAGTGGATGTTCGCCACCTTCAGCTGCGCCTCGGCCGCTTCCGGCATGTTGGGAAAGAACGTCCGGAAATCCTTGTATTCGATCTCGGCCTGCTGCATCGCCGTCGTACCGCCCTCGGCGTACCACGAATCCGCCACGGCCAGCTTGGCTCGCGCGATAAACTCCGAATCCGGATAGGTATTGATCAGGGTCTGCAGCGTCATGCGAGCCACGTCGAAGCGGTTGTGTTTCATGGCATCCATGGCGCGGTCAAACAGCACCTTGTCGGGCTGCTTCGACCCGACGTTGGCCAGCGGATTCACCGATTTCTTGTTCGTGCACGCCACCGTCACAGTCAGCAGCAATGCGAGAAGGACAGCGATGGAATTCCGACGCATCATTACAACACCTCAAATCCTGAAACTAAACCCGCTGCAAACTGGCGCTCCGGGCTGCTTCCAGCAGTGCGTGCGCATTGACCTTCGCATCGCCCTTGCCGAACACCGCATTCCCCGCCACCAGAATCTCTGCTCCGGCGTTAACCACTTCCGCCACCGTCTCCATCCCGACGCCGCCATCTACTTCGATGCGGTACTGGTATCCCCGCGCCGAACGAATTTCCGCCAACTTCCTCATCTTATGCAGGGTTGCTGGGATGAACTTCTGCCCCCCAAACCCCGGATTAACGCTCATCACCAGCACGTAGTCGACGATGTCGAGTACTTCACCGAGTGTCTCTACCGGCGTCGCCGGATTGATCACCACTCCCGCGTTGCATTCATGGCTCTTGATGAGGTTCAGGGTCCGGTTCAAATGGCGGCACGCCTCCTGATGCACCGAAATCCAATCCGCTCCCGCTTCTGCAAAATCCGGAATGTACCGGTCCGGGTTTTCTATCATCAGATGGCAGTCCAGCGGAAGCCGGGTTGCCTGGCGCAGAGATTTCACTACGGGAGGCCCGATGGTTAGATTAGGCACAAAATGCCCATCCATGATGTCGACATGGATCAGGCTGGCGCCGCCGGCCGTCGCCCGCTCCACCTGGTTTGCCAGATGGGCGAAATCTGCCGAGAGTATCGAGGGTGCAAGTTCGATCAAGACTAGGGTCCAGGGTACGGGGTCCGAAGCTGTGGAAATTCTAGCACGGTGGGGCTATGGGGCAGCCCCAAATTCGCCGGATTTGTGGTATAACTCAAAGCGGCTGTGGAAATGGTCGCTTCCGATCAAAAGCTGTGACCTCAGCTGCCGAGAGGCATTGAAAACAATGGCGTTACTACAGAAGCGCTGCGCCACCCAAAATCACGCGCGAGGGCGAATTTTTCCGCAGGCTGTCAAGAGCTGCCCTGATACGAACCGAGCGTTCCAAAATTATGGTCCGGCGCTCGATTTCGAAAGTCGAGTCTCTTCCGAGGTGGCCAGAGCTTCTCGCACCTTTTTCACTTCCTCCGCCATTGCGTATTTCAGCTTCTCAATCCCTTCGCCGGTCACCGCGGAAATCGGATAAAGCTTCAGCTTCTTGCGCGCCGACCACTGTTTCAGTTTCTTAAGCTTCTCCGGATTCGCCACGTCGATTTTGGACGCGACCATCAGTGTCGGCTTCTTCTCCAGGCCCGCTCCAAAACTCGCCAGTTCGCCCCGGATCACCTCAACGTCTTTCACCACGTCTTCGCGGCCACTACTATCAGAGACGTCCACCATATGCACCAGCAAACGCGTGCGCTCAATGTGACGCAGGAATTGTGTGCCGAGGCCCGATCCAGCGTGCGCGCCTTCGATCAAGCCTGGAATGTCGGCGACCACGAAACTCTCTTCTTTTCCCTTGTCGCCCGCGAGCACGACACCGAGGTTCGGTTCGATCGTGGTAAAGGGATAATCCGCAATCTTCGGCCTCGCCGCCGAGATGACCGAAATGAGCGTCGACTTGCCCACATTCGGATAACCCACCAGTCCGACATCGGCGAGCAGCTTTAGTTCCAGGCGGAAGTTGCGCTCTTCACCAGGACGTCCTTCTTCGTGCTCGCGTGGAGCTTGATGCGTGGAAGTGGCAAACTGCGCATTGCCGCGGCCGCCGCGGCCGCCGCGCGCGATCACCACGCGTTCATCGGCGCGCGAAAAATCGTAGACTTTCTCGCCCGTATCGTCGTCGAAAACGATTGTGCCCACCGGCACTTTCAGGACAATTCCTTCACCGTCGCGGCCAGTTTTTTTTGCGCCCTCGCCGTGGCGTCCGCGTTCGGCCCTGTATTCCGGATTGAAACGGAAATGCACCAGCGTATTGTGGCGCTCGCTCGATTCCATCCAGATATCGCCGCCCTTGCCGCCATCGCCGCCCGAAGGGCCGCCCCGTGGAACGAACTTTTCCCGCCGGAATGCCATGCAGCCGTTGCCGCCGTCCCCAGCCTTCACTCGAATTTTGGCTTCATCGATAAACATGGCGTGTGTCCAGCAAAACTCACGTAGGGACGGCCGTCCTTAGCCGGGGTGGTCAGTCGTCCAAGCCGAACTAAACCTGGCAATTTCGTGGCAACGAAAAAGCCTCGACTCGAAGCCGAGGCTGGTAGATGTTCCGTAGAGACGCGGCTCGCCGCGTCTGCCGCCGGTCCAAAAAGACGGGGCAAGCCCCGTATCTACAGCTAGACCTACTTCGCTTCTGCAGCTTCGGGCTCGACCATCACAAACTTGCCCATCGATCCTTTGTCGAGGAATTTGATGCGTCCCGTGATCTTGGCGAAGAGAGTGTCGTCTTTGCCGCGTCCAACGTTCAGACCGGGCTTAACCCGCGTGCCGCGCTGGCGGACGATGATGGTGCCGCCGGGGACCAGTTGTCCGCCGAAAGCCTTAAAGCCAAGCCGCTGTGCGTTCGAGTCGCGCCCATTTCGTGAAGTGCCTTGTCCTTTTTTATGCGCCATAAGTCAGTATCCGGTTTCCAGTGGCCAGTTGCCAGTATTTCCAATTTCTCGTCATTGCAAACTCGATTGTCCCAACTTAAATTGTCATCCCGCCCCTGAGCTTGTCTAAGGGGAGGAATTTGCTACTTTGGGGAGGAATTTGCTACTTTTTTTTCTTCTTCGCCGCTGCTTTCTTCGGCGCCGATTTTTTCACGTGCGCCTGCGCTACGGGCTTCGTCGCCTTCTTCCCCGGCCGCTTTGAAGTCTTCACTTCTTCGCCACCGTCTTGCGCCTGTTTCACTTTCCTCTCTTTTTTCGGGAGCTCGGGCGCTTTGAACGACTGGCCGTCAAAAGCGATCTCAGTGATCCGGACCGCGGTATAGTCCTGCCGGTGTCCGCGCAGCTTCTTGTATTGCTTCTTGCGCTTGTAGTGGAAGACGAGAATCTTGTTGCCGCGTCCCTGCTCGACCACCTCGCCGCTTACGCTCGCCCCCGACCCCGCAGGCACGACGCTGCCGACCTCCGGAGAAACCGCCAGCACGTCGCCGAACTCGACCCGTCCGTCCGTGTCGGCTTGTTTTTCGACCCGGATCACATCCCCCGGGGCTACCCGATACTGCTTTCCACCTGCGCGGATCACCGCGTACATAAACTCTCCTTATGCTCGTGCAGGGACGGGCCATCGCCCCGTCCGCAGCTCGGCAAATACATTCTTGTGCTTGCTGTTTTCCCGCTGCGGCTTCTGACCGGAAACGCGGCGCGGCCCCAGAACGGGTCCGCAAGTACAGGCAAACTCAACTAGTCTATCGCGCGCTGTGGAAATCGGTCAAACGGGTGTTGGTCCATTGGTCCAGGCTAGTCCTTGATGATCGGGAACTCCGGCGATCCTACCCGCGCAACGTGCTCCTCGGCGAACCGGGTGACGCGTTCGAGCGCTGTCTGCAGTCGCGCGAGAAACTCCACCCTCTGCGCATTCATTTCCGAATCGGCGGCTTCAGCGGGAACTTGCATTTTGGCGCTGAGGCGCACCAGCGCCTTCGAAAACGGCTTCGGGATCATCAGCTCATCCCAGGTGTTCAGAACCCAGGCATCACTGAGCGCCACGCAGAATGCCGCCATCGGCACGGCGCTGGCACGCGATAGCAGCACCGGTCCCGGCTTGGCCACGTATCTTGGTCCGCGTGGACCGTCGATCGTAAATACGACCGAGGTGCCCCGTTCGAGTTGACTTCGCAAGCCGAGCAAGGCGTCTGCGCCGCCTCGGCTGCTGGAGCCTCGAACTGCAACGAAACCAAATTTTCCGAGGGTCCGAGCGATGTATTCCCCGTCGAAGCTGCGGCTAACCATTACCGCGATCCCGGTCCTTCTCCATAACCACGCGCTGGGGAAGACGGCCCGGTGCCAGAAGCAATAGATAACCGGCTTTTCGTAAGTCGCGTCCGGCGGCGAGGGTGGTTCTTCCCACGATATCGAATAGCGGAGAGTGGGACCGATCAGCGAAATCGCCAGGTAGCTGGCCCAGCTGATGAGCCACAAAAGGATTCTTTGTCGGAGCGAGAATCGGCGCGTTTCCGAAATGGGGGGCTGCTCAGGCTCGACCGCGGCGGTAGAAGAACTCACGCCGATATTGTATCTGGGTTGGAAAAGGTCCAACTGGTAGCTGACAACGGTTTCTACACTTCGAGATAACCCACGATCCACTCCTTCACCCGTTGCCGCCGCTCGTCGGTTAGGTCAAAGCGAATCCCGAAGCTCTTGTTGCTTTTCCTCCACGTGACGTGCCCGCGCACCCAGACGCGCGGCAGCGTCAGCAGAGAAAACGACACTTCCACCAGACTTCCTTGTTCGGGCACCTGATTGCTCTTGAGCGACATCCCTCCCGAACTAATCTCCTGGCTGGTGGCGGTCATTCGGCTACCGTTGCTCATCACAATGCCAACCTCGGTCATGACGGGGACACGCACGTAGCGCCGGAATTCGTGCAACACCAGCATTCGAGTCGAGCGTACCAGCTTCATGGCCGCTGACCGCTCCAGCGGTTCGTGAAACACCGCGTTGATGCACAACTTTGAATAACGCAAGGCATCCTGGGCGGTGCCGCCCAAGCCGTAAATGACGATCCGGCTGTTCGAAGCCGATGCTCGCGCCATCTCGATGATGCTGCCGGCTTCTTCTCCCAAGAGCAGAACGCAGGCCTCGAACTTTTCGCGTCGCAGACGATCGGCTTGTTCTCGCGCAATCGGAACGGTTTCGATTCCAAGTTGACGGAAACACTCCGTTACCAGTTGCGCAGATATCTCGGGCAAGTCAAACAACGCGACGCGCGCGACAGATTTTCGATGGGCAGGAAGGGGGGCGAGAACGGTAGTAGTCGTAGTAGGCATGAGTCCCAAGGGGATGAACTCCTCCAAAAGCCCATTCTGACGCGCCTTTTGACGGTTGCATAGGTTTCGAAAGGGCCTAGCCCCTGTCCGTTAGTGCCATTACGGAAGTTGTACCTGGACCCGTTCCCTCTACTCCCTTCGTTTCTCCGGGTAGAGAGGGCCTTGCCTCTCTCCCTGGGATGCGGTGGGAGACGCGGCAAGCCGCGTCTCTACGGGAAAGGAGGTGCGGGAAACGGATGCGCCTTCAGGTAAGATGTTGCCATCCTTGCATCCTGAGCCGCAGTCAGAAAAATGATCACTCTCAATGAGATCCAGTCTGCCTTGCGTCGCATTCGTGACTCCATCTACCTTTCTCCCTGCGCGCGTTCGGAGACGTTTTCTGAGTCCACCGCCAACCAGGTCTATTTGAAGCTCGACAACTTGCAGCGCACCGGCTCTTTCAAAGAGCGCGGCGCGCTGAACAAGTTGCTCTCGCTCAGAAACGAAGAACGCTCCCAGGGCGTGATCGCAGCCTCGGCGGGAAATCACGCGCAAGGTGTTGCCTACCACGCCGGCAAGCTCGGTATCCGCGCCCAGATTTGCATGCCGCTGACTACGCCGCTCATCAAGGTCTCGGCGACGCGCGGCTACGGCGCGGATGTGGTGCTGCACGGCGCCAACTATGACGAAGCGTACGAAGAATCGGTGCGCCGCAGCCAGGCTGAGCACCTGACCTTTGTGCATGCCTTCGATGACGACGCCGTCATCGCCGGACAGGGCAGCATCGGCCTGGAGCTCTTGCAGCAGCATCCTGACGTTGAAGCGGTCGTCGTGCCGATCGGTGGTGGCGGGTTGATTGGCGGCATCGCCTGCGCGCTGAAGGAATCGAATCCCAAGATTCAAGTTTTCGGGGTGCAGCCCTCGCGTCTGCCCTCCATGAAAGTTGCCGTCGCGGAAGGTAAGCCGGTGACGCTCGTGGCGGCTTCCACTATCGCCGATGGCATCGCTGTCCGACGCGCCGGCGAACGCACATTGCCACTGGTTCAGAAGTACGTGGACGACATCGTTACCGTCGAAGAAGAGGAAATCGCCAACGCCATTCTGCTGCTGCTGGAACGCGAAAAAACTCTGGCCGAAGGCGCGGGCGCGGCCGCTATCGCAGCTCTCGTCAACCGCAAGCTGCCCTTGGTCGGGAAGAAAGTTGCCGTGCTGGTGTGCGGTGGCAACATCGACGTCACGCTGCTCTCACGCATCATCGAACGCGGCCTCGTGAAGGATGGACGCCTGGTGCGCCTGCGCGTCCACTTGCCCGATTATCCCGGGGCGCTCAATCGGCTCACGTCAATTCTGGCGCGGCATCGCGCCAATATAGTCGAGACTGACTACGACCGCGCTTACCACGGCGTGGGCCTGGGTGAGACCGCAATCGAAATTACCATGGAAACTCGGGGCCCCGACCATATTGCCGAAATCATATCGGCATTGGGCGCGGCTGGCTATACGCAGGAACGCGTGCTGTAGAGTTTTTTCAAATTCTTAATCAAGGGGGCGCTGGGTAGCACAGGGGAATCTATCGAATTTCTCCGTTTCTCGGCGTTGAGATTCTATTCAAATTGTCTCCGGAATCTCTCCAGGTGATCCTTTACTTCCGAAACTTCTCTCCGCAGTTCCGCCACTTCTTCTTCCAGACGCGTGATGCGCTCCAAATCCGCCGGATTGTCTCCGCCTGTCACGGCAGCCTGCACCGGCGTTTCCGCCTCCACCACGTCACCGGCCAACAGATGCGCATATCGAGATTCTTTCGTTCCCGGTTGGCGCGGCAGGACCTTCGCTAGCGGCGGCTCGCGCTGCATCAGCCTCTGCAATGCCGATTGCACATCGTCCAGCGCTTCGAAGCGATGCATACGCTCGGCGCGTCCGCGAAGTTCGCCAGGCGTCTGGGGACCGCGCAGCAGCAGCACGCAGAGGACCGCAATCTCCGGACGCGTGAAATTAAATACTTCCTGCAACCGCTGCTCGTATTTGGTTACGCGGCTGTCGGCGCCGCGGGCGGGGCCAGCCATGCGCTGCTGCTCGAGACCCTCCAGCGCGTTGCCTACCACGTCTTCGTCCAACCGCATCACCGGGTCGCGGTTGGTTTTCTGGTTGCACGCATTTACCAGCGCATTTAGCGACAGGGGATAGTACTCCGGCGTGGTGATGTCTTTTTCGATCAGCGCTCCGAGCACACGGACTTCGGTTTCAGTCAGTCTGAATTCCATGGATTTTATTCATTGTACCGAGTCACCGTTCCGGTGTAGGGCCGGGTGTCCCCACCTCGGCCCCACTGTCTTCGCGCGGGTGGGCGGGACGCCCGCCACTCCACTGACGGGGCACGGTATACTCAATAGTTTGTCGTATACACGTATGCGCGAACAGGCAGGAACGCCGCGAGTCCAGATTCACGATCTGGTCAGGAGACTTCGGGCGCTCCCGGCGTCGGCCTTCGATAAAACGGAGGAGATCAGGTCATTGCTCGAGAAAATGCCCGTTGAAGAGGCCAGTGTCGCTCCCTATTTGACCTGGGACCGGCAGCACTACACGCGCAACCTGATCGACAAGACGGACCTCTACGAACTGATCGCCGTCTGCTGGAAGGTTGGGCAAGCCAGTTCGGTACACAATCATCGCGACCAGAATTGCTGGATGGCAGCGCCGACGGGGACGCTGCTGGTGGGAAATTTTCACGTGGAATTTCCGGATATCAAAACGGGCAAGTGCCGGTTGATGGCATCTAACACGGTGGAGTTGACGTCGGCCAATCCGTGCGCGGTCGATCCGCTGGAGCCGGTACACCGGGTGGTGAATCCGCGGGACGCGAACCAGCGTGCGGTGACGCTGCATGTCTACTCGCGGCCCTTTGACACCTGCGTGGTCTATTCTGCGGAACCGGGAACATGCGGTGATATCAGACTTCACTACAATACGATTTTCGGAAAACCAGTAACTCAGTAGCCAGTTGCCAGGGTCGACGGCGGATGTGTGGGCGCACACGGAGTATCCGGCTGTGGCTTGAGAGATTCTCTTCTCCGCTTCTGGACTGGGCGCTGGCAACCGCATTTCTAAGGAGGAATCGTGAGGAAATACCTGGGAGTTTTGGCGGGCGTGGCTGCGCTGTGTGTTATGTCGTGGGCGCAGGCTCCCGCTCAGACCCCGGCTCCGGCTCAAACCCCAGCCCAAGCTCCAACGCCCGAGGCAACTCCCATTCCAACTTCAACGGAGAAACCCGCCGCCTCCGTTCCCGAATACCCGCGACTCGAATTTTTTGGCGGCGGTTCGTACGCTGAGGCCGGTCTTTTCAACGCTGGTCACTGGGCGGGATTGCCCGGTTGGGATGCTTCGCTCGGCCTGAACCCGGCCAGTTGGATGGGGATCGTGGTGGAGGGCGGCCAATACTTCGGAACGTCAAAGATTCCGTCAGGTACGCCGGCGCCGTTTCCAAGCGGTCAGTTCTACGAGCCGTCGCCCTCTCCTACATTCAACGTATCGACGCGAGAGTACAACTTTCTTTTCGGCGTGCAATTTGCCCGCCGCAAGTATGAAATGTGGACGCCGTTTGGCGAGCTACTATACGGACATCAGGGCACGCGCGGCGTGGCGACTCCGGTAGGAGAAGCTCCTCTTGTCACGGAAGTCGGCACTGGGCGGGCGATAGTGGCCGGCGGCGGCCTCGACCGCAAAATCAATGAGCGTTTCTCACTGCGACTCAAGGCCGATTACTTGCAAACCGGCACTGCGTTTCCTCTTCAACCCAAGCAGAAGCAGGACAACTTCCGGTTCTCGGTGGGCATAGTCATCCACAAGGTGCACAAGAAGAAGCGCTCGCTCGAAGACGAAACTCCGGCCGCACCGTAAGAGCGGCCGCAACTTATGACCGGCGCAGCAGATCGCTCAGCGGCTCGGCTTTGGCCCGCAGCTCGTCGGCGAAATCGGTGCCCTTTTCGACCGCCTCTTCGAAGCGGTCTTTCGCTTCGTCGGTCCAGTCGGAGACGGTTTCCAGGACGCCATCGTACGACCGCCGCAGGTCTTTCCGCAGCTGCCGCCCGCTCTTCGGGGCGAGCAGCAGACCGAGAGCGGCACCCACGCCAAGACCGATCAGCAGAAAAGTGACTGCGGTACCAGCCGGACTGTCCGAACTCTCGTATTTTCCAATGCGCATAAGAACCTCCTATACCATCCATACTGACAGACGGGGAAAGCCCCGTCTCTACATTCTAGACCCTAAATCGTCGCCGGCTGGTCCTCCGCGTCAGGATGCAACACCGATATCGAAGAACTGCCGGGTGTTCCCATAACCCTCTCCGCCTGTGTAAAATGAAATGTTAATCCCAAGTGCGGCGGAAGCCCGGTCGACTCTCCACCCCAGCAGGCCAAAAGCGGGCCCGCCGGGGACCCCGGACCTGCCCCGCTGCCCAGAATTCCTAGCAGAGTGAAGGAGATGTAAACCACCAATGTCGATTCCAGCGACCCAACTCCGTCCCGGCATGATCATCAAGCATAACAATGACTTGCATTCCGTGTTCAGCGTCGAGCACCGAACCCCGGGCAACCTGCGGGCCTTCATTCAGGCGAAGCTGCGCAACCTCCGCACTGGCGCCATGTTCGAGCACCGTTTCCGCTCGCCCGATCCCATCGAGAAGGTCAACGTCGATGAAGTCAACATGGAGTTTCT
>Ga0181532_10005096_pt1 | contig 11266 bp, 10 predicted proteins | sample PEATcosm2014_Bin_33_FD_119768 | JGI IMG/M metagenome (GOLD analysis project Ga0181532, IMG submission 119768) | Peatland microbial communities from MTU Mesocosm Facility, Houghton, MI, USA - PEATcosm2014_Bin11_30_metaG | ecosystem: Environmental > Terrestrial > Soil > Wetlands > Peat | place...
CAAGGACTACCTCGACGGCTCCGGCCGATGACGCCGGTCATCTTCGACACCGGCCCGCTGGAGGAAGGCGTCGGAATCCGGCTATTCCGCCAGCAAATCAGGGTCTGATTCGCTCGGTTTCCACCAATTGGCAGGCGCTTGGGCCGGCGCGCTCACTCTAACCCCTCCCGATCCTAACCATTACCTCACCGTAGCACCTCTTATCGGCGATAAGAGGTGCTACGGAGAGGTAACGGTGCGGCTACGGTGCGGTGCCGGGGTGGAGACGGTGCGGAAATGGGGTGGGGATCGGCAGTTGTGAATCAACGGGGCGGAATGGCCGGGACTGGTTCCAGATTGGGCCTGATGCGCCCGGACTCGGGAAGGCACCCAACGACCGCAAGTCCAGTCTTCTATGCAAGTGCCTATCCCTGAGCGATTTAGGCATTATCTAAGTGCCATTCTGGCCTGACCTACTACCGGGGTTCACCGCATGAACCTGGCAACGCGAAGTCGGGCTGGTCGCCGGCAAGCGGCCACAAGAGCAGCGCGCGCGAAGAGGTGGCCAAGGCAGAGGGTTGGGCTAGGATTCCGGCTGCTTAGCGAGTAAGGTGTCTTTGGCATGAGCGTCTTGGAATTGACTGATGAGCAGGTGATTTCTCTGGTGCGCCGACTGCCGGCGGCGCGCAAGCGTGCCGCACTGGTGGCCCTGGCACAGGAGGCCCGGGTGCGCCGCGGCGAGCGGATGCGCGAAAGTGAGGCGCAGTTGGGGCGCGTCTGCGCCGAGCGTGGCTTGGAATGGGACCGCCTGTCTGAGGACGAACGCGAGGAGTTTGTGGACCGGCTGCTGCATGAGGAGTATTTGAGCGTTGACTCGTGAGCATGCGCCGCAGCAGCAAACCCAAATCACCACGAGGATACCGGGCCGATAGACATTCCTACGGCGCTTTCTATGTTCGAGACGTTTGACAAGAGGGACAAGGTCACGATTTACCAAGCGTTGCTGTGCCTCGTGAAATCGAATTCTGGCGTCGGCTTTTGCAATGGCGACCAAGGCCATCCGGCGTACGCCGTCGGGAGACACGGAAAGTCCGATTACCAGGCATTCGGTGATTCTCCTGAGCACAACCGCCTGTTCAAGATGATGCGTGAGTTGTCGGTGGAGCTGTGTGAAGGCGACTTGGACGGTTCATCCGAAATCGGAGACTGCATATACTCGTGGGCGGACTTCTGCAGAATCGCGTACGAGGCGTACGAGAAGGACAAAAAAGAACAATAGCTTGGATGAGACGGAACCATCATCAAACCATCCAGTCGGCGCTTGCCAAGCAGTTAAACCGGCGTACGCTGGCGGCATGAAGGCGAATCAGAGCGACAAAAAGTGGGATGTCTTTATTGCTCATGCGTCGGAGGACAAAGATTGCTTCGTTCGTCCGCTTGCCATTTCGCTTAACCAGCTTGGGGCAGAGGTGTGGTTTGACGAGTTCTCGCTTAAGCTTGGTGACAGTCTCTCCCGCTCCATTGACCAGGGGCTGGCGAACTCGCACTTCGGGATCGTTGTCATCAGCCCGAACTTCATCGGGAAGGCGTGGCCAGAGCGTGAACTGAGTGGATTGGTCAGTCGTGAAATTGATCAAGGCCGGGTCATTATTCCGGTTTGGCATGGTGTGACACGGAAGCAAGTCCTCGACTTCGGCCCCACACTCGCCGACAAGCTTGCAGTCCGCACTGAGAATCGAACTCCTCAAGACATTGCTATCCAGGTTCTCTGTGAGATCCGCCCCGACCTTTACGAGAAGCACCCACGCTCCGAACTCGAACGGCTCGCCTCTGGAGAGGTCGCCAAGCACCTTCAGCAGGAATTGGAGCGAGCGAAGGACGAACTCTCGGAATACAAATGCCGCTTCTGTGGCGCTCCATTGGCTGAACGCGGCGGCGAATCTGTAGGTCCCAATTCGGACCACTACGCCCTTCATGAGATATTCGAGTGCGGCTACCACGCTGTCGATGGCTACACCCAACGTCCGTGTCCCTCAGACCCCAAGTTCCCGCGCTTCGAGGACTACGAACTGGACTTCCACCACAATTCCTCCGAAACGCAGGATTCATGGCTGTGCTTCGCCCGTCCGATGACCGACATGGCCCAAAGGTTGTCCCTACAGCCTGGCTACGGCCGGACCAAAGAGGACGCGGTTTGGCACCTTCGAGAGCAATACGAGCGTTATGCCAGAAAACACAGCGGGTTACTGCGCAGTACATGCCAACCCATTGAAACCAGCTAATCTGCCGAGATGAAGGCGAATCGGTTGAGATGGTCCCGGCTCTTTTGCGTATGAGTGCTGCTTCTCGGTCACCCGCCCAGCAAAGCGAGCCAGGCCGCAAACTGCCGGCCGATGCCGAGACTCAGTTTCTTCTGGGCGTGGCCTACGCCAACGGCGTAGGCGTAGCGAAGGATGAAACGGAGGCGGCGAAGTGGTATCGGAAAGCCGCCAAGCAGAATCATGCGCAGGCTCAGAACAATGTGGGCGCTTGCTACCACAATGGTCAAGGTGTGGCGAGTGATTATTTGGAGGCGGTGAAGTGGTATCGCAAAGTCGCCGAGCAAGGAAATGCGGACGCTCAATGCAACCTGGGCGTTTGCTACGCGAATGGCTACGGCGTGACGAAATATGACGCGGAGGCGGTGAAGTGGTACCGCAAAGCCGCCGAGCAGAATCAGGCGCAGGCTCAATACTGGCTGGGCGTCTGCTACGCCAATGGCCAAGGCGTGGCCAAGGATGAGGCGGAGGCGGTGAAGTGGTATCGCAAGGCCGCCGAGCAGAACCACGCCGGCGCTCAACACATTCTGCGAGCTTACTCCGCCAATGACCAAGGCGTGGCGAAGGATTATGGGGAGGCGCTAAAGTGGTATCTTAAGGCCGCCGAGCAGAATGACGCCCAGGCCCAATACTATCTGGGCTGGTCCTACGCCAATGGCCAAGGCGTGGCGAAGGATGAGGTGAAGGCGGTGAAGTGGTATTGCAAGGCCGCCGAGCAGGATCACGCTCAGGCTCAGTTCAATCTGGGCGTCTGCTACGACAATGGCCAAGGCGTGGCGAAGGATGAGGTGGAGGCGGTGAAGTGGTTTCGCAAGGCCGCCGAGCATAATCATGCCGGTGCTCAAAACATTCTAAGGGCCTACTCCGCCAATGGCCAAGGCGTGGCAGAGGATTATGCAAAGGCGGTGAAGCGGTATCGCAAGGCCGCCGGCCAGAATGACGCACAGGCTCAGCACGATCTGGGCATCTGCTACGCCAACGGGCAGGGCGTGGCCAAGGATGAGGTGGAGGCGGTAAACTGGTACCGCAAGGCCGCCGAGCAGAATCATGCCGATGCCCAATACTGGCTGGGCGCCTGCTACGCCACTGGCCAAGGCGTGGCGAAGGATCAGGCGGAGGCGGTGAAATGGTATCGCAAAGCCGCCGAGCAGAACCATGCCGGTGCTCAAAACATTCTAAGAGCCTACTCCGCCAGTAGCCAAGCCATGTCGAAGAGTGAGCAGAATGACCCCCAGGCTCAATACAATCGGGGCGCCTGCTACTTCAATGGCCAGGGCGTGGCGAAGGACTATGTGGAAGCGGTGAAGTGGCTCCGCAAAGCCGCAGAGCAGAATCACATCGGTGCTCAGTACTGGCTGGCCGTCTGTTACGCCAATGGCCACGGCGTGGCGAAGGATGACGCGGAAGCGGTGCGGTGGTGTCGCAAGTCTGCGGAGCAGGGCTATGCGACCGCCCAATACCGCCTTAGTGCTTGTTACGCCAGGGGCGACGGTGTGACGAGAGACGCGGTCGAGGCGGTGAGATGGTGTCGTAAAGCCGCGGATCAGGGTCTTGCTATTGCCCAGTACCAACTCGGCGCTTGCTATGCCAGAGGTGACGGCCTGCCGAAAAACATGGCTGAAGCTACACGGTGGTATCGCAAGGCCGCCGAGCAGAACCACACCAATGCTCAGTGCTGGCTGGGCGTCTGCTACGACACCGGCCGAGGCGTGGCGAAAGATACGATGGAAGCGGTGAAATGGTATCGCAAGGCCGCTGACCAGGGAAACGCGGATGCCCAATACAACCTTGGCGTTTGCTGCTCCAACGGCGAGCGCGTGCCCAAACGCCTGGATCCCCTTGAATCGGTTGTGACCTGGGGTTTGTCCGAGCTGGGCCTTGCCAGCGTGGAGGGCGCGGCCAAAGGCAACCCGGAAGCCGTTATCTGGTTCCGCAAGGCGGCTGAACAGGGCCATGCGCACGCCCAGAACAAACTCGGATGTTGTTACGAGGCGGCCTACGGTGTGGCAAAAGACATGGGTGAGGCAGTGAAATGGTATCGCAAAGCTGCCGAGCAGGGGAACGGATTTGGCCAATACAACCTGGGGGTATGCTACAGCAGCGGCAGAGGCGTGATCAAGGATCTTGTGCAGGCTCATAAGTGGTTTAACCTCGCCTCGGCTCAAGGTCTTGGACTTACCGGTATTAAGCCGAGGCTGTTCGTCATTGAGCAAATGATGACACGGGACCAAATTGCCGAAGCACAGCGGCGGGCGAGTGACTTTAAGCCGCGCAAGGCGCCGGAGCCGGGCGCATCTGTTTCAGGCAAGGATATTGTTGATTCCAATCCAGCGGGCAGCGGTACCGGCTTTTTCATCACAGAGGATGGCTTCCTCGTAACCAACGAGCACGTGGTTCACGATGCCACTCAGATTTGCGTCCTCAGCAACGCTGGAAGCACCCCTGCAAGAGTGGTGAAGGTGGACATGGCCAGCGACCTCGCCCTGCTCAAGGCGAGCGGCTGGTTCACGCCGCTGCCGGTGGCGGCCAGTCGTACCATACGGCTCGGCAACACCGTAGCCACGGTTGGCTTTCCCAATGTCGGCCTGCAAGGGTTCGCTCCCAAGCTGGCCAAGGGAGAAATTGCCGCGCTCACAGGCATCATGGATGATTCGCGTTATTTCCAGATAAGCGTTCCGGTGCAGCCCGGCAACTCAGGCGGCGCGCTGGTGGACGAGCGCGGCAACGTGGTCGGCGTGGTAGCGGCCAAGCTCAATGTGGCGGCAGCCTTGGCGACGAGCGGGGCGCTGCCGGAGAACGTGAATTACGCCGTCAAGAGCAGCCTCCTGCTCAGCTTCCTCGAATCAGTGCCGGAAGTGGCAGCCAAGCTCAAGGAACCAGGCACCAAAGACCACAAGTTTGAAGACGTGGTAACATCTGCCGAGAAAGCCGCCGTGCTGGTGTTGGTGTATTGAGAAGCGGACGCTAACCGGCAGGGTGGTCAGGCGACGTCGCGGGGTTTCCAGCGCCAGACGTACTGCCAGGGGATCAGGTGGTCCGATTTGCCGACACACAAGCCCCCGTTGCTGAGGTCCCACAACGCCGGAACGGCGGCGGCGAGGCGGCCCATGCGCCGGAGGGGTGAGCAACAAGCCAGTACTTCCCACCAAATACCGACCGGTTAGGGCATGGCCGGCTCGGTTCCTGAAGTCGGACCTGCGGCCTTTGGTCTGGCAGGCCATGGCCTGGCCATTGGATAGGCAGTGGTAAGCCAGCGGTAAGCCAGTGGTAGGCTTAATAGAAAGTGTATTAAGCCTACCACTGGCTTACCGCTGGCTTACCACTCCCGGGCCTTCCCGGTGGTGCCCCAACCATTCGGGGCGGTTGTGCCGACCTCGAACCCCACCTTCCCGGTCAGGGCCAGAAGGTCTTAGGCCGTTTCCGGCGGAGCACGGTGGCCACGGGCAACCGATCGCCCGCCCCGGGCGGGAGTCACTCCAGGCAGCCTTCTGAATGGTTACACGCCTCCTCTCCCCGATCCTCTCCTCCAAAGGCGGATGTGCTCTCCCGCATCACCACGGAGGCGGACCGGAAACACGCTTCATTAACGGGAAGGGCGGCCCGTTGCCGAGCCGCCCTTCCCCATTGCACTAATAACTGTTCAAGAGGAGCAAACACCACGGGGGCCGGTTGGTTTCGCCGCTGGGGAATAAAAAAGGGCGTAGCGTTGGCTTACCGCGCCCAAAAGCACCGCACCCGGCGATTCTACGCAAGGCGGGAGGCGGGGTTTACCCCATGCGCGGGACCGGCAGATCGGTCATGAGCAGCAAACCGGCGGGTGCCTGGAGCAGGTTCGGGGCAGCATTTACCAGCGCGGCGACCGTGGCCTGGTCGCCCGCCACGCCCCCACGGATGACCACATCCAAGGGCGGCTCGCCCTCGATTTGGATGGCGTCGTGCGGGTCCTTCGCATCCAGATACATCTTGAGATCGAGCGTCAGGCGGACCTTCCCATCCACCTTCGCCTCGGCGCGCTGGTGCAGCCCGCAGGTCTGGCCTTTCTTCACCTCCAGAAAGCGGGTGCGAATATCGTGGTCGGCTACCACGGCGTCACCGGTTTCCACGATGCCTTGCGATTTCCAGTTCAGGCAGTGTGCGATGAGGGCGAGGGATTCCTTGAGCCCGGCATGGCCCGCTTTGCCTTCCTTGAAGAGGCGCCGGAACCTGGCCGGCGGCCAACCGCTGCCGATCTTCCGTTGCAGCGGCTCGCGCCGGGTTGAAGCATTCACGACCCGTTGCACATGCACCGCGCGAACTTCCCGGCTGACGCCTGTCATGCACACGGGCAACACGTCCATCACGAAGCCGGGGTTGACGCCGGTGCCAACGACGCGCGAGCTGAAGCGTTTGCACACGCCGTCGAGCTTCGCGGCCAGCTTGGGCTCGCGGAGCTGGGGAAAGAGCAATTCCTCGCAGGAAGACACGACGCTAATGCCCTGGCGGGCCATCGGCTCGATCTGCGTGAAGGCGTCCTTGAACTTGGAAACAGCCGTGTGGAAGATGATGTCCGGCTTGGCGTGCGCGACCAGCTCTGTCAGCGAGCCATAGACCAGGCGGCGGCGCAGGGCCTTCATGCCGGTGAGGTCGCCCAGGTCTTGGCCGATCTTCGCCGGGTCAATGTCTATGCTACCAACGACTTGCGCCCACGGCTTGGTGGCAGCGAGTTTGAGCGTCTCCAGCCCGATGGGGCCGAGTCCGAATTGGGCAACTTTGATGTTCATTGCGTAAGGGCCATCGTTGAACCGCGGGCGATTAGTAAGTAAAAGCGTGCCCTTGGGCAAGACAAACTGGCTATCCGCAACCGCGTTGACAACCTGTCCGCGGATGGCTCAGACTCATGCTCTGTCCATAGGCAACTGAACAAGCGACAAAGCATGAACTACTCATCCAGCACCCAACTTGATCATCGCGTGGCCATTGTAACTGGAGGCGCGAGCGGCATTGGACTCGAAGCAGCCAAAGCCTTGAAGGAGTGCGGCGCCAAGGTCGTCATCGTAGATATCAGCCAGCCAGGCGGAGAGAAGGCGGCGGCTGCCCTCGAAGTCAAATTCATGCAGGCCGACCTGACTCAATCCGCACAGGTGCGCGAGGTTGCGTCGCAGGTCAAGAGCGCCTACGGGCGCATTGACATCGCCTTCAACAACGCCGGGATATGCAACAACGTGGCAGCCGAGGACCAGACGGACGAGGAGTGGCTGCGCGTGATCAACGTCAACCTCAACTCGGTCTTCTATTGCTGCCGCGAGTTCGGGAAAGTGATGCTCGCCCAGGGCAAGGGAAGCATCATCAACACGGCCTCCATGTCCGGCATCGTCTCGAACATCCCGCAGCCGCAATCGGCCTATAACGCCTCGAAAGCCGGCGTGATCATGCTGACCAAATCGCTGGCCGGCGAATGGGCCAAGCGCGGCGTGCGCGTGAACAGCGTCTCTCCGGGCTACATCGGGACGGATATGACGAAGCGCGGCATGGCGAATGCCGAATGGCGCCAGACGTGGCTGCAATGCACGCCTATGGGCCGCGTGGGCGACGTGTCGGAGGTCGCCAGTGCCGTCGTCTTCCTCGCCTCGGACGCGAGCAGCTATTTCACCGGCAGCAATCTCGTCATGGACGGGGGCTACACCTGCTGGTGAAGCAGAATGCAGCCTGCCTGCTAAACTGCGAGGCATCCATGATCAACCGTCTGACCTCTCTGCTCGCTGCCGGTTTGCTGGCCGGCGCAGCCGCCCACGCCGAATCGAAGACCGTGACCATCGCCGCCGTGAACAACCCGGCGATGATCGAGCTGAAGAAGCTCTCGACAGCCTTCGAGACCCAGAATCCCGACCTGAAGCTCAACTGGGTGGTGGTGGAAGAAAACGTGCTCCGTCAGCGCGTCACCACCGACGTCTCGACCGGCAGCGGCCAGTTCGACCTGGTCTTTCTGGGGCTATATGAGGCGCCCATCTTCGCCAGGCGCGGCTGGCTGCGGGAGATGAAGGACATCCCCGCCGGCTATGACCTGGAGGACGTGTTCAAATCGCTGCGCGACGGCCTCTCCTACGGAGGCAAGCTCTACGGCCTGCCCTTTTATGGCGAAAGCTCGATGCTGATGTATCGCAAAGACCTCTTCGCCGCCAAAGGGCTGACCATGCCCAAGCAGCCGACCTACGACGACGTCCACAGATTCGCCGCGGCCCTGACGGACAAGCCCGCCGGCATCTACGGCATCACGCTGCGCGGCAAGCCGGGCTGGGGGGAGAACATGTGCTTCCTCGGCACCCTGATTAACACGTTTGGCGGGTCGTGGTTCGACATGCAGTGGCATCCTCAGGTCGCTTCGCCCGAGTGGAACAAGGCGATCAGCTTCTACGTGGACCTGCTGAAGAAGTATGGCCCGCCCGGCGCCACGGCCAACGGCTTCAACGAGAACCTGACCCTCTTCGCCAGCGGCAAGGCGGCCATGTGGATTGATGCCACCGTTGGCGCAGGCTCCCTCTCTGACCGGAAGGAGTCGCAGGTGGCCGACAAGGTCGCGTTCGCCAATGCCCCGATCGCAGTCACACCCAAGGGGTCGCACTGGCTCTGGTCGTGGTGCTTCGCCATACCCAAGGCCGCCAAAGCGCCCGAGGCTGCCGCGCGGTTCGCGCTCTGGGCCACCTCCAAGGAGTATATCAAGCTGGCGGCAGCCGATACTGGCTGGGCGACCATCCCGCCAGGCACGCGCAAATCCACGTACGAGAACCCGGAATACCTGAAGGCAGCGCCGTTCGCCCCTGTGACGTTAAGCGCCATGAAGAGCGCCGATCCGACGGACCCGTGCCTCCATCCGGTGCCTTATCAGGGCATTCAACTCGTGGGTATTCCTGAGTTCCAATCGTTCGGCACGGTGGTCGGACAGAGCATCGCGGGCGCCCTCGCCGGGAATATGTCCGTGGACCAGGCATTGAAGGCCGGCCAGGCCGCCACCACGCGCGCAGTCAGGCAAGCCGGCTACCTCAAATAAGACCGATGATCGGGACGCGAGGCCAATCCGATCAATCCCGGGCAAGCCTATGAGTCCAGTACCGCCATGTGTGGCATCGCCCTTTGTGGCGCCGGAGATGAGCAAGGAATCCTGGCGCTGGCAGACGTTGTTGCAGGCGCCTGCGGTCGGGGTGCTCCTCCTGTGGATGGTTGTGCCGCTCGGCATGACGGTCTATTTCTCGTTCATGCGCTACAGCCTGCTGAACCCGGACCTCCACGGCTTCGCCGGGCTGGAGAACTACCGGTTTCTGTGGCAGGACGCGGCGTTCTTCCCGGCCCTGCTGAACACGGGTGTGCTGATTGGGGCGGTTCTTGGCATAACGGTTATCCTGGGGACGCTGCTGGCGGTGCTTTACGACCGGCGGTTCTTTGGTCGGAACGCAGCCATCCTCCTTGTCATCGCGCCCTTCTTCATCATGCCGACGGTCAGCGCGCTGGTCTGGAAGAATATGATCATGCATCCGGTGTATGGTTTGCTGGCGCGGGCGTTTACGGTGATGGGTCTGGCGCCACTCGATTGGTTTGGCCGCGTGCCGATGCTCTCGATCATCATCATCCTCTCCTGGGAATGGCTGCCGTTCGCCTTCCTTATCCTCTATACCTCCCTCAAGTCCCTCGACCCTGGGCAGAGGGAAGCCGCGCGGATTGATGGCGCGAACGCCACCGCGACCTTCTTCCACATCACCATCCCCCACCTGAAACGCGCGATAGGGGTGGTCGTGATGATCGAGACGATCTTCCTGCTCTCCATCTTTGCCGAGATCTACACCACCACTTCCGGTGGGCCGGGCACCGCCACGACCAATCTGGCCTACCTGGTTTATTCGCTTGGCTTGCAGCAGTTCGACGCCGGCATAGCGTCCGCCGGAGGGATACTGGCGGTTATCATGGCCAACGTGGTGGCCATTTTCCTCGTGCGAATCCTGGCCCGGGGCCTGAAAGGAGCAGCCTGACATGGCAGCTTCCCATCATAAAACCTGGCTCTTTGGCCTGCTCGGCTGGCTGGTGGCCCTGATCCTCTTCTTCCCGATCTTCTGGATGGCCCTTACGGCATTCAAAACCGAGCAGCAGGCATATTCCCCGAGTTTGTTCTTCCTCCCGACTCTGGCCTCGTTCCGGGAAGTCTTCTCCCGGAGCAACTACGTGGCCTTCGCCTTGAACTCGATCTACCTCTCGGTCGGCTCCACGCTGCTCTGCTTCCTGCTGGCGATACCAGCGGCGTACAAGATGGCGTTCTTCCCAACGAGGCGGAGCCAGTCCATCCTGGTATGGATGCTGTCCACCAAGATGATGCCCTCGGTAGGAGTGCTGCTGCCGATCTACCTGTTATTTCGCATAGCCGGGCTGCTCGATTCGGTCTGCGGACTCATCCTCATCTGCACCTTGATCAACCTCCCCATCGCGGTCTGGATGGCCTACACCTACTTCTGCGAGGTGCCCGGAGCTATCCTGGAGGCGGCGCGGGTGGACGGTGCGGGGGTCCTGCGCGAGATCTGGCATATCCTCACTCCGCTGGCCCTGCCAGGGATTGCCTCCACCGCCCTGCTGCTGGTTATCCTGTCGTGGAATGAAGCTTTCTGGAGCATCAATCTCACCAGTGCCAAGGCGGCGCCGCTGACTGTGTTCATCGCTTCGTATTCGAGCCCCGAAGGCCTATTCTGGGCCAAGCTCTCGGCGGCGTCGCTGCTGGCAGTGGCGCCGATCATGGTTGTGGGCTGGCTCACGCAGAAACAGTTGGTCAGCGGCCTCACCTTCGGCGCTGTCAAATGACCGCTTCACCCGCTATGACTACCGCACCCCCCGCCAACGATGGCTCCGTCCGCATTCGCGGGCTGGTCAAAACCTACGCCAACGAGAGAGGCCATCCGCCGGTCACCGCCGTCAAGGGCCTCGACCTCGACATCCAGGACGGCGAATTCATGGTC
>Ga0181532_10005101_pt1 | contig 11260 bp, 15 predicted proteins | sample PEATcosm2014_Bin_33_FD_119768 | JGI IMG/M metagenome (GOLD analysis project Ga0181532, IMG submission 119768) | Peatland microbial communities from MTU Mesocosm Facility, Houghton, MI, USA - PEATcosm2014_Bin11_30_metaG | ecosystem: Environmental > Terrestrial > Soil > Wetlands > Peat | place...
CGATGCTAATCCATCGAGCAGGAGCCACAGAATTCCCGACAGACCGGATCCGCCCGCCGCAGCGTTCGTGCTTGCATCCGCAAAGGTCAGCATTTTTTCAAGCGGATTGAACACCGCGATCACGTTGCCGGGGTTGTATTCGAGATCGAGCCCCAGCAGCGCCACCAAAGCGCCGGCGGCGACCGCCAGCATCGACGCCAGCGTCTCGGTCGCGCTGACCTGCCAGATCACGGCGTAGGCGATCATGCAGCTGGCTGTCAGGACCAAGAGCACAGCCTGATAGATGCCGAAGCGGCCAAGCAACAGCGGATGGAAATGCGCGGCATCGAGCAGGGCCCGATCAAATCCGGTGGCGATGAGCGGCCACGCCGCCCACGCCGCCACCATGGCCGCGACGGCTGCGATTATCGCCGGCCAGCCCGATCGTGCCTGGTGCCAGAACGCGATGCTGGCGCTTCCCGCGCATCCGAACGGCATGACCAGCACCGGCAGTGCGCCGATCAGCAGGATCGCCTGCACCTTGTTTTCGAGCCCCACCATGCAGAGCGCCGCCGCGGCCGCCATCCCGAGCGGACGCGCCATACTGGCGCGGCGCCCGATCGCAATCAGGATCATGAGCGCAAAGATGACCGGACACGCCGCGACAAGCTCGGTGCGCAAAATCCGCGAATGCACGGCGATGCCGCCGGAAAATGCGAATGCAAAGGTCGCGATCAGCGCCACGCGCCAGTCGCGCACGATGAGGCGGAGCAGCGCCGCAAAAATCAGCACAGAGCCGGTCGCGATCAGAAACGCGAGAACGCGACCGGCGCGAACGGCGCTGGTCATGGCGGCATCGAAGGCTCCGGGGTCGGAGGCCGCCGGCATCGCGGATAATGAATAGGGGTCGAGCAGGCCAAGATGATGCAGCAGCTCGAACCAGGTCTTGACGGACAGGATGGTTATGTAGCCGGTGTGATCAAAGAACAGCTGCGGCTTGCCGTCGTTGAGGACAAGCGCGTTGTAGATCACCATGAAATCCATGTCGGCGTTGCGCCAGTAGATCAGCGCATAGCCGTACACAAGGAAAGAGACCGTCATCCCGGCGAGAATCGCCGTCAATCCCCACCGCCAGCCGAGAAATGTCAGCCGGTCGAAGGCATCTGGTGCCGCCTGGATCTGCGGTGGGGTCGTTGAGGCCCGGGTGGGAGATTGGTCCATGCCGGCGGTCTTTTAGCCCAGCCTCCGGCCCAAAGCGACCGGCGACCGAAGGGCGGGACCTTCCTGAAAAGGCCTAACGCAGCGAAACGATGAAATCCGTTCCTTCGCCGGTTTCACCGGCGGCGATGCCCTGATCCGAAACGATGATCGATCCACCGGTCGAAAGCGCCTCGGTAACCCTTGCCATGGCGTTGGCGGGCAGGGTGAGACGATCCAGCGCTTCGGCGGGACTGTCCGGCACCGGCAACGGCTTCACCTCGACCGGGCCTGCGCCCGCGATCTTGCGCCGACGCAAGCTGCGCTCGTCCTCGTCGTGACGCTCGGCGTTCCTGGCGGGCGCAGGCAGCGAGACCACCGACCAGTGCAGGACGTTGGCATCGCCCTTGTCGACCTGCGCGGTGAACACATGCGTTCCGAGCGGCCGGTCGCTGGGCGCGATCGTCACGGGCACCTCGAACAGCGGTGCGAAATTCTGCCGGACATAGAGCTTTGAATCCTTGCGGCTGACGAACACCGCGATCTGCCCGGCACGCCTGGGCGCCGCAGCCGATGCCGGATCGGGCTTCGGGGCGGCAGCCTTCACGACATCGGTTGGGCGGCTCTGATCCTTCTTCGTTTCCGGGACGGCGGCGGGAGCTACTACCGCCTGTGCACTTTCGTCGGGCTTCTCGCTTGCCTTCTCGACTGCCTTGGGGGCAGCGGTTTTCGCCGCGTCAGCCTTGATGCTTTCGCTTGCCATGGTCTCGATCTTGACGGCCTCGACGTTCGGGCTGCCTGCGGCTTCGTCGGCCTTCTTTTTTTCCGCGATATCGACTGCGTCGGCTTTAGCCGGTTCGATTTCGGCAGATGTGACTTCGGATGATTTGGCGTCGGCTGTTTTTTCAGCGTCGGCTTTGCCGTCGGATGAAGCGGCCGGCGACGCGTTCCGGCTGGCTGGGGCGGCATCGGACATCGTGACCGCGAGATTAGCCGCCGGCAAAGCAGCGCTGGCATCGGCGGTTCGGGTCTGCGACGGCCCCGGAGCAGGTGTTTCGTCCGCTGCTGGCTTGGCGCGGCCATCGTGACCAAGGGTCGGTCTGAGCTCGGCGACCGCCTCCGAGATTACGGGCTTGGTGCTCACGTCCGTGCCCGCCGATTTGTCGGCTTTTGCAGCGGTTGGCGCGTCCTGCTTTGGTTCGTCGGCTGCGATCGGCTGAGGCTGGACCTTCAACGCTGCAAGGAGCGGATGCGAGAAGCTGATTGGGGTGATCTCGCCGGGCGTGACGACGACCCGCGCGCCCATTTTGGTCCAGTTCCACATCTTCACGGCAAAGGCCATGGGCATCCGGATACAGCCATGCGATGCCGGATGGCCGGGCAGTACGCCAGCATGCATGGCCACGCCGGACCAGGTGATCCGCTGCATATAGGGCATGGGAGCGCCGCTATAGATGTTGGAATGATGCAATCTGTGCTTTTGGATTACGCTGAAAACACCCATCGGCGTCGGGTGGCCGGGCATGCCCGTGGAAACCGGGGTTTCCGCGAAGAATCCGTTGGCGTCGTAAATCCTCATTCTTTGCTGGGCGATCGAGATCGAGATGATCAGCGGTCCCTGCGGCTTGGCCGATTCCTTCTCGGCAAGCTCGGCCTTTTTTTCAGGATGACGGCGCTTTCCCTGGCGAGACGGCGGAACCGTTGGACCGGGCCGGGAAAGGGCCGGATCGGAATCGGACCAGTAATACAGCGCGGCCTGCGCCTGCGAGGTGATGCCGATCGCTCCGGCCGCAGTGAAAATGGCAACTCGCCAAAGCCGTTTGGCCACAAAAGCAGCGGTATGCCCGTTCACGCGCATCTTCCTCGAATCCCAACTCTTGAGATTTAGTGTTGCAGACGAGATACGCATTCACCAGCGCAACGCGTCCAGCACCCGCGATTTGGCCCCAAGCGTAACAAAAAAGCCTCACATTAGGTTAAACGGCGGACGGTGCCCGTTACCGGCAGGCTTTCGGCGCTTGCTCCCAGTGCCTACATCAATGAACCCGCGGACGGAGACAGCCATGACACGCCAAGCCCTAAGCCAATATGACACGCGATGGGGACGCCGGGCCCTGTTGGTGCTTGCGCTGGCGCTATGGCCGGTTTCGACGGCCTTGGCGGCCGACGAACCGGACCTGATCTTCCGCCGCTCGACCGTGTTCAAGTGGCTCAGCCCGAACGACAAGCTTGCGACCTATGGCATCGACGATCCGGAGATTGAGGGGGTGGCCTGTCACTTCACGGTGCCTGAAAAGGGCGGCGTCAAGGGCTGGCTGGGGCTTGCCGAGCAAGTCTCGGATATTTCATTGGCATGTCGCCAGATCGGGCCGATCCATTTCAAGAACAAGCTGGAGCAAGGCGATGATATGTTTCGGCAGCGGCGCTCGCTCTTCTTCAAGAAGATGCAGATCGTGCGCGGCTGCGACGCCAAACGGAACGTATTGGTCTATATGGTCTATTCGGACAGGCTGATCGAAGGGTCACCGAAGAATTCGACCTCCTCGGTACCCATCATGCCCTGGGGATCCGGCGATGCGATTCAAAAATGCGGTGAGTTCATCCAATAGCTGAATGAGTTCATCCAGTAGCTGAAATCGGGATGACGTACCCCTGGGCTACGGCTTCAAGGAAGCCGGGCGGGGACGAACCCACGGCTCGGTCTGCGCATTGGGGTCATGGCAGCCCACCAAGTGCACCAACTTTTGCGGCACCGATTCGTTACCGCGGCCGCTGTCGCCGTGCTGCTGTGACATCGCGCCACAAATCCTCTCCCGGTCCGTTTTCACTGGACCTGTGCCGTCGATCCGCAGCTGGGGAAATCCGTCAGGTCCAGCCAGGCTTTCAACACTCGGCCGACGGAGTTTGCCAGTCGGGCCGGCCTTGCCAACTTCGATGTTGCCATTGCCCACGACGCTGTCCTTGTCGAGATTGTAAGTACCAACGCCTAACTCCCGACAAAAGTTGCACGCGGTTTGACGAATTAGTCTAGCGGAAGGTCCCGGTTCATGGGCGCCGGCGACCATCGAGCTCTCTTCACCGGAGAAAAGTTAACGAGTGGCCTTGGCCATCATGGCCGGCGTCGGGGCCGCCTGGGCCAATGAACGATGGCGGCTCGGCCAATGGCCGATGGTGATCGGTGCGCCGTCGTCGCTAATTTTGGACTCCCAAGCGGCACCGGAAGGCCCGGACGAATGCTTTTTCCGGAGGCATGTTACTGAAATTATTTGCCTTTTTGACGTAGTGTTTCGTCCGGCTGCCGCGACGAAACAATTCTCCTGACCGACGAAACCATTTTCGGCTTCGGCGCAGAACTCCGGAAACGGCGGATGGTTACCAATTTCGCCAAGAGAAACGGCGAACAACGCCGGCAGAAAACCGGAGACAGTCAAATGCGAACCCTCAGTTTCCTCCTCGCTTTCGCCTTCGTGCTGGCTGGACCAACATTGGCTGGCTCGCCGGACGGCAACCTGCCGGGTTTCGGCGCGTTCGCCTATAGCGGCTCGGCGTTGGTCACGGCCGCGCCCGCCATCGTTGTTGCGGCCCGTTAGGACCCAGCAGAGCGGAATTTTTGCCGGCAAGGCTTGGTATGTTTTTTCGTATCTGTTTGGTCGTGATTGTTGGCTGGCTCGTTCTGGGCGGACCTGTACGCGCCGAGCCGCGATCGCTGATGAATCCGACCGATCCGCGCGGAGAATTCGTGCGGCAATGCGCTGCCCGTATGGTGGGGCGCTGGGAGCATCCAGAATCCGTTTGCGGTTGCCTTCATGACTACGCGGCCGCCGCCGTGGAAGACACCGATCTGCGCTCGGCGTTGCTGCGCGGGATCAGCGAAACCGGCGTGCCGACCATCGAGACCGAATGGGTGCCACCCGCCAAACGGTCCGAGATCGGAGCAACCTTCACGAAGGTTGCAAAGCCGACGCTGCAGTGCATGTTCGAGCCGTTGAAATAGGCTGACTTCCGGCAAGCCTGTCATCGCTGCAAGGGCTGGCGCGGACGTCGGCTAACGACCTCCGGTCCGCGGGAGGGACGGCGCTCCGCTATTTTCTTTGCTTGGGTCCCAAACGCGGAATGCACTTGCTTGCCCGGATGACCCCGCCTGAGCTCATCTTGGCGCCGGAAATCTCCTTGACCTGGCCGGCGGGGCAAGTTCCGTCATCGACCTTGATGCGCTGCCCGAGCCGCAAGTCACCGATATCCTGCTCGCGCGAAACCTGCTGTGCTGGGGTCGGGGTAACCAGCGCGAACATGGCGCAGCTACCAAGCAGCAGAAGCGCAAATACCGGTGACAAGAGGCGTTTGACGGGCGGCAGTTTCATGATCAGTGCATTCGGTCTCACTTGTTTTGGATCTTCAGCCCGTTCGGGCCGACATTGATCTGCAGGCCTTCCGGTTGCTTTTTGGTCTGGTAGAGATTGTAGCCGAGCACGCCCACTGCCACGATCAAAGCGCCGATGATGAGAAACAGAATATTGCGGTTACCGGGCATTGCTGTCTCCATGGCGCGTGAAACCGAAGCGGGCAGTGTATTGACGCGGCTACGATTCTGAAAGCAACAACGGGAAAACTGACGCATGAACGCCACCGATACCAGGCAGAAAATCCTCGACGCGGTCGATGTCAATTTCGACGCGCAGCTTGCGACCACCCGGGAGTTCGTCGCCATACCCTCTATCCGCGGCGCCGAGGGACCGTGCCAGGACATGATCGGCGATCTATTGCGCCGGCGCGGTTACGAGGTCGACGACTGGCATATCGATGTCGACGACCTGAAGGATTTGCGCGGTTTCGGCCCGGTCGAGCATGATTTTGCGAGAGCCCGCACCGTGGTCGGCACCTACCGTCCGCAAAATAACGCCGGCAAATCGCTGATCCTGCAGGGGCATTGCGACGTCGTGCCGACCGGTCCGCTCGACATGTGGGAGACGCCGCCGTTTTCGCCCGTGGTGAGGGACGGCAAGATGTATGGCCGCGGCGCCTGCGACATGAAGTCCGGGACCATCGGCGCGCTCTATGCGCTCGACGCGATCGCGGCGGCGGGCTTCAAGCCGACCGCACGGATTCATTTCCAGTCCGTGATCGAGGAAGAGAGCACAGGCGTCGGCGCGCTCTCGACCCTGCAGCGCGGCTATCGCGCCGATGCCTGTTTCATTCCTGAACCTACCTCGGGCAATATGGTGCGCTCGCAGGTCGGCGTGATCTGGTTTCGCCTGAAGGTGCGCGGCCATCCCGTGCACGTGTTCGAGGCAGGCTCAGGCTCCAATGCGATCACCGCGGCCTATCATCTGATCCAGTCGCTGCAAAAACTCGAGGCCGAATGGAACGAGCGCGCGAACAGCGACCGCCATTTCGGGACGGTGACGCATCCGATCAACTTCAATCCCGGCATCATCAGGGGCGGCGACTGGGCTTCCAGCGTGCCGGCCTGGTGTGACGTCGATTGCCGGATTGCGATCCTGCCGGGCTGGTCGGTTGCTGACTGCCAGGCCGAGATTCTCGGCCATATCGCTGCGGCTGCGCGCGATCATCGATTTCTTTCCAACAATCCGCCAGGCGTGGAGTGGTCCGGGTTTCTGTCGGAAGGCTATGAACTGAAGGATTCAGCGGCGGCGGAAGCCGCGTTCGGCAAGGCCTATGACGGGGTCTATGGCGGCGCTGTGCAGGATCTCGTCTTCACCGCGCTCACCGACACGCGGTTCTATGGGCTGAACTATAACATTCCGAGCCTGTGCTTTGGCGCCAGCGGCGCAGCGATGCATGGCTTCAACGAATATGTCGATCTGGACTCGCTGCGCAAATCAACCAAAGTCACCGCGCTGTTTATCGCCGAATGGTGCGGGGTGGAGAAGGGGTAGCGGAGGGCCAGAGTGCTGCGACAATCGCATCCAGCCCGTCGGTCAGTGCGGCGGGACCGGGCTGCAGGATCAACGGCGATTTGATCTCGACGATCCGATCATTGCTGACGGCCGGAATCTGGTCCCATCCGGGCCGCCGTCTGATCTTGTCCGGAACGACTTTCTTGCCGCACCAGGACGCCAGAATGACGTCGGGCGCGGCAGCGCGCACGAGATCAGGGGAAATGATCCGGTCCTTCGCCGCCTGCTGGAATCGCAGGTCCTGCAGGATGTCTTCGCCGCCGGCGATCTCGATCAGTTCGGACACCCAGCCGATGCCGCTGATCAGGGGATCGTCCCATTCCTCGAAATAGACCCTTGGTTTGGGCGAGGGGCGGGTGGCCGCCGCGATGCCGGCAAGACGCTCTTGATAGCTGGTTGCGAGTTGATCGGCGCGCTCGGCCGCACCGACCAGCGCCCCCAGCGTGCGGATCATCGCCAGGATGCCCGCAATGTCGCGCTGATTGAAGACATGGATGGCGATACCGGCGCGGACCAGATCGGAGACGATGTCGGCCTGCAGATCCGAGAAAGCGAGGACGAGGTCCGGCTCGAGCTTGAGGATTTTCGGAATGTCGGCCGAGATGAACGCCGAAACCCGGGGCTTCTCGCGCCTGACCTGCGGCGGCCGCACCGCGTAGCCGGATACACCGACAATCCGGTCCTGCTCGCCAAGCAGATAAAGCGTCTCCACGGTTTCTTCGGTGAGGCAGACGATCCGGCGGGGAGGGAATTGGCGCATGAGCACGATATGACGAATATTGAACGGGTTGTCACGGCGGGTATTACCAGAGACATCATTGCCGGCTTGATCCGGCAGTTTATCCTCTCAGGAAAGTGCTTTGGCGAAGTTTGATGGATACGCGGGTCAAGCCCGCGCATGACGATTGAAAATGCAACGGGAGGGCTGACCATGACGCCGCTGGAGAAAGTCAATTCGATGAAAATGCCTTTTGCCGAATTGAAGGGGGTCGCCTTCACCGAAGCCGAAAGGGATCGCGTCGTGGCGCGGATGCTGGTCCGCCCCGACCTCTGTACGCTCAACCACATGATTCACGGCGGCGCGGTGATGGCGTTGGCGGATTCTGTCGGCGCCGCGGCAACCGTGATCAATCTGCCTGAAGGCGCCAAGGGGACCACGACCATCGAGAGCAAGACCAATTTCATCGGCGGCGCGAAGGAGGGAATGACGGTGATCGCGACCGCGACCCCGGTGCATCGGGGGCGGCGTACCCAGGTCTGGCAGACAAGGCTGGAAACCGAGGACGGAAAGCTGGTCGCGGTGGTGACGCAGACCCAGATGGTGCTGTGAAAAATATCGGCCACCGCCGGTTGGTTAACGAATTGGTCGCAACCCTCTGCCGTCATTTGAGGCGGAAAGTAGCCTTGAATTTCATGTTGCGATGCACAATATACGTGATCTAGGGATTCGACGCCTCCTCGAGGGCTTTCCAAGAGGAGATCTGACGTGAATTACGAAAATACGACCCGCTCGACGGCCAAAGGCATAGTCCGGAAGCTGAGTCGGCAGGAAGAACTGCCGCTGCTGCGCGATCATCTGTTGCGGCTTGACCGCGAAAGCCGCCATGACCGCTTCCACGGCTTCATGGACGATGGCTTCATTGAGCGCTATGCCGCAAAATGCGCTGAAGATGGCACCATCATTATCGCCTATCTCGAAAACGGTGTGGTCCGAGGTGCTGCGGAATTGCATCCGCCGGATCGATCCCCGGATTCACAGCCGGAAATCGCTTTCAGCGTGGAAGCTCACCTGCGCCGGCAGGGCGTGGGCAGCACCCTGTTCCGAAAGGTGATCGCGGAAGCGCGAGCCAAAGGCTACCGTTCCCTGCGGATCACCACTGGCGCTCAAAATGAGGCGATGCGGACACTTGCCAACAAGTTCGGCGCGCATCTGACGTTCCGCCATGGCGAATCCACCGGCAGCATCGATCTAAAGCAGCAAGCGCAGCCCGAATCTGCGCGGCCGGCGATCGCCACACCGTTCGATGCGGCGCGCGCGATGGCCAATTTCAACCGCGAATACTGGAGATTTCTGCTGCGGATGTCGGGCTGGGGACGAACCGCCTGACGAGGCGCACGGGCAATACCATTTGCCGGTCGCCGGCCAGGCGATCGGCAGTCACGCGATAAACACGTGTCTCAGGTCCCCGTACGCTTGTCGTTGCCGAACTTCCTGACAATCCGGCGCTCGACCACGACCGAGCGCTGCGCGCCCTGTTCTCCGGCGATCACGCGGGTCGAGGAACGCGCGAAGGCGCGTCCGGCCTTCTTCACTTCGGCCGTGACGGATTCGATCGGCAGCCCCATCAGGGATGCCGCGATTTCCGCCTGTTCACTCTGATCGTCGGTGATACCCGCTGCTGCGAAGATCGCTTCCTCCAGCGTCGGCGGATCGCGTCGCACGCGCCGCGGTCCATATTTCGTGTTCCAGTCCTGACTCATCGCGGCCTCTTGTTTGATGCAGCGTATCTAGGGAGCACTATGTTGCATTGCAATATGAAATTGGTGTGGCAATCCAGCTATGCATCTTCCGAGTTCAGAGCTTCTCCACCCTTGTGGCGTCGTAAATCTCGATCGTCGGGCTGGCTGCGGCCAGCGGCTGCAGGGCGCGGACAAAATCGCGTGAGGCCGGCACCGCGAAATGTGCCGCCAGCGCGGCGCGATTGGTCCACTGTTCGATGAACACCAGCCGCAGCGGATCTTCGCAATCGATATGCACGGCGCGCGCGATGCATCCTTGCTCCTTGCGCGAGCGATTCACGTGCTCCAGGCTCAGCCTGCGGGCCTCATGGAAGGAATCTTCCCGCGCCGTCACGCTGCCGGTCACCACGATCATCGCGTCCCTCCTGCCGTTTTCAAGTCAAGGCGTCTCACGCGACTGAATCGCCGGCGCCGGCAAAGTCGATCGGCTGCTGCGGCCAGCGCTTGAGCGCAGCGTGTCCGGCATCGGTCAGGAGATAAATGCCGCGCTCGGCGCGATCGAACCAGCCATACACGTTGTGCAGCAGAATTTTCGGAGCATCGGGAATCCCGGGCTTGAGGTCGCGCACGCGCCGCGGCCCCTGCGACAGCGCCAATGCGCAGGCGAGCGCCTGTTGGCGGTATGCCGTCATGATCGGAGTGCGCGTGCTGCCGCCCAGCGCCGGGTCCCCCTTGCGCCGCCGATGCTCGGCGACGAGGCGCGAACGTTTTTTCGGATCGCGCCGCGGGCTGGTCGTGGGCGGCGCGACGATCACCTCGACATCGCCCGACTTGGTGACCGCAAGCATGCCAAAGCCCAGTCGGCGGCAGAGATTGCGATAGCGCGCATCGCTCTCCCGTCCGTTGCCGCGCTCGGACAGTCTGGCGGCGAGCCAGACCTCGTCGCAGGAGGCGGCGCGATCGACCGCCTGCAAGACCAGTTCAAGGTTGAAGGAAAGCTTCAATTCGCCGATAACGACGATCGGGGGGTCGTCGCCGCTCAGTGCGACTAGGTCGCAGCCGCCGACTTCGCCCTTGACCGTAAGGCCGAGCTTCTCGAGGAACCGTTTGACGGGCAGATAAAGCGCGGTTTCCAAGGAATCTCCAATGTCGTGGCTGCGACTCACTGCGCGAGTTTAGCCCGGATCGCCCGAGTGCATGCGGCGGGATTTGATCAAGCAGGCCTGGAGCGGCTATTCTGCCGCTGGGACCAGACTGCGGGCGCGGCGGAAGCGATGATCAGAAACGGCCTCTACCACATCACCGTCGAGATGCTTGACGGGATCAAGGGCGGCAATCAGGGGGTCATGGTCGTGCGCGACGGCACGTTGCGCGGGGGTGACTCGTTCTTCTATGCCTTCGGCACCTACACGGCGGCGGATGGCAAGTGGAAGGGCGAGGTGACCAACCAGGAGCATTCCCCGACATTTGGCGCGCGGCCGGTCTGGGAACGCAAGGTGGTGACGATCGGCTTTACCGGAACCTATACCGATGACGCCGCCGAAAGCGACGGCATCGCGCTCGCCGGCAAGCAGAGCATTCGATTCAAGTCCAGGCTGCGGCTGCTGGTTCCAGACTAGACCCGGCCGCTCACCGGAAGCAACGCGCCGGTGACGGCGCTGGCCGCATCGCTTGCGAGAAACAGAATCACGTTGGCGAGTTCCTCC
>Ga0181532_10005103_pt1 | contig 11255 bp, 9 predicted proteins | sample PEATcosm2014_Bin_33_FD_119768 | JGI IMG/M metagenome (GOLD analysis project Ga0181532, IMG submission 119768) | Peatland microbial communities from MTU Mesocosm Facility, Houghton, MI, USA - PEATcosm2014_Bin11_30_metaG | ecosystem: Environmental > Terrestrial > Soil > Wetlands > Peat | place...
CTTGAGGTCGCGAACCATGAGGCGCTGATTGAGGGCTTCCTGAACGGGGAAACCGGTGGTGTCAATAGCTTCAAACCGAGTGAGGAATTTTTGAGTTTCGGCAAGGTCCTTATCGATGGCTTCCTGAGAGAAGTCGTCGAGCTGATCATTGTAGCGTTTGTCGCCGAGGAAGGAGGCATAGAGAGGGCTGGTGCGAAGTTTGTATTCCCATTGCTCGGCGAGGAGGTCGTTAAGGGCTTTGCGGCGGGCGTCGAGGGATTGTGGTGGAGTTTGGGCGTGTGAGAGAGGCACGGAGAGAAGGAGAAATGCGGTGAAGAGAATGCAGATAGACTTCGGGAGGAAAGACATGGCGGCTCCTGAGCGCGGGGGCGCGAGATGTGCAGGATAGAGTATACCCATCGGCAGATGGAAATTGTGAAGTGGGCATGAAACACAGTGATCTCAATTGTTTTTGCACGTTTATGCTGCTGCCGTGACTACAGACCCGAGACATACCAACGCTCACCAACCCCTCACCTGCCACTTACCAATCGGGGTTACAATCCCCCCCTCTCCACCAGACTCAAAATTCCTACAAAAAACCCCAGGTATCACCACTTTTCAATTTCCCGTGTCGGCATCCAATTCTTTTATGCGGGACATCAGTGAGCGGGACGTGCCAGAATTTCATCCCGCAATTTTTGCGATCGCATCGCGGAGGCTCCGTTCACGGACTAGCGGGTAACGTAGCCCTCAGAAATTCTTGCTGATCAAGTGTTGCAGGTTGGTGCGGTAGCCGCGGCTGCAGGAAAGCTCTTTTCCACTGTGCAGAACAACGACATATTCTCCACTGTTGACGGGTATCAACTCCTTAATCTGGCGGACGTTTACGATCGCCGAGCGGTGAATGCGGACGAAATGAGATGGATTCAGCCGCTCTGAAACTCGAGAAATGGTTTCCCGGAAGAGGTATGAGACCTTTCCTGTATTGAGCCTGACATAGTTGGCGGCTGCCTCGATCCACTGAATCTCCTCGAGGCTCAAGAACACGACTCGGCCGTTTGTTCGAATTGCTAGGCGCTCCTCGAACTCAGGAACAGGTGGCTTCCCAGACTTCACGGCCGACAAAAGCTCAAGAATGCGATTAGTGAGATCTTGATCTTTGCGCCTCTGCATTTCGGTGCTGGCTCGCTCGATGGCCGCGTGTAACCGATCCTGATCAAACGGTTTCAGCAAGTAGTCGAGAGCATGAGCCTCAAACGCACGAATGGCATATTGATCGTAGGCAGAGGTGAAGATCACCTGAGGTATTTCATCGGAAGATATTTCGCTCAACACCTCAAAGCCGTCCAGGTCGGGCATCTGGATGTCGAGCAGCAGCATGTCCGGTCGAAAACTCCGAATCGCCGCAACCGTTTCTCTGCCATTCTGGCACTCGGCCACGACTTCGACTTGCGGCTCCGAGTCCAGGAGGATGCGTAGTTTCTTGCGGGCAAGGCCCTCGTCATCGGCAATGACGGTGCGGATTGCGGATCCAACCGGCTGCTCACACCAAGTGTTTACGAAAGGCTCGTGCATAATGGTTGAAACCGGCTTGTCTGGGCCCGACAAGAGTATAGTCAGACCTATGGCGAAAAGGTATACGAGAAATTGGCGGCGGGTCGGGCCGAGTCATGAGGCGGATTGTGACTGGTTTCGACCGGATCACCTTCGCGAGTACCATCGAATCGCGGTCGAGATCCCTGTTTCGCAAAAAGAAAGAGGGAATTCGCAGAACAACCAAGCAGCAAATAATGCCCGCGGACAACCGAAGCCGACAGAGCATGGCATTACGACAACAATCCGGCACGAAAACCACTTGTGACCCGTGCGAACTGGGACTGTCGGTCCACGGAGAAGCATATAGCTGCGCATTCGAATTTGCTTTTTGCCCGGTGTGCGCCCTGAGGGCATTTGTTCCCATCGCGGCGGTGAACTGATGCGCAATGATGAGTTGGGGGGAAATGTGAAGCCGACAGCGCCGAGAAATCGCCCCTCGTTAATCTGGGTGGCAAGCTTTGGAGTTTGGTCTGTCGTCGCGATTGCGGCTGGGGCAACGATTTACAGGCTGGGCCGGGCGACCCGCTCACCGGTGGCGTTAACGAGTGCTCTCGGCATGCAATTCTGCCAGATACTCACCTATGCTCCGCTCACTCCATTTGCCTTCGCATTCGCGCTCCGTTATTCAATTCGCCGGGACAACTGGATGATCCGGTCGTTGCAGTATTTGGCGGGTGGGTTAGTTTTCACAGCTGCGCACGTAGCCCTGCAATCCATGACACCGTTTGGCTTCTGGGATCCGAACTATCACGAATGGAGATCTGCCATCTGGGATTCCCACAGTCATGCGTTTGGAATTCTGTGGTCTGTCTTGCCGGAACAGTTTCTAACGAGTTTATTTAATGACATTTTCGGCGCGTTCATTCCGATCGTGCTAGTGGCCCATGTCGTCTCTTACACTCGAACCCTTCGTGAGCGAGAGCTTCGCGCAGTGCAGTTGGAAGAACAGTTGGCCAAAACACGATTGCAAGTCCTGAAGAGCCAGCTTCAGCCACATTTCCTTTTCAACACAATGCACTCCATTTCGTCGTTGATGCTGACAGACGTCAGGGCCGCTGATCGAATGATGACCAGGCTGGGCGATCTGTTAAGGATGAGCCTTGAATCGGCTGGAACCCAAATCACAAGTCTCAGCCGCGAGATTGAATTCCTCAATTGCTATCTAGAAATTGAGAAGATTCGATTTGCGGAAAGATTGGCTGTGACCTGTGACATTTCCCCGGAAACGCTCGATGCGGCGGTTCCTCATTTGCTGCTGCAGCCCCTTGTCGACAATGCCGTTAAGCATGGCATTTCACAGCTGCCGGGGGGTGGAGAAATACGAATCGCGGCCACAACTCAAGCGAACCAGCTGAAGATCGTGATAAGCGACAACGGGCCGGGAATCTCGAACAGGAGGACTCTGCCGTCGAGTGGCCTGGGGTTGAGAATTACGCGCGAGCGGCTCGAATCGCTCTACGGCCACGAGCAAAGTCTAGTAGTCCTCAGCCTGCCGGAAGGCGGAACCAGAGCGCAAGTTTGCATCCCATATCGCGTGCAAGGCAGGGATAACGGGCGGGACATGCCAACAACGTTCTGAACCACCTTCGACGGTCGATCGGGAGCTAGCGGCAGTCGATCGAACGGATCAACACGTGTATTGATCTGAAGTCTCAACGCTCGCTTCGTGGCTGGAACAGAAAGGCTCGACCGGCTCAACACCCGCAACGCGCGACAATGGCTCGATTCCAACCCCAGAGCCATTTTCGCTGCGCCGTTTCAATTTATTTTGACGCCAGTTTCTCTTTTGTTTTTCTGATGCCAAAGTCCAAGTAGCCGGATTCAACGTAGTTCTCACAGCGCTCCTGCAGGTATTCCAGCGCTTTAAGCCGGACCTCGAGCGCTCCGCGATTGTTCGGATCGGAAGCGAGAATCACGTCGGTCAGGTGAAGGGTTTCGACCGCTTTCCCGGCTGCAACTTTATCTAGAGCCAGCTTCACCAAGGGTTCCGGTCCCCCAGCGAGCTTGACCAGTTCCGGGTACACCGAAGACGGCGGCAATTCGTACATTGTTGAGGGATTCAGGTCGAACCATCCCGCATATCCTTCGTAGATTCCCCGCACCGACCAGCTGACTTTTCCAAACGATTCAGTCAGGTCGAAACTCGCCGGCAGTTTTATCTCCTGCATCAGTGTGAACACGTCCTTGCCGGCGTTCATCCCCTTGACGGTTTCATCGTGGACATATTGAATCGCATTGCGATACCGGGTGAGGAGCCTGGTAATCTCCGCGTTCCCATTCATCGGATCGCCGTGACCCGACAGAACGATCTCAGGCTTGAGTGAAATGACTTTGTCAATCGAACTGATCCAGTCCAGTGCCCAGCGTGGCTTGGTGCCCCTGATGGCAAAGAGGTTCGGGAACGACATGGGTTCCGGCAGCCCGGCCCCTTTGTAGTTGTCGCCGATGAAGGCAACTTTGTACTGGGGAATCCAAACCGTCAGATGGTCAGGGGTTTCCCCAGGCGTGCTGAACAAGTCGAACTCAACATCTCCCAACGTGAACTTGTACGTCTCGTCGAAGAAGATGGTCGGGGCGATTTTGGCGCCATAGTCACCCGCCCACGGGCCTGCCTCCTTTGGTGGACGGCCGAAGGCCGCCGCATTGCGTGGGGCAAAGAAACCCTCAAGCCGGGTGACGTAATTGACGAACTCAAAGTAGTTCCTTTGGGCGATAATCTGCGTCCCGTCTTCTTTCCAAAGATCGATCCCACCAATATGGTCGGCGTGGCCATGCGTCAGAATGATGTACTTCACCGGCGCATGACTTACCTCACCGAGAAGTTTTCTGGCTGCTGGAGCGTCGTTTGCCGAGGCAGTATCGATGACAACATTTCCGGCCGGTGTCGTAACCAGATATACATTGCCGGTCACGGTGGCCATGTAGACCGAGTCGTTGATCTGGACTGCTCTTGGTTGATCCGGCTGGGCATTCGCGGCAATAGCAGGCGCGATGGAAAGTAACAATGCGAAGCTGATGATTCGGGACATTTGTTCCTCGCTTAAAGCGTCTCTAAACGCCACAATAATCCTCTGCGTTGTGAATCTACCGCGTTGCATTGCCACTCAACTCTTGGGAAAGTTAGGATCGGCTTTGATCTCTCGAATCTGTTGAATATGTCGCTCGGCATGCGTGGAGATTTCGAGCATCCACTGCCAGCAATCGATCGGGTCTCTTGTGCCGAAGCTGTGGGCGCGCAAGTCGTCGTGGGTTGATTTGATGTATTCGATCATGGTCGCACGCAGCTCTTGGAACTTCGCCAGGGCTTCTCCGAGGTCTTTGTAAGTGTCAACCTTCTCGTGCCCGCCACCCGTTTTCGTATGCACAACGCGATCAATGCCGTACCATAGAATGTCGGCATCTGTATTCGCCGATTTCCTTCCCTGCATGTCCGGTGGTGCCTTCACCGACTTCATCAAGTCGCGCCAATAATCCGGTTCGGCGACTGCCAAATGAGAAACGCACTCCCGAATTGACCAGCGATCGGGTGAGGCGGGGTATTCAAGCTGAGCCGGTGAAAGCCCGCGCACCTCCTCGGCCAAGACTTGCTCGGTCATTTCAAAGTGCACCAGTAAGTGCTCCCGGTCCATGTCGGTCATGCCCTTAGCACCTGTCATACCGGCATCAGGGAGATGCAAGGCAATCACAAGAAACACCAAAAAACCATGGATTCTCATTGGTAGACCCCTTTCAGCAAGTTAAGGAAACGTCCTCTCGGTAGTGCAGCTTTTCAGCTTGGTTCACGGCTCCAGGCTTTCGTTCGGCACCGGACGATGTCGTCTCCTGGCTAGGAGAAACCACCACCACTGCCAGAGAAAGAACGATCAGTGAGGGAAATCGTGCCTTCATGTTTTATTCCAGGCCGTACAAATTTCGTATCGGTACGGCTTAGCGTTGTGCCGCCTCGGCGAACGTGATCTTCACCAATTGACTCGTCATGTCGTCAAACTGCGCCTGAAGATCCTTATCGTCACCGGCGAATTCTTGCCGGAACGGTGTCAAGTCTACCGAGCCTTTTACCTCGTCCAGGGTATGCGTTCCCGGAAATCCTATCTGGCGAATCCACGCCCTCACCTGATCCACCGCGCTTTGCAGCAGGTCGGCTACAAGGTGGAGATAGGCCTTGTCGTGCAGGATCGGACCATGTCCGGGAACGATCGTTGTCGCGTCCAATTCGCTCATTCTATGAAGCGTCTGAGCCCATTCGGCGGGATAGCCATCGTAGGTGTAGGGGATGGGCTTCACAAGCAGGTCGCCTGCAATGATGATTTTTTCCTTGGGCAGATAAACAATGGCGTCTCCCGGAGTGTTGCCCCGCCCCAGGTGCATCACTTGTACTTCGCGGTTCCCCAGATCGAGATCGATTTTATCGGTAAAGGTAAGCGTAGGAGACTGGTATACCAAGGTCTTGAATTCCGCTTCTGCCTGCTCCAATCCCGGCAGAAGTTCCTGAACCTGTCTTTTTTCCTCTTCGGACAGGGTCCTGCCAGTCTGATCTTTTCCCTGCGCGAAGGTGGTAATCATCGCGGCAATTTGCCCGGGTTGCCGTTGGACATTTCCCGGCTGGATGAGATCCATGTCTTTTTTGGTTTCCTCCTGGGCGATGATAGCCAGGGAAGGAAAAGCATCCATGTAGGTCTTATTGCCGTTGTTGTGGTCGTTGTGAAAATGAGTGTTGAGCAGATAACCCACGGGCTTGTTGCTCCACTGCCGGATTTGTGCGATATCTTCGCGCGCCGACGATGGCCGGTAGCAGGAATCGACGACAAAGATCTCCCGCTCTCCAATGATTACAGTGGTATTTCCGCTGGTATTGCCGTCATTCAAATCCTTGTGCTCAATGGCGTACACGCCATCGGCCAGCTTGGCGACGCGCCGCTCGTTGGTTTGGCCGAATATTGTGCCAACAACAATCAAAAAGGCTGCGGGCGACAAAAAGAACAACGGTCGCCGAACAGAATCACAGAGATGTCTCATTTCAGTTTCCTTCCCGCCGCCTAATGAGGGGCACACGGCCTGCACTCTTGAGGTCAATTAATTCCTTGTTCCTACGCAGGGTAGAAACGCAAGCAGGAGTACCCGCCAAATAGCGCTTGATCTGGTCACATTTCCGCTCCTAATCGAGCCGTCAGGTTCGAAAAATAAGCTTCCGTATCCGAGCCAGTCCACAGCGCGATCTGGCCGTGGGTTTCGCCCAGCTTCAGATCGTTGACAATCAGACACGGCTGATCGGAGCTATTGACGTAGAGCTGGGCCTTGCTACCAGAGACTACGATCTTGATCCTGGTCCATGCACCCGCTACGAGATCGACGTAGGATTCATACACGCCGGGGTTTTCCTCCCGTAGCCGGTTCCAGGGAAAGTCCGGGTGGGATACATACTGCGCCGAGTGGTTGCGCTGCAACTGATCGTCGGCGCGCCCGTTGGTCATTCGCAGGTAGAACGCCTCATACCGCGAGCCGTGGTCTTGCACGCGGAATGCGACACCGATAAACCCTCGCGTGCTGGGCTTGGCTCCCTGACGCGGAAAGCCTGCGATGTCCGCTTCGATCATGCCGTCTTTGAAGTCGGATGCCTTAACGATTGCGAGAACCTGGCCGCCACTTGCCGTTCCAGCGGGGCCATCGTCATTGACAATCTTCACCGCCCGGCGCCCACGATAGTTGGTAACATCCTTTTGAACTTTCACCGGATCAGCACCGGCATCGGTCATTCCTTGAATTTCAAGCCCGTCCATCGAATCCAGACGAAGCGACAAAACCTGCGCCTTGGTTTTGTGATCATCTGCGACCTTCTTCGCACCGGATGCTTGCACACTCTTTCCGCTATCAATCAGAAGGCATGCCAACGCCGGAATAGCAACTACAGCTCGCTTCCATCGCTTCATGCTTTTGTGACTCCCCTTGCGACTTGGTCTTTCAGACCTGAACCTCTTGGCTCTGAGCAGCATGCTGTCCGTATGCAGATTACTTGCGGGAGTGTACAACGACACCGATACAGCCAGGGCAAATTGTGTCCCTAATGACGGTGTATTCGTCCCATCCCATCGCCAGCTTGCCGGGAAGGCTTGCAGCTTCGCACCAGCTATTGCTATATCTCTGTCAAAGGAGGCATCGCCAGCATCGGGCCATCACTTTGTTAACCCGGGCGACTCCTTTCATGTCGAAGAAACCTGCCTCGGCAGCCCTAATGGTTGACTTTCTGTTGGTCTCATCCAATTTCGCTCAGTCACCATCGGCCCTCTCTGTCGAAGATGAGGAGGTCAGATTATCGTTGGCGGTGGTGTTCTAGCATTGAAGCAACGCGAAGACGAACTCGCCGTTGTGTTGGGGCACTAAATTGCGCACGTCGACCTCAAGCAGTGCGCCAATCGCGTGATCGAGGTGATGCAGAGGGACCATCTGACTTATCGATTGAGGATTTCGGTAAGCCTTATGGCAAGGACGGCGAACTGGCCGCCGACCGAGGCGTCTCAAATCGGATTCTCCTCGAACAAACGGGCGACCATAGCCGAGTCGAGGTAGGCACGAACGCGCACAATCAAATCGTTCCGGAAACTCACTATCCAGCAGTAGCGATTGTCGAAACGCATGCCGTTTTTGGCGGTCGCTAAAGAATGAAGCTCTACTGCCGCTTCATCGCCCTGGACGAGCACGCTCTCCACATTAAGCTGGGCTCCCTCGGGAAGAACCTTTCCCAGCTTGGCGAATGTGCCTTCTCTGAACGCCTTTTTGCCAAGGTAGTGACCCGCCAGAGGGTGAGTGCCCATCACTGTCCAGTCAACGTCGTCGGCTACGTGTTCAAAGAAGGCAGCCCCGTCGCCGGTTTCAAGCCCCTTAAAGATTTCGCGAACGTGGTCGGATGAAATAGCCATTGGAATCTCTCCTTACTGTTGTGTGAGCGGCTACCCCGCTTGGCTCACACTCCAGGTCCCGCTTCTCATGCGAATCCTCTCGCGCTGCACATCGCCATCCTGCTTTTTGGGCAACTCGCCCTAATCTATCTACTTTCGCGTGACCTCTCGAATCACGCGAAGATAATTCGCGCCTAAGATCTTTTTCAAATCGCATTTGGCGTATCCCCGTTTCAGCAGCTCCGCGCTCAGCACTGGCATCTTCGAAACATCGTCCAGTCCGTTCGGCGGTCCCGAGATCCCGTCGAAGTCGCTCCCGACCCCTACATGGTCGATCCCTGCGACCTTGGCGCGAAAGAACGGGTGCGTGCGTCCCGCCTTCGCGCAGGCGTGGAAGGTCCACGTGACCTACGTTCCACCGTTTGACCAGATCCTCACCCATGACCAACACGCGTTGCACCGTGTCGATGTGGCTGTCGATGTCGATCGTCTCCGCTGCCAGTTTCCCCCAGCGGCGCGGGGATTTCGTCTTCCCTTGGCCGATTGGCGGGGCCTAGTAGGGGTTCGTCGACGATGGCTTTACTGGTGGAATTTCTTCTTGTTGTTGTAGCGCGCATATGATCCCCCTTAACGGGACAGATTGACCATTGCGAGGCCAAGTACGCCTTCGCGGCGTCTCCGGAAAGCTGCTCTAAAACGAAAAAAGCTAAAACCCGTGGTCTGTTCGCACTTCACTGCCCGGTGGCTCATGCGACGCAAGCGTCGCCGTGTCCGTTTGCCTCAATACGTAGCTGCGATTCAGCCCGGAGGGTGAGGGAAATACAATTGGACGATGGTATCTTAGTATCGGTAGGCGCGGCAGGTCTAATGGTCGGTTGCGGTCGGCCCAGCTGACCAAAAACGAGATTCTAGCGTCTAATGATCTAGGTGTCCCATACCTGGAACTGGCGATTTGGTGGGTCGATGCAACTCTTTTCTTTCCTTTATTTTGGACCTACAATGAAGGAGTAATATGCTGTGTGCAGCCTGCCGGTGATTTCGGCGTAGTTGAATGCCGGCCAGTCCAAAGCAGCAGAAGCGAGTTGGCACCCACCTGCGAAACATTTGACCCTGGAAGGTCGTATTACAGATAGGCACAACAACAGCGTATCCGACCTCAGGTGTACCCCCGCGTGGGTGGTCCGTCGCGGAATGGCGAAAGGAAGAGCATGAAGACGTGGCAGAAGTTCGCAATCGGTCTTGGCGGAGCAGCGGTCGTGGGCGCCATCGTGTGGGTCAGCATCAACCAGGCGAACAAGGGAGTGGTGACGGTACAGACCGCCAAGGTGGCAAAACTGGATTCGCTGGTTTCCCAAGTGACCGCGTCGGGCGAAATCAAGCCTACGACCTACACCAACATTACCGCGCAGGGTTTCGGACGTATCACGGATATCCTGGTGAAGGAAGGCGACCACATCAAAAAGGGCGACAAACTGCTTCTTCAGGATAACGTTCAGGCTAAGGCCGACGTCCAGGCTCAGGATGCCTCCATCGATTCGGGCGAATCGGGTGTGCAGGCGGCAGAAGCGAGCTACAAGGCCACGCAATCGGATTTGATAATGCAACAAGCCAATCTTGAAAAGGCGAAACTGGATTATGACCGTGGTCTAGGCTTGTACAAAGATGGCCTGATTGCCAAGCAGGATTTCGATCAGCGGAAGACGACCTACGACGCTGCGGTGGCCACCGTGGATGCTTCGAGAGCGCGCATGCTGGCACAAAAAGCGCAGCTCGAACAAGTACGCTCACAACTCGCTCAAGGCAAGGCAGTCCTGGTACACACAAAGGACGTTCTGTCAAAGACGGTTTATCTATCCCCGATCAATGGAATTGTGAGCTACTTGCCCGTGAAGGTCGGCGAGTACGTTGTGCTGGGCATGCAGAATGCCACTGGAAGTTTCCTGATGACACTCTCGGATATGTCCGTTGTCACTGCGGAAGTAAAAGTCGACGAGACCGATATCGTCAACATAAAAGCCGGGCAGGAAGCGGACGTGACCATCGATGCGGTGCCCGGAAAAGTATTTAAGGGGAAAGTAACTGAGATCGGGTCGCAAGCTGTGCTGCGCACTTCCGGGTTGGCAACGACGCAATCAACGACAAGCAACCAGGAAGCAAAAGATTTCAAAGTAGTAGTCACGCTCGAGAATCCCCCAGAGAATCTCCGGCCCGGGCTGTCCGCCACCGCGAAGATCAAGACTGCCGAACGCAAAGACGTAATTGGAATCCCGATGCAGGCACTAGCCGTAAGGTCTCGCAAAGACTTGGAAGAGGCGGCCAAGAACGCGAAAAAGGACGGAAATGTGACTTTGGCAGCGCCGCCACCTGCGGCCGCCGGAGATCCAAAGAAGGATGAAGTTCAAGGTGTTTTCGTAGTGAACGGGAAAAAGGCCGTTTTCCGTCCCGTGGAGACTGGGATTTCGGGTGTCACCGACATTGAAATTACCAAGGGACTCCAATCAGGTGATGAGATCGTGGTGGGCAGCTATAAGGCGCTCAGAACCCTAAAGCCCGAAGCCAGCGTCAAGGTGGATAACACCGCTCCTAAGAAAACTGAGGATTCGCAATAAAGGAATGGGTCAATAGGGAGAAAACATGCCCGCTGAAACGACAACGCCGGAGTCTTACCGACAGGACCTGGTTGATTCCGGGATTGCCATTCGTACGGAAGGCCTAACCAAGACGTACGAGATGGGCGCGGAGCTTGTACATGCGCTGCAAGGCATTGACCTCGAAATCCGCAAG
>Ga0181532_10005105_pt1 | contig 11252 bp, 10 predicted proteins | sample PEATcosm2014_Bin_33_FD_119768 | JGI IMG/M metagenome (GOLD analysis project Ga0181532, IMG submission 119768) | Peatland microbial communities from MTU Mesocosm Facility, Houghton, MI, USA - PEATcosm2014_Bin11_30_metaG | ecosystem: Environmental > Terrestrial > Soil > Wetlands > Peat | place...
ATTGTCGCGATCAAGTGCGCCAGAGTGTAGTTCGGCCTTGCAGTCATGCGCCTGCTTGTACGGGGGACGCTGGCAGCGCCGAAGCGTCCAGCGTCGTCATCATCAATTGCAGGTCGAACGCCTCTTTGCGCACCCGTTCGTCGTAGTACACGATAGAGAAAGCGATCGTCGCGAGGGCACCTACGAGACTTGTAGCAACGAATCCGGATAACAGCACAGCTACTTGCCAGCCAATCGTGAATTGCCGTACTCCGCTTCTGAGGCTGAAACCCGCTGCAATGAGTACAGGCCACTGCAGCAATGAGCTAATTCCAAACTTCAACGCCAGAATCAGCAATCCAATTACGAATATGCGCCCCCAATCCCCCTTGGTAAGTTCCATGCTTCTCGACATCGAGTCGAACACGCCCTTGTGCTCGAGAACCTTCACTGGCACCGCCAGAGACCAAATAATCAAAAGTATTACTCCCGGCACAATGATCATGACTAAGCCGAAGCCGGCAGCAAAACTAACGAGAAAAGAGATTCCCACAACCCCAAGTACGTGTCCTTTAACCCTCGCAAACGAGTCTGTCACGGTCGCGGGCCGGCCCAATTGCAGGTTGGAGACAGCAATCACAGTGGCTGCCTCAGAAATGGCAGAAACAACCAATGTCAAGATGCCCGCTCCCACGCTCCAAGCTAGCGTCAACAAGATGTTCGAAAGTTTGGGAACGGAAGATTGAAAGACGAGTCCCACCAACTGGAAGGCCAGAACGACCAAGTAGGGCAGCGCAAAGATTCCGAGGAACAATCCGAAGTGGCTGCGATACAGAGAGAACGTGCGGTCCAGCAATTCTCCGGTACTCAAGGGCCTGAGTACAGTCGTCATGACGCTCCTCCCGGCAGCTGAAAACTTTGCCCGGCATGGTAGCACAACCCGCGCCTGACCACCGTGAAACTACGCCTCTTGCTTCCGGATCGCTTAGGACCCGGGCGAGCCGGCCTTCACCTCAGCCGCCTTGCCCTCGCGGTAGATGACGACCACCGGCTTCCCCCCATTCGGATAGCGCACGGTCCTTTCGTACGAACTGCTGCTGCCCGCGTCGGGCACGCCCATGCCGATGGCGAAATCCGCCTGCAGTTCGTTCATCCCCGGATTGACTTGATGCTGTTCCACCGCCTGCCAAACATCGGGCGGCCAGTGTTTGTACAGGTCATGCGGATCTTCCACGAAAAACATTTCGTCGGAATAAATCGTGTATTGCTCCTCGGCCTCATACCCAATCGGCACCGCGAAAGTCTTCCCTTCCTTCTGAAACACCGCCATCACCTGCCGGCGCTCTCCCTTCCCTGGAGGCATCGCCGCAACGACATCGGTGATCGCCAGCTTTTCGATTGGCAACAGCAGGCCCCCGTCATGCGCGAAGTCCACCTGCTTGCGCGCCGGGTCATACGGGTAATAGGTATAACGGTATCCTTCCTTCACCCATATCGGCTGCTGCATCAGCTGGCGCGCGCTCTTCAGGTCGTAGGGATAAAGCTTCTTGGGACTGACGTAGTAATCGGGATTGGAATAACCCACGTTCTGCGCTTGCTTCTGCTTGTCGGCCGCGACCTTATCTTCATGCCGCTCGTACAGAATGTAGCCCGCGCGCACCGTCGCGACCACGACACCCAGCAATAACGCCAGTTGGAGCCCCTGCTTCGCCTGTGGACTTATCATAGAAAGACTTTACCAAGTTTCTGGTTCACGCCGGAGTCAACCAGGCACGCCGCAGCGATAAGGTAAACTGAAGGAGCAAACTGTGAAAGAGTAAAAGCGAGGTTATTTCACCATGGCCGCCATCACTGAACAAGATGTCCTGAGTGCGCTGAAGAGTTGCTACGATCCGGAAATCCCGGTCAACATCGTCGATCTCGGCCTGATCTACAAAGTCAACTTTACTCCCGTGCCTGCAGAGAACGCCGCGGAAGCGAAACAGGACGTCACCGTCGAGATGACTCTGACCGCGCAGGGCTGCCCTGAGCACGTCAACATCAGCGCGCAAGTCAAATCGCGCATCGAGCAATTGCCGGGCGTTGGCAACTGCACTGTGAATGTAGTATGGACTCCGCCCTGGACCCCCGAGCGCCTCAGCCCTGACGCCAGAAAACAGCTCGGCATCGAGTAAGGGGCCGGGTTTCCTATCCGCCAAATTCTTCCCACGCTCCCACCGCGCTGCGCCCTGCCGCCTCGGAAATTCGCTTGCCGGCTTGCGCAGCCATTTCCATCACGCGCATGCCGTGGTCGAAATAATCGGGCAGCGACCGCCGCACTTTTTCGAACTTCTCCGGATATTCCGCCGCCAGCAACGCCAGACCAACGCCCGTCGCCAGCACGCCCGCCGGATATTTCTTTTTCACGAACAAAATTCCCGCTGCACCGATTGACCCGATCACCAGCGCTTTCTTCCAGCCGTCCATAATCTTCCCCCAAAATCATCCAACCTATTTGCGATTGTACCCCAGCACCATCCTCGCCAGAGCGCACCAAACAGCGCAACGCTGATCCCGGTTCGCATCCTTTATACTTCCAGTTCGTTGGAGGGCTCATGACCGCGCACGTCCGCCGCACTGAGTTTCTTCTCGTCGTCGTTCTGTCCACCGTTGTATCCGCCGCCCAGATCAAGCCGCGCGCCCGCGATCTCGGCGTGCCCTTCGACGGAGCTCCGGGCCCCAACAACGCCATTACCGACGTGAAGGGAGTCGAGGTCGGCCACACCACGCTCATTTCCGGAGAAGGCAAACTTGAAGTTGGCAAGGGCCCGGTGCGCACCGGAGTTACCGCCGTCCATCCTCGCGGCAAGACCAGCAACGACGCCGTTTTCGCCGCCTGGTTCACGCTCAACGGCAACGGCGAAATGACCGGCACAACCTGGGTCGACGACTCCGGCTTCCTCAATGGCCCCGTCATGATCACCAACACGCACAGCGTTGGCGTGGTGCGTGACGCGGTCATCGCCTGGAAGGTCAAGCATGGCTCGCCCGACATGGAAGGTTATTGGTGGTCGCTGCCCGTGGTCGCCGAAACCTGGGATGGCTATCTCAACGACATCAACGGATTCCACGTCAAACCCGAAGACGCCTGGCACGCCCTCGATGCCGCCCACACCGGCCCTGTCGAAGAAGGCAACGTCGGCGGCGGCACGGGCATGATCTGCAATGAATTCAAGGGTGGGATCGGAACCAGCTCGCGCGTGCTTGACGCAAAATACGGCGGTTACACCGTCGGCGTCCTCGTCCAGTGCAACTACGGATCGCGCGAGCAGCTTCGCATCGCCGGCATTAATGTGGGCCGCGAAATCCCCGACCACACCGTCTGGAAGGACGACGTCGGTTCGATCATCGTGGTCCTCGCCACCGACGCGCCGTTGATCCCCACGCAACTCAAGCGCATCGCCCGCAAGATCTCGCTCGGTCTGGGTCGCGACGGCAGCTATTCCGGCGACGGCTCGGGAGACATCTTCATCGCGTTTTCCACCGCGAACCCCGGCGCCGTCGGCACCAAGGGATTACACCAGCTCACCATGCTGCCCAACGATTCTCTCGATCCGATTTTCCTGGCAACCGTCCAGGCCACGGAAGAAGCCGTGGTCAACGCCATGGTCGCCGCCGAGACGATGAAAGGCATCGACAATCACGAAGTCATCGCCTTGCCCCACGACCGGCTCCGCGAAGTCCTGAAAAAATACAATCGCCTAGCCAAGTAGTCGGCGCAGGTGTTTCGAGGGTGCCCCATCCTTGTCTCTCCGTTCTTTGGAGAGACAGGGTGGGGATTCTGACTTTCCTCCCGAAGAAAACTAATCCGCCCCACTAACTCGGACCAAACGTCCCACTCCCACGCCGGTAATCGTGCAATTCGATTCCGAAGCGTTTGATCATCGACTGCAGCGTCGTGCGCTTGATCCCCAGCCGGGCGGCAGCCCCGTCCGTTCCCGACAACACGCCATGGGTCTCCTGCAACACGCGCATGATGTGCTCCCGTTCCATTTCCGTAAGATTGTCCTCGCCGATCTCCGGCGTCGCATCCAGTTCCACCGGCGGCGCAGCCAGCTCCCCGCCTTTGCTCAAGATGACCATGCGTTCGATCATGTTCTCCAGTTCACGGACATTCCCGGGCCAGTTCCAGTTTTGCAGCACAGTCATCGTCTCTTCCGGAACCACGTCGATGTGCTTGCCCATGCGCGCCGAATGTTTGTGAACAAAGTGACGAACCAGGATGGGAATGTCTCCTCGACGGTCCCGTAACGCCGGCAGCTCAATCGGAAAAACATTGAGACGGTAGAACAGATCTTCGCGGAAGTTCTTGTCCGCAACGTCCTGGTGCAAGTCGCGATTAGTGGCGGAGATAATGCGCACATCGACGTGCAATGTATGCACCCCACCGAGTCGTTCGAACTCGCGATCCTGCAGCACCCGCAACAGTTTCGGCTGCAGTTCGACCGGTAATTCGCCAATCTCGTCCAGGAACAGCGTTCCTCTGTCCGCCAGTTCAATGCGCCCCACTTTCTGGCTGACCGCCCCGGTAAACGCCCCCCTCTCGTGTCCAAACAGTTCGCTCTCCAGCAACCCCGAAGGCACAGCGGCACAGTTGAGCTTGACGAACGTCTTGTCGTGCCGCGAACTCAGGGCATGCACCGAGCGCGCCACCAATTCCTTCCCCGTCCCGGTCTCTCCCAACAGCAGAACCGTGGAATCGGTCGGCGCTACCACCCGCACGTTCTTCAACACTTCGCGCAGCGCCGGACTTTGCCCAATGATTTCTTCAAACCCCAGTTCCGTCTGAATCTCGCTTTCCAGATACGACTTTTCCTGCGCCAGCTTGTCCCGGGCTTCCTGCAGGCGATCGGTCATTTCGCGGAGCCGCCCAATGTCCATCGCCGCACCGATAATCCCAATCACGCTCCCGTCGGCACTGAATAGAGGTTCAATCGAGACATCGAACGCATAAATCTTGCCGTCGCTCGGGATCACGATGTCCTCCCGCTGCCCTAGGCCCGCTTTCAGCACTCTTCGCTTAAGCTCAACCAGGCTCGCGGCCTTCCTCGGACCAATGATTTCAGAGTCGGTCTTGCCGATGGACTCGTGCTGCCAGTAAAGGTGCGGGTTGTAGATCCAGGTGTAGCGCAGCTCGAGGTCTTGACTAAACACCGTGATGGGAGAATCTTTGAGCGCCACCCGAAAACGCTCTTCACTCTGCTCCAGCCCCAGTTCTGCCCGCCTTTTCTCTGTGACGTCATGCGCCATCCCGCGCACGATCGGCTTGTCTACTCCTTCCGTGCGCAACGTGTTGTTGTACTCCCAGGTCCTGACCTCTCCGTTCCGCGCCATCACGCACAGCAAGCCTTTGTCTGACCCGTTTACCTTGATCCTCGCCAGATATTCGTCGAACAGCACTCGATACTCGGGCACGATCAGATCTCGCATCGGAATTTTCAGGAACTCATCCACCTCATATCCCAACAACCGCGCCGGCGCCGGATTCACTGACAGGAGCCTCCCCTCCAGATCGTGCGTGCAAACCAGATCTTCACTGTGGTCAACCAGGTCGCGATACTGGTCTTCGCTGGATCGCAGCGCTTCCTCTGCCCGTTTCCGCTCGCTGATGTCGCGGGAAACCGTGATCACATATCTCCGGTCCAGTTGCACCAGCCTCATGCTGATCTCCACCGGGAACATCGACCCGTCCTTCCTCCGGTGGATCGTCTCCTTCACCACGAACCCCGATCCTCGCAACTTCTCCTGCACCTGGCTCCTGACCGAGTCATTAACGCCCGGATCGATGTCCAACACCGTCATCGCCAGCATTTCGTCCCGCGTGTAGCCCAAATCTCTGCATGCTTTGTCATTCACATCCAGGAACCGCAACGTTTGCGGATCAACCACTTCCACCGCATCATTCGACTGGTCAATCAGGGTTCGGAACAGCTTCAACGAGCGCTCGGCCTGTTTCTGTTCGGTGATGTCCTGCAGAATGCAGACCACTCTCTCAACCCCAGTTGGGCCTTCGATCGGGAGGTACGTAACGAAGAAATCTCTCTCCCCCAGCGCCGCGTAGTTGTATCGCTTCTCGAACTTCACCACCTGGCCGCGGAAGCACTCATCCAACCTCGCTTTGACCGTTGTTTCAAAGACGCTCGCACCCATCGTCTCTGCCAGGGAATGCCCAATAAGTTCTTCTCTCTTCACTCCTCGGTACCCTAAGAACACCGGATTCGCGACCACATAGCGGTACTGCCGGTCAAGAACGATAATGCCTTCTTCCACGCCCGCCGTCGCTCCCTCGAATTCTCGCAATCTCTCCGCGCGTCGCCGGTACATATCGGCCACTGCGCTCATTACCACCCCCGCGCCCGTAAACAGAGCCAAACCATTCGCATTCAGCGGGAGACCCACCGTGGACGGACTGGCTGTCCCGAAGAGTAAGAAACTGGCCGACGTTTCCGATAGAAAGACCGCAAACAACCCCGGCCCCAGCCCCGCCAGCCAAGCGACCAACCAGATTACGGGGTAAAACAGCAGGAAAGGGAGATTAGAACCAAGCAATCCGCCCAAGGGGTAGCGCAGCAGAGTTGCCACCGCCACCGCGATCAGCGCAAACCCGTAGCGCCGCGGCCACGTGTGCAGCCAGTATACGGGCGCCCCAATGGTTCCCTTTCGATCGGCAAAACTCATAGCCAACCTTTCACTGCATCGGGAATTTCCCTGGGTCGAAGCCGTGCTTGCGTCTTCGCACGTTGGAACACTTTCTGCGAAACGCAAAACCGCCCGCGAAAACTCTCCCTCCGCAAGGGAGCGTTCCGCCTTTCGATGGCTCACGCGCCGGGGAGGCGCCGCAAACCATTGCGGGGGATCATAACAGAGGCCGATCCTTAGTCTGTGACTATAATCACGCGCCCCTGTCGAGTGTGATCGGAGCGAAGCATTGCGATTGGCTCGATCGATCACAATGCGCACGCGAGGGCCTGCTATCCGCTTTCTTCGGCCCTCGCACGGAGTTGAAATCTCACCAAAAACGAAAAAGGGGGCGAGCCGCCAGGCTCGCCCGCTTCTTCCATGTTAGAAACCTTACTGTTGCGCGGAAGCCGCCAGATCGTTTTTCATCACGCTGACTTCCACCCGACCTCCACTGGCCGGCTTCGTCATCGTTCCGTTGGCGCCCGGCGCCGGCGCGTTGCCCATTCCCACTACGTAAATCCGGTACACCGGAATCTGATGGTTGAGCACCAGATACCGCACCACCGAGTCCGCCATTTTCTGCGAGCTCGCGATTGCGGCCTGACCATGCCCGGCCGAGAACCCGCGCACTTCGATGATGTAACTGCGCTGATCCTTCAGCGGAACCGCCATCCGGTCCAGTGCATCTTTCGCCGCCTTGCTCAGAACGCTTTGCCCCGAAAGGAAACGAATCTCCGTTTGCGCGGTTCCGTTGTACTGGTCGATGTTGCCCACGATCTTTTCCTCGGTCGAAACCCGGGTCGAGGCCTGGGTCGCGGCCGTCTGCGCCAGTTGCGCCTTGTTGGCGGCGTCGGTCGCGTGCTGGTCAGCCAGACTGCTCTTCTCCGACGCCAGCTGAATGCCTTGCTGCGCGCGCCCATCCACGTCCTTGATCTTCCTGCTGTTTTCGGACGTCAGCTCGTCCAGTTCGTTGAGCCGGTCCCGGATCGGCCCCACCTGCCGCTGCACGTACTTCTTATTGGCAAACGGATGCGTCACCAGATTCACCAGGTTCGGATCATCGCCGTCCCAGAAGTCCCTGGGTTTCGTGTCCGGCAGTGGCGACAGGTCGCTGGCGCTCTGAGTGCTGGAGACGCTCGCTGGCTGTGCGCTCGAGTTTCCGTTGCTTTGCTGCGCGAACCCAGGAAGCGCAACCATGATGCATAAGAACATGGTGGATAAGAACAGCGTTTTGAATATCTGATTTGTTTTCATTTTTTCGACCCCTTCTTCCGAGTGGCACTTAGGGGCTCACTCCTGCCGCATGGCGTCTGTTTGTAACCTTTAGATTGTGCCCCTTGCGGGCCAAACGTGCAAGCGGATCCTGAAGCTCCCCGGGCGCCCTCTCAGCCCCCAAATCCCGCGCCCCACAACGGTTCTGGCCGGAGTATAATAGAGGGTTGTGGTCATACTTCATTCATCAACCTTACCGGCCCAGCCAACACAACATACAGGTATCCTAAATGTCAGCCAGTCATGCCGTTCTCTGCGCCAAATTAAAACAGTTAGGCTTCGCCCAGCAAAGCAAGATGCGACTCTACGGCGAGGAATTCGAATTCCTTAGCGACCCCATCGTCATCGCCGATGGCGCGGTCTTTGTGGAGGCTCGCGAAAAGCGATCGAGCCAGACCAGGCGAATCCGCATCCCGTTGCCCATCGTCAACATGGCAAACGCGAAGACACTGGCGCGCCCCGAGAAGACCGCCGCCTGAACTAATCTGCGACCGCCAGGGAACCTCAGCCGCGAAGCGGCGGAAGAATGCCGCCCACAGCCTGCCCTGAGCCTCGCCGAAGGGCGCAAGCCGTTAGGTAGAACGGAATACAGGAACCAGCCCTGGAGGGGCGAAAGAATAGTACTCGCTTCAACACCGCATCGCCGACGCTTAGCTTCTACAACTACTCAATTACAAAATCTCCCAATTACTCAATCCATCCGCGGCTCAATACCGGTTCCTGGGCAAATGCGTGTTCTTGCGATCCTTCTTGATCATTTTGCGTTGAGCTTTCTGCTGCGCCTTCGCGTACTTCTTCCGGGCCTTCTGCAGCTTCTTCTCAGCTTTGCGGGAAGCGCGGCTCTGGGCGGAAGCCCGATTCTGCGAGGATCGGTTCCGCGGCTGCGCATTGGCCTGAACGGACCACCCCACACTCAATACGCCCAGCAGGATGATGGCGGCAAGTCGTTTCATAAGAACTCGGGAAATCGCAGTCTTAAGTCGCAGTCTTAAGAACGATTCTACCGCAGATTCTTGCATCTGATCCTGGATCCCCGCCAGGCAGACTCTAGTCCTTCACCGCCTTGTCCGTAATCTCGAGCCCCTTGTCGATGATGGCAAACGCCTCGCGCAATTGCTGCTCGTTAATGCACAGAGGAGGATTGGTGTAGAACGAGTTCCAGCGCACAATCGTGTACAACCCCTGCTCGCGGAAGAAGCGGCCGAGCGCGCCCATCTCCTCCGAAGTCCCGTTAAACGGCGCCATCGGCTGCCGCGTCTTCCGGCTGCGCACCAGTTCGACAATCCCAAACAGCCCAATCGACCGCACCGCCCCCACCGACGGATGTTTCGCCTGCAACTCGGCGCCAAGCTGTTTCATGATCGCGCCCATCTTCCTCGCGTTCTCGATGAGGTGGTCCTCTTCGTACACGCGAATCGTCGCCAGCGCTGCGGCGCATCCCATCGGATGAGAATTGTAAGTCAGTCCGCCGTAGAACACTTTGTCCTGGAAGTATTGCGCGATGTGGTGCCGCATGCCCACCGCTCCCAGCGGCAGGTAGCTCGCCGTGAGTCCCTTGGCCATGCAGATCAGGTCGGGCACAACCTTCCAGTGGTCGATGGCGAACCACTCGCCCGTCCGCCCGAAGCCGGCCATCACTTCATCGGCAATCATCAGCATGCCGTACTTATCGCAAAGCTTGCGCACGCCCTCGAGATATCCATCCGGCGGAATCAGAATTCCGTTCGTGCCCACCACGGTCTCAAGAATAAAAGCGGCGATCGTATTCGGGCCTTCGAGCTGAATGGTCTCCTCAATCATGGCCAGCGACGTCTCTGCCGACTCCCAGCCGCGCTCGATGCCGTGATAAGGATCGAGCACATGCACCACGCCCGGAATGCCCGGCTCAGCCGCCCAGCGCCGCGGATCGCCAGTCAACGTAATGCTGCCCGCAGTCGCGCCGTGATACGACCGGTAGCGCGCCATGATCTTGTGCCGACCCGTGAAGAAGCGCGAAATCTTGATCGCGTTCTCGTTGGCCTCGGCGCCGCCATTGGTGAAAAAGAATGTGTCGATGTCGCCGGGCGTAATTTCCGCCAGCTTCGCGCCCAGCCGGGCGCGCGGCTCCGTCGCCATAAACGGATTCGCGTAGCAGAGCGTCGCCGCCTGCTCGGCGATTGCCTTCACCACGCGCTCGTCGCTGTGTCCGATGTTCACCGACATCAACTGGCTGTTGAAATCAATGAAGCGCTTGCCCTCTGGCGTCCAGAAATAAATCCCCTTCGCGCGAGCGACCGGGATGGGATCGACCTTCGCTTGCGCCGACCACTCAAACAGCGTGTGCTTCTTGGTAAGGTCGACAATTTCCTGGCCAGTCATCGGCGGATTAGCAACGGTAGTAGTCATATGCACCTCAATGAAAAGGTCTCTTCACCGCGGAGTTACAGAGAAATGAGCTGTGCCCAAGCAACTTCAAAGGACCCAATTCCGCTCGCTGTTAAGTGAGAACTCCAATGCCTCCGGTCCGGTGTAATCCTTATCGAGCAATGAAATCGACAACGCTGCTCCACCATCGAACAGGATTGCAACGTGCCGTTCATCAACCTCGACTCGTTCAACCCGACGACCGATCTGCCTGCACAGCGCGTCGCGATATCCGGCTTGCTCCCATTCGAGGTATTGCGATCCCAAGCTAACCGTTGGCGGAGTGTAGGCTGTCAAGCCAGGTCCGTCGAATGCAAATTGGACGTAGTCGGCCACAAAAGTAATCGAGCTCAAGGCGTGTCCGACGATTCTCCCCAAGGCATCTTCCAGCGTTGGATGTGTTGGAATGTTCGTCACTGTGCGGGACCTTGGTTCTTCTCTGCGTCTCTGTGGCTCTCTGGTGAGAAGCTTCATTTCAGACTCTAGAATCTTCGGCTGTGCTCTTTCGCCCAGCGTTCGACCACGACTTTCTTGTCGGTGTAGAACTCGATGGCGTCGCGGCCCTGGCCATGCAGATCGCCGAAGAAGCTGTTCTTCCACCCGCTGAACGGGAAGTAGGCCATGGGCGCGGCAACTCCAATGTTAATGCCGATGTTGCCGGCGGGTGCTTCGTAACGGAAGCGGCGAGCCGCCGACCCGCTCGAAGTGAATAGCGAGGCCTGGTTGCCGTAAGCGCTGCGTTCAAGAAAAGCCAGCGCTTCGTCCATGTTGTCGGCGTGCACCAGGCTGAGCACGGGTCCAAAAATCTCCGTATCGGCGAGATCGCTGGTAGCGGGAACGTTATCGAGAATGGTAGGCTTCACGAAATTTCCCGATTC
>Ga0181532_10005106_pt1 | contig 11251 bp, 6 predicted proteins | sample PEATcosm2014_Bin_33_FD_119768 | JGI IMG/M metagenome (GOLD analysis project Ga0181532, IMG submission 119768) | Peatland microbial communities from MTU Mesocosm Facility, Houghton, MI, USA - PEATcosm2014_Bin11_30_metaG | ecosystem: Environmental > Terrestrial > Soil > Wetlands > Peat | place...
AGCTGGTCGCCCAGAAAACGTCCCTCGGGTTGCGCCTTTTCAACAGGAATTGTGAACGACCATTTCAAGCGCAAATGCGCCCTCTCAACTTTATGGAGGATGCCCGGTAATTCGCAGAATGTACGACGCTCATATTCCCGGTCATAGCGGGCTGAGGGAGTCATTCTGCCAAGATCTTGACGAGTACGCGATGATCGGGTTGAATCCCATAGAGCCAATGCTGAAATCTGGACAGTCTCAGGGATAAGGTTCGTTAGAGCTGAAAGTGGGAATGAGGCAAATGCCGAGTTCGAGTCGTCGTCTCGACGCGCACATTTCACGAGCGCTGAATACGATCAGGAAACCGAGCACCGCCGAAGAAATTACCGAGTTGCTCAATCGTGAGCTGGACTCCGAAGACCGCCCTTTTGAGACCAAAGAGGTGGCAGAGCGATTGCAGAACAGCCAGAACGCAGTGTTGACTCTATATTGGTCCAGGACTCGTGTCCGCAAGTAGCCTTCCCTACACCCAAACGGTCCGAAGGTTGCTTCCGGCGCCGACGGGAACCACTTCGCCAGAGTGCAAGCCCAGCCAGCCTGGCAACCATCGCCATTGACTGCACAGGTCACCCCAATATTGGACACGCGTGAGGATTCAGCGTAACCTTAAGCGTGAGTGAGCAGTTTCTCTCCTCTTTCAGGTCCCCTGAACTAAGTCAGTTCATCTGAAGTACCTTCCTCTTAGTCGGCAGCACCCAGAAGGTGTCCCCATGATCAGTGCCAAGGCTAACAAAGAACCGCAACCGAAGATTGTCGTCGGCCCGAAAAGCTCTCTTAGCAAGTTGGCGGTGATGCCCGACACCGTCCCATCACGAGACAGGATAAGAGAGCGGGCCTATGAGCTGTATGAAGGCCGTGGTTGTAAGCCCGGCCAAGACGAACAGGACTGGTTCCGCGCCGAGCATGAGATCCTCAAACAGGAGCGGTAAGGGAACCACATCACCGCCATCCGTGAATCTGCCGGAGGGCTGGAGGGATACCTATGGATTGCTCACTCTGCGAAATCAAAAGTGCCGAAGGTGAGGAAGTTGGGGGAGTGCCCGGTCGTGGCGTTAGCAGCGATGCGCTCGGGCGTGACATGCCGTGCACAGCGTGATCAAGTTTTTTTCTGAATCATGCCCGGAGTGACTGCGAAACTGTTTGTGGTGGACTTCCAGGTTCGACATCGTGCCACAGGATTGACACCTCCAGCCGTCGCGACGCAGGATCTGCTGGCGTAGTCTTTCGTACGACAAGGGATCCAGCCACAAGCTGGCGACTTTGGGGCGAATCATTTTCAGGACGCCCTCTCGCGCAGGTTTTCGAGGAAAGTGAAAGTGGTGTTTTAAGTGAAGCGGCCTTGTCCTAATACTCCCAGCTGTTCCTGCGCCATCACCGCATCGGCGGGGACTCGGGTACGGCAGAACCATCGGCACGCGCGTCAGAGGCTCCGTAGTTTACATTGGTTTTCGAGTCATGCATGACGGCCTGCCCGCGACCCATTGCGGTGGAGTATTCGTTCCGCACATCGAGCTGATGCCCCATTGCGGAAAGTTTTTGCCGCACTTCTGGCGTCACTCGCGACTCGATCACGATGTTGCACCCACGCTGCGGACTGACAGTGAAACGGGCGTTCTCCAGAGCCTCCTGGATGTTCATGCCGTAGTCGACCACGTTGGAAACGAATTGTGCGTGGGCCAGCGGCTGGTTGGCTCCTCCCATGATCCCGAAGCCAACGTGTTGTTCTCCATGTTCCATGAAAGCCGGAATGATGGTGTGGAACGGCCGCTTGCGCGGGGCGAGGGCATTCGGAGACGCGGGATCGAGCGAGAACAGCGCACCACGATCTTGCAGCACGAATCCCATGCCGCGCACCACAATGCCTGACCCGAAGGATTCATAATTGCTTTGAATCAACGAAACCACGTTACCCTCGCGATCCACAACCGACAAGTAAGTCGTGTCACTGGTAGGCGGCGCGCCGGCCGCAACCTCGCAGTTGGCTTTGCCGGGATCGATCAGTTGGGCGCGCTGCCGGGCGTATTCCTTCGACAGCATCCCCTTGACCGGGATCTTCGCAAAGCGTGGATCCGCGTTGTAACGCCCCAGATCGGCATAAGCCAGCTTCATGGCTTCTAGCTTCTTATGTAGTTCCGCGACGCTGAGCGGCCCATCGGGCGACGCCGGAGAAGTCTCCATAATGTTCAGCATCTCCAGTGCCGCCATCCCCTGTCCATTGGGAGGAAGCTCGTAAACGGTCCAGTCGCGATATGTGGTTGAAATCGGCTCGACCCATTCTGGCGAAAACTCGGCAAGATCATCCGCTGCCATCGTTCCACCCAGGCTCTGAGACGTGCTCAAGATGGCGCGCGCAATCTCACCCTTGTAAAACGCACCCGCTCCATTCTGCGCTACCAACCGCAAGGCTATCGCGAGGTCGTGATTCTGGAACACTTGTCCCAGCGCCGGAGGCTTGCCATTGGGCAGATAGACCCGTCGGCCCTCCGGGTCCTTCGTGATCCAATCGACCGAGTCGTTCCAATAGGACGCAATGATTTCAGGAACCGGATAGCCATCCTCGGCATAGAAAATCGCGGACTGGAAAAGATCCTTCCACTTCACCCGTCCAAAGCGTTCGTGTAGCGCGTGCCAGCCCGCCACCGCACCGGGGACCGTGACGGAATCAATACCGGCCAGCGGCATGGAGGTCGCGCCTTTCGCCTTTAAGTGCTCGATGGTCAGTCCCCGCGGCGCCCATCCGCTGGCGTTAAGACCATACAGCTTGCCGGTTTTTGCGTCCCAGTAAATCGCAAACAGATCGCCGCCCATCCCGTTCATCATGGGCTCAGTCACTCCGAGTACGGCATTCGCGGCAATCGCCGCATCTACGGCAGAACCTCCCCGCTCCAGAATCTGCGCACCCGCTACCGAAGCTTGCACATGGCTGGTAGCCACAATGCCATAGCGTGTGACGACCATCGAGCGTGCGTTGGAACGGTCTCGGGCAGACATGGAGGATGCAAGCAGCAGAGCAACAGCAATTCGAATCGAAATGTTCATGCTACACCTGCGCACACGTATTTTAAGGTGCCGCTACTGCTGAAATGCGGTAGAAATCTCTGATTAGGCTCCTCACGACACGTGTTCTGAGCGCAAAGGCCCGGTTTCGACAACGTTCGGTAGACAATAAGCGCCGAGAAAGATTTCTTTCAGCTAGTGCAACTTCGCGTACTCCGCTTTGGTTTCCTGCAGGATGGCGATGTCCTGATTGATTTAACTTCAGGATCGCCAACAAACTGACACCTGAGTAGCCGATGAGAGTTAGGATGCGGGCGTTTCCGGAAATGGCGGCTAGTATGACGCCTCGTACACCCCCCGAACGTGTCAGCTCTCGTCAGTTTTCCCGCCGGCGCGGTCGGCGCGCTCGTCAAATACATCTCAAACCAACCTACGATACGGCACGCGAAGTTGGAGAAGCAAATTGGGCACGCCGGAACCATCGGCGGCTACCTGTCGTTTGTGTCGTCGACATAGTCATCTTCTTTGCCGTTGCTTTCCTCTTCCCGGCGGGCTTTTCTCGAAGAAGAACATCGGTAGCTACCCCGTCGCTAACAGACGAAGAGGGGAAACCGCACCACGACTTCGGGAATAGACTTTCTGATTCGTCACCAACCGTCACGGCGTGACATTCCGCCCTCAAAACGCAAGCACTTTCGTAATGTGACGTCCTGATCTGGACGTGCCAAAACCGGACCCGATCCTCGATAGTAGGTACGGGGCACTCGTTGTACGGCGGATCAAGAGATCCTCCTACTACCTATTTCTGCACAGACGCACTGCGAAGAGACCTATTCGATTCTTCATGATTAAAATGGTCCGGGCTACGCAGAGAACGCTCAACCCGCGATTAGGGAGTCTAGTAGCACGTCCGAAATTGGCCTTTGTATTTGGTTTTCTCGCGACGGCCATCGCCGTCTCGGCTGCTCTCTCTTGGTTTCACAGGAATCAGGTCGACGAAGCCCGCTCTGCCCAAGCAATTCTCAATCAAATTGCAGTTCTTGCGCGAGAGATCAACAATCTGACGTTGACAGCCTTGCAAGAGCAAAACCTGACCCCCGAAGCGGATAGCGAGATGCAGGCGGCAAGACACGCACTGCCTAAAGCAGTGCTGGCGGCACACCTTCATGCTTATCACACCGCTGCCCTAGAGAAGGTCTGGCCCGCGTTAGACAACTACCTTGCGTCGGCCGGCCGGCAATGGATCCTGATGCAAGTGGGGGACTTTGACGAGGCCAAGCAGGCCGATTTCCAGGCGGTCAGCCCCCAGTTCGACCTGATGCAGCACCAAATGCAGATCGCCATTGAAGCCGAGGACAAATGGTCCCAAGGTGTTGCGCTGAGAGCTAGAAACGAATTGCTGGCGGCCGCAGTATTGGCAGCGACCGCCATCCTGATACTTTTCCTCCGGCTCAAGAGACAAGAGCACCTCGGCCAGTTGCAGGAAACCGAGCGCAATGTCCTCCGCGAGAGCGAAGAGCGCTTCCGCGCTCTCACCGAGCAGTCAACCGACATCATTCTTATCGCCGATCGCTCTGGCCAAATCAAGTACGCTAGTCCTTCCGTTCATACAGTTCTAGCGGTGCATGGAGCCCGTCTCGTGGGAACGAACATGGTCGACCTGGTGCATCCGGACGATTTCGCGAAGACCATGAGCACAGGGTCGCGATCGGTAGCGTATGGACAGAATCCGAGCCAGAATCCGATAGTTGAGTTCCGGCTACGACATGCAGACGGAAGCTGGCTCTATTTCGAGTGTGTTGTTCGAAACTTGTTTCAGCACAAGAATATCGGCGGCATTGTCTACAATGCCCGAGATATAACAGAACGAAAACATGCTCAGGAACAATTGCTGTTTAGCGCCACCCACGATGCGCTCACCGGCCTTCCAGACCGGGCCTTATTTCTGGAACGTTTGCAAAGCGTCGTGGATCGGATGAAAAGGCACCCACACGAGGCCGCTGCCGTCCTTTTCGTTGACATCGACGACTTCAAGGTCGTCAATGACTGCTATGGCCACGCAACCGGGGACGCTCTAATCAAAGAAGTGAGCGACAGACTACGGGCATGCTTGCGCAGCGACGGCACAATAGCCAGGATGGGTGGAGATGAGTTTACGGTTCTAGTGGAGGACGTTACTGACCCGAGCGATGCCATTCGTGTAGCCGAGAGAATCCAGTCTTCATTTGAACGGCCGTTCCTTCTGGAGGGACTTGAGATCTTCAAGAGCATGTCAATTGGCATCGCGCTGACATCACCAGAGACATCTGCGGAAGTGGTGCTTCAGAATGCCGATATCGCTATGTATCGTGCGAAAGCCCAAGGCAAGGCTCGCAGTGAGCTCTTTGACCGCACGATGCACGATCAAGTCATGAGTCGACTTCTTCTAGAAGCCAAGCTGAGATATGCTCTCCAGAATGAAGAACTGACAGTTCACTACCAGCCAATCGTCGCGGTAGATACAGGGGGAGTACAGGGCTTCGAAGCACTCTTGCGGTGGCAGCCCTCGGGATCGAATTCGATACCGCCAAGCACTTTTGTCCCGGTAGCAGAACAGTGCGGCCTGATTGTTCCCATTAGTGTTTGGGTTTTAAAGCAGGCGTGTTTAGAGGCGGCGAGTTGGCGACAGCGCTATCCTGCTGATCCGCCATTATATGTCAGCATCAACATCAGTTCAAAGCATTTCTCTCACGCCGGTTTTATTGGGCACGTCAAAGCTGCACTTGAAGAGACTGCGATTGATCCGCAGTGCATAACCATCGAGCTCACTGAGAGCTTGGCCATGAACGACGTTGCGGCGACCTTACAAACAATGTCGCAGCTACGAACTTTAGGAGTGAAGCTGAGTATCGACGATTTTGGTACCGGGTATTCCTCTCTGAGCTATCTCCGTCGTTTTCCAGTCGACACCCTGAAAATCGATCAGTCGTTCGTAAAGACGATGGATGCCGAAAACTACGCCATCGTTAAGACGATCATCGGGCTGGCGCGTAATCTAGAGCTTAAAGTGGTCGCTGAAGGGGTGGAAACACCTAACCAACACCAACTGTTGGCGTTAGCCGGTTGCGGGTCAGCCCAGGGATACTTGTTTGCGGAACCCATGCCGGCGAAGAGGGTTGGCGTTTTCATTGAGTCCAACCGGCGAAACTCCGGCCAAACTAAACAGATAGGCTTGGCACGCTCGACCGCGGGACTTTGATATTTCAGGGTTTCCGAGTAACATTACCTATTTAATTATAATTAATGAACAATCCCTGGACGCTCATCGGCGAAAACGCGATTCTGCAAAACGAAGCCAACCATTTATTATCAGTATGTGAGGGGAGACATTCAGCAGATCGCTGATGAGGAACAGACGACGATACGCACACGTGCGAGATTCTGCTGACGATTGGCACGGAGACCTATGGCAAGGAAGGATCAAAATACCTGCAGCGCGTTTTCTAGGGCACCGAAAGGAAGGATGACGGTTCCGCACGGCCGCCAGGCACGCCTTGGCCACATAAGTAGTAAATTTGCCCTTCGCTCGGCGCGAATCGACCCTTTGTCAACGACAAACTTCGCAGAAGCCGACTTCTGGCCCGCGTCGTTGAAAGGTTATTCCGGGGCCTAACTTCCGGGTAGCCCGTCATCCGCCCGCAGACCGAGCGCCAAAGCCCCTTTGCAGGATTCACCATCGAATTTGTTCTCACGAACGGTCACAAGTGAAGGTGATCCGTCTAGCTGCTTATTTTGAAGCCTGCGCGAGTACGCAAACAAGATGCGAACACCTATTCCAGCCAAGAAAAGCGATCACAGGATCGTTCAGAATTTCTATCGCAGTCCTGTTACCAAATAGAGGTCTGTTAGCTGTCGGCGATAGCCATAGACGTAAGTCTTGGCGTCGGGGGTGAGCAGGATTGGGCCGATAAATTCCACGCCCGCCGGGTCAGCGGGACGGAGCCTTTTCCACTCGCTGCGCTGGCCTGATGTTACGTCTATCTTTACCACCACAGCCGGCATTTCCGCGGTGCCATAGACGTAAACGAAGCGGCCATCAGAGCTCCAGCTGATAGGAAGTTCGCCGGCACGGAAGCCGGGAATCGGACGCGGCTCGCCGCCGTCCAGCGGATACATGTATCCCTTCTGATCGGGGCCGACAGCGGCCACGAACCTGTCATCCGGCGAGATGTTGTAGGCCAATGCATTGGCCCCTTCCGGAGAAATCGGTGCCAGACTTGCGGCGTTGCTTCTGTGCACGTAAAGACGAGCGCCGTGCCCAGGTTCATTGCCCGAGAAGATGAAGCTCTGGCCGTCGTGCAGCCAGCGACCGTCCACGTGGTTTACATTGCTCGGCGGGAATGGCTTGGGCTCACCGGCCTTGGTGGGAAGCAAGACCAACTGCGTGGGGGCCGTCACTGATGTCGACAGTGCCCACTGCTTATCGGGTGATAGAGCAAAAGCCCGGCCCTCGCCCAGAAGAATGGCAGGCGAGCCGTCGGTAGCACGGACATAGGCGCTGTAGCTGAGCCCGCCACCGGCGCCCTCTTCGCGGAACAGGAGCATATTTCCGTCGCTGGACAAATCTGCAGGGTAGGACCAGTCGAACCACGACAGGTCACGTTCAGCGTTTTCGCCTGCACGCAGGCCGATTAGTCCTCGCCGTGAATTGTCGCGTGCCAGCAGCACTCGCCCGTCGCGATAAACATCGTGAAGAAGCAAATCACCAGGCGCCTGTGCCAGCAGCCTTGGCTTGCCCCCGGTCGCCTCGATCGCATAAAGCACCTTGTCCAGGCCGGAGGTTGCCGCTGTGAACCAGATCTCCCGGCCGTCGGCGCTCCAGGCCAAACCCTGGGCAGTGTAGAAGTCCTGGGTTAGAGCCTTTTTCTCGCCCTTGGAATTGACCACGGCAACGGAGCCACCGTCATCTCCCTCGAGCGGATGATCGAGAAAGGCGACGCGGTCGCCGTCCGGCGAAATTCGTGGATGACTGATCCACCCCCCGGTCTCGTACAGCAGCTTGCCGACGGGATACTCCAGGCGATTCTTGCCACCGACGTCCCGGACCACAGCCAGGTTCTTTCCGTCGGGCGACCAGTCGGCCCACTGCACGTCATTGAGAATCTCCCGGGGACCGCCCCCTGACAATGGGACACGGGCCAGGGTTCCTACATGGATGTAGGAGCGTACTTGCCGGCTGCCGAGCAGCACCGCCATGTCGCCAGTGGATGACATGGACTCGATCTCGGCACCAGTCAGTTCAAGGTCGCGCGATTGCGGACTCTCCGGGCGGGTGGAGAACAGGCTGGATGGATTTCCCTCCCAAGCCGCACTGTAAACCAGTGTCTGTCCGTCGGGAGAAAACTTGGCCATGCGAATCGTGCCACGGCGGAACGTCAACTGGTGGTAAAGGGGCGGCTCCACGATCGATTGCCGACGCGCAACCCAAGCTCCGGCGATTGCGCTGAGGATCACCGCCGAAACCGATAATGCGATGGCCGCAAGGCGCCTGCTTGTCTTCCGCAAGACCGGCGGTTTCGACGGCGGCGGCCCGGCCTGCACGGGGACGACGATCCGCGCCATCCGGCTAGAGTCCAAGTCGCGCTTGAGGCGCTTCAGATCCGAGCGCAGTTCAGCCGCCGATTGGCAGCGTAACTCGCGGTCCTTTTCCACCGCCTTATTGATGAGTTCTTCCAGCTTTGGGGAAAGCTCGGGGTTGAGCTGTGTCGGCGGAAGCGGGGCTCGGTTCAAGATGGCGTCGATCACAAGGCCCGAAGTATTACCGGAAAACGCCACCTCGCCAGTCACCATCTCGTAGAGCACTACCCCGAATGAGAACAGGTCGCTGCGTGCGTCCAGTTGCTCCCCGCGCACCTGCTCCGGCGACATGTACGCAACTGTGCCGACCGTCATGCCCGCACTGGTCAGGTGATGTTCCGTCATGGTGGCTCCATCCGGTTGCCCGCTAGACACCAGTATTGCTAGCCCAAAGTCCAGGATTTTGACTTGCCCGCGTGCGGTCACAAAAATATTGGCGGGCTTGATGTCGCGGTGCACCACGCCAGCGGTGTGGGCGGCGTCGAGTGCGTCAGCGATCTGAATTCCGAGGTCCAGCACCTCCTCCACCTTGAGCCTGCGGTTCTCAATGAAGTGCTTGAGGGTCTGCCCCTGCAGCAACTCCATCGCGATGTAATGGAGGCCTTTATCCTCCCCGATGTCGTAAATGGTGCAGATGTGCGCGTGGTTGAGAGCCGACGCTGAACGTGCTTCGCGCTGAAAGCGCTCAATCGCCAGCGCGTCGCGCGATACCGCGGCGGGAAGGAACTTGAGCGCGACCTGCCGTCGAAGCCGCGTGTCCTCGGCCTTATAGACCACGCCCATGCCGCCGCCCCCGAGCTTCTCGACGATGCGGTAGTGCGAGATGGTCTGGCCAATCATTCGGAGATCCCTGGTTTTCGGGTCGCTTCATCTTAAGGAGCCGACAGCGTTCAGTCAACGAATGACGGCTCTGGCAGGAGCATGTCGAGCCCAGAACACCTGCTTTATGAAGGGATAACGGTGGAGGCGGCGAGATAACTCCCGCTTTGTCGGCAACCCGGAAGCTATCCAGAAACGCCCTTGGGGGACATAAATGGCCATCTCCCAGAAGCCGACTTCCGGCCAGCGTCGTTGGGCCTCACTCCCCTTTTTCGTTAATCAGGCACGAGCAGATTGAGGGTCGCTACCGCCAGAGCTTCAGGTTGCGATTGATACCGAAAGTGAGCCCTTGCTTCACACGACGAGTCATGGTTGAATTTGTCGACAACCATCGAGAAACAATCTCCGAGTGACGCTGAGAAAGCAGGTACCAGCCTTGAATCGAAGAGAGTTTTTGAAGGCGTCCGGGGCAGTATCACTTTCGCAGCTGTGGCCGCGGAGTGCGTTCGCAAGTCCCGCCATCCGGCGGGTGCGTCCTTCGGACCCAAGTTGGCCCTCCAACGCAGCGTGGAAGCGCCTAAACGAGGCGGTCGGCGGCAACCTGATTCCAGTCGATTTTCCGATGAACGCATGCGTGTCCTCGTCCCAGAGCGCGGACTGCAAAACTCTCTTCGCAAATTTGAAAAACCCCTACTATATCGGCGACAACCCCGGCATCACCCAAACCCTGGGCTGGGTCGACGGTTGGGCCACCAAACCTAGTGTCTACGCTGTCACTGCGAGAAATGCTGACCACATCGCAGCCGCCGTAGATTTTGCCCGCGACAACAATCTGCGCCTCGTCGTCAAAGGAGGTGGCCACAGCTATCAGGGCACATCGAACGCGCCCGATTCTCTCCTGATTTGGACACGTCATATGCATGACGTTACCATCCAGCAGGATTTCGTTCCTAGTGGTTGCAAGTCCCCTCACGCTCCTGAGCGGGCCATCACTGTCGGATCGGGAACAATTTGGTTGCAAGCTTACGACGCCGTCACGACCAAGGCCGGCGCCTATGTTCAAGGCGGCGGCTGCACCACCGTCGGCGTCGCCGGCCTGATTCAAAGCGGCGGGTTCGGCAGCTTCTCGAAGCATTACGGAATGGCCGCCGCTGGCCTCCTAGAAGCCGAAGTCGTTACCGCGGACGGCAAAGTGCGAATCGCAAACTCTTGCACCAATTCGGATCTGTTCTGGGCTCTGAAAGGAGGCGGAGGCGGCACTTTCGGCGCGCTCAGCAAATTAACCCTGCGCGTGCGAGATCTTCCAGAACTGGCCGGAGGCGCCAATTTCACCGTCAAAGCTTCTTCCGATGACGCCTATCGCCGCCTGATCCGCCGCTTCGTTGCCTTCTACCGCGAAGCTCTCTTCAACGATCATTGGGGCGAACAAGTGCACTTCTCTCCCGACAACAAGCTCGAAGTCAGTATGGTTCATCTTGGACTGGACACGGAGCAGTCGCGAAAAATCTGGCAGCCCTTCCTCAGCTGGCTGGCGCAGTCCTCCACCGCCTATACGATCGAGTCTGAGCCCGAAATCGGCAGCATGCCCTTCCGCCATTGGTGGGACGTTGACTGGCGCAAAGAACATCACCATGACGTTTTCAAGGCAGACCCTCGCGCCAGCGCCAGCCCAATCAATGTCTGGTGGAACGGCGACGACGGCCAGGTCGGCTGGGTTGTCTGGGGTTTCGAGTCGCTCTGGATGCCCGCATCCCTGCTGCAAGACGATTCCCAGGAAAAG
>Ga0181532_10005109_pt1 | contig 11247 bp, 9 predicted proteins | sample PEATcosm2014_Bin_33_FD_119768 | JGI IMG/M metagenome (GOLD analysis project Ga0181532, IMG submission 119768) | Peatland microbial communities from MTU Mesocosm Facility, Houghton, MI, USA - PEATcosm2014_Bin11_30_metaG | ecosystem: Environmental > Terrestrial > Soil > Wetlands > Peat | place...
CGGCTGGTATTTAACGGTGACGTTGGGATCAGCCGGAACGACAGAAACGATTTTGAAATTTCCGCCAAGCTCGGAAGCAATCGTGCCCACCGCTTTGCCGTCTTGATCCTCCGTAACGTTTCCGGCGTTCCAGGTGCGGGGTGCGACCTCCAGCGGGGGGGCGACCTTGCCGGAGACGGAAAAGTGAATCTCCGACAACTTGGGATCGTTGGTCCAGATAATTGCCGTCTTCTCGAACGCCGAATCGGCCTCGCGCGGCGTCCAAGTGACTTCAATGTCAGCAAACCCGCCTGGCGCGACCGCGTGATTCGAAAGACTGCTGATGGTGCACTTGCATTCGGTGGGGCCTTTGGCGAGCAGCAACGGCACGACCCCCTTGTTTTCGATCCGGAACTTGTGCTTCTTTTCCTCATTGATCGCCATGCGACCGAAGACGAAGTATCGGTCACCGATCACCGCCTTGGGGAACGGGGCCTGATCGGCAATCGGCGGTCGGGGATCGATCGTCGGGTCCGAGTCACTGGCGGCGTCGGCGGTGGTCTTCGACAGTAGGCCGGCGCGACGGTCGGCTCCCTCTTTCACTTCCCGCAACCTTCTGACGACGGGATTCTCTGCCACGCGCCGTTGCTGCACCCACGGAGCGTATCGTGCCGACCAAATGCTCGTCGAAACGCCAGCAATCACAATGACAATTCCAAACGCTACCGTTAGAGGTCGCATGAATTCAGACTCCGGGCCAAGATTCGTTGATCACCGTTACTCATGTAAAGTTGCCGTCCGTTGTTGCTGATCGCGGCGGATGTGGGCGAGCAACCGCGTCGCCGGGGTGAGCCGCGGCTCCAACTGGAGGATCTCGAGACACTCGGATTCCGCCATCGCGGGACGGCCTTCGCGAGCCAGCACTTGTGCGAGCCCCAGGCGAGCCAAAACCGACGTCGGTTCCAATTCTTCGGCCAGCCGATATTCCCGCTCAGCGTCCACCAACATCCCGGACGTTGCCAGTGCGTTGCCGAGATTGGTCCGAATGATCGGATTGCGAGGCTGTTTTGCCAGGGACTTGCGGTAAAGGTCGATGGCCGCAGGATAGTCTCCCTGACGGGCCTTCACGTTGCCCAGGCCGTTGAACGCCTCCGGATAGTCGGGTTTGCGAGCGAGCGCCTTGTGAAACTCCGCGGCGGATTCGGCAAGCCGTCCCTGTTTCGACAGCGCATGCGCGAGATTGGTTTCAAACTCGTGCGTTTCAAGATCGTCGGTGCGGCAGCGGATTCCCTCGCGGAAATATCCCTCGGCCGCCGCAAGGTCTCCACGCCGCGAAGCGAGCCGGCCCATCTGAATGTTCGCGATCATGCTCGTGGGATTCCTCCGCAGCGTCTCCGACCAGAGCGCCCACGAATCGTGGAACACGCTCTGCCGCTGCCATGCGAGGATGGCCGACACCGCTAAAGCAGTGACCGCAATCCCTTTTCGGAAGCGGAGGGGAATGTTCGACGGAGACAGGGCCCGCCAATTGGAATTCGCCGCAGTTTGCGGCTGCATCCACCAGGCCGCAATGAGCGCCAGCAATCCCAAGCTGGCCAGATATTGAAAATGATCCGCAACGAATGAATATCGCATGGGATAGACGTTGACGAAGCCGAGTGCCGGCAGCAGGGTCCCGCCGAAGTACAACACGGCAACCAACGGTCCGGACATGCGGCGATGTCGGACGGCGATCGCAACGGGAACTGCAAAGGCGCATCCCGCGACGACCCACGGCCACCACGCATCGGCGTGAACCGGCCACCGCGGGTAGACGAAGGAGAGATTAACTGGCCAAACCAGCGCAAATGCGTACGACCACAACGCCCGCCCGGCAATCAAGAATCGTTCGGCCATTGTCCAGGCGAACGCAGTTCCTGCTGCTCCGACGTGAGTTCTTTCCAACCAGGCCGTGTGAAACGCCAGGATCGCGCCGATGATGAACAAAGGAGCAAGCGCTGCCGCGTCGCGCACCTTGACGCAGCCCACTTTCCACCGTCGCAGCAGCAACAGGACAGCCGGCAGCGAACACGTCACCGATTTGCTCAACAGGGCCGCCACGAAGAACACAAACCCCAGCGCGTACGACTGCCGGGGATGACGACGGCCGACGGGTTCGACGCCGCCTTCCGTACCGTCAAGGACGCCGACAAACTGCCACATCGCTAAGAGGTAAAAGCACGCGGAGAGCACGTTCTTGCGTTCGGTCACCCAGGCGACCGATTCGACGTGCACCGGATGCAGCCCGAATGCCGCCGCAGCGAACCAGGCGCCCGGAACCGATAGCCAGCGCAGCACCAACCAGGCGAGGACGGCGTTGGTTGCGTGCAAAGCGGCGTTGGTCAGATGGTAGCCGGCCGGGTGCAGCCCCCAAAGGTGGTATTCGGCCCAAAACGACGTGAAGACCAGGGGGTAGTATTGAGGCGTCGCCTGCGGGTCTAGCCAAATCCGCCGTAGACCGTCGAAAGATCTGAGCGTGCCGTTTTCCGTTACGTAAGCGTCGTCATCCCAAATGAACCCGGACGAGAGCGACGGCAGATACACCGCGAAGACGAGGCACCACAACGCGCCGCCCAGCGCCCAGGAACGCCGCTTCGAGACCGTGGCCTCGATAGCGACTTCAACGCTCGGAAATCGGGTGGAACGAGTCCGCGACGTCATGGGAGGCTGTCGTCAATTCGTTTGTTTTGTCTTTGGCTTGTCATGCCGTGTTCCGCGGCTTGGACCGCGGGAAAGCAGCGGTGCGACCAAACACCGCGCGAAATTTGGTTCATCAATTAGGCCTGTATTCCCTGAGAAGAGGCGGCCAATAAATCGTCAGCGAAGGAATCACTGCGGCCTGGTCGGAGGCATGCAGAGACGCGTTCCAGAAGCCCGTCGTGATCATGAGCAGCAGCGTCACACCTGCCACCCCCCACGTGCTCGACGCGAGCCAATCAAGGTGCGGTCTGTTCCGCAGCAGATAGGGCCAGCAGAGGTGCATGAGCGGCGTGACTGCGGCGAAGTACCGCACAGGCTTGTACGCCAGGCAGAGCTGTACCACGAACATAAACCCAAAGATCGCGACAAAAGCGGCCGACCAATTTCCGCCGCGGAGGTCTCGAGCAAACTGGCGTAAGTTCCAGGGAGCCACGAACAAGATTGCGAGCGGAAACATCGCGGCGAGCTCCCAGCACGTCCAGGAACGATTCACTCTCTCCAGCATCGCCAGAAACGGGCTGAACTTGGAGAGGTCGCCGATCGGTTGAATGAATGCGCCGGACCGCAGAGTGCCGTAGGCCGCAAACAGCCGGTAGTAGTGTTGCATTCCGGCCGTCAACACGGCACCCAGGGCGATGGCCGGCGGTAACCAGCGCAGCGGCCGCTTGTCGATTGATTGAGATTCTCTTGCCGGGTCGCGGCTCCGCGGCGCAGAGGACTTGGCCTCACGCGCAAACTGAAAGAGTGGCATGCAGAGGATGACTGGAAGCGCAACGAGGGCGTTAAAGCGCACGTTCAGCGCGGCAACCAGCCACACGGCCGCCTCAATCGTCAGGATGACTCGCCGCTTCTCGAGCGTTTCGGCAAATGCAACCAGACCGCAGAGAAGCATCAATCCCAAAACGCCATCGTGGTGAATGCGATTGGTCGAAAAAAGGACGAGGGGGCAGAGGGTGATCCCAATCAGGGCCGCCGCACCGAACCGTGGCTCGATTTCGAGTAGCTCCGCGAACTTCCACGCGTACCACAGGGCGGCAATGCACACGAAAACCTCGAACACAAACGCCGCGGCAACGCACTCACCTGGCACGATCGACGGCAGTGTGCCGGGCTTCGCCCGCGGCGTGGCGACGCCCGGCAGCAGAAGCAGCGGGTTAGCCGTGAAGTGCGAGCCGGCTTTAAGCACCAGCGGCAGCAGTGGCGGGTGATGAAAGAGTGGGCCCCGATAAATCGTGTACGGCAAACCGTTGACCCGAGGATCGTCTCTCGTCGTGTAGTTGGAAAGGTCCCATCCCATGCGTTGCGACAGCACGTAGTAGACGACTTCGTCCCCTTCGGCGTGGCGCTTGAACAGCATCGGACAATGGATCAGCACCGTAATGCCCGCACACCACAGAAAGATCGCGAAATACGTCCGAGAGTTCTTCCGCAAGAGCGCTGCGCCCCGATTGTTGGTCGACATCAAAGATTGATTGGATCCACAGAGAGACAACTACTTGCCCCGTTCGAGCAACTCCTTGGCCGCGCTGGCCACGTCCTGGTCGGTGTCGCTCGCGTATTTCTGCAGCATGTCGGCATGCTTCTGCGGCTCGAAGGTGGAATCCTTTCCAAGTTGATGAAGGTAAGCAACGCGATCCTCGGACGTCTCCAGTTTCGTGATCGCGGCTTCCGGCGTCGGGGCCGTTACTTGTCCCCGACTTTCGTGGTTTTTAGGAGGACTGATCGTCTGCGCGGAACTGCCCGAGCTGCATCCGATCGCAAACGCCGAACAAACCACGACCAATACGAGAGCTACGCGTTTCACAATTCGACTCCCACCCCGTCGGGCGACGGTTTTAAGTGTTGAAAGAACCAGCCAAACACGGAAAATGGAAATAGTTGCGCCTCTCTTCGATTTCCAAGTCCAGAGAGGCGGAAACTGGACCGGCGGCCGGACGCACCGCAAAGTGCGTCCGGCGCCGGCTGCTCACGACGGCCAGCTTGGCCGTCAGACTCTGCTCAATCCAATCACTGGAGGAACGTTCCCCCCTCGACCGGGATACCTTCGTTGGCCGAGACGAGGTAGCGGAGGATGAGTCCCTGAGTCTGATCGCTCAGGAAATGAACGCTCCCGTCAACCATGGCGACATTGGCTCCGGCCGGGTGAAAGGCGAAGATCTCGCCGTTCGACCCGCAGTGGTTCCAATACCAACCGCACGGATTGCCGGCCGGCGGGGCGGCGGTGTAGACGCCCGTCGCTGGCGCCGTGGGATTGATGATCTGATACGGCTGGCCCTGCGTCCCCGTGTACGGGTTGGACGGGATCTGAGTGAACCCGCCCGGACCGCCGTTGGGATAGGCATTTCCGTTGATGTACTTGGGGATATAGAAGCTGCTCGCCGAGATGTAGTAGGCGTTGGCCTGCCCCGAGATGATGTTCCCGGTGTCCGGCTCGGCCCACCGACCCACGACGCGTTTGCCGCTGGGAGTCGCCGTATCGCCCGTCGGCAGAACGCCGCCGGTGTACAACACGGTCGCTGTGCCGTTCCAGTACCAACCTTGCTTCGCCGCGGCTCCGGCCGACCCGAAGACGGGGTCGTTGTATTTTCCCAATTGGCCATACTGCGTGGTCTCGAAGTTTCGGCCGGCTGCCTCCGCGAGCAGGATGGTATGACTCGTGCCATCGCTGACCGATGCAATGGTCGCCGGCGTCGTGCTCCCCGTGGCTCCGTTCACAATTGTCAGACTGTTCCGAACTCCGTCGGCCGGATCGATATCCGTGCCGATCGTCGGAAAGTAATCCGTCGTTCCGTACCCATTGGGATCCGGCTGATCGATGGAGCTGCTGGGGCAGAGAAACCAGGGAATGATCGACTTGGCGACCACCTGGTTCTGCGGCGAGGTCGCATCGTTGTAGGCGTGGGTGGGGTCATATTGGGCAGAGACCGTCACCTCCTCGGCATAGGGCAAAATGGCCGTGAAGAACGAGACCAAGGAGAACGTGGGGAAGGGCTCCGCCTGCCCGCTGGAGGGATTTGTCGGAGTCGTGAAATCGTTCAACTGACCTCCGGTCGGCAGAACCTTTTGAGCGCTCTCGAAGTTAAGCGCGGCAATCGCCAGTTGTCGCAGGTTGTTTTTGCACGAGGTGCGCCGAGCCGCTTCACGGGCGGACTGCACCGCGGGCATTAACAGGCTGACTAAGACGCCAATGATCGCGATGACGACCAACAGCTCGATCAGGGTGAAACCTGTTCGCGAGCGGGGTCGGCGTCGGATCGTCCAATTCGTCGATTTCATTCGTCATGCTCCTGAGTGAAAAGTGCTGGAAAATCACCTGCGTGGGCCGCCAGTCGGGGCGGCTCACGTTTTTGCCTAACACGGTTTTGCCCAACATCGGGCACCCCGTGCGGACATTACTCTGCATCGATCGTTTGTTGCGTCCATCAGACCCGGTCCGCGTCACATGGCCCTTCCTCCTGCGATTGGGTGATCGGAAATGTTCCCGAACTTTCGGGCCGCCTTGCCGCATTACGAAAGACAAATCGCGACCGCCGCCAGCGCCATGGCCCGGATCAGGCCTCGTTGCCGAGAACGGGCAGGCTCCGGTTGACAAAGAAACCTCCGCGGATCGGCGGGGGGCGCCACGTCGACCGCGTCTTGCAAGTTGCCGATGCCCGGCACGAGGCGGATCGAGTGGATGATCAGTTGGCGTTGGTAGTACGAGTCAACGCGCCCGCGAACGGTCACCGCGCGCTGATAGACGTCGAGCGTCAGCTCATCGGAGACGCGAATCCCCCGCTGGGCCAACCTGTCGAGAATCCGCTCGCGGAGGTGCCGATCAATTGAAACCGTGTCCGCCAGTTCGTCACCGGCATTGCGGTCGTGGCTTTCGGGATTCGCTGCCGAACGGTCCCCGTCCGAGGACGAGGCAGCCGATAATTGCGTCGAGGGTGAAATCAACATGGTCGTCTCCTGACGGTTCTGTGCGTAATTCAAAGGTCGCGTGCTTGCGTTAGCCGCGGCTGGGCGTGTCGACCGGCTTGTAGATCGCATCGAAAACGCCTCCGTCGGCGAAAAACTTCTGTTGTGCCGCGTCCCAACTCGGAACGACGGCCGTGATGGGAAACAGATCGATCTTCGGGAAGACGTCGGCATGCTTCGCCAAAACGTCTTCGTGGGAGGGGCGATAAAAATGCCGCGCGATCGTCTCCTGCCCTTCGTCCGTGTAAAGGAACTTCAGGTACTCTTCCGCAACGGCCCGGGACCCCTTGCGATCGACGTTCGCATCGACGACGGCGACGGGGGGCTCGGCTCGGATGCTTTTTTGCGGATAGACGATCTCGAGCGCTCCGCCCGATTCGTTCACTTCGAGATGGGCTTCGTTCTCCCAGGTGAGATGCACGTCGCCGATTCCGCGCTGAGCGAAAGTCGTCGTCGCACCGCGGGCGCCCGTTTCGAGCACGGGGGTCTGGCGGTACAAACGAGTGACGAACGCGCGGGCCTGCTCTTCCGAGCCACCGTCTCGGACGACGCTGCCCCAGGCGGCAAGAAAACTTAGCTTGCCGTTCCCCGACGTTTTCGGATTCGGCGTGATCACGACGACATCCGGCTTCACGATGTCGGGCCAGTTTTTGATCGCCTTGGGGTTCCCCTTGCGGACGACGAAGACAATAGTGGAAAAATACGGCAGCGAATGGTTCGGCAACCGCGCTTCCCAGCCCTCTTTGATCAGCCCCCGCTTGCGGATCGCATCGGTGTCGGACCAGAGCGCCAATGTGACGACGTCGGCATCAAGACCGTCGATGACGGCCCGGGCCTGGCTCGACGAGCCGGCGTGCGACTGCTTGATCGTCACGTCGATTCCGGTCTTGGTGCGGTAGCGTTCGATGAACTGCGCATTGAGATCGCGCCACAGCTCGCGCGTCGGGTCATACGAGACGTTCAAAAGTTGGACGTTCGGTGCCGCGCCGGCGGCCGGCCCGCCGCAGCCCGCGAGGCCCACTACGGTTCCCGCCAGCAGAACTGCGGCCGTCAGCGAAGAGAGAAGGCGAACCATGAAGCGATCCTTTTCAACTGCGTTTTTTGGGCTGACTATATAATCACGACCCAGATAGTGATTTATAAGTTCGCAAAAAAAAGTTAAATTCCTTCACCACCCACGAACTCCGACGAAAAGACCTCTTCGCGGGTGACGACCGGCCCGGCGTAGACAGCCGCCAAGGTGGCGGCATCCATGCGGCGAGCGGTGTAATTTCGCACGTCGAGGAGCACGCGACGAAAGCGGCAAACCGGCTCCTGGCTGCACGGTTCATAGTGCGTGGTCGAGACGCAACCGATTGGCGCCAGCACTCCGTCGAAGTGCCTTACGACTTCGCCCATCGTGATTTCGTCCGGTTTCTTGGCCAGCACGAAACCCCCGTCGCGGCCTGCGATGCTGCGGACCCACCCTTTTGATTTGAGTTCGAGCATGATCTGTTCTAAAAAACGCTTCGGCACGTCGTACCGTTCGGCCAGCTCGCGGATCGAAACGGGGGCTTTGCCATCGCTGGCAATCAGCCCGAACAGGGCGCGGAGAGCATAGTCCGATTTGCGAGAGAGTTTCATCGATCAATGAGTGCCAAAGGGATCGGATAAATAAACGTGATGCGGTGAGTGATATATAATGGAAAGACAGTTTCGTCGTCAAGGCAGGAAAATACGCACGGGAAAAATCCCCGAAATTCCCCGTTATGTGCGACACGCGACGCTACCGGATGCCGAAGCGCGCGTATTCCAAGGCATGCGGGCCAAGACCATGCCCATGCCGCAGGTGTCCGTGACTCCAGAGAAGACGAGTCCCGCACCGACGAAAGCCGACAATCCCGCGAAGTAGGGATGGACGAACCAGCCCAACGCGAGACCCAGCAACACGAGCGAGCCGGCCGCAATCCGCACCTGGCGTTCCAGCGAGATCGCCTTCTTGCCGCGGACCAGCGGCAACTCGGTGTTTTCGCAGGCCAGCGTCCCGCCTTCGACATTGATGACGTTCGCGAAGCCCGCCTTGAGGAACTTTTCGCACGCCTGCTGACCGCGGCCGCCCGAACGACAGATGAGGTACAGCGGCTCATTCGCGGAACCGTTGCGTGCGCGGACGATCTGCGCCGGCTCGAGTTGATCGAGCGGGACGTTCCGCGCGAACTCGACGTGGACTTCCTGAAATTCGACCGGCGTCCGCACGTCGATCAGGTCGATCTTTTTGCCCGATCCGTAGAGTTGTGCCAGCGTCGAGGGAGAAATTGCAGAAACAGTCATGCTCGCTCCTTCACCTGCGTTGGATTCTGCGGACGGCGTCCGCCAGCCGGTCGATCTCCGCGGCTGTATTATAGAAGGCCAACGATGGCCGGACTGTACTCTCCACGCCGAAACGCCTCAAGGAGGGTTGCGAACAGTGGTGGCCGGCCCGCACGGCAATCCCCTCCAGGTCGAGCATTCGCCCGACGTCTTCCGTACGCCGTTCTTTCAGCACGAACGAGAGCACGCCCACTTTTTCGCGGGCAGTCCCGATCAGCCGCAGGCCGTCGATGCGGGAAAGCTGCTCGGTCGCGTAGTGCAGCAGCTCGTGTTCGTACTTGGCGATATTGGGGAGGCCGAGGCGATTGACGTAGTCGAGGGCGGCCCCCAATCCGACCGCGTCGGCGATATTTGGGGTCCCCGCCTCGAATTTGGCCGGCAGGTCGGCGTAGGTTGTCTCTTCAAACGTCACGTTGCGGATCATGCTGCCTCCCCCTTGCCAGGGGGGCATGATATCGAGCAGCTCCTCCTTGCCAAACACGGCCCCGATGCCGGTCGGCCCGAAGATCTTGTGGCCGGAGAAGACGAAGAAATCGCAGTCGAGCTGCTGCACGTTGACCGGAACGTGGGCCACCGTCTGGGCCCCGTCGATCAACACCCGCGCACCGTAGCGTTTGGCCATCTGCGTCATTTCCGCAATGGGCAACAGCGTGCCGATGCTGTTCGAAGCATGCGCCAACGCGACCAGCTTGGTCCGCGGGCCGAGCAGCGACTGATACGACTCGAGCATGACCTCGCCCCGGTCGGTCACCGGGATGATTTTCAGGACGGCCCCCTTCTCCCGCGCCACCATCTGCCACGGCACGATATTGGCATGATGCTCGAGCGTGGAAAGGATGATCTCGTCGCCCGGCTGCAGGAATTTTCGGCCGTAAGTTTGCGAAACTAAATTGATCCCTTCCGTGGTCCCCCGGACGAAAACGATCTCCTTGGTCGACGAGGCTCCCAGGAAGGTCTGCACCTTTTGACGCGCCTGCTCGAACGCGTCGGTCGCGCGGGCGGCCAGCGTGTGCGCCCCGCGATGGATGTTCGAGTTGTCGTGCGCGTAGAAGTTTGAAAGGGTGTCGATGACGCTCTGCGGTTTCTGCGTCGTGGCCGCATTGTCGAGCCAGGCGAGCGGCTTGCCGTGCACGTGCTGGTTCAACGCCGGAAAATCGCGGCGGATGGCGGGAACATCCAGGGGTCGCGATCCGTCGGCCGGTCCTGCGGTCCCCCCCGGCGAAGCGCCGGCCGAAGAGCGTGGCGGCGCGGCGCGGCGACGATCGTCCGCGCAGAGCAGCGTCTCGGAACGATGATCGGCAGCTCGGATCCGCTGCACGAAAGCGCGCAGCCCGTCGGTGTTGGCTTCCGACACGCCGGGAACCGAGAACATGCCCTCCGACGGCGGGACCAGTCCCACCGGCGAATTTGCCGCCGACGATGGAAGATCTCGCAGCTCGGAATCCGTTTTCGGGACCACGCTCGCCGCCGGCACTTCGTTGTACAGACGGCTCGCGATGGCGGCGATGGACTCGGGGCTGAAGTCCGGTGTGAAGTCGGTCATGCGTCGGGCCTCTTCCGCTTCAGGTGCGTTACTTCAAGACCGCTTTGCGGTGCTCGTAGTCGTGGTAGTATCCGACCTCGACGTTTTCGAGGACTCCCAGCGCGTCGTCGGTGAGGACGGCGCACGAGAAGTAGAGCGTCAACAGGTATGACGCGACTCCCAAGCTGTCCAACCCCATCAGCCGGGCCGACAAGCTGGGCCTGATCTCGCCTGGGATGCCCGCCTGGTGCAGGCCGACGACCCCCTGGTCCGCCTCGCCGACTCGCAGCAGCAGAATGCTCGTCGTCCCGAACCACTGGTTCGACGAATAGCGACTCTTCACGTCGAGCTTGTCGCACGGAACGAGCGGCACGCCGCGCCACGTGACGACCGGCGTTCCGAACAAGTTCACCGTTACGGGGGGGACGCCCCGCCAGGTGCACTCCCGTTCGAAAGCGGCAATCGCTTTCGGATGAGCCAAAAAGAAGGCCGGCTTCTTCCAGACAAGGGCCAACAGTTCGTCCAAGTCATCGGGCGTCGGCGCACCGTACCGCGTGCTGATCCGCATGGCCGGATCGGCCGAGTGGATCAGGCCGAACTTCTTGCTGTTGATGATCTCCCATTCCTGCCGCTCTTTGATCCCCTCGATCGTGAGCCGCATCTGCTCTTCGAGCTGATCGTAGGGACCGTTGTAGAGA
>Ga0181532_10005111_pt1 | contig 11246 bp, 9 predicted proteins | sample PEATcosm2014_Bin_33_FD_119768 | JGI IMG/M metagenome (GOLD analysis project Ga0181532, IMG submission 119768) | Peatland microbial communities from MTU Mesocosm Facility, Houghton, MI, USA - PEATcosm2014_Bin11_30_metaG | ecosystem: Environmental > Terrestrial > Soil > Wetlands > Peat | place...
AGAATCGAGAATCACCGTGCCACCGTCAGACTGCGGTCGGTCGGCGCTCCCTGTCATCTCTACGAAGGCATTTGTCCGCTTCATGGAAAGATCGCGGGATTTCGCTCCCCAGGGTTAACATCATTTGCCCGACCACCAAGTCATCGAAATTAGGCTCTGACATGCACACCAAGACCGATATTCGTGTTAGGGTAAGGGCGGTATTTTGGCCCGGCTCCGTCAGTCCGGCGTTGCTGCGTCCCGAAAGGAGACCGGTACAGTTTTCGAGGAGCCCAAGCCTTATGAACATACTCTTTATGCCCGCATGTACGTTATCGTTGGCCATTTGGTAGTGTGAGCGCAGTTCCGCACGTCCGGCTGCCGATTCGAGATCGGCAAAGGTTGGCCTGTCCTTCTTGAGATGTGACGCGGCCCAGCCATACTCTGACTTGAACGGGTTACCGTATTGGACAACGGCGCTGTCGTAATTTGCTAGGATCTTCCTCTGCTCGCGAGCGGGCAGCGGTCCGTAGCCCAGTTGCTTGTAACAGGCGAGATACTTGTCCATCGCCCTCTTCGACTCGACAGCCTGATGCGCAAGGTAGCGTTCCGCAATGCTCTCGCCATGCTCCGAGATGACAGCAGCCACGACACCAACCTCGTGGAGCGTCCTCCAGCGGGCCATCGCCCCGTCGGCAAGCCCATTCTCCAGTAGACAGATGATTTCGTCGGCTACTTGACATGCCCTGACGAGTAATCGAATCAAAAGTCCCCGAAGTTTTCCCGATTTATTGCTTTTCCGATTGCTTTCGCGTTCATAAGCGTCCTGACACCACTCGCGGGACATCGTTAGCAGCATCCGTAATTGACCGACGGGTTTACCCCATCGTTCGCTGAGTCGCTCGCGAAACCCCGACAGATCCGCCTCCTGGAGCGTGTGTTCGTTCGGCCAGCGGCACTTAAGATCTTTGAGCACCGATCTCGCAGTGCGACGAGCCGCGGCCGGAATCATTGTGGAGAAGTGCGTCTCGCAGAAGCGATCAATCGCGCGCGTCACTTCGTCTGCGTCAGTCTCGGTAAAGGTGAGCGTGACGTCTTTCGGCAATTTGCGCCCGTTGTATCTGAATGGTTCTCGATTCCCCGCAAGAAAATGTTCAGCAATCCCTTGAGAGAGCCGCTTGGGCGGCTTAACACCCTGTTCCTGAAGTTTCTTCGAAATGAGATTTTGGAGGATTAGGGCTGGCAGCTTTGCCGTTGCCTCCTCCAATGCTTGTTGGAGTACATTCATGCCTGACTCATCTTCCCAGATGTTCCTAGGGCCGCTTCATCTCTGGTTCCAGATTACCTCGATTCGCGAGCAACGCGCGTGGCTTCCTACGCGACGCCATTACAGGCCGCTGTAAGGACTGTCCGCCTCAGTGGATAGATCTTGCGCTCCCGTCCGTAGCCGCCGGCCGTATGGTCGGCCGCTCGGAGGAGGCCAAGTCGGTTCGGGGAAACCTCCGAGCGGCGCGTGATCCACTGTTTAGTCCCGCCTCTACGCGAGCCGACTAAGCATCTTCAGGAAGTCTTGCGAGTCTGGTGAGGGCGGTCGGTTCTCGACATGCGGCAGGTAGCGCGATGAGTCTGGGCCCCAATCGAAGTACACGCCCGCGCTTGGCACCTCAAGCGAGGCCGCAATCTCTCGCGTGATATCGAGCGTCTGGGAAAAGAGCGGAGTTTGCTTCTTGTCGCCCAGGAGCCGAGCGAAAACTTCTATCTCGTAGTGCCCCTCTTGGAACCGAAAGGAGATCGCGTCTCTCGGGAGGAGAAAATGGTGGTTTGCCTCGACCCCCGTTTCGCCAACGAACAGCCCGCTCCCGCGCACGAGTTTCTCGTTGCCGTAGACCCAAATATTGAAGTTCTGGTGCGTCTCGTTCCGCGAGACGGCGACGTGCATGCTTTCAATCACTCGGCCACGCTTTGCCGTCGAGAACAAGAGCGTCCGCAGGAAAACCTTAGGCAGGACGGTGCCGGGTATGGAGCCACCATCTGGCCCCAAAAAGATGACAGTCGGCTGCGTCATCCTGACGGTGCCACGGCGGAAAAGGGTGAGCCACGCTGTGGCGATCGAAACCAGCATCGATACTACCGAGATGACAATGGGGACCATGTGCACCTCCCGACTGTATGATAGCGCCCTCTGAACTCGGTCGAGGTTTGGATCTCGTTTTGCGGCGATCGAGGCCCGCAACATGTCGGTGGGTAAGGCTATGTCTGGATAGTCGGCCGCTCGGAGGGAGGTCGAAATGAACAGCACGCGGCGATCGACCCGGATGGATTAACGCTCCGTGTACGCGCCCGCTCGAAACACCTAGCTGGGAGACATACGCCGCGCTGGCGTGAAACTCATTGCGCGGGATCGGCCTTATTTCAGCGCCTATGCCCTGGAACGGGATGTCCACTCTCCCCCGCTGAATGTCTTCTACCGGCGCACGCCCCTAAAATCTTCGCCACGTTCTTTTGTGGTGGGTCAGTTCTCGGAGGGTCTGGCGAAATCCTGACGATTGCAAACTGGGCCGCTACCCATTTCTTCAACGGCGCCTAGTCGTGCACGAGGCCTTCGATGTCCCGGCTGCCGCGCATCACGTGCAGAATAAGGGCGTCCTCGCCGTCGATACGATAGATGATGACGTATTCGCCCACGGGGAAACTGCGAAGGTTCGGGCGTAAGTCGTGATCGCGGCGGCGGCCGATTTGCGGTTGCCGCCCGAGCAGGAAGAAGCGCTGGGTAATCGCGCCAATAACGCGGTTCGCGATTTCTATGCTGCCACTTTCACGGGCAAGGTATAGCCAAATGTCATCAAGTTCGGCCTCAGCCTCCGGTGCAAGGCAGAATCCCATTAGCCGTTGTTTTCTTTCGCGGCAAGACGGACGAGACCGCGACGTTTGATGTCAGCCGCGAGCTGGGCAGTTTCCTCGCGTGTCGTTATCCTGCGGCCTTCCCCGCGCGCAAGAGCGGCTTCGGCCTGGTCGACAGCCGCAAGAATCTCCGCGCGGCGGCGCTCGCGCCCTTCCCACAGAGACAATGCTTCATGCAGAGCGTCTTCCTCAGACCTGTATCGGCCGTTCTCTATGGCCTGCCGTACAAAGGCCTTTTGGTCGTCCGTGAGTTGCACTTCCATATGCAAAATCCTTCTCCTTCCACAATACCGGATATGGTGGAGGCTGTCACGAATTACCAGGTGAGCCCCGGTTTCGTGCGAAGCGCGCACCCTGCTGCAGCCCGGTCGTCGCCGACCGGGGTATGCCGCAACGGCGCGCCTTGCTGGCGCTCCCACCTGTTTCTGAAAGACGACACTGGCCGGCGGCCCGTGAACGGCGGCATCGAATGCTTCCATTCCGACACGCCAGACGGTCAGCGGAACCTTCCCCGTACTTTTTCTCGATCTCCACGTACTCGGCGCCTTTGCCTGGCGAGGTCGCCTTCGCCTTTAGGGGAACCCCGAGACATCGACTAGATCCGGCGGCGGCGTTTCTGACGGCCGTCCGGGACGGAAGGAGGCTCGGCATACGTGTCGACCGGGAAGGGTGGAATTCACTTACGAAAATCTCAAGAGCTTGATCGGTAGCGCCTACAAGCTAAAACCTAACCAGATCACCGGTCCGGATTGGATGGCCAACGAGAGATTCGACATCATCGCGAGATTTCGACATTTCGCGGCGGCCACCCTCAGAATCCACCAGCCGCGCTAGAATGGTGATCGAGATGGATCGCGTGCCGCCACAACCCGTCAAGGATCCGCCCAACCTGGTCCGAACCGGCGTGTTCTCGCTGGATCGTCTGTTGAGCCATATCGATCCAGGGACGGAGGAGGAATCCGAAGAGTTCGTACGCCGCATCTATGAGCAGCGCCATATTGATCTCTCCTCCGATCGCAACGGCAAGACTGGTCGTTGATACGGACGTCGCCAGTTTTATTTTCAAGTGGCATCCTGAATTCGCGCCGCGCTATGTAGACATTGTGCGTGGTTCTGAGTTGATTGCCGCGTTCATGACTCTGGCGGAGATGCGCCAGGGCGCCCTGGATGCGAACTGGGGGCCCCGCAAATGCGCTGTGCTGGAAGCTTATCTGGCCGACTTCTCAGTCCTTCATTCGGACAGCCTGTTGTGCTCCACGTGGGCCGCCGTTCGGAACGAGAGCACGCAAAAGGGACATCCGATTAGTTTGGCCGACGCATGGATTGCCGCCACGGCGCTGGTCCTCTCAGCGCCTCTGGTGACGAACAATCTCAAGGACTACCGCCATTTAAACAAGCTTCAGATTATTTCTGAGACAGCCGAATAACTGTCGATTCCGTGGGTTTTTGTCGCCGTTATCCGGATTCCTCTCCTCCTAGTCCGCCCATTCCGGGGCCACGAAACGCTCTCCAGCGGCGTGGTGGAGGGCCTGAATAACAAGGCCCAAGTCAGTTGTCACCACTTTTCTATAATGCATAAAAAGATTCTATCGGGCCAGCCGTTGACTTAAGCTTGCAGTAACCCGATAATCGGCGTACCAGCCTCCGTAATGGGTGGTAGGCCGTCCTGGCGCATCGAGCCGCAAAGCTCCTCGTAGAAGATGCGTCGCCACGTGTAGCGAGTTCGTCTCTCGCGGAACCCCAACTTTCAAAACGAGGAGTTGCGGCCATGAATTTTCTACGTGGCGTACGTTTCGTGTCTATACTCGCGCTGTCGGCGGGCGCTTTCTGTGCGTTCGCACAATCCACGGCGTTGCTCCGTGGCGCCATCACCGACCCGCAAGGCGGGGTGATCCCCAGCGCCGCGGTCACTTTGACCAACACCAGCACGGGATTCAACCGCCAAACCATCACCAACCCGCAAGGTGAATATCAATTCCTGCAAGTGGTTCCCGGAACCTACCGCGTCACGGTGGAGAAGACCGGCTTTACTCCCACCAGCCGCAGCGACGTGCAACTCCTGGTCGGCACGCCGGCGACTCTCGACGTGCGGATGGAGCTGGGCCACACGGCCGAAACCGTGAACGTGAGCGCCGAGACCTCGGCCATCAACACAGTCGACGCGTCGGTCGGCAACGCATTTTCGGAACAGCAGGTTCGCGAGCTCCCGCTGGAAACCCGCAATGTGGTGCAGTTGCTCAGCCTCCAGCCGGGCGTCACCACCAACGGCGAAGTGATGGGCGCGCGGCGCGATGCCAACAATATCACGCTCGATGGCGTGGACGTCAACGATAACCAGAATGCCGGCCTGGTGGCGCAGAACACCACCACCGGGAACACCTACCAGGGGGTGAACGGCAACAGCAACAACGTCAACTCCGGGTTCAATTCGGTTCTGCCCATTCCGCTCGATTCGGTGCAGGAGTTCCGCGTCACCGTCGGCGGCGATGGCGTGGCGCAGGGCCGCTCCTCCGGCGGCCAGGTGGTGCTGGTCACCAAGAGCGGGACCAACCAGATTCACGGATCGCTGTACGAATACAACCGCAACACCGCCACATCCGCCAATACCTGGTTCAACAACCAGTCCGGGGTTCCGGTGCAGCAACTGGTGCGCAACCAGTTCGGCGCTTCCATCGGCGGACCCATCAAGAAGGACCGCCTGTTTTACTTCGTCAACTGGGAACAGCGCGTCGACCATAGCAGCGTGGCGCAAGTAAGAGCGGTGCCCTCGGAGACGTTAAAGCAGGGCACGCTTCTTGTCCAATTGACCGACGGAAGTGTGCAGTCGATCGCACCGGCGCAGCTTCCGCAAATCGACCCACTCGGCATCGGCCTGAATCAGCCATACCAGAAGATCCTCAACCAGTACCCGGTCGGCAACGATCCGGCTTTCGGACAGGATGGCGGACTGAACTTCAGCGGCTACCGCTTCAATGCACCCGACCGGCTGAACGACATGTCCTGGGTGGCCAAAGTGGATTACAAGTTGGACGATGCCGGGAAACACACGCTCAGCATCCGCGGCACTCTGGGCGACAACACTATCGACCAGATTCTGGCGGAATTTCCCGGCCAGTCGCCGGCATCCGTGGAGCGCGACAACAACAAAGGCTTCTCCGCGCATTACACCGCCATCGTCACTCCGACGTTCATCAACTCCTTGACGTTCGGCGTCACGCGTTTGGGGCAGAACCTCTCGGGCGTTTCCGGCACGGGCTTTCAATTCGAGCCGACGGCGCTCTCGCCGCTCGAAAACTGGGCCGCACGCGCCAGGGGCAGAGTGAACCCGGTAAACAATCTTCTCGACGATGTCACCTGGACCAAGGGGAAGCACACCATCACGGCTGGGCTGAACTTCCGCTACAACAAGAACTACACATCGTCCTTCACCAACGCGTACCCGCTGTACGCCTACGGCGCCACGGAATTGATCGGCCTGGGCGAAGACATCGATACGTCCGTGCAGAACTACCTGGTGGGCCAGCTAAATAATTCCAATCTGCAACTGGCCAATCCCACAGCGGTCACCAACGCGTCGGCCATGCTGCTGGGCGTGCTGAACGACGTCTTCGTCACCTATCAATACAGCAAGAGCGGGCAGGTATTGGCGCAGGGCACGCCGCAGCAACGTGAGTTCATCTCGAATTCCTACGCCGGTTATGTCGGCGACGCGTTCCGCGTGACGCGCGAGCTCACCCTCAGTTACGGTCTGCGGTATGAGAATTTCCGGCCGCCGTATGAAGCGCACGGACTGCAGGTGGACACGACCACTCCTTTGAACGAATATTTCGCGCAGCGCAACGGACTCCAGCAGCAAGGCGTGCCTGCCAATCAGATGTCCGATTTCACGCTCAGCTACGCGTTGAACGGCCCGGTAAACGGCAAACCATCCTGGTGGAGTCCCGATAACGCCAACTTCGCGCCGCGGTTCGGGCTGGCCTATGCCCCGACCGGTCATACCGGAATACTGGGCGCGCTTTTCGGTAAGAGTGGCGCCCTCCGCATTGGAGGCGCGCTGGCATACGATCAGTTCGGCAACGACCTGGTCGCGAATTTCGATCAATACGGCTCTCTCGGCCTCTCCAACCCGACGAATTTCCCCGATTCCTACAGTTTCTCCACGTCGCCGCGGTATACCGGTGCGTATCCCACGCTGCCCGCCGCCGCGACGGGCGGCTTCCCGTACACGCCGCCGGCGATTGCCGCCATCACCGGCACGTTCCTCGGCATTTCGCCCGATTTGAAAACGCCGTATTCCATCATGTTCAACGCCAACTACTCGCGCGAACTGCCGGGTAAAGTGGTGATGGAGGTCGGATATGTAGGGCGCCTGTCGCGCCGGCTGCTGATGCAGGGCGACGTCTACACTCCCGACGAGAACTACAAGGATCCGGGCTCGGGGATTACCTGGCAGCAAAACGCGCAGACGGTGTACAACCTGGCGAATTCGCTGGCGCGGAGCGCCGGGGTGCCTTACAACAACGCCGCCGCCTTGGTGGCGCAGCAGGTGATGAACAATCCCAGCCTGGTGCCGAATCTGCCCTTCGTCAACAGCGTATGGCCGGGCTACAAGAATGCGTACTTTCCCGGGAGCGCCTCGGCGAACTATTTTTACAGCGTCTACGGAGTATTCGGCAGCAGCTTCCTCGATAGCCTGCACGCCGCCGACCGCATCTCCGGCGAGTACCTGCCCGGCCGCTGCCTGAGCAATCCGGGCTGCTATACCTTCTTCGCCCAGCAGGGCAGCACCATGCCGATGTGGATGAATGCCGGTGAGGCCGATTTCCACGGCCTGACTGTGGCTTTCCGCCGGCAGTTCTCGAACGGTCTGCAATTCGACTTCAATTACACCTTCTCGCACTCCATCGACAACGGGTCGGCCACCGAGGCCGGCGCCGGAGAAGAAGGCGCCGCCATCCAGGACATCTACAATCTGAGCGCCTTCCGCGGTTCGTCGGATTTCGATATCCGCCACAACTTCAATGCGAATTTCCAGTACGCGCTGCCGTTCGGCAAGGGCAAAGCGCTGGTGCACGACGCGCCGGCGTGGGTCAATCAGATCGTCGGCGGATGGCAGGTCTCGAGCGTCTGGCGCTACAGCACGCCGCTGCCGACGGCGGTGGAAGGCGACCTCGCCTACAACACCAATTACTGGCTCAGCTCGCTGGCGGTGATGAACACGCCCACGCCCTCGGGCGGAGTGCACATCGATCAGAACGGCATCCCCAGCATTTTCGCGAATACCAGCGCGTCGAACAATTTTCAGGATCAGCCCCCGGAAGGCGCCGGCACGCGCGCGGCCCTGCGCCTGGCGCCGATCTTCAACGTCGACGCGGCTCTGACGAAGTCGTTCAAGCTCCCCTGGGAAGGCAAGCGGCTGACGCTCCGCGCGGAGGCTTTCAATCTGTTCAATCACCCGAACTTTACGAATCCCAGTCTGAGTCTCGAATCGCCGCAGACTTTCGGGGAGTACCAGGGAACGCTGGAACCCCGCTCGATGCAGTTTGCGTTACGCTTCGAGTTTTAGGGGCTGGGCGGTGAGGCGGAAACGGGCTCTGCTGGTGAGCGACCCGATCGAGGAATAGCTGAACTCATCGCGGCGGGACCGTCCGGCGCGATTCCCGCACGTGCCGGCGTAGATTCAGACATTGGAAGCTTGTTTTCGTTCTCGCACTCGTGTACCCTTGTCAATTCGGAACACTACCGCACATGAAGACGCTCAAAATCTGTCTCCTCATTCTCTGTGTGTCCGTTTTGTCTCAGGCGGCCACCCTTTCGACGACGTTCGTGTCGAATAACGGCCAAAGCGGGAATATGTTTGACGTAATCCCAGTTCAGCCGATTACCATCCGATCTCTTGCCATCAATGTTTCTGCCGGAGAGCACACTTTTTTCATCTATGGCCGCCTCGGCACGTGGGTTGGGAACAGTGGAAGCAGCACCGGCTGGACGTTGCTGGGGCAGGCCAGCGTCACCAGCCTGGGAGCGGGTGCTCCGACTGCGATTCCCATAGAACTCAACGTGAGTCTGGGAGCTGGGCAGCGGTACTCGTTCTACGCAACCGACACTGACGAAACCGTGGACTACACCAACGGAACCGGCGTGGGCAATATCGCGGCGCAGGATGCCTTCATGCAGATTTTGGAAGGGGCAGGCGTGGCATACCCGTTTGGGGAGATCTACACACCGCGAATCCCCAACGTCTCGATTACCTATGATCCTGGTGCGGCCTCCGTTCCAGCGATGAGCGGATGGGGCCTGATGTTCCTGGCGGCGGGGCTCTGTTTTATCGTTCTGGTCATGTCGCGGCGGACCGTAATCTGCCAGTAGCTGCTGGCGGGGGCATCTGTTCGCCCGATTCGAGGCGTCGCAGATTTGCTAGCAATCGGCGGCAACACGGCCGAGGGCGCGGCGTTCGATAACGCGCGCGAAGCTTGGCCGTTTCCGCTCGCGTCGTTATCCCGCGGCCTTCCCACTAGAAAACTCCCGCCGGAGCCGAGAACGTGAAGTTATTGGTGTTTAAAGTGTACGTGGTGTGGCTGCCCTCGCCGCCGCCCCACGCGTAGTAGAACTTCAACACTGGGGCGCCGCCCACCTGCACGATGAACCCGGCGCCCAGACTGTGGTGGAACTGCGAAAAGCCAATGTCGGAACGCTGCTCGGCCACGCGGCCCGTGTCATAGAAGCCGAGCGCGGCGATCGGTCCCCAGATGGTGTGCGTATACTCCGCCTGGAGGACCAGCAGACTCGGCGCGCGGAAGCGATAATCGCGATAACTGCGCAGCGCGTCCACGTTATTAATGTCGGTGCCACCGAGAGTGGGCTGGAGATAAAACGGCATCTGATTGCCACCCGACGTATTATCCACTAGCCGCGCGCTCACCGAGATCGTGCCCATATCCGTCTTGGTGGCCGGGTGATAGCGATTGATAAAGATAGCGTCCAGACGGCTGAAGGAATAAGGACTGCCGCTGGTGTCGTGGAACCATTTGTACGCCGTCGTCAAAGTAGACGAAAGCCCATTCATCCGCGACGAGACCGGATAGATCCAATCGAGGCCACCGCCCCACACAATGTAGGTCGTGGGGGTGTCGAGCGCCGGCGTCTGGGCGGCGTTGAATGTGCGATCGATGGAAGGCTCGGGCCCGCCCGTCACGCCCGAAGTGCTGTTCCACAGCCCGGCGAGCCCGCCCGTGACGCTGAATCCTCCCGGCACCGGAATGGCGATGTGGCCGCCGGCGGTGGTCTGCACCAGCCCGAACAGCGACTGGTTCTTGAGCGAGCTCTCGTTGCCTTGGCCGTAGTACGCCATCTGCGGCAGGCTGTAATGCTCGACGTCGAGAGTGGCGTGGATGTGCTGGTCCTGAGCGCTATTGGCGCTGCCCCAGATATCGAGCTTGGCGCCGGCCGTCCAGAATCCGTTGTAGGAACCGCGCGCTTCCGCACTGCCGCTGAAGCGCAGCGGCGCCGATGAGGAAGCGCGCTCCAGATTGTATGCCAGCCCACCGGCGAAACCGCTGCCGGGAACGATTCCGCCGACGGAGGGATGGATTCCGTCGCCCGTGAAAAGCTCGCTGCCGAAATCGATGCCCTTCGACACGCGATCGATGCCCGAGGTCTCGAAGATGTGGCACCATTTCCGCTGCGTTTCCACGAACTGGGTATGCTCCACCGAAGCCAGCCACGAGTGAGGCCCGCGCTTGGCCCACGCCTCATTTTCCTGGCCGGCCCGCGAGTCGCAGGTTGAGGCGGCAGAGGCCATGCCCGTGCAGATGGCGGCGAGAGCAGCTAGGCGGCGGGCGCGTATCATTGACCGCTTCCCCCGGATGCCGCTGGCGCAGCTTGGGGGTGCAGGACCGCCATGGCTTTCGCCACAAAAGCGGAAGCATCGCCCTCGGTTTTCACGGTTGTTGGATCCATCTGCGCCGCCATCGCGGGATTCACGGCTGTGAGCGCCTGATGGACTTCGTTGACATGGTCGATGTGAAGCTGGGCAGCGGGCGCGGCCGCGCGCGACGCGGTGGCCGCCGAGAGCTCGGCGGGTTGCGCCGTCCAATCCGGCTCGTCGTCCCGTGGGGCGATGTCTTCCAACAATCCCAGGAACGTGTTGGCATATTGCTCGCGCGCGAAGGGCGCTTTGGCCAGCGGGTCGCCGATGTATTGCGCGGTCACGGTGGCGGGGATGGACGCGTGCTCGTACAGGGTGTTGTCCACCTTGCCCGCGCTGATGTAGGGCGAGATCGCCAGCGCCGGGACGCGCACGCCATACCGGTCGAAGCCGAACGGTGGGGCCGTGGACGTGAATCCGTCGGTATGTGCAACAGCCG
>Ga0181532_10005112_pt1 | contig 11245 bp, 6 predicted proteins | sample PEATcosm2014_Bin_33_FD_119768 | JGI IMG/M metagenome (GOLD analysis project Ga0181532, IMG submission 119768) | Peatland microbial communities from MTU Mesocosm Facility, Houghton, MI, USA - PEATcosm2014_Bin11_30_metaG | ecosystem: Environmental > Terrestrial > Soil > Wetlands > Peat | place...
CGAAACCAAGGTCGATCTGCTGATCCTGGGCGATGGCTACACGGAGCAGGAGTTGCCCAAGTTCGAGGCGGACGCCAAGCGTGCCACGGAAATCCTGTTCTCGCGCTCGCCGTTCAAGGAGCATCGCAAGGACTTCAACGTGTGGGGCCTGTGCCCACTCGCGCATGAGCCCGGTATTTCGCGGCCCTCCACTGGAACGTATCGCCATCCGCCGCTGGGCACCTCGTACGACACCTTCGGCAGCGAGCGCTACATCATGACCACGGACAATCGCGCGTTGCGCGATGCGGCCTCGTACGCCCCGTATGAGTTCATCGAGATCCTCACCAACTCGAAAACTTATGGCGGCGGCGGAATCTTCAACCTGTACGCCACGGTCGCCATCGACAGCGAGTGGGGGCCATACGTTTTCGTCCACGAGTTTGGCCACCACTTTGCCGGACTGGCCGACGAGTACTTCACCTCCGACGTGGCCGTGGAATCGGCAGAAAAGCGCATCGAACCGTGGGAGCCGAACGTGACTGCGCTGCTGGATCCGGCGATGCTGAAGTGGAAAGACCTGGTCGTGGCCGGAACGCCTGTGCCGACGCCGTGGCGCAAGGCTGACTTCGAGGCTTACGAGAAAGACATCCAGGCGGAGCGGCGACAAATCCGCAAAGAAAACCGTTCGGAAGCGGAGATGAATGCGCTCTTCGAAAAAGAGAAGAAGCACGAAGACGAGTTGCTCGGGACCGATAAGTATTCCGATCGAGTAGGAGCGTTTGAGGGTGCGAACTACGAGGCGCACGGCTTCTATCGTCCGCAGGAAAATTGCATCATGTTCACCCGCTACGACAGATTTTGCGCGGTCTGCCGGCGTGCCATCGAGCGGATTATTGGAATGTACGCAGTGCAGTAGGGGAGACGAAGGTCTTTTGCGGAATCGATGCGTTTGGCTGGCCACTGATTAGTAGCCACTAGCCACTGAAAAGCGCGGTAGGCGCCCGATTACTACTGTTGGGGTTCGGGCGCCCACCTTGGATTTGAGCTACAGCAATAGACGTGGGGCGGGAGAAAAAGTTCAGCAGAGATTATGAACTTTGAGCGATTTTACAATTCTTCACAAACGCGACAATCAGCACGCGCAGTTAACGTAACAAGACACGACGATTTCTGCTACATCGATTTCGCAATCGGTTCAGTTCTGCTGGGAGCGACTCCGCGTGTTTGAAAGGGCACGCCTTCGGAGGCTGCTGAAAAACTCAAAAACAGATCCCTCGTCGGCCTAAAGGCCTCCTCGGGATGACAAATCTAAAGGACTTGTGACGGCGCACCTGAAGGTGCGCCCCTTCAAAACCCGCTGAAAGCGACTTTTTCAGCGGCTTCTTCAGGCATGCCGCTAGGGCTGATCAACAGCCCGGCTTTAGCCTGAGTGGACTTGCCCTCAGGGCCTAAAGGCCAGTTCCTCTGCTGGCTCTGACGGCACGGCTGAAGCCGTGCCCTTTCAAGACCAGATCAGGACGAAGTCACAGCCGCCGCGTCGCTCATCCAACTTGCCCTGCCCGCCTTCGTCCCCAGACGAAATAGCACACGCTGAGCAACAGAAGCCAGGGAATACCGGACTCCAGCGTCACCCGCATTCCCTCGACCCACCACGTGGAGACAATGATCGCCAGCACAGTTCCTCCACCGAGGATGGTGGTAAACGGAAACAGGGGCATTCTTACTGGTAAGACGGAAGCCCTCAATCCTGCTGGTGAGGTTTTCTGAGCGTCCCAATGCCTGCGGAAGCTGAGGTGGGTGATGAAGATCATCAGCCAGACGAAGAGGCCTCCGAACAGCGCAATTCCAAACATGTAGACATAGGCCGAGCTCGGAAATGATATGGCAAAAAGCGTAGCCAGGCCGAGTCCCGCGGCGGAAACCATCAGCGCCGGAATTGGCGCGCCTCTTGCGGAGACGCGTCCCAAACCTCGTGGAGCATAGCCGCCGCGCGCGAGCGAGAAGACCATGCGGGTGCACAAATAGAGGCAACAATTCATGCCGGAAAGCGCCGCCGTCAATACCACGAAGTTGAGGATGTCGGCGGCAATTGGAACATGCATCAAGTCAAAAACGCGTACGAACGGGCTGACGGTAATACTCTGGCCAGGCTCGATCTCGGTCCACGGGATCACGCCAACCAGAATGGTGATGGCGCCCACGTAGAAGATGACGAGGCGCAGGAGCATGGTGCGCAGCGCTCGCGGCACGGAGCGCTCGGGATCTTTCGCTTCTCCCGCGGTGACCGCCACAATTTCAGTTCCAATAAAGCCGAAGATGACGAAGGCCATCGCCAGCCAGACACCGCTCCAGCCGCGCGGCAGGAAGCCGCCATTGGCGTGAAAGTTTTCCAGGCCAATGGGGCGCTGCTGATGTATACCGAGCAGAATGCTGGCACCGAGCAGGATGAAGACCACGATCGCGCTCACCTTGATCGTCGAGAACCAATATTCGAAGCTGCCGAATGCGCCGACACTGTGGGCATTAACATAGATTAAAAGCGCGGAGTAGAAGACAACCCAGGCCCAGACGGGCGTATTGGGAAACCACCAACGCGTGTAGATAGCCGCGGCCACGGCCTCGCCGCCGGCGGCAATCGATTGCGCCGCCCAATACGTGTAGCGCACTACGAAGCCGGCCCACGGCGAAAGATACAGATCGGCATAGACGCCGAAGGATCCGGCCGTAGGATGCGCGACCGCCATCTCCGACAGGCAGTACATCAGCAGCAGAGCAATTCCGGAGACGAGGATGTAGCTGATAATGACACCCGGACCGGCCGTGCGGACGGCCAGCGCGCTGCCGAGAAATAATCCTGTGCCAATCGCGCCGCCGATGGCAATCATGCCCAGTTGGCGTTCGCTGAGTTGGCGCGCCAAGCCTTGTTCGTTGGCGATGGCCTGCGCGTGATGGTCAGGAACCGGGACGGGGTCGGCGGCCATCAGGCGGTGGCCCTTGTATGGCGGCGAACAAATTCGCTGGTCGCTTCAACCAGACGGCCGATGTCTTCACGGTTATTGAAGAGGTGGCAGGCGACACGCACACCGCCAACTCCTGACGTATAGCGCAACGAAACAAGCACCTTGTGCTGCTGAAGATAGTCCACCAGCGCGACATTCTGATCGACGTCGCCGACTGTGAACGTGACGATGCTGGAGCGGTTCCGGCGATCGAGCGGCGTAACGATCTCGACTCCTTGCTGTTGCAAGCTATCGATCAGATAGTCGGTGAGGCAGAGCACGTGTTCGCCGACTTTCTCGATGCCGATCTCGTTGATGAGTCCGGCGGACTCCGCCAAGGCGATTGCGCCGGGATAGTTTGCAGTGCCGCCGGCTTCCCAGCGGCGCGCGGCGTCAACGAAATCGTATTCGCGGACCGGCTTGATTGTTGGTGTCCGGAAGTATGTTCCCCAGCCGTCTTCCGGTTCGACCTCGGAAAGATAGCCGGCCAGCGGCGGTGTCACCTTGGCGCGAAAGTCCTTGCTCAGGTACAGAAAGCCGCAGCCAAAGGGCGCCAGCAGCCACTTGTGGCCGCCGCAGGCAATCGCGTCGACGGGAGTCTTCTGCACGTCGAGCGGAATAGCGCCAATCTGCTGGATGGCGTCGACAATCAGAAACAAGCCGCGACCACGGCACAGGCGCGACAGTGCATCGAGATCGCACAGGAAGCCGTTGCTCCATTGCACCGAGCTGATGGCGACCACTCGCGTGTTGGCGGTGATGGCCGCCTCGATGTCTTCGACAAGAATCTGCCCATTGCGATTGGGAACAACGTCGATCTCGATGCCAATCTCCTGCCGCTTCTGCACCCAAGGAAGAGCTACTGCGACGAATTCCAGATCGCAGACCACAACCCGGTCGCCGCGCTTAAGCGGGATCGCGTTCGCTACCAGGCTCATGCCTTGCGTTGTGCTCTCCATCAGCGCGATGTCGTCCTCGCTGGCGTTGATCAGCTTGGCTAACGGCGGACGCGCCGCGCTGCGCATCGCGTCCATATCGAGATGCTGTTGCGTCGCGGAGCCCGAGGGGCAAGTTGCGGCCATATCAAGAAAGGCGCGCAGCTTGTCGACCGCGCGCTGCGGAGCGAGGCTGACGCAAGCGGAGTCGAGAAAGACCTGGTTCCGAAGTGCGGGAAATTCCTTGCGGGCGTCGTCAATGGTCATAGGCGAACTCTCTACGAGGTTCGGCCATTGTACTGCGAAGTGGAACCATCACGCGCCGGCGACGATCTCGTAGGGCCGCATCATCTCGTTGTCCTCGTGCTCAAGAATGTGGCAATGCCAGACGTACTTTCCGGGATAGCTATTGAAGGGCACAATGATGCGGGTCACCATCTTGGAGTGGGCGGCAACCGTGTCCTTCCATCCCGCCTCGAATGGCTCGGGTGGAACACGTGGTCCGAGAAAGCGAAATTCCTTCTTAGTCTGGTAGGTCCAGGGCTCGTAGTGCTGGCGGTCGAGAATCTGGAAACGCACGGCGTGGAGATGGATGGGGTGGGTATCGTCAGTGGGATTGATGAAGCTCCAGATCTCGGTGCTGTTGAGGGCAGGCTTCTCCGTGATGGGATCGTGCCAATAACTTCCGTTCAACAACAGCAGGGTCGATTCGCCGGTGAAGCTGCGATATTCGTCCAAGGTGAGGAGGCGCGTACTTACCGCCTCCGATTCGGCAATCTTCGGAACGGGACGGAGTTGTTTGGGCAGGGAACTGTTGTCACTGACCTTGTTGGCCGAAACCCGGAACTGCATAATGCCGATCACGTCGTTCTTCAAGACAATCTGTTCGCCCCGGCTGTCGCTAAAGTCGATGACGATGTCAGCACGCTCGCCGGGCGCCAGCTGGGTGCCCTTGAGGGAAACCGGCTCCGGCAGAAGCCCCTGATCCGTGCCGATCTGATGAAGCTGAAGCCCGTTCTGCAGGGAAAGAGAATAGAAACGCGAATTCGAGCCATTGAGCACGCGGAAGCGATATTTTCGCGGCTCGACTTCGATATAAGGAAACAGCTTGCCATTGATCAGAATCGCATCGCCAAAAACTTCAGGAACCCAGGGCGCGCGCGGTTTGTCGGAGATCGGGTAGTAGAGCTGGGCTTCGGGTGTGATCATACGGTCGAAGATCACCAGCGGTACTTCGTACTTTCCATTCGGCAGATTGAGTCCATCCTCAACCGCATCACGAAGAATAGCGGCGCCGAACAAGCCTGCATAAATATTCAGCCGATTAATGCCCATGGCGTGATCGTGATACCAGAGCATCGCCGGGTCCTGCTTGTTCGGATAGTGATAGAGCACAGACTTGCCGGGCACAAACCAGTCTTCGGGAAAGCCGTCGCTGTCGGGCGGAACGCGCGCACCATGCAGGTGAGAGACAATTCGCACCTGGGGATTACCCTCCGCTCCGTGCAAACGGTAGTCGATGGGCAGGAAATGCTGTTGCGGAAGTTCGTTCGCCCATTCCACCAGCACGTCTTGGTTGCTGCGCATTTCTAACGTCGGGCCAGGAACGGATGGCCCGAAGGACCAGAATCGGGTCGGTTTAAGGTCACGGTGGATCTTCATCTCCACCGGTTGCGCCGCAAATCGGTAGTAAGGAAGTTTGGTCTTCGGCGAAGAAGGTAGTGAGCGGGTTCCGCTGGGCTTGGCCACAGCGGGAACGGGAAGGGGATCGACGAAGTTTGCCAGCGTGCTGACGTTGAGTGTGTTGGGCTGCGTCGGCATGGCACGCATCATGGCCGAGGCCGCCTTGGATCCATCCAGCAACATACCGCCGGCGAACATTGAGGATTGCCTTAAGAAGTTTCGACGCGAGGGCAATGGAGGCCTTTCGGGATAAACACTAGATCATAAAACAGCAATGGATGCAGGCGGTGCCGCATCCATTGCCGAGTTTAAAGCATGGTTACAAAGTGTAGCAGCCGAGCCTACGGAACGGCGCAACCTCTAGCCGTGACCTGACCCGTTTGGTCGTCCAGCAACTCGTAGCGGAGGCAGGCATTCGGCTGAATTTGCAGCATGGAGGCGACGGAATTGGTGATGGCGTCGAACGAGCCACCTCCAATTCGCTGCCCGCCGAGCCAGTTATCCTCGATGAATCGAATCATCGAAGACTGATCCAACAAGGTGTGATCGATCTGATTCTGCCGAGCATAGGGCGAGATGACCATGATGGGGATACGCGGACCGTAGCCGCATCGTCCCTGGACGCTGGAGCCGTTGGGACCACCCAGCACAGGCGTCACGATTCCGCAGGTCCCGGCGCCGGTAAGGGCATCGGCCGAGGTTTGCGAAGTTTCGAGGATGGGGCCGAGCTGGTGGTCGTACCAGCCGTCCGAATCGTCATAGTTGATGACGACCATGGTGGTGGCCCAGTATCCGCTCTGCATCAGGAAGTTGATGGTGTCGACGACGAAGGTCTGCTCATCCAGCGGATCGGAATAGCCTGGGTGCGCATTCTCATAGCCCGGCGCCTTCAGGAAATTTACCGACGGGAAGTTGCCGGCGTTGATGGCGTCGAAGAAGTCGTGAATGTCGTAAACGTGGTTGCCCGCATCGCCATTCTGGCCGATGGTTGACACGGACGTCGGACGCGTGTGCTGCCAGTTGGCGGTCGAGGCGTAGTAGTTAAAGGGTGAGTGATGAGGAATATAGTCTTTCTCGGTCACGCCCGTAATCGTTGACGTGTGGGTGCGGTTGCAACCGGTGGTACCGTTCGGATTGGTGATGGTCAGGTCGAAGCCGCCCTGAAACCATCCCCAGCTGACACCGGCGGTGTCGAGCAGGTTGCCGATGTTCGTTCCACTCATGTCGAGATTTTCGCCCGACGAGGTAGAGCACACGTCGCCATTCGGATCGGAATCGCCAATGAGCGTCAGGCCGCCAGTGCCGTCAGCGATGACCGCACCGGTGCCGCGGATGTTGTTGATGACACCGTTGGTCTGACCAGAGATCAGGTTGACTGCACCCACCGTGGAGGGACCAAAGTTGGTACCGTAAGCATTGTCATTCAACGCAAAGTACTGAGCATAGTTCCACAACGCGGTCACGGTGTTGCCATCGTAGTAGCCCATCACCAACCCGGTGGTATCGACAATACCGCCGCCGCCGGGAGGCGGACCAGCCACACCGGTGTTGGCCGGGAACAGGTCCATCAACCCTTTATCGAAAGCCGCCTGTTCGGGCGTATAGTCGTGATCCTGATCGGCGGTCGCCGCCTGCCCGCGGTCCAGCCGGAAGGGATTGGTCGCGCCGGTCCCGTTAGCAGGGTTGAGGTTCGGATTGAGGATGCTGAGCTGGCCTTGAACTCCGTTAACGCTGGGCGTTCCGGGGGATGGGGTGAAAACCGGCTCACCTGAAGGGTTGGTGGCATTGGGATAGGTGCCGAAGTAATGATCGAAGGAGATATTCTCGCCATAGATCACCACGATGTGCTGAATGGGAGTTGCTGTGGGCACATGAACGGCTACTGACTTGGTATTGGCATTGGTAGCCGGTTTGGCCGGCGCTGCGTTCGCATTCACCAGCGGTCCAAACGTCATGGCCGCCATTAACGTCGTCGCAAGTACTTGACGCATAGATTTCCTCACCCTTTCCGCTCCTCAGGCATGGATTCTGAGGTTGTACCTTGATACTTGGTGCACATCAATTTAGGTTGAACCGCACATTAAATTTTGATGAACCACAAAAGAGCAGCCGGAATTGGACAGGTCTGGAGTGCAGGCTGCAAGTTTCCCTGCGCCATGAGCTCGGTTGAGGACGATTAAGATAACAAACATGCCGCAATCCCCGTCTCCGATGAGGAAGGTGACTGTCTGGACGCTGGCGTCTGCCGCCCTCGCGGTGGTCGCGCCCTTCAGCGTTCGCGGCATCGCCTGCGGTCACGATCTCACCTTCCACATGAATAGCTGGATGGAAGTGGCGCAGCAGTGGCGCGAAGGAATCGTCTACCCGCGTTGGGCCGCTTATGCCAACTACGGCAGCGGCGAGCCGCGCTTCCTTTTCTATCCGCCGCTGTCGTGGATTCTCGGCGGCGCGCTAGGCAGCATCCTTCCCTGGACCATCGTCCCGGCGGCCGTTGCTTGCTGTGCTGTTTTCCTTGCCGGGCTGGCGATGCACAAGATGGCGCGCACGTGGTTCGATGAGCCGGACGCGACCCTGATCGCCATTGCTTACGCGGTCAACCCTTACATGCTGCTGACGGTTTACGTCCGCAGTGCATTCGCCGAGTTGCTCGCCGCTTCGTTCTTGCCGCTGTTGGTGCTGTGGATTGTTCGCGAGCGTGCCGCGCGCACCATGTTCGTCCCTCTGGCGCTGACCATCGCTGGAGTGTGGCTCACCAACGTCCCGGCGGCGATCATCGCGTCTTATGTCGCGGTGTTGCTCCTGGCAGCCGTCACGATCCTGCGCCGCAACTCGCGCGTTTTTCTTTATGGCGTCGCCGCCATAGCAACGGGGCTGCTAATGGCATCGTTCTACATCGTGCCCGTGCTCTACGAGAAGAATTGGATAACCGTGGGACAGGTTTTGTCCGCGGGCGTGCGTCCAGCAGAGAATTTCCTCTTCACGCGAATTGCAGAGCCTGAACATGATGCGTTCTTGCGAACTTTGTCATGGCTGGCGGTTGCAGAGTTGGCGATCACCGGGTTGGCCATGATCGTGGCTCAGAGGTGCCGCAGGCGAAATCCCACGCTTTGGTGGTCGCTCGTCATCCTGGCCGGCGTGTCGCTCGCGTTGATGTTGCGTATCACCAGCCTGGCTTATCGCTTGATGCCCGATCTGCGCTTTCTTCAGTTTCCCTGGCGATGGTTGATGGTCACCGGCATCGCCTATGCCGTATTTGTCGTCGTTGCTGTGCCAAGCTTTCGCGGCAAAGCATTGCTGTATGCTGTCATGTTCGTCGTGTCGATCGCGGTCTGCAACCTGGCGCTGCAACCGCAATGCGATCCCGAAGACACGCCCTTCATGCTCTCCAGTGTGTTCCATGCGGGCTATGGGTATGTGGGAACCGACGAATACACTCCCGCAGGCGGCGACAATTACGAGATCAAGCCGGACTTTCCCGACTTTGCGATTCACGATGTGGATGGTCGGGGGCCGGCAGCAAACGCACGTGCGACACACTTCCACGCTGGCCCGTATCGCAAGCAGTTGACTGTGGAGTCTTCACAGCCAGTCGAGATCGTGCTTCGCCTGATGAACTATCCCGCATGGCGTGTGGAAGTCAACGGATCGGCAGTTGCGCCGCAGTCCGACGATCCCACGGGACGGATGGTGATCGCTGTTCCTGGCGGCCGCAGCGAAGTTGATGTTCGCTTCATCCGCACGCCAGACCGTTGGCTGGGCGACGGCCTCAGCCTTGCTGCTCTCCTGTTTCTGTGCGCATTCTGGTACGGTGAACGAAGGAAGGCACTTGCACTTGGCATTCAGCACTTAGCATTTAGCACTTAGCTTTCTGGTCAAAGCATCAAGTTGAGTGTGACAGCAGAAGCAATCATCACTTGGCGTTCGCATCGGTGAGGTGTAGCTAATTGCTAATTGCTGCTCACCCCTCTGTGGTGAAATGGATTCTCATGAAGCGTGTACTCGTAGCCACTTCAAATCCCGGCAAGATTCGCGACCTCGTCGGCGCAGCATGCCCTCATAATGTGCAGATCGAGATGCTGCCCGGCTTTGCTTTGCTGCCGTCTGTCGTTGAAGACGGCGCCACCTTCGAAGCTAATGCCCGCAAGAAAGCCGAGCACTACAGCAAGTATGCGAAAGGTGAAATCGTCCTCGCCGACGACTCCGGGCTGGAGGTCGATGCTCTAGCCGGCGCGCCGGGCGTGCGCTCCGCGCGTTACGCCGCCGACGAGCATCGTCCGTCCGAACCCCCTGCGCCCGAGCACGCCGGCAACTCCGACGACGAGGCGAACAATGCACGTCTGCTGCGTGAGCTGCACGACGTGCCGGACGAATTCCGAACCGGCCGATTCGTTTGCGTGATCGCCGCCGCGCGTAACGGCCACACTCTGGCGACATTTCATGGCAAGGCGGAGGGAATCATCCTGCGCGCGACGCGCGGCTCGAACGGCTTCGGCTACGATCCGCTATTTTATTTTCCTGAGATTGGGAAGACTTTTGCCGAGCTCACTGCCGAAGAGAAGGCGGGCTACAGTCACCGCGGCGCGGCCTTTCGCGCGTTTCTAAAGTGGGAAGACGAGAGCGCCGACCGCACGCGCAAGAGTGAAACTGGTGCGGGGAATCGTGAATTATCCTCCCCAAACTATCATGACCAATCGAATGACGCCCATTAATGCCGATAGGATTATCCCTACCAGAATGGTAACGCGAATCGTGAACGCCGCGGGATGATCGCTATAGATGATCCTTCGCACGACAAACAGCGCAGCTGCAAGCAAAAACCATTCCCACCACTGCAACACCCACGGCGACATAAGTGTCGAGATTATACCTCGCAAATCGTTGAATACTGCCTGCAAATAGGTGGTGGTTACCGAGCGATGTAACCTTAGTTACCATCACGGCCAGCTGTACTTCGCCTAGGTTTTTCTAAGGAGGGTCCTAGTATTCGTCGATGGATTCGTCAATGTCTGCCCGACCTATGCGTCCGGTTCGACTTCGGTCAGCACCGGGGCCGCTCTGCCACCCTCGTGCACTTTAGCTGTCGTGACCAGCGCCACCCCGGCGACGATAATCACCGTCCCAGCCAACATGAACGAGTCCAGCCGCTCGTTGAGCACCAGCCATCCCAGAGAGAGCGCCACCAGCGGATTGACATAGGCGTAGGTCGCCACCTTGGCCGACGGTACATGCTTCAGCAGCCAGATATATGCCGTGTATCCCACCCACGACCCGAAGACCACGAGATAGAGCACAGCGAGCATTCCGCGGCGAGTGATTACGACGCTATGCATCTCGCCGGTGGCGACAGCGACCAGTGCATTGCCGATGGCCGCAAACAGCATTTCCCAGCCAGTAGCGGTGAAGGGATCGACCTTCATTTGCCACTTGCGCGACAGCACGGAGCCCAGCGACCAACTGAACGACGACAGCAGTAAAGTACAAGCTCCCATCAGAGGCATGATGCCCAGGGTGGCGCGGTGCTCGAACCTTGGCCAGAACAACACGGCGACACCCGCGATGCCCAGCCCCACGCCGAACAGACCTCGGCCCGAGAGGCGGTCACCGCGAAAGGCAAATGTCTCAAGCAGCAGGAACCAGATAGGCGTC
>Ga0181532_10005113_pt1 | contig 11244 bp, 6 predicted proteins | sample PEATcosm2014_Bin_33_FD_119768 | JGI IMG/M metagenome (GOLD analysis project Ga0181532, IMG submission 119768) | Peatland microbial communities from MTU Mesocosm Facility, Houghton, MI, USA - PEATcosm2014_Bin11_30_metaG | ecosystem: Environmental > Terrestrial > Soil > Wetlands > Peat | place...
ACCAGAAGGCAGAGCAACGAACCTCCGGCGAACAAGCTGAGCAGGCGCGGCGCCGCGACTTTTTGCATGATTGCGGAACCTGCGAAACGTCCAATCATGAAGCCTGCCAGGTGAGCCTGCAGGTAATGAGCGGCCGCTTTTTCATGAGTACCGGGCAGGGTGAACTCGGTGAACCGAATAATGAAGCTTGCCACTCCAACCTGGGCGCCTACGTAAAACAACTGCGCGATCACGCCCTTGATCAAGTGGGGAAACGCAAACGTTCCGCTGAGTGCGTCCGAAGTCTCCAATCCATCCTTGTCGGTCTCGCGAATCTCCGGCAGCTTCGTCAGGAAGATAAGTAGCGCCACGAACAGGAAGACCCCGGTGATTACGACATAAGGAGTCTTCACCATATTGGCCTCTGACACCTGATAGGCCAACACCTGCGAAGGACTCATGGCTGCGAGTTCAGCCGGCGTGTGCTCAATGCCGGAGAGAATGAATCGCGAGCCGAGAAGGGCGATCAGCACGGCGCCTGCTGCATTGAAAGATTGCGCGAGATTCAGCCTTCGCTCCGAACTTTCTGCGGGGCCAAGTGTAGTGACATAGGGATTTGCGGCAACCTCCAGAACCGACTGTCCACAGGCCATGACGAAGAGAGCGCAGAGGAAGAATCCGTAGATTCTTACGGACGCTGCGGGAATAAACAGAATTGTTCCCGTGGCGCAGACCAGCAGGCCAATCAGAATTCCTCGTTTATAGCCGACCCGCTGCATCAGCCATCCCGCGGGCAGAGCGGCCAGACAATAGCCGCCGAAGAACGCAACCTGGATCAGCGACGATCCGGAGTCGGTGAGACCAAACGCTTTTTTGAAATGCTGGATCAGGACGTCGTTCAGGTTGACACCGATCGCCCACAGAAAGAACAGACTGGTAACCAGGATCAGCGGCACAACATAGCGTCGCTCGGTGATGGGCGCGGATGCGGTCATTCGGAAATCCTCATGTCAGTGAGCGATCCAGATGAGTGTAGCCGCCGTCGACGAACAAATGCTGGCCGGTGGTGTGGCTGGACTTGGTGGAGATCAGAAACACGACCATGGCAGCGATCTCTTCCGACGTGGTCATGCGCTGCTCGAGGGGAATCTTGGAAAGGATGTTCTTCAGTTTTTCTTCCGGATTCGGAAACGTGTCGAGCCAACTGCGGTAGAGCGGGGTCATGACCTCGGCGGGAATGACGGTGTTGACGCGAATGCCATAGGGCAACAGTTCGACTGCCCACTCGCGAGTCAGCGCCATGATCGCGCCTTTTGAGGACGCATAGCCCGACGTGCTTCCCTGGCCGGTGACAGCAGTCTTGGAGCCAACGTTGACGATGGCTCCGCGCGAGCGTTTCAAGTGGGGCAGGGCATAGTGAGCCATGCCGTAGTAGTGAACTAAATTGCGATTGAGCGAGGCCACATATTCCACGACGCTGCCGGATTCCAGGCCGACCTTGTCGTTGCGTCCCGCATTGTTGACGAGAGCATCGATGCGTCCGAATGTCTGTAGCGCTTGCTCGACGGATTGCGCGCAGCTTTCCGCAGTGACGAGGTCGACGGTGATAAGTCCGCAGGCGGCGCCGCCGCTTTGCAGTTCGCGTTGCAGTTTCTTGCCGGCTTCGGCATCGCGGCCCACCATTACTGGAATAGCGCCTTCGGCAGCGCAGGCCTGGACAATCGCCGCGCCAATTCCCTTAGCACCGCCGGTGACAATGATTACTTTATCTTTCAGTTGCAAGTCCATGCGTTAGCCTCGCAGGTTAAAAAATCCGCCATCGAGGGGATAATCCACACCCGTTATGAACGCGGCTTCATCCGAGCACAAGAACATGGCAAGCGAGGCTACTTCTGCCGGCTCCGCCATTCTTCCGATCGGTTGTGACTTCGCCAGCTTCTCGAACATTTCCGGCTCGCGTCCGGGATAGCTCTTTCGCAAATAGTCATCCACAAACGGAGTGTGCACGCGTGCCGGCGAAATGCAGTTACAGCGAATATTGTGCGCAAGATAATCTCTCGCGACAGAATAAGTCATGGCGATGACCGCGCCTTTGCTCATCGAGTAAGCGAAGCGGTCGGCGAGTCCGGCAGATCCGGCAATCGAAGCCATGTTCAGAATCACCCCGCCGCCGGAAGTTTTCATGTGTCCCGCCACGGCGCGCATGCAGTTGTAGAATCCCTTGACGTTCACTCGAAGGACGCGGTCGAAATCTTCCGGGGTCGTGCTCTCTACCGTGCCGATGTGCGAGATCCCCGCGTTGTTGACGAGGATGTGAACGCGCCCTTCGCGAAACAGTTCGTTGAATCTGGCAATTACATCCGCTTGGTCCGTGACATCGCAGAGATGGGCGGAAGCTGTTCCACCGGCGTCGGCAATACGCTGGCAAGTCGCAGCGGCAGCGGCCTCGTTAACGTCGAGAATTCGAATCGAAGCGCCCTGGGCTGCGAACTTCAAGGCAATGGCTTGCCCAATGCCGCTTCCGCCGCCGGTGACTACGGCGACTTTGCCGTCGAGGCGAAAGTTCGGGGCGCTCGTCGGTTGATCTTTCACAAGAAAACCCTCACAACGAAACCCCTCGCTTCCAGGGAATGAAATCTTCCTGAGCCTTCTGCTCGGCTTTGGTTCGGACTTCACCGTTCGCCACTTGGATTACAAGATCGAGAATGGTCTCGCCCATCTGCTCGATCGTTATTTCTCCAGCGACAACCGCCCCAGTGTCGATGTCGATGATGTCGTGCATGCGCTCTGCCAGATTCGAATTCGTAGACAGCTTCACGACCGGGGCGATCGGATTTCCAGTCGGCGTGCCCAGACCGGTGGTGAACAATACCACGCTCGCACCGGCGCCGACCTGGGCGGTGACGCACTCCACATCATTGCCCGGCGTGCATTGCAGATTCAGTCCGGGTTCGGTGGAGTACTCGGGATAGTCGAGCACGGCTGTCACCGGAGATGTGCCGCCCTTCTTGGCCGCTCCCGCAGATTTCATGGCGTCGGTCAACAGCCCATCTCGCATATTGCCGGGTGAAGGATTCATGTCGAAGCCGGAGCCGACGGCTGCGGCGCGGGCGGCATAGGCGCGCATCAGTTGGATAAAACGATTGCCGACATCTTTGTTTTTGCCGCGATTGATGAGTTCCTGTTCTACGCCGCACAGTTCGGGGAATTCCGACAGAATGGTTCGGCCACCGAGGACGGCGAGCAGATCGGCAGTGTGTCCGATGGCCGGATTCGCCGAGATGCCGGAGAAGCCGTCCGACCCTCCACACTTCAGGCCCACGCACAAATCGGCGAGTGGCGCCGGGGTGCGCCGAGCCTTGTTGGCCTCGACCAGCCCCAGAAAAGTTTGCCGGATCGCCTCCGACATCATGGCCGCCTCAGAGCCGCTACGCTGTTGCTCGAGGACGAACAATGGTTTATCAAACTTGGGATTGCGTTTGCGAATTTCTTCGCGAAGAATTGCAATCTGCGCATGCTGGCAACCCAGACTCAGCACCGTCGCGCCCGCCACGTTCGGATGGTGGATATAGCCGGCGATCAACCCGCAGAGATTGTTGGAATCCTCGCGCGTTCCACCGCAGCCGCCTTCGTGAAGCAGAAACCGGACGCCATCAATATTTTCGAACAGCCGGCTGCGCGGGGCCGGGGCCGCCTCCGTCGCCGCGGTGCGACGGTCGACCTTTTCCATTTGCCCATCGCGGTAGAGCTTTGCCAAGTCGGCGACCTGGCGGCGATAGCGTTGGGGTGCAGCGAAACCCAACTCCTCTTCGAGCGCCTGCTTCAGAACTTGAATGTTCTTGTTCTCACAAAAAACCAGAGGAACGACCAACCAGTAGTTTCGTGTGCCCACTTGACCGTCGGAGCGCCGGTAGCCCAGAAAGGTCCGGTGCTGCCAGCGCGAAACCTCAGGTGGCGCCCAGTGAAATTCGTTCGATTGTTCGTGGAACGGTGCAGCCTGGTGCTGGATGTTGCTGGTCGTCAGCAGTTCTCCGGCCGCGATGGGCTTGACGGCTTTGCCTACCAGAACGCCATACATGATGACGTTGTCGCCGGTGTAGAGACCTCGCATGGCGAACTTGTGCTTGGCGGGCACGCTCTTCGGAAGAGCGTAAACCTGGCCGCCGAATTCAATCTGCCCGCCGGCCTTCAAGTCGGTGAGGGCGATCAAAACGTTGTCGCGGGAATCGAGTTGGAGAACAGAATGGTGCATGGATATAAGACCGCAATTTCAGATATGCCGGAAGCGAACAGCGCACGGACAAGTTGCGCCCGGTCATTGTAAAGCAGGAACCGGGAATGCACGCGTCAGTTTCTTAAAGAGTTTTCAGCCGCCAAAACCGCTGCGCATTCCCGCCCAGCAGGCTATCTCGACATTCCTGCGTTTGTCTGAGCAGGTAGGTCTTCACGACTTCGACCCAGCGCGCATATGATGATGCGACCAGGCACACCGGCCAGTCGGAGCCAACCATGAGCCGGTCCGGTCCGAAAGCTTCAAAGGCAACATCTAAAAATGGCACGATCTGCTCGGGCTCCCACTGCTGCCAATCTGCCTCGGTGACCAAGCCCGAGAGTTTGCAGAATAAATTCGGGAGCTCCGCCAAGCGTCTGATGCCCTGCGCCCAGAAATCGATGTCTCCGCTCTTGATCGGCGGTTTGGCAAGGTGATCGACCACAAAGCGCTGGCGCGGGAAACGCCGCACGAACTCGGCGGCTACGGGAAGGTGCTTGGTATAGATCAGAATGTCGTAGGCAAGATCGAACTCTTCCAGCGCGGAAATGCCCCGCAGAAAATCCGGCTGCAACAGGAATCGATCGTCTGGTTCACTCTGCACGATGTGGCGAACGCCGACCAGCTTTGGATTTTGAGTCAGACCCTTTAACTGCGACCGAACGTCGGGTGACCGCAGGTCGATCCAGCCCACCACCCCGAGAATCCACTTGGAACTCTCCGCCAACTCGAGAAGCCAGCAAGTTTCTTCCAGTGATTGACGCGCCTGGACAGCAACCGATCCGTGGAAGCCGGTGCTTTCCAGTTCAGGCTTCAAATGGTTCGGCAGAAAATCACGGCGCAGCGCGGCCATCGAATCATCGATCCACCCATATTCGCCGGGGCTGTAGATCCAAAAATGCTGGTGCGCGTCAATGTGCATAGGCTGCACCGGTATCTTATCGCAGCCGCGCTGGTTATTAGCGTTGGCGCACCTCCAGCTGCACTGGACGCGCGATCGAGCTGACGTCCGGGTCGTAATACTCGTAGACGCGGGAACTGAAGGTCCGCGCGCGGATGGGATATTTGGCGCGCAGCCGGAAATGCAGCGTGACCGTCTCCCCCGGTGCGATGGAGTTGAAGTAGAGAATGGCCTGGGTTGCCGTGAGGCTGAACTTTTCCAGGCGCGCGGTCTTTTGGCCGGCAGTCTTCTCGACAAAAGTTTGCAGATCTTCGCTGAGCAGGTCGAAGCCAGGAGGAATGCCGAGATCGACCATCACCATGTTCGCCGCCTTGGCAGATTGTTTCTGACGGTCGCGGTGGCCGCGGCGATGTCGTCCTGTGCCAGGTGGGTGCGGTCGTAGGCCACATCAATAGAGAGAGCTTCGTTGGCTGGCTTCTGGTCCCAGGGAAGGTAGTAACTCCCGACAACCTGGTACGCCAGGCCGCCTTTGCCCTCGAACCGGATTTCCACTGAGTTGGAATGTTCCGAGTCAGCGTCTGTTGATCCTACCTCTTTCGAGTCTATGTCTTTCGAACTCGTGCTCTTGAACACAAACTGATGGAGCAAGTCGTTGTTCTCCGGAGTCAAGGTGAGTTTCTCAACAACGTTGCCGTTGAGCAGAACTTCGAGATTGCCTCGCACATCGGCCGCGCCCTTCTCGGTTGCGAGCAGCAGAGCGCGTAGCGCCATGATGGTCGCTTGCGTCGTGCCCCACGCCCCGGTCGCGTCTTTCTTGGATGCGATGTAGTTCATCGCTTTGTGGGCCGTGCCCGAGGCTTCACCCCACTTCAGCAATGCCTGCACCGCGAGTCCCGTGGTCTCTACGCTCGCGCTGGCGCCGGTGGCGTAGACGCCGGTTTCGTCGGCGCTCCACCAGGCCTGCTCATCTTTTTCGGTGCGTGCGTCGAGCAGAAGCTGCATGGCCTGGCGAGTGAAGCTGCGATCTTTTTCATGATTGCTGGATCCAGACCCATGATCGCCGCCGCCAAAGTCGACCGCGAAGTTGGCGATGACCGCCAGCGTATAGGTGTCAATCTTCCCATTCATATGGCTTTCCACAAACTGCCTGGCCCGGTCGACCGCAGGTCCCTGGTACCCGGTGTTCTCCAGCGACCACGCAAGATAGGCGGTGATGCGCAGCACGTCGGAGTTGTAGCGGTTCGTCGCACCCTCATTGATGAACTGCGTGTCCGGCTTCCAGCTTCCGTCGGCCTGCTGTTGGCTCGCCAGCCACTGCTGAGTTCGTGCGATCAGTCTGGGGTCCACATCATAGACCTTCGACATGTCGCTGAATTCCATCAGCCCGTACGCCGTCAGGATTTTGTTGGCCGGCGCTTGTCCGAACCAGGAGAAGCCACCGCCCGGAACCTCAAACGTCAGCAGACGCTGGTAGCCATTGGCGATGTATCCTTCGGCCTTGGCATGCACTTCAGGAGTCAACTTCTTAGTGCGCTTCATGTAATCGAGCGCCAGCACGTTGGGATAGGTGCTCGAGGACGTTTGTTCGAAGCATCCGCCGGGCATGCGCAAAATGCTGTCCATGCCTTCAATGACCTGGCTCAGCGGGCCGGGGTAAAGCCGGACGAAAATCTTGCTGGCGTCTGGGATGGAGTTCGCGGGGAAGTTGAGTTCGTGCCGAACGGAAGTTTCCAGGCGTCCATTGAAAACCAGATTCTGTTCGCGCCCGTTGGGAATGACTTCGATTTCCCGCACGACGATATCGGCACGGTCCGCCGCACCCTTCATGCGGGCGGAGAGCGTCAGCTTGAATTTGCCAATCCGCCGTGCTTCGAGAGTGAACTGTGATCCGCCGACGCGAGCAGAATCGACAGTGACCGACTTGTCGGCAACATCGTCGACCAGCGAGAACCAGTCGTCCGGCTGCAGCTTCAGGCTAACGTCTCCGCGCCCGCCTGAGTAGTTGTACACGGCGACAGGAATCGAAACCCGATCGCCCTGGGTGAGCGTGACCGGCAGGTCGAGGTCGACGAAGAAATCCTGAAAAACTTTCAGGCTTGAGGTTGCGCTGCCCAGCGCTCCATGCGTGGTGGATGCCAGCATTGCCATGCGCCATGTGGTGATGGAGTCTGCCAGCGGAATCGTGATGCTGGCCACGCCGTTCGAGTCGGTGATGATTTCAGGATTGATGTAGAGAGCCTCGGGAAAGTAGGAGCGCACATGCGCGGACGGACTGGCCTCTTCTTTCTTGTCTTTGGTGAGAATTGCGCTGCTTTGGGCGACGTCTCTAGCGGACATCGGGAGGGCCGACGGGGCTGGAGCCATCTCTAACACTTCCATGCGTCCGTTGATCACGCTCGCGATAGCACCGCCGGTAACACCGCCCGGCACGCCGCCGGCAACGCCAGCACGGGCCAGACGAGGAAGCATCGGACCTGCCGCTTCAACCTCGACGACCTCCGAAGCCTCGCCAATCGCAAGATTCACGGACAGCACGGCACGGTCGCGCGCCTGAAGCGTGAGTTCCCGCGAGGCGATCTTGAATCCAGCCAAAGACACTTGGACTTCGTACTTACCGGCAGCCAATCCCGCAAGATCAAACTGCCCGGAGGCATTTGCGCTGACCGTCCGCGTCTTTCCGCTGGAAACTTCGCGCAGGTTAACGTTGGCTCCCGGCACCACCGCGCCGGAGGGATCGGTAACGGTTCCCACAATTTCCGCGAGGCCGTTGAAAGCGCCGCGATCATGCTCGATGTTAAGGTCAATGGTCCCCGAGTTTGGCTGGCCGACAATACTGCCGGTGTGAACCTCGATATAGGCGGCCATATCGTCCCCGCTGCCGAAGCGATGGTCTGCTCCCGCGCTGTGCACCATGTAGTACGTCTTGTTGCGGTACCACTGGACGGGCTCAACGCGAAGTTCGGTTCCCCAGGCATCCTGAAAGTCAGGATTGCCGGCACTCGAGACTCGCGCGAAAACCTTGGTCAGATCACCTTTCTCCGAGTTCTCGCGATAGGCGCGGCTCAAGTCCTCGGCTACATGTCGCACTTGCGCCAGGAACTGTGCCTGGTAGCGTCCCGCGTATTCCTGGTATTTCGTCATCGGCACGGTGCGACCGAATTCCGTCTCGAAGTTGTTGGTGCTCACCATTTCGGTGGCTGAGAACAAGGCGCGGGCGGCTCGATCGCGTTGCTCGACCTTCGATTCTTCCACGGGTTCAACGACCTCCGACATGCCGATCGAGTGGATCTCATAACGCGGCTTCATGACTTCCTGCTCGAGGTAGAAGAAAACTTTAGCGAAGCCGGGCTGTTTTTCGGCCAGCGCAAAGACCGCCTCATCCACCACTTGCAGACCCAGGGCAGCGCTCACGCCTTCACCCCGAGAATTAGTCACGCGAAAGCGAACCCGAGCGTCGGCACCGGGCTTGTAGCCCGGCGCATCCGCCACCGCATCAATCTTGAGTTCGTCTGCCGGTTGTACGAAGACCAGTCGATGATCCGCGACGGGCCGCGCATTCCGGCTGAAAAGATACGCGTTGAAGTCCACGGTTCCAGCCAGCTCCGGCGTCGCGGTTAAGGACAATTCCGCCTGGCCATTCTCGATGTCGATGTCGCGTGTGAGCACGGTCTGTCCGTCTTTGACGACGTCGAGGTAGGCTGTCCCGCGCTTCTTGGTGGAGAAGACTCTCAGGTCAATGCGGTCGCCGGCTTTGTAGACTGCGCGTTCGGTGCGCAGAAGGATTTGATCGTCGCCCTCGCGCGACTGCAATTGAACCGCGCTTGCAGCGTGGTTGCCTTCCTGATCCTTCCCTTCGATCTCCAGGACTAGCGCTCCGAAGGAAGGGCTGACGCGGATTACGGCAACACCGCCGTCATCGGTGGTCGCGGTCTGCTCGGCTTGCCCCTCCGCGTTGACCTTCAGGCTGGCGCGGGCCGGGGTTCCGTCAGGATAAGAAGTGAGAATGAAAACCTGGTTCTCGAGATCGGGAACGAGCGTGCCACCCTCCGGGACGGCGGTGATGAGCAGCGGCGATTCGCTCACGGTGATGGGTTCGCCGCGAGCTTCGGAGTGGTCCGCTGAATCTTTTACCGTGGCTTCAATGAGGACGCGAGCCGCGCCCTGACTAAGCGGGCGTCCCGCAAAGTAAGTGGGCAACGTCAGATCGAAGTGATAAGTTCCATCGTGATCAGTCCGGCCTTGCGTCGAGCCCACGGTAAACATCGAGACATCCATGCTGGAGGCTTTGACTATTACTGCACTGTCGTCGACCGGCTTGCCAAAGAAGTAGTTGGCGCGAACGGTTCCAGTCACGTGATCTCCGGGGCGGTAGCCGCGCTTGGTCTTGTGGTCGCTGCCCGCGAAGTCAATCGCGACTTTGAATTTCGGCAGAACGTAGCGTTCGACGTTCAGAGCGATCTCCGCCGTATTAGTGGGCGACTCGCTCTCGTTTTCGTTCCCGCCCAACAGAGCGCGCAGGTGGTAGGTGCCCAGGTTGACTTCATCAGCCAGTCCAAACTCCGCCGACGCAATGCCAAACTTGTCGGTTTGGGTCGCCTTCTTGAAGACCTTGTTGCCGCGGGAGTCTTCCACTTCAAAAGTCAGTTTGCGGCCGGCGGCGGCCTCGTGGTTGGCGCGATCGAGCGCCAGCGCGCGAGCGTGAATCGTCTGTCCGGGCTGGTAAATGGGCTTTTCCGTGGTGAGGAGAATGGAAACCTTGTCTTCAAGCCGGACGGGTTGAATGAATTCCGTCGAGCCGATCGCAGTGTCAACCAGGTAGCGCAATTGATAACTGCCCACTACTCCGGCCGGAAACCGAAATTGCGCTTCGGTGGTTCCGCGCCGATTGAGTTGCCCGCTGAAAAGCAGCTGCGATTTCCGCTCGGGGACTAATAATTCGATCCGGACCGAGCCGCGTCCCTCCACAATCTCGTCGTGCGAATCGGTGACAATCACGCGCACCGCAGCCTCACCGCCAGTGAGATACGATTGCTGGCCCAGGATGTGAACCACCGGCGTGCGCAGGATCTCCGAGATCGATTCCGCGCCCTCGACCTTTGCACTCTTGCCATCGCTGTATTCGAAACGATAGCGCACGCGATGCCACACCAGTTCGTCGATGGCCAACGGCTTTGCCAGCGCGATCCGTTCATGCCAGCGCCCCTTGCCCTCGACGGCGTCCACGGTCTTCTCCGCGCTTCCCAGGACATGGTCCTCGGGATCCAGCACTTCCACGCTGAGTTTTCCCGCGCCGGCCTGGGCGGCATGGTAAGGAATGGTCAAATCGAGCATGCCGTGCGTATACGTGGCGCCCGCGGCCAGTTCGCCATTCGCGGCCTGAAAGGTTTGAACCGTGACAATGGCTGTGATCACCAACAGGGCAGGAACAAAAAGCAACCAGTATCTTGACGGAACAGTACGGCCAGAGGAAGCTTCCATGGTGTCTCCGTGATTACCTTTGGTGCTGCTACAGCTTTCTCGCCTTCAAGGTGAGAACGAGGCAGCTCGCCATTCTTGCGCGGAAGCCGCCGGGCTTCGGCTGCTGCGCCCTGGATTCAACAGACACCGGAGCGTTGTGAACAGGTCGCGAGGCCTAAACACAGTGGCAAGCAGAGCGGCCCAATTCGTGAAGGTGTATCATCTTGCAACGCTTCGCCGCTTGGTTCGACACCGGCTGCCGGGAGCAGACTCCACTTCCATGAATCTTGATAAAGGATTACTGCAGAGCCTTCCCAAAGTCCTTCTACACGAGCATTTGGACGGCGTGCTGCGGCCGCAAACCATCATCGAACTGGCCCGAGACGGAAAATACACAGACCTTCCGACCGACGACCCACAGGCACTTGCCGAGTGGTTTTATCGCGGTGCCAATCAAGGGAGTCTGGCGAAATATTTGGAAGGGTTCAAGCACACCATAGCCGTGATGCAGACCGAGGATGCGCTAGAGCGCGTGGCTTACGAACAGGCTGAAGATCTGAGCCGGGACGGAATTGTTTATTTTGAAACTCGCTTTGCGCCGATTTTTCACACCCAGCAAGGATTGACCCACCAGCGG
>Ga0181532_10005117_pt1 | contig 11233 bp, 7 predicted proteins | sample PEATcosm2014_Bin_33_FD_119768 | JGI IMG/M metagenome (GOLD analysis project Ga0181532, IMG submission 119768) | Peatland microbial communities from MTU Mesocosm Facility, Houghton, MI, USA - PEATcosm2014_Bin11_30_metaG | ecosystem: Environmental > Terrestrial > Soil > Wetlands > Peat | place...
CGGCACTGTCGAGCTTGTCGGCTTCGTCGTCTTCCAGTTCCGAGAGCAGGTCCGCGCCTTCTTTCACCCAGATGTGGCAGGTGGTGCAGGCGCAGTTTCCTCCGCAAGCATGATCGAGATGGATGCCAAAGTTCAACGCTACATCGAGCAGCGACTCTTCCTTGCCATGGTCTTTGTAAGGCAGCTTACCGTGTTCGAAGGTCACCGTCTTGCCTTCGGGAAGAAAAGTGACCTCAACCGTATTTTCACCGGGAGCATCCATCGTGGTTGTTCCGGTGTCCTGCGTTTTTTCTTCAGACATGTAAGAACCCCATGTTTTTATTCAAAATCTGCTTTCGCCACTGGATGACCGGCCTGAGGACCTTCCCCGATATCGGTGTCGTCCATCGCCTTTCCCTTGAGCGCGGTCGAGACGGCCGTATCCATCATTAATTCCGCCAAATGCATGGTGGCCTGATTCAGAGCGTCGATGCCTTCGCGGATCGCGTGATAGTCGTCGCTGTCCTTCACCGCAAGAAGAGCTTTCTCCAACGTTTCGACGCTGTGGCGTTCTTCGCTTGTGAGTTCCGGCCAGGCCTGATTTTTCTTTCCTTTCGCGAGCGCTGTCAGGATCGTATCAGCTTCGCGCCGCGCCTCAATCACCTGCCGCTGCCGGAAATCCTCTTCCGCAAAATCGAAGGATTCGAGCAGCATGTTCTCGACCTGTTCGTCGGTGAGGCCGTAGGTGGGCTGGACGTCGATTTCAGCTTCCTTCCCGCTGCGCTGCTCGCGTGCCGAGACTCGCAAGATGCCGTTGGCGTCGATCAGAAACTTCACTTCAATGCGCGGCATGCCGGCGACCATGGGTGGAACGCCCTTCAGATCGAATCTCGCCAGCGATCGGCAATCCCGCGCCAGTTCGCGTTCGCCCTGCAGCACGTGAATCGCCACGTTGGTTTGGCCGTCTACCTGAGTTGTGTAGTACTGCGTTGCCGACGCCGGCACCGTGGAGTTGCGCAGAATAATTTTATCGGTGACGCCGCCTGCTACTTCGATCCCGAGGGACAGCGGGGTTACGTCTAGCAGCAGCATGTCTTGCGTAATTTCGGAGCCGCCGCCCAGAATATTCGCCTGCACGGCCGCACCGAGCGCCACCACTTCGTCGGGATTTAAATCCGTGTGTGGCACGCGTCCGAACAGATCCTGTACCAGACGCCGCACCTTTGGAATGCGCGTTGAGCCGCCGACGAGGACCACCTCGTCGATTTGTTCGGGCTTCAGACCTGCATCCTTGAGTGCCTGCTTACAGGGACCGACGGTGCGGTCAATGATCGGTTGGATCATCTGCTCGAAAACTTCGAGCGTGATCTCGCGTTGGTATTTCTTTCCGCCGGGGAGATCGACATCAAGCTTCGCCGTTGCTTGCGACGAAAGAGCAATCTTGGCCTCAATGACGGCCTGGCGGATGCGCTGCACCGCTTCGCCGCTGCGCCGAGCGTCGCGTCGAAAATCGAGTCCGAGGTCGCCGCGAATGTCGTCGAGCGCGATTGCGATCAGCAGATTGTCGATATCATCTCCGCCGAGATGCGTGTCGCCGTTGGTGGCAATCACCTCGAAAATGCCGTCGTGCAGTTTCAGAATCGATATGTCAAACGTACCGCCACCCAGGTCGTAAACCACCACGATGCCGTGCTTCTTCTTGTCCAGACCGTACGCGAGCGATGCTGCCGTCGGTTCGTTGACCAGACGCAAAACATTCAGCCCGGCGATGCGGCCCGCATCTTTTGTCGCCTGCCGCTGCGCGTCATTGAAATAGGCGGGGACGGTGATCACTGCCTGGGTTACGGGCGCTCCGAAAAACCGCTCGGCGTTGCGCTTCAATTGACGCAACACCAGCGCCGAAATCTCGGGTGGCGTGTAGGTCCGCTCACCAATCTTGATGCGCAGAACTTCTCCTTGCTGAAGATCATCCGCCAACTGGAATGGAAACAGCTTAAGTTCGTCCTGTATATCTTCGACGCCGCGCCCCATCAGGCGTTTGATCGAGTAAACGGCCCGCTCCGGCGTTTCGATCAGATATCTGCGGGCGGCGTTGCCGACTATGACCTGGTTGTTCTCGTCGAGCGCCACCACTGAGGGCACAAGATTCAACCCGTCTTCTCCCGGAATCACGGCCGGGGAATCTCCCTGCATGTAGGCCACGAGCGAGTTCGTGGTGCCGAGATCGATGCCGACGATATAGTCAGTTGCCATTTTGTAAAGAACATTGCAGAGGTCAGAAGTCAATTTGTAGAAGTGAGAGCTGAGTGGGGTTGGTTTTCACCTCTGCAATCTGACCTTTGACCTCTGACCTAGTTTTCCAATGCTTCATTCAGGTCTCGTACCAGGTTCCGGATGTAGTTCCTGCGGTTCAGCACATCGACCATCCTGTCGACGATCTTCCGCCGGTCGGCTTCGTCCGCGGCGCCATTTTCGGATTTGTCCCAATTATTCCACTCGGTCCGGAGCTCGTTAAACAGTACGTCGTATTTTTCTTCCAGCGAAAGCTTCGCCTTGCCGATTTCCTCAAGCAAAGCGGGGTCGTCTTCGCCCATTTTTTTCTGCATGCGCAGTTCTTCCAGATGCATGTTGAGTTCAAAAACTTCTTCCAGGAGATCGGGAGGCACGACCTGCTTCTTCAGTTCTCCGGTGGCGCGCGCCTTTTCCGTCGCCTGTTTCGATTGCTCCTCCAGTTCGATGCCTTCTAGGCGTAACAGGTACTGGGTGCGTTTGATCGGGTCTTTCAGCGTACGGTAGGCGTCGTTGAGCATGGAACTCTGTTCCAGGCTCCAAGTACGTTCCTGAGTGTCCGCTTGTCCAAACACGTCAGGATGAAGCTTGCGGCTCAGCGCGTAGAACTCTTTTTCCAGTGCGGCCGTGTCCAGGTTGAGCTTGCGCGGAAATCCAAAGAAGGTGAAATAGTCGACCGGGACGGGCGGCTGCACTTTGCCGCATGAATTGCAAAAATGCACCGCCCGCATGGTGCCACACGACCAGCAGCTTGGGGTTGCCTCGGCGGGCGCGTGTCCGGGAATGATCAATGATCCTGATCCTGACGACTTGGATTCTGAATTTGCCATACAAAATCTAGGGCGAGCGCACGGCCCGCCCTCTGCACTACTGGTTGTGTGGTGACCGGCCTCTGGCCCGTCCAGACGAGGCGGAGCCCCGTCTCCACACGATCCTGCTACGAGAACGAACTGCCGCAGCCGCAAGACTTGGTCGAGTTCGGGTTTACGAACACGAATCCCTGCTGCATCAGGGTTTCCTGGTAATCGAGCGTCATCCCGTGCAGGTAGATGAAGGACTTCGGGTCCACAAAAACGCGCACATCTCCGAATTGAAACACACGGTCGCGTTCGCGCGGTTGCGTGTCGAAGCGCACGTTGTAGCTCAGACCCGAGCAACCGCCGCCTTGCACGCCCAGGCGAAGCCCACCCTGTTCCGGCGAAACGTTTTCTTTCACCATGGCGGAGCGAATCCTTTTGAGCGCGTTGTCCGTCACCTGGATGCCCTTGGGGGCGGTGGGCGCCGCCGGCTTAACGGCTTCGTCTTTGACTGCTTGATCTTTGATTGCTTGATCCATGATTGAAACCTGACTCCGCGCGGAGATGCGGGTGGCAGCATCTTCCAGCGCAGAGTGAGACGGGGCAAACCCCGTCTCTACTACTGAGCGACTCGCGCGGCCACGGGTTTCGTGGCTTCCTGCTTCTTCTTCCAGTCGCCGATCGCGGCTCGGATGGCATCCTCGGCCAGTACCGAGCAGTGAATCTTCACCGGCGGCAAGGCCAGTTCTTTTACGATCTCGGTGTTCTTGATAGCGAGAGCCTCGTCGACTGTTTTGCCCTTGACCCACTCGGTCGCGAGGGACGAAGACGCAATTGCCGACCCGCAGCCGAAGGTCTTGAACTTGGCGTCCTCGATGATGTTGGTCTGCGGATTCACCTTGATCTGCAGCTTCATTACGTCGCCGCACTCGGGCGCGCCGACCAGGCCGGTGCCCACATCGGCATCCTTCTTGTCCATTGAGCCCACGTTGCGCGGATTGTTGTAATGATCGATTACTTTATCGCTGTATGACATTTTTCCTCACCCTTTTTAAAGACCCCTTGTTAGATTTTAAAAGTTGCACCCAAGCCACCCGCTTCTAGTGCGCTTCTGCGGCCCACTTGACGCTCTTCAGGTCCACGCCCTCTTTCGCCATCTCGTAGAGCGGCGATAGTTCGCGCAGACGCAGTACCGTTTCAACCACGCGGTCGGCCACGTAATCGATCTCGCCTTCGGTGTTGAAGCGTCCGATGCCGAAACGGATCGAGCTGTGAGCCAGATCGTCACCCGTGCCTAGAGCCTTCAATACATAAGATGGCTCAAGCGTCGCAGAGGTGCACGCCGATCCGCTGGAAACAGCGATATCGTTGATGCCCATCAGCAGTGACTCGCCTTCCACATAGGCAAAACTGATATTCAGATTGCCCGGCAAGCGATGCTCCATCGAGCCGTTGATATACACCTCGTCGAGCCGGCTCATGATGCTGTCTTTCAGACGGTTGCGCAGGCCCGCCATTTTGCAGGATTCCTGCGGCATCTCTTCCTGCGCGATGGCGCAAGCTTTGCCGAGACCGGCGATGCCGGGAACATTCAGCGTTCCAGAGCGCATTCCCCGTTCGTGCCCACCACCGTCAATGAGGGGCACGATTTGCACACGCGGATTCTTGCGGCGCACGAAGAGGGCGCCCGCGCCTTTCGGCCCGTAGAGCTTGTGTCCGGTGATGGACGCGACATCGATGTTCATCTTGTTCACATCGATCGGGACCTTGCCGATCGCCTGCACGGCGTCGGTGTGGAAGATCACGCCGCGTTCGCGGCACATCTTGCCAATCTCCGCGATCGGCTGCAGTACACCGATCTCGTTGTTGGCCGCCATGATCGTCACCAGAATCGTCTTGTCGTCGATGGCGCGCTTCAGGTCATCGAGGTCAACCAGGCCATCCTTCTGCACCGGAAGATAAGTTACGCGGAAACCGTACTTCTCCAGATGCTTGCAGGTATCGAGCACCGCTTTATGTTCGGTGACGGCGGTGATGATGTGGTTGCCCTTCTCGCGGTACATCTCGGCAACACCTTTGATGGCGAGGTTGTCGCTCTCGGTGGCGCCCGACGTAAAGATGATCTCTTTCGCGGTCGCGCCGATCAGCCTGGCGATGCGTTCGCGCGACAACTCGACTGCCTCTTCCGCCACCCATCCGAACGGGTGGTTGCGGCTGGCGGAGTTGCCGAACTTCTCCATGAAGTAGGGCAGCATTTCTTCGAGAACCCGTGGATCCATGGGCGTCGTCGCGTGATTATCCATGTAAATGGGCAGCTTGATTCCATTCGGGGTCGTGCGCTGTCCGAAATCGATATCTTTATTTTTGCTGGTTGGGGTCGCCGTCTTCACATCCGTACTCATGATTACCGTTCTCCTTAAAAAAGTCTTCGCTCACTGAGCAGCCCCTAAAGGGGCGTCTAATCTCTCACCGCTTGCGGCATCGCTGAAGCGATGCCCTGATACAAAACTCCAGCTCTTCAGCCGTCTGGCTAGGAAAGCAGACTGACGGCTACGAAATCGTTACCAATTCGGTCGGCCTCTTGATCTCCTGCTTATCGACATGGAGGACTTCCAGCTCTTCCTTCATCTGTGAAATCTTGATGTTCTTCAACACCTGCTCGATGCTTTCATTCACTTTGCGCAGCGGCTCGCGAATGGTGCAACGATCGCTCTGACCACATTCGCCGCGAACCGTCACACAGGACGTAATGAACAGCGGGCCGTCAATCGCCTTGATCACTTCGAACGCGGAAATTGTCTTCGGATCCCGTGTCAACGTGTAACCGCCATTCATGCCCTGCTGCGACCGTATCAAACCGACCTTCGCCAGCCGTTGCAGAATCTTGGCCAAGGCTTCCTGCGGGATGCCGTAGGCATCGGCCACGTCCTTGGCGCTGCAAGCGCCCTGGTCGGCGTGCTCCGCCAGATGCTTCATGGCCATCAGGCCGTAGTCCGCTTTTTTGGTCAGTTTCAGCATGCCGCGAAATGCCGACCTTTATGGTCGGATTCAAAGCCGACTCTTTCGGTCGCATTTTAAGTTTAACCGCAGCCGGTGGTTCACGCAAGGGCGATCAGCCATTGGTTGAATTTCGTCATCGAACGGTAAGTCTCGGCAGGCAAACGGCTTAGTGGTCAGCGTCGCTGGCCAGGCCCACACCGTGCTCGGGTAGCTTTCAGCTTTCCCTGATTTCTGAAGGGCGGGGGCGTTGCAGCCCCTGCAGCACCAGCCGGCAGACCTCGTCGGCGAAGCTTTCTTCGAGCTTGACGTGACGGATGAGAAAGCGCATCAAAATGGGCCCGTAGAGCGAGTCGAGGATCAGGTCGAAGTCGCAGCCACGAGGCAGTTCGCCGCGATCTATGCCGCGCTGCAGAGTTTGATAGGCTTGCCTGCGTCGGGGCCACAGGAATCTCTCGCGATAGGCCTCGAGCAGCTTGGGATCCGATTGTCCCCCGGCGAGCAGCGCCGCGACGACCTTGCCCCGTTGAGACCGGAAGATTCGAATCAACCCTCTCATCTGCAGGTTCATGTCGCGTTGCACGGAGCCGGTGTCCGGGAAGCGAAGTTCGTCGTCCGCACTGGCGGAGAATGCGTCGGCGACCAGGGCCGCTTTGGTCGGCCACCAACGGTAGACGGTTGTCTTGCCAACATTGGCGTCGGCGGCGACAGCTTCAATGCTCAGTTCCGCGAACCCACCGTCGCGCTGGAGAAGCTTCAGGGTGCTGCGCAGGATCGACTGCCGCGATTCCTCGCTACGTGGGCGGCCGGGCGGGCGCTTCCCATTGGTTCCGTTGCGGGCGTCTTCGTTTCGAGCCTCAGCGCTTCGAGCCGCGACGCGCAGGATCTGATTTTGGGCCATACGCAAAGTCTAATATAATTTAAATCCGAAACGTACTGTTTTGAATCTGTTTTACAATAACCGAGGGCAGTGGGGGGCTGGGGTTTCGTGTCGTGTGGTGACCGGGCTCGGCCCCGTCCCGGCGGGCAAAGCCCCGCCACCACACAAGCCAGTTTCCAGTTTCAGCGTTACTAGTTTTCGCCAGATCTTAACTTCTTATGTGGATCGTCGCGTTAGCGCTTCGCCGGCCTTATACGTTTGTGGTGATGGCACTACTCATCATCATACTTACGCCCATCACCATCCTGCGCACGCCGGTCGACATTTTCCCCGACATCAACATTCCCGTGGTCAGCGTGGTGTGGAACTATACGGGCCTGTCGCCGAGTGAAATGGCAGACCGGATTGTGACCAACTCGGAGCGCGGATTTACGGTTACCGTCAACGACATCGAACACCAGGAGTCGCAATCGCTGAACGGAATCGCCGTGATCAAAATCTTCTTCCGGCCTGGTGTGAACATTGCCATGGCAGTGACGCAGGTGACGGCGATTTGTCAGACCGCGCTGCGCAGCTTGCCGGTGGGCACAACTCCGCCGCTGGTCATCACCTATACGGCATCGTCGACGCCGGTGGTGCAACTGGGCGTGAGCAGCAAGACGCTTCCGGAACAGCAGGTGTTCGATCTGGCGCAGAATTTTCTGCGCACGCAGCTGACCACGGTTGAGGGTGCGGGCACTCCGTATCCTTACGGCGGCAAGCCGCGCCAAATCCAGGTGGACCTCGATTCCGCCAAGCTGCAGGCCTATGGTTTGGCACCCAACGACATCGTGAACGCAGTGGCGGTGCAGAATCTGATTCTGCCGGCAGGTACGACCAAGATCGGGCCGACCGAGTACAACGTGGAGTTGAACGGCAGTCCGCGCACCATTGGCGATCTCAACGATCTGCCGGTGAAGACATCGGGTTCGTCCACGCTTTACCTGCGCGATGTGGCGCATGTGCGTGACGGGTTTGTGCCGCAAACCAACATCGTGCGCCAGGACGGCGTGCGCGGCGTGTTGATGTCGATCTATAAACTGGGCGGCTCTTCCACGTTGACGGTGGTCAAAGCCATTAAGGATATGGTGCCGCTGGCGGCGCTGCAGTTGCCGCCCGAACTGAGCATCAAGGCTCTGTTCGATCAGTCGCTTTTTGTACGCGCGTCGATTCAGGGCGTCTTGCGGGAAGGCCTCACTGCCGCTTGCCTCACCGCTGTGATGATTCTGATCTTTCTGGGTGATTGGCGACCGACGGTGATTATCGCGGTCTCGATCCCCCTATCCATTTTTGTTTCTGTGATTCTGCTGAGCGCGCTCGGCGAGACCATCAACATCATGACCCTGGGAGGACTGGCGCTCGCGGTCGGCATCCTGGTGGACGATGCGACGGTGGAGATCGAAAACATCGAACGCAATCTGGCCATGGGCAAGGAGATGAAGCAGGCCATCCTCGACGGCGCGTCACAGATTGCCGTGCCTGCGTTCGTGTCGACGCTGTGTATCTGCATTGTGTTCGTGCCGATGTTCTTTCTGACTGGAGTCGCGAGGTTTCTTTTCGTTCCACTGGCGGAAGCGGTGTCGTTTGCCATGCTCGCGTCGTATTTGTTGTCGCGAACTCTGATCCCGACCATGGTGATGTACATCATGCGCGGTCATGAGCACCGCGCCGCCGAGACGAACAACCCCTTCGTAAAATTCCAACGGAAATTCGAGCGGGGGTTTGAACACTTCCGCGGCGGCTACCAGCAACTGCTGGAAACCACGCTCGAACACCGGCAATTATTCGCCATCTGCTTTGTGATTTTCTGCGTTTTGTCGCTGGGGCTCGTGTTTTTTCTAGGGCAGGATTTCTTTCCGCAAGTGGATGCCGGCTTGATCCGTCTGCATTTTCGCGCCCGGCCCGGATTGCGCGTGGAAGAGACCGCGCGTCTGTGCGATGGAGTGGAGCAAGTGCTGCGCAGCGAGATTCCGGAGGCAGAGTTGCAAACCATGCTGGATAACATCGGTGTCCCGTACTCGGGCATCAATCTTTCTTACGCCAGCTCGGGAGTAATTGGGACGAACGATGCGGAGATTCTGATTGCGCTGAATCCGGAACATCATCATCCCACCGCACAGTACATTCGGACTTTGCGCCGCGAGTTGCCATCGCGCTTTCCGGGCGTGGAGTTCTTCTTCCAGCCCGCCGATATCGTGTCGCAAATTCTTAATTTCGGATTGCCCGCGCCGATCGATATCCAGATCATGGGCGCGGATATGCGCACGAGCTACGATATCGGGCAAAGGATTGCGAATCGCCTGCGACAGATTCCCGGAGCGGCGGACGTGCACGTGCAACAAATGATGAGCCTGCCCACGCTTTATCTCGACATGGACCGAACGCGCATCAACCAGGTCGGGCTGAATGCCCAAAATGTCGCACAAAGTGTGCTGATCAGTTTGAGTGGAAGTTCCCAGACCACGCCCGATTACTGGCTGAATCCAAAGAACGGGGTCACGTATCCCATTGCCATCCAGACGCCGCAGTACCATATGACATCGCTGCAGGATCTGATGAACACGCCGGTGACGAGTGGCAATGCGCAGGCGGTTCCGCAGGTGCTTGGCAATCTGGTGCAACTCACGCCGGTGGCGCGTCCCGCCGTGGTCAATCACTACAATGTGCAACCGGTCATCGACGTTTATGCCAGCACGCAGGGCCGCGATCTGGGCGGGGTGGCGTCGGACATCATGAAGGCGCTCAAGCCATTCGAGGATCCTGCCCATCTGCCGCGCGGAACGCGCATCGTGGTCCGCGGGCAGATTGAGACCATGCGGTCCTCATTCTTCGGGCTGGGCGTTGGCCTTCTGGGCGCGATCGTCCTCGTCTATTTGCTGATCGTGGTCAACTTTCAGTCGTGGCTCGATCCCTTTATCATTATTACAGCGTTGCCTGGAGCGCTGGCAGGAATCTGCTGGATCCTGCTGATCACGCGCACCACGCTCAGCGTTCCGTCCCTGACGGGCGCAGTTATGTGCATGGGGGTGGCAACCGCGAATTCGATTCTGATGGTGTCGTTTGCTCGCGATCGCATGGATATGGGAGTGCCGGCGCTGCATGCGGCGATCGAAGCGGGCTACACCCGTATGCGGCCGGTGATTATGACGGCGCTCGCCATGATTATCGGCATGTTGCCGATGGCGTTGGGTTTAGGAGAAGGCGGTGAGCAGAATGCACCGTTGGGCCGTGCCGTGATTGGCGGCCTGCTCTTCGCCACCGTTGCCACCTTATTTTTCGTGCCCAGTGTATTTACGATTATTCATGGCCGACGCCAGGCACGGCTGCAGTCGGAGCTGAAGTAGGCCGAAACAAAGTGGGCCGAAGCAAGGTAAAGCAAGGTAAGGAAGAGCAACCAAGTTAAAGAAGAGCAAAAGCCAGAGATGTGTGGGAGATCGTCATCATGCCAGTGCAACCGCCGCAAGAAACGACCGAGCAGAACGCGACGCATCCCGTGCACCCGCAAATCGAGGTCCCTCCCGAGCGGGGTGCGGCTCCACCCGGACGGGCAAGAATTCTGCTTGGCGCCACGCTGCTCGTTCTGATCACCGCCGGAGCAGTCACCTTTCTGAATAAGAGGAGCGAAACCGACGCGTTGGCGAAAGAAACCGAAGCCGTGTCGGTTCCGACGGTCGCCGTGGTGCAACCCAAAACCGAGCCCGGAAACGACGAACTGGTGTTGCCGGGAAATTTACTGGCCTTTATAGAGTCCCCGATTTTCGCCCGCACCAACGGCTATCTCTTACGCTGGTACAAGGACATTGGAAGCAAGGTTGAGAAGGGTGAACTGCTGGCATCGATTGACACTCCGGAAGTCGACCAGGAACTCTCACAGGCCCGGGCCAGCCGCGAACAGATCAAAGCGGCGCTGGGGTTGGCGAAGATCTCCGCCGACCGCTGGGAGAATCTGAGGAAGTCCGACTCGGTTTCACAACAGGAAGCCGACCAGCAAACGAGTGGCTACCAGCAGGCGAAAGCTAACCTCGCCGCAGCGGACGCGAATGTTCGCCGCCTCGAAGACCTCGAGTCTTTCAAGAGCGTGTACGCTCCTTTCACCGGCGTGCTTACCCGGCGCAATGTCGATCCGGGCGCGCTCATCAATTCCGGAGCGGCGGCGGGCAGAGAAATGTTCGATATCGCGCGCGTCGATCCGCTTCGGGTTTACGTGAGTGTTCCGCAGGCGTATGCACCGAACATAAGAGCCGGCATGAAG
>Ga0181532_10005122_pt1 | contig 11225 bp, 10 predicted proteins | sample PEATcosm2014_Bin_33_FD_119768 | JGI IMG/M metagenome (GOLD analysis project Ga0181532, IMG submission 119768) | Peatland microbial communities from MTU Mesocosm Facility, Houghton, MI, USA - PEATcosm2014_Bin11_30_metaG | ecosystem: Environmental > Terrestrial > Soil > Wetlands > Peat | place...
AGCTGACGCGGGACCTGGTTGTGCCAATCATCTCCGCCAGGATTTCCTGGCTGATCTTTGGAACCACCGTCTCGGGCTTGCTTTCCTTGCCGAACTGGGCGAGCAACAACAGAATCCTCGCCAACCGCTTTTCGCTGGAAATAGGCCGTCTCATTTTTCTTCAGGGTGAGGACTTGCTTTCCCACCCCAGCTTTCGCGAGAAAGGCCTCGGGATCGAAAGCCGTAGCGCCATTCTTTGGCTGCGGCTTAGGCGTCTTGAGACGGGGCTTTGGAATCTCGCTTAAGGCGGGTTTTGCGGACCGCACCGAATTAGCCGACGAAATCGGTTTGGCGGGACGGCCTGGGCTGCGGATTGGAGTGGCGTCTGCGCTCATTTCATACCTCCGAAGGGGCCCTTGCACGTTAAGATTATACTCTACAAGAAATCCGGGACATGCGTTTTCGGCCGCGCACTTCGCCCGACGTTGCCGTACTGGCGAGCGTCGTTCTCCACGACTGGCTTCCGTCGAAAATCTCAAGTCCCGCTCAAAGGCGGCGACGGTGCACATCAGGCCCTTGCAGGATCTAATCCGGCGAGATGGCCCAGTTTCGTCGCGACCACCACCTCCAACAGAGCTGCCGTGTTACGAACGCTTCCCGAGATAGTGATGAGCGCTTCGCAGACGAGGGGATGTTGCTCGGCCAACAAGTCAAGACGGTCACTCACATTGTAGAGTTGCTGAACTTCGTTCAGGATGGCACTCGGATGCATGGGGTAGACGGCTTTCCTGAGAGCCTAAGGAGATAAGAACTTCAGATGGGCTGACTTAGTTCAGGGAACCTGAAAGAGGAGAAGGTGGTAACCACCCCAACTGAATGGTATCACGTGAGCATCCCAGCATGTTGCAGCCCTCCGGCCCGCGCGCTGGAATCGACGCACTGTCATTCTGGACGCCTACTTCTTTTATACGTCGCAGCCTGAGCAACTTCGATTAATGGTGCCCGCCACCGCCGCCGCCACCGGCGTGAGATCCTCCGCCGCCAGATGGCTGCTGTCTCTGCTGCATCTGCTGCATTTGCTGCGAGTGTCCTTGCTGCATTTGCTGAGTCTGTTGCTGGTGCCGCTGCTCCACCTGCTGCGTTTTCGCTTCATTAGCCTGCTGTTTCGCCAGTTGCTGATGTTCCTTGTCCTGCTGCTGCTGGAGTTTCTGCCGATCCTGGTTCTGCTTCGCGACTAGCTTCTCCTGCTGCTGCTGGTACTTCTGGTCCTGCTTCGTGTTCCCCGTGTTCGGTGCGGCGGGCCTTTCGACGGGCGGCAGGTCCTTAGGATGGACCGCCATGTTGGCGCCAGGAGTTGCAGCAACTGGCGGCGTGCCGTGATTTGCAGAATAGCGTTGCTGGGGGTTATTGCGGGCAGCCCAGGCATGTTGAGTCTGAGCGGCTACAGGCGGAATATGTCTCTCGTTGGCTGCGGCCTCTTCCTGGGGCGTGGCGCGGGCATTGATCCCGCCGTTACCGCCGTTGTAGCTGACATGGTTAACCTCGCCCTCGTTCACCCTGGTGTTGTAAACGTTGTGGATAGAGTTGACGTTTACGTTATTCACCGTTGTGTTGTAGTAAAAATGCCCATTATTCCAGCGTCCGCCCTCATATCCATGACCGAAATAGCCGAAGCCATAGTTAATGCCGCCATAAAAACCTACGAACGGGCCCCAGTAGCCTGGGTAGAAAAGAAATCCGCCGCCGCCCCAACCCCAGTAGCCCGGAGTCCAGAGGAAGCCGACTTGCGGAGCCAGCACCCATGTTCCCGGGACCCAGTAATAGCCGCCATCAGCCCAAGCCCAGTACCCGGGCGTCCAGATATAACCGTCGCCGGGACAAATAGGCTGGTCGTAGACGGGCAGCGTCGGTGGTGCGACAGTGATGGAGGCGTCCACCTGCGCGAACGAGATGGCCGGTGCGGCCAGCATTACCAACAGGAGGGGAAGAAAACGAATGCAACGGTGAATCTGCATTTTCACGACCTTGCCGAATCATCCTTCGTTTGCCCGGTATTGCGTGGCTTCTGCGGGCTGCGCGGATCGAGGCGATACGTCCATGATGCCACAGATACATTTCCAAAACTGTTCCTTTTAGCACAGTTGCCGCAAAGCCTATCCTCGCCCGGCGCTTCCCATTTTGGCGCTGGCTATCCGTTCGCATCGAGATTCTTCTTGACCCCACCGTTCCTTCTCCCAAGATGGCGGCAACCGGTGGTTCGCAGAAATTGCATCAGCCAACAGCCGGAACCTTTGGACACCCGAATCGATGGCGTCCGGTTATAGATCGCTGTCCGTCAGAGCAGAGCCAAATCCGTTCTCTATCCAGCCCGAGTCGCATGCGGGCAGCGCGGTTCGGGCTGGCGTGTACAATCGCACTCTGATGCCGACTCCGGCCGCACCTGACTCCAACCAACGTGCGCCCAGCTTGGGAGCGCGGCTGCTGCGCATTTTGCGGCCCTCGCACCAGCACACGGTATTTTCCGCGACTGTGTTGCTGATGGGTTCGGTGCTGGCCTCGCGGCTGCTGGGCTACCTGCGCGAGATGTACATCGCGTGGGCGTTCGGCGCGGGACACCAGACCGACGCCTACTTTGCGGCCTTCCAGATACCCGACTTCCTCAACTACATCCTGGCGGGCGGGACTGCGTCGATCACCTTCATTTCCATCTACACGCGGCACATTGCGCGCGACGACGAGGCGGGCGCGCAACGCGCTTTCAACTCCACCATCACCATCATGAGCGCGGTGTTGTGCGTGGGCACGGTCTTCCTGGAGATCTTCGCGCCGCAACTTGTACGGCTGGTATTCCCCAAGTTCGCTGCCGATCAAGTTGAGCTGTGCGTTCGCCTGACGCGGATTTTGCTGCCCAGCCAGATTTTCTTTTACGCCGGCGGCATCGTTTCGGCCGTGCTGCTGTCGAAGCGGATGTTTCTGTATCCCGCGCTCAGCCCGGCGTTGTACAACGTCTTCATCATCATTGGAGGCGTGGTTGGGGCGAAGGCGTTCGGCATTTCGTCGCTGGCCTATGGCGCGTTCGCCGGAGCGATCATCGGGCCATTCCTGATCAACGCCATTGGCGCAGCGCAGGGTGGACTGGGTTACCGCTTCAGCTTCGACTGGCGCAACTCTGGATTTCGCGAATGGGGAAAGCTCACGATTCCGCTGATGCTAGGAGTTTCGCTGGTGTCGGCCGACGACTGGATACTGCGCTACTTCGCGTCGGGCGGCGTGGGCGACATCTCGCGGCTGAACTATGCGAAGCGGCTGTTCGCGGTGCCAATCTCGATCCTGGGACAGGCGACCGGACAAGCTTCAATGCCGTTTTTCGCCTCGCTGTGGGAGCAAGGCAAACGCAAACTCTTCGCCGACACGGTGAACCAGACGGTCTATCGCATATCGGCGGCATCGTTTCTGGCGTCGGCGTGGATGATGGCGGCGGCGCTGCCCATCATCGACCTTGCGTTCCGGCACGGACACTTCACCTTCGCCGATGCGCAGGAGACCGCAACGTATTTCTTCTGGTTTGCGATTTCGCTGGCGGTGTGGTCGGCACAGGCGCAATACGCGCGAGCCTTTTATGGCGCTGGTAATACGCTGACGCCGATGGTCGCAAGCACGATCATTGTGGTGGCGTCGCTGCCGGTCTATCGCGCGCTGTTCCATCAATATGGCGTGACCGGGCTGGCGATTGCATCCGATATCGGGATCCTGATGCACACCATGGTGCTGGCGTGGCTGCTGCATCACAAGAAGATGGTATTGCTGAGCGAGCTGCCGTGGCTGGAGCTGACGAAGGCGTTCGTGACCGCGGTGTTCGCCGGGGTGGTGAGCTACGAGGTAGCGCGCAGGTTCTCGCTGCGCGGAGGCCGCGGCGCTGACGTGATGTCGCTGACGGCGGTTAGCTTGACGTGGCTGGCGGCGGGTGCGCTGGGACTGTGGATTACGAGATCGAATTTGCCGCGCGATTTGCGCAGGAAGAAAGTGTCGGCAACGAATGTGATACCGGAGCAGGTGTTGGACAGCGCGGAGCCGTAGAAAAACAGTGGTCAGTTGTAGGTTGACAGGATGGGGCCGGCGTTCAAGGATGTGCCATCCCCGGGGGACTCTGGATTGTTGATTACGGTGACCCACCGCCGAAGCGGTGGGCTATGATGTTTCGTCCCGCGGAGCGGGACTGGGGCTTGGGTGCGCGTGCGTTCTGGCGAGCGACCGGGATGCGGAAAAGTACGAAAAGCAGATCCCTCGCGGGCTGAAGCCCGCTCGTGATGACAATAATAATGGGATTGCACCGACGCAGCTGAAGCTGCGCCCTTCAAAACCAATTGTGGCCCAGTTTTCAGCGCGCGATTTAACTGACCACTGGCAACTGGCCACTCCTTTACCTGACGACTTTCATCTGCGACCAGTCGTAGTCGAAGTGGCGGCCGCAATCGAGGCACACGACGTACGTCCCCGTCTGCGACGGTGTGACGCGGTCCCATTCTTCCTTACCGGATGTTTTCTGGGCGGAATGCGCCGGCGAAAACGGCAGCGACATGTGACGGTGACGGCAGCCTACGGGAAGCAGTTGCAGCAAGCGGTCCCACATTGCGGTACCTTCTTAGCCATCAGCACTCAGCTAGCAGCGTTCAGTCGTGGCGGTTCCTTCGCAGAATCTCGTGACGTTACAGGGACAGTTCCAGCAGCTCCTAAGGAAGCTCTGAATAACTTGCCGCACTTGCCGCCGGGGCTAAAGCCCTCTTGATTTTCCGATGCTTGCGGCACGGCTGAAAGCCGTGCCCTTTCAAAACCCGGAGTTAATCAGGGCTTCCCTAACTGAACGCCGAATGCTGACGGCTGAGTGCTGAATGCTAAGTAGAGACTCGCTCCGCGGGGCGACGGAGTCAACCAGCGAATCACCTTAGAGAGCGGGTGGCTATCCAATTCCGAACCGGCTGGCGCCAGTCCTCTCACGGGAAGGTCTGCACCCGTGCCGGGGCTGCTCCGGTACTGGTCTCGGTGGTCGCTGGCGTCGAGGTAGTTTCCTTGGCCTCGCCGTTGGCCTTCTGGCCGGGCTTGCGAATATCGATGCCGCCCTTGAAGTAGGCGCCATCCTCGATGCTGATGCGCTGCGCGACGACGTCGCCGGTGAGCGAGCCTTCGCCGCGAATGTCCACGCGATCGCTGGCGATCATGTTGCCGCGGACCTTGCCCAGCACCACGATCTCGCGCGCGGAAATGTTGGCCGCGACCACGCCGTTGCGTCCCACGGTGACGCGATTGCCCGGCAGATTGATGGAGCCTTCCACCCGGCCGTCGATGTACAGCGACTCGGAGCCCGTGACCTCGCCCTTGATGACCAGCGACTTGCCCAGCGTCGCCTGCTCCTGCGTGCTGAGCGAGGAGGTGGACGGACGCGGAGGGATTACCGGTTCGGCCGGCGGCGTGAAGGAGCGCGGCGGCTCAAGGCTGGGAGTGGGGGTCGGAGTAGGGGCGTTCGTAGGTTTCCACATGATCGATTCCAAAATCCTTTCTGGACGGTAGCCTGGGAGAAGCACCTGTGTTGCCAAACCGGAATTCCATAGCTCTGCATCAGAACTGCTGGTTTGGCGCGGCGATTCTCGACTCATCGCTCCGTCCGCACACGCTGCACGGACCGGCTCGCGATGCAATTACTGCTACCATACAGGGACTTTTTGGATGAGGGAATAGCTCCACGTAATTTTTCGTGCGGCTGAGTTGACAATGCAGGCACGGATCAGGGTGAGGGGAGCGCCCAGTCATGTGGTGGGTAGAGATGGTCTGCAGAAAACGCCGAAGCGTCCTTTGCGGAGTGTCCTTTGCGGATCCTAATCCTTTGCTGTATGCTCCGACCTTGGCCTCGCCTTTTGGTTTGGGCCACCGGCCGAGGGTCTCTCCGTCCCGACTCACCGCGCGGCTGCTAATTCAGCCAGGCAAGCCGATGCCAATGCGCATGCCGAAAGCTTTCATGGAAACTGCGCGACCAGTTAGGCTGGGAGATTCTTGTTAGATATCTGAGGCGACCTTGATACCCGGCTCTACCAGAAAATCATTAACGGCGAAACAAAGAAAGCTGATTTTTCTCACGATATGGGGCTCCTGCATCATCGCGGTGTTGCCGGCGATCCTTCACTGGCATGCGCATGTGCCGACTACCGGTTTCGGCCGATCTCTACGGATAGGCTTAGTTAATCTTGTTGCTTTCTTGATCTGTTATGCCATCTACCGAGTGGAGAAGCGGCGGATGGCCTGGAAGCGAGCGCTGGCACTGGTTTTCCTTATTTTCCTGCTTACGACTTTGGTCAACTTTATGCACAAAGTAGTAGTTGACCACGGCAAGAACCACTTTCCTGACTCTACTACCAACCTGCAGTGGCAAGTGCAGTTCCACAACGCGGTTATCGACTTATCGCCTGAGGTGTTGCCGCATTCCTATCGATTTCTTCCTAACTCGATCGTGCGTTGGATGCAGCTCGGCGGCCTCGACTTCGAGGCGGCACGGAACGCTTATCGGCTTCTGGTCGGGCTGCTAATCTTTTACGCGCTCTATCGGTATGCTCTCTTGTATACGAACTACTTAGGGGCAATCATCGCGATGCTATTCACGGCGGTGATTTATCCGGCCAGCTTCGTTCATTACGCAGGGCAGTTAACGGACCCGCTATCACACCTGTCTTTTCTTCTCTGTTTTATCTTTTTGCAGCTTGAGGACTTTGGCTTTTTCCTATGTGCGATGCTCATCGGCTCTCTGGCCAAAGAAACCGTGCTGGCGATGGCTGGTTTCTACGTACTTTTTCAAAGGCAGGAGAAGAAGTATCTGCTGAAGTCGATTGTCGCTTGCTTTTCCAGCGTAGCGGCGTATTTTAGCGTGCGTCTGCTGGTGCTGGGAGGGAAAATGGGATATCGGCAAATCAGTGGCCCAGCGTTTGCACATCTATATGAAAACTGGAACCTCATCGAATGGCGGGGTCTTTTCTTTCTTACGGGCGGAGCGCTTTTGCCCTTCCTGGCACTCGGTTCGAGAGAAACTCCGCGTGCGCTCAAGCAACAGTTTTTTTTCTGGTTGCCCGTTATCGTAATCTCCTCGCTGTTCTTCAGTTGGCTGGTGGAAGTGCGAAACTTCATGCCACTGGTTTTTGTGCTGTCCGTGGTCGCGGGGAGATTTCTGAGCCGGGAATTTGCCCAAGGAACAGAGAGCAGCGAGCTTTTGAAAAGCTCATGAGTTGAGCGAAAGCCGAGTGGTTTGAGGCAAATCTCGAGCGATGGTTCCACCGCATAATGGTCTGCGTGAGAACCGTGCCGTCCCTAGGGGACTCAGGATTCTTGATCACGCTTACCCACCGCTGAAGCGGTGGGCTATGATGTTCCGTCCCGCGGAGCGGGACTGGGGCGTAGGTACGCGGACGTCCTGCATGGCGAAACCCGCCGTTATCCTTAACCGGAAGCATCTAAAAATCATGCTTACCGACCAAGCCATTCTGCGGCACATCGAACGGCAGCCGCACCACTCTGCCGGATACAAACAGCTGGTGCGCGAGATGAACCTGCGCGGCGACGACCGCCGCCTACTCGCGGAGCGGCTGGAGGCGCTGGTGAAGAGCGCGCGCCTGATCGAGACGGGGCGCGACCGCTACACGCTGGCCGAACACGCCGCCGCCCGCCAGAACCTCATCGCCGGGCGGCTTACCATGCATCGCGACGGCTACGGCTTCGTTATTCCTAATGCCGGGCAGCGGAGATCGGATGCTCCCACCCCTTCGTCAAGGTCGGGCGAAAAGACGGGTCGTCCGGCATCTTCTCGCCCGGCTTCGGACAAAAGCCCGATCAGTGGTGACATTTTTATTCCGCCGCCGGCCCTTGGTTCGGCGATGCATGGCGACCAGGTGCTGGTGGAGCTTACTCGCAACAAAGACGACGGCCGGGCTGAAGGCCGAATCTTGCGCGTGCTTACTCGCGGCAATCCGACGGTCGTTGGGACATTCCATCGCGGCCCGCGGCAGAACTACGTTACGCCTATCGATGAGAAGGTCACGCAGCAGATCATTATTCCGAGAGGATTGGAGTGGCCCGTAGGCGACGCTCCCACTCATTCGCAAACGCGGCGAATGACTGGGGCACCCGCTAGAACGGAGCACCCGGCAGAGCGCGATCGTGTGCTGGGCAAGGAGGCGCGACAGCGGGAGTGGAGCGATCTGGAGAATGTGGTTGTTGAAGTCGAGATTACCGACTGGCCCTCGCTGACGGAAAATCCGCGCGGGCGGATGCTGGAGATTCTCGGGTACGAAGACGACTTCGGCGTCGATGTTGAGATCATCATCCGCAAGTTTCATCTGCCGCATCAGTTTCCGGTCGAGGTCTTGCAGGAGGCGCAGCAGTTTGAGCCGATCATCCCCGCCGGCCAAATGCATCATCGCCGCGACTATCGTTCGCTGCCCATCGTCACCATCGACGGCGAGACGGCGCGCGACTTCGACGACGCGGTCACCGTGCGGCGCATGTCGAACGGCAACTTCGAGCTGCAGGTACATATCGCCGATGTGGCGCATTATGTGCGCGAAGGTTCGTCCATCGACCTGGAGGCGCGGTTGCGCGGCACGTCAGTATATTTTCCCGACCGCGCGGTGCCGATGCTGCCCATTGAGCTCTCGACCGACCTGTGCAGCCTGCGCCCGCAGGTGGAGCGCATGGTGCTGTCGTGCGTGATGGAGATCGGCCATCAAGGCGAGATCGTTGGCTACACGCTGAGCGAAGGCGTCATCCGCTCGGCGGAGCGCATGACCTACACCAACGTCAACCTCATCCTGGAAGGCGACGCCGCGCAGCGCGAGCATTACCACAGGCTGGTAGACGTTTTCGAGCTGATGCGCGAGCTGGCCATGGTGCTGAACCGCAAGCGGGTGCGGCGCGGCTCCATCGACTTCGACCTGCCGGAGTCGGTCATCGAATTCGACGAGCACGGCTTGATGAAGAGCATCACGCGCTCGGAGCGCAATATTGCCAACCGCATCATCGAGGAGTTCATGTTGTCGGCGAACGAATGCGTCGCCAGCTATCTGGAGAGCAAGGGCGTCGCGTCGTTGTATCGCATCCACGAGAAGCCCGATCCCAAGCGCGTCATGGACTTCGAGACGATCGCCGCAAGGTTCGGATATTCGCTGGGCGTGGGAGCGCTGCCGGTGAAGCGCGTGCAGTTCAAAGCTGAGCGGCGCGAGCGCTACGGCACTGGCAGCCGCGCGAAGACTGTCGAGATACCAGAGGAAGTGCACATCACGCCGAGGATGTATCAGAAGCTGACGCAGAAGATTGCAGGCAAGCCGGAGGAGCGCATCTTGTCATACCTGATGCTGCGGTCGCTGAAGCAGGCGCGCTACTCGGAGAAGAACGAAGGCCACTTCGCGCTGGCCGCGCCGACGTATACGCACTTCACGTCGCCGATCCGGCGGTATCCCGACCTGATTGTGCATCGCATATTAAAGGATGTGCTGAGGGAGTCGGCGGAGCGGGAGGAACATGGAGTGCCGGTTGGAGTGGGAGAGATGGCGGGGATCGAGGAACATCCGTCTCCTTGGTCGAAGAGAACGAAAACCCCCACCCAAGCAAACCCGGCTTGGGTGGGGCACCCGCAGCCTTCGGGGTCGCACGGCCCGATTCCGGAGGATGAGCTTCACGACATTGCTGACGAGTCGAGCCAGGCGGAGCGCCGCGCGGACGAAGCCGAACGCGAGCTGATGGAATGGAAGAAGATGAAGTTCATGGAAGAGCGGGTGGGTGACGACTTCGACGGGTTGATCGTCAGCGTCACGAAGTTCGGCATGTTCGTCGAACTGAACGACATGTTTATCGAAGGATTGGTGCCGCTGGCCTCACTCACCGACGACCGCTATCAGTATCACGAAGCCACGAGGCAGATCATTGGCCAGCGCAACCGCAAGACGTACTCGCTCGGCGATCCGATTCGCGTGCTGGTGGACCGCATCGATCGCATGCAGCGGCGGATACAGTTCGCCGTGGTCGAAGAGCGGCCGGTGCGCAAGCGAGGGAAGAAAAAATAGATTTACCACGGAGGACACGGAGAGCACGGAGAAAATCAGGGGGGAGAATCAGAGGAGAAAATCAGAGGAGAAAATCAGAGGAGAAAATCAGAGGAGAAAATCAGAGGAGAAAATCAGAGGAGAAAATCAGAGAGGGTCACTCAAAGATTCGCCGACATCCCTCAGCGGCTCGAGCCGCATCGATGAAGTCAACACCGCGACACAGGCTCTGAAGGCCGGCCCCTTCGAAAAACCAGACTCAATCGGCGTCTCCTTAGCTAACGGCGCGGAAGAATGCCAGGAACAGGAGCGATGAGGCGACGAACGAGAGCGCACCCGCGATTACGGCTGCGTTCTGCAGGCGCAGCGGTGCGGCCACGCTCAGCAATTCCCACAGGGCGGAACGCCACAGCGAAATGATTGCGATGGGGCCACGTTGTGCGGCGTCGCGCAGCAGCTCCTCGAAAAGCTGCGTCATCTCCGCGCCGAAGCGGCGGCGGAATTCGCCCGGATAGAAGATCAGCAGACGGCCATAGACCCGGCAGCTGGCTGGGATGATCTTTTCCATCGCGCTACTCCGCCGTCCGTGGAACCAGCTTCTTTTTTCTGGCAAGCCGGACCACCGAGTCCATGCGGCTGAGCTCCGCTTCCAGAAGAGCTTTGCCATTGCAGGTGAGCCGGTAAAAACGTCGCCGGTTCGAGCCTTCCATGGCAGCGCGCGATTGCACTTCTTCAATCCAGTCCAGATCGAGGAGGCGCTGTAGCGTGGTATAAAGCGTGCCGGGCCCCATGTGGACTTTGCCGTCCGAGAGCGTTGCCATGCCTTGCATGATGGCGTAGCCGTGCTTCTCGCCATCGGCCAGGGAAAACAGGACGAAGAAGACGGCGGGAGTCAGGGGGAGTTCGTTGGATAGCTGGGGGCGTTTCATCGGGGGGCCTCGAGATATCGGTGGAAGATATATCAGTAAGTGATAGTAAGTGTCAAGGACCTGCTCGTGGTATTCGACCCTTTCGCCAAAGGCGGGCGAAAGGATTAGCCGCCTGCGCGGAGGCTCGGGAGAAAGGAGCAAGGCCCGCCCCGTTGGGGTGGTTGTATGACGCAGAAACTGTATGAGCAAAGTGTGGGATGAGTGGCAAGCAGCTTGGTGCGAATTAAAATCTGAGGCACAACGA
>Ga0181532_10005126_pt1 | contig 11217 bp, 5 predicted proteins | sample PEATcosm2014_Bin_33_FD_119768 | JGI IMG/M metagenome (GOLD analysis project Ga0181532, IMG submission 119768) | Peatland microbial communities from MTU Mesocosm Facility, Houghton, MI, USA - PEATcosm2014_Bin11_30_metaG | ecosystem: Environmental > Terrestrial > Soil > Wetlands > Peat | place...
GACTCAGGTCTCCGGCGTCGGCGCGCAATTCGGCGGCAAATATTTCTGCCATGACGTGCGCGTCATCCGCCTGCCGCGCCATGGCGCCTCGCTGCCAATCGGGCTCGGGGTCTCGTGCTCCGCCGACCGCCAGGCGCTCGGCGAGATCAACCGGCATGGCGTCTTTCTGGAGGAGCTTGAGCATGATCCGGCGCGCTTCCTTCCCCCCATCGACGAGGCGACGCTCGGCGGCGCGGTGGTCAGGATCGATCTCAGGAAGCCGATGCCGGAAATCCTCGCCGAGCTGAGCAAGCACCCGATCAAGACGCGCCTGTCGCTGTCAGGACCGATGATCGTCGCGCGCGACCTCGCCCACGCCAAGATCCGCGAACGGCTGGAGGGCGGGGAGCCGATGCCGGATCATTTCATGAACCATCCGGTCTATTACGCCGGGCCGGCCAAGACCCCGGAGGGGTTCGCATCGGGTTCGTTCGGGCCGACGACGGCTGGGCGCATGGACTCCTATGTGCATCAGTTCCAGGCCGCCGGCGGCTCGATGGTGATGCTCGCCAAAGGCAATCGCTCGCCGCAGGTGCGCGAGGCCTGCGCAAAGCACGGCGGCTTCTATCTCGGCTCGATCGGCGGCGCGGCGGCGCGGCTCGCGCAGGACTGCATCAAGAAGGTCGAGGTGCTGGAATATCCCGAACTCGGCATGGAGGCGGTCTGGCGCATCGAGGTCGAGGATTTCCCCGCCTTCATCGTCGTCGACGACAAGGGCAACGACTTTTTCAAGGAGCTGAACCTGGGGTGAGGCGGGATCGCTGAACAGGATCGGTCAATATTCGATCTTCACGACCTCGATGCGCTCGATTCCCCCTGGCGTGCGCACCTCGACGATATCGCCGACCTCGGCCTTCAGAAGCGCCTTGGCGATCGGCGAAATCCAGCTGACTTCGCCAAGCTCGGATCGCGCCTCGTCCATGCCGACGATGCGCAACCGCTTCGTCTCGTGCTGCGAACTCAGATAGTCGACGCGCGCGCCGAAAAAGACGCGTTCGCGGTTCGTCTGACGGGTCGGATCGACGACCTCGGCGATCTCCATTCGCTTGCGCAGAAAGCGCAGCCGGCGGTCGATCTCGCGCAGGCGCCGCTTGCCGTAGATGTAGTCGCCATTCTCGGAGCGGTCGCCATTGCCGGCCGCCCAGGCGACTGTCTCGACGAGCTTCGGCCTCTCGACCTGATGCAGTTGAGCGAACTCATCCTGCATCCGCCGCAGGCCTTCGGGCGTGATGTAGTTTTTGACGCCCGCCGGCGATGCCGGAATCTCGTCATCCGGTTCGACGTCGTCGTCGGTTTCCTTGGTGAAGGCTTTGCTCATCGACGCCAGATAGGGGGGTGCAGAGCGCATTTCAATGGCGCGCCCCGCGGGGCGCGCTCTAGAGATGCGGTTCGCGTCAGTGCCCGGCTGGCGCGGCCGGGGTCGCGGAGGCGGCGCCGTCGGCCGGCGCGGCCTCAGCCGCCTTGGCGCCGAAGAAGTTGGCGAACATCCAGGGCTTGTCAGCCTCTTTCGCCGGCTTCGTAATGGAGGCCGTCACGTCCGACGAATCGGCGACCCTGGGATTGGCCGTAGCCGTCGTCGGCGCCGAGGCGGCGACTTTGGCCCGATTGATCTTCGCCGCCGCCACTTGAACCACCGGCGACATGCGGCCCTTCCTGACGGCGCCTTGCGTGATCGCGCTGTCGTCGAGGGCGACATCGACCGGGCCGCGCGACAACGCGTCGGGCCGGCTGGCGTAGGCTGCTATCGAGGCGAAATACGGGTTCTGACCGCCGTCGGCGTAAACCGTCTGGATCGGGTGGAGGCCCTGGGCGGCGAGCTCTGCGACTTTCGCGTCGTCGCGCGATTGTTTGGCCGCGACGAGGCCGCTCACCTCTTCGTCGCGCTTCAGCTGCGGGCAGGGGCCGTTCGGATCAAAATGCGCGCCATTGGCCGGCGCCGCGTTGAACACGTAGTGCTTGTTGCAGACGCCGACGACGACCTCTTGATTGGTCACCTCGAAATTGTCCGAGCCTTCCTTCAGCTGCTTCCAGAAATCGATATTGGGATCGAGCCGGTATTTGGCGAGGTTTTCGGCGGTCATGCGGAACGGATAGGACTGCATCTGGACTTCGCGCTGGCCGCCCGTGAAGGCCTCCCGCACCACGGCGTAAATCTCGCCGATCTGGGGGTCGGTCATCGAGAAGCAGCCCGCCGACGAGCAGATTCCATGCACCATGATCGCGCCGCCGTCGTGGCCGAGCGCCCGGTCATAGGCGTTGGGATAGCCGACGTTGAAGGCGAGGTAATAGGCGGAGTTCGGCTTCATCTGCGCCGGCGTGATCGAATAGAAGCCTTCCGGCACCTGACGATCGCCCTCCCGCGTCTTGGGGCCGAGCTGACCCGACCAGCGGCAGACCGGATAGGTCTTCAGCAGTGCATAGCGGCCGTCGGCCTTCATCTTCCAGATTTCGAGTTCGGATTCTTTCTTGTAGGTGCGGATCAGGACGGGCGCGTTCTCCGAAGTGTCCATCTTCTTCATCAGCGCGACGGTTTCGGGGGCGATCGGGTCATTGGCGTGCGCGCCGATGGAGCCGAGGCCGGTCTCTTCGCAGCCGCCGAGAAAAGCCGCCGCCGCGGCGATTAGCGCAAAGGCTCCGATGCGGAAAAAACGATCGCTGTTGGAACTCATGGCCATCTCGCGCGTTATACGGGGTTTGCGTCACTCGCGTGTCAATAGTCTACGAGCGATATTCTTATTTGCAAGTCGCCGCGCCGGGTGACTTTTTGCGCCCAATGGTTAAAGAAACCATCCGAACCGCGCGGAAATCGCCTTGCTGTGTCAGCTTGCCCAAAGCGCTTCCGCCGCTAGTTGAGCATCCTTGCCCAAAGAGGCGGGAGTGAGGCGAAGCTTGCGCCGCGCTGGCGGGAAAGCAGCGCGTTTTTCGAGGAGCCGGACGCGTCGGGGCAGGCGCGTTTGCGTCGGCGCGGCGGGTCAAAGACCGCTCTCTGCGCGAAAAAGGCCGATCCGAATCTTTGACGAATTTTGTGGGCTGTGGCGCCGCGGCCACAGGATTTGGGCCGGATCCAACATCGCCGGCGGCGCTTGACCGCGGCTGGTTACAGGCTGCGGCCGATGGCGAGGAATTTGTCGGCGCGCGCGCTGCGGATTTCATCGTGCGAAAGGCTGACGAGACTTTCGAGCGCGCGGTGGATGGCGTTGCCGAGCGCGGCGATGGCGGCGCCCGGATTGCGATGCGCGCCGCCGACAGGCTCGGGCACGACCGCGTCGATGATGCCGAATCTGAAAAGATCCTGGGCTGTGATCTTCATGGTCGTCGCCGCGTCTTCGGCTTTGGCGGCGTCGCGCCAGAGGATCGAAGCCGATGCTTCCGGCGAGGCGACGGTGTAGATCGCGTGTTCAAGCATCAGCACGCGGTTGCAGCTGGCGATGGCGATAGCGCCGCCCGAGCCGCCCTCGCCGACGATCGCCGCTATGTTCGGCACCCCGAGAGATAGCGAGGCGTCCGTGGCGCGCGCGATGGCCTCGGCCTGGCCGCGCTCCTCGGCGTCGACGCCGGGAAAGGCCCCAGGCGTATCGACAAGCGAGATGACGGGCAGGTTGAAGCGATCGGCGAGCTGCATCACGCGCACCGCCTTGCGGTAGCCTTCCGGCCGCGCCATCCCGAAATTATGCTTGATGCGCGCGGCGGTGTCGGTGCCTTTCTCCTGGCCGATGACGCAAACGGAATAGCCGCGAAACCAGCCGAAGCCGCAGATGATCGCGGCGTCCTCGCCGAACTGGCGGTCGCCGGACAGCGGCGTGAAATCGGTCAGGAGGCCTTTTACATAGTCGATGAAATGCGGGCGCTGCGGATGCCGCGCGACTTGCGTTTTCTGCCACGGCGTCAAGCTGGCGTAGAGATCGGCCAGCGCCTTTTCCGATTTGCCCTCGAGACGCGCCAGTTCATCGCCGATCGAGACGGCGTCGCCATTCGCCACGAGCGAGCGCAATTCCTGCACCTTCGCTTCGAGTTCGGCGACGGGTTTTTCAAAATCGAGATAGCTACGTATCGGCGCTGCCATGGGGACGCATGTTTCACTGTGGAGTCGGAAGGCATGGTCAAGCGATCATGCGCCGGGGAGGGCGGAAACTGGCCAGTTTGCCCCGGGAAGTCAAGAAATGGGGGAAGATTCAGGCGCCTCAAGGCGTTGAGGGTAGAGAGACCGGGCCAATTGAAGACTTTAGCGACATTGCGACATCGGTGAATTGCCGGACGCGCGCCCTCGGGTCAGACTGCCCGGTCCGCCGCCGGCATCGCAAAGCGCGGAAAAAGGCTGCGCCAGCGCGCTTTGGCCCAGAGGCGAAATTCGTCCATGTAAAGATAGAGCACGGGCGTCGTGTAGAGCGTCAACATCTGGCTGACGATCAGGCCGCCGACGATCGCTATGCCGAGCGGGCGCCTTATCTCGCCGCCCTCGCCGAAGCTGAGGGCGAGGGGAATGGCGCCGAGGATCGCGGCGAAGGTCGTCATCATGATCGGGCGGAAGCGCAGCATGCAGGCCTGAAAAATCGCCTCGCGCGGCGAAAGGCCCTGCGTTCGCTCCGCCTCGAGCGCGAAATCGATCATCATGATCGCGTTCTTCTTGACGATGCCGATCAGCAAGATCACGCCGATGAGGGCGATGATGCTGAACTCGGCGCCGAACAGCAAAAGCGCGAGAACCGCGCCGACGCCGGCCGACGGCAAGGTCGACAGAATCGTGATGGGATGGATGTAGCTCTCGTAGAGGACGCCGAGGACGATATAGACCGCGCCGAGCGCCGCGACGAACAAAAGCCCCTGGTTGGCGAGCGAATCCTGGAAAGCTTTGGCGGTGCCCTGCGGCACGCCGTGAATGGAAGCCGGCATCCCAAGCTGCCGCGCTGTCCTGTTGATTTCGGCGATGGCCTGGCTGAGCGATGCGCCGGGCTGCAGGTTGAACGAGATCGTGCTGGCGACGAAGAGGCCTTGATGGTTTACGACCAGCGGCGTCTTGCCGGGCGCAAAATGCGTGAAAGCTGAAAGCGGAACCATCGTTTCTTTCGCCGTGCTGACGGCGGCGCCCGCTGAGGCGCTGCTGTTGCCGACGCTGGCCAGCGAATTGGTCGCGGCGTTGCGCGCCGAATCGCTGGCGCCGATGGTCGTGGCGGCGGCCGTCGCTGTGCTCTGCACCGTGCCGGCCGGAAGATTGCTCTGCGACGTGCCGCTCGGATTGCCGGCCGACGTGCTCACATAGATGTCTTTCAGAATCGACGGATCCTGCCAGTAACGCGGCGCGACCTCCATCACGACGTGATACTGGTTGACCGCGCTGTAGATGGTCGAGACCTGCCGCTGGCCGAAGGCGTCGTAGAGCGTGTTGTCGATCTGGCTTGCCGTCAGGCCGAGACGCGAGGCGGTGTCGCGGTCAATATCGACGTCGGTCTCGATGCCGCCCTGCTGCTGGTCCGAGCTGACGTCGGCGATGACCGAGCTGCCGCGCAACGCATCGACCAGCTTCGGCGTGAAAGAGTAGATCTCGTTCGCGTTGTCGCCTTGCAGCGTATACTGATATTGGGCGTTGGCGAGGCGTCCGCCCATGCGGATGTCCTGCACCGATTGCAGGAATAGATTGACGCCCGGCACCTGCGAGAGCTTGCCGCGCACGCGCGCAATGACGCCATCGGAGGTGACGTCACGCTCGGACTTCGGCTTCAGGGTGATGAAGCTTCGTCCCGAGTTGGTTTGACCGCCGCCCGTGAAGCCGACGACGCTGGCGACAGCCGGATCGGCCTGGACGATATCCTGAAGCGCCTTCAGCTTCTGCTCCATAGCCTGAAAGGAGATGCTCTGGTCGCCCTGGATGGCGCCCATGATGCGGCCGGTGTCCTCTTGCGGAAAGAACCCCTTCGGAATGATCGTAAACAGCGCCACGTTGAGGCATATGGTCGCGAAGAGAAGCAGCATGACGAAGCCGCTGTGGCGCAGCGACCACCCGAGCGTGCGCCCGTAGCCGCGAATGAGCGCCGCGAGCGGATCGAAACGGCGCGCGCGCGCTTCGCCGGGCGGGCGCCGTTTGAGTAGGAGCGCGCACATCATCGGCGTCAAGGTCAGCGACAGCGCGAGCGAGATGAGAATCGCGAAGGAAAGCGTCACGGCGAACTCGCGGAACAACCGCCCGAGAATCCCGCCCATGAAAAGAATGGGGATGAAGACGGCGATGAGCGAGATGCTGATCGACATCACGGTGAAGCCGACCTCACCCGCGCCGACGAGAGCGGCCTCGACGGGCCGCATGCCCGCCTCGATATATCGGGTGACGTTCTCGAGCACGACGATGGCGTCGTCGACGACGAAGCCGGTCGCGATGGTGAGCGCCATCAAGGAAAGAATGTTGAGGCTGAAGCCCGCCAGATACATGGCGCCGAACGTGCCGATGATCGAGAGCGGCACGGCGATCGCGGGAATGAGGGTCGCGCGAATGTCGCGCAGAAAAAGAAAGACGATCAGCGTGACGAGGCCGATCGCAACCGTCAGCGTCCATTCCGTGTCCTGCAGCGAAGCGCGAATGGTGTTGCTCCGATCGGCTGCGAGAGAGACGTTGATGGCGGCTGGCATGGCGGCCAGGAGGTGCGGCAGCTCCGCCTTGACGGCGTCGACGGTCTTGATGATGTTTGCGCCAGGCTGGCGAAAGAGCAGCAGGATGATTCCGGGCTTGCCGTTGACGAGCCCTTCGTTGCGCAGATCCTCGACCGAGTCGGTGACCTCGGCGACGTCGGTGAGATGGACCGGCGCGCCGTTGCGATAGGCGATCACGAGCGGACGGTAATCGGCGGCGAGATTTGCCTGATCGTTGGTGTAGACTTGCAAATGCAGTCCATCGCCCTCGATCGCGCCCTTGGGGCTGTTGGCGTTGGCGGCGGCGAGCGCCGCGCGCACGTCCTCGAGGCCGACGCCATATTTCGAAAGGGCGTGCGGGTTGATCTCCACGCGCACCGCAGGCAGCGCGGCGCCGCCGATGGTGACCTGACCTATGCCGTCAAGCTGCGAAAGCCTTTGCTGCAGAATATTGCTCGCCGCATCGTACATCTGCCCCGGCGTCAGCGTTTTCGACGTCAGGTCGAGGAGCAGGATCGGCGCGTCGGCGGGGTTGATCTTGCGGTAGATCGGGTTGCTGCGCAGGCTCGTCGGCAGATCGGCGTGCGCCGCGTTGATCGCAGCCTGAACATCGCGCGCCGCGCCGTCGATGTCGCGGTTGAGGTCGAATTGAAGCGTGATTCCCGTGTTTCCGATGGAGCTCGTCGACGTCATTTCGGTGACGGCGGCGATGCGGCCGAGTGCGCGCTCAAGCGGACTTGCGACGCTGGAGGCGACCGTGTCGGGACTCGCCCCGGGCAGCGTCGCCTGCACCGAGATGGTCGGGAAATCGACTTCGGGCAACGGCGAAACGGGCAATCTGAAGAAGGCGAGGGCGCCTGCAAGCGCAATTCCGATGGCGATCAAAGTGGTCGCCACCGGCCGCGCGATGAAGGGCGCCGAAAGGTTCATTCCGCGCTCTCCCCGGCGAGGGCGGCCGCCGGCGGACGGCCGCGAATGCGCATGGCGAGGCGATCGAAATATAGATAGATCACCGGCGTCGTGAACAGCGTCAACAGCTGGCTGAGGATCAGCCCGCCGACGATCGAGACGCCGAGCGGGTGGCGCAGCTCCGAGCCGACCCCGGTCCCAAGCATAAGGGGCAACGCGCCGAGAATCGCCGCCATGGTCGTCATCAGGATGGGGCGGAAGCGCAGAATCGAGGCCTGATAGATCGCCTCTTCGGGCGGAAGTCCCTCGTTGCGCTCCGCGTCGAGCGCGAAGTCGATCATCATGATCGCGTTCTTCTTGACGATGCCGATAAGCAAAATGATGCCGATGACGGCGACAACGTCGAGTTCGCCGCCGAACCCGATCAGCGCGAGCAGCGCGCCAACGCCCGCCGACGGCAGCGTCGAGAGAATCGTGATCGGATGGATGAAGCTCTCATAAAGCACGCCGAGGACGATATACATCGTGACCACTGCGGCGATGATGAGGAAGAGTTCGTTCGTCGTCGAGGCGTAGAAGGCGGCGGCGGAGCCCTGCAGCAGGACGACGAAGCTTTGCGGCAGGCCGACATCGGCCTTCGCCGTGTTGATCGCCTCGACGGCGGCGCCGAGCGAATAGCCCGGCGCGACGTTGAAGGAGATGGAGGTCGCCGGGAGCTGGCCGAGATGGCTGATCAGCAAAGGACCCGGGCGCTGTTCGACATGGACGATCGCCGACAGCGGCACCTGCCCGTTGACGGCCGATGAGGAGGAGGGCAGATACAGGCTCGAGAGATCGGCGATGGAGCGCTGCAGCTTCGGATCGACTTCGAGAATCACCCGATATTGATTCGATTGCGTATAGATGGTTGAGACGATGCGCTGTCCGAGGGCGTCATAGAGCGCATTGTCGATGCTGGCCAGCGTGATGCCGAATCGGGCGGCTGTGGCGCGGTCGACGACGAGGTCCAGCGCCTGCCCCTGCGCCTGCGTATTGCTGGTGACGTCGGCGAGCGCCGGCATTTGCCCCAAGCGCTCCAGAAGACGCGGCGTCCAGGTTGCGAATTCGGCCGGATTGGCGTTCTCCAGTATGAAGCTGTATTGCGCCCGGCCAATCGTGGAGTCGATGGTGAGATCCTGCACCGGCTGCAAGAAAAGCTGGGCGCCCGGAACATCGGCGACCTCTTTCTGAATCCTGTCGATGACGGCGGTTGCGCTGAGGCGGCGCTCCGCCTGCGGCTTGAGCGTGATGAGGAACCGGCCGCTGTTCAAGGTCACATTGTCGCCGTCGACGCCGATGAAGGAGCTGACGCTGTCGACCGCTTTATCTTTCGAAATCGCATCGGCGAGTTTTTGTTGCAGACTCGACATGGCCTCGAAAGAGATGCTTTGCGAAGCCTGCGAGATGCCCTGAATGAGGCCGGTGTCCTGCACCGGGAAGAAGCCCTTCGGAATGACGATGTAGAGCGCAACGGTAAGGCCGAGCGTGGCGATCGCGACGAACAGCGTGAGGGGTTGGTGACGGAGCACGATCCTCAGCGCCCGGCCGTAGCCGGCGACGAGGGCGTTGAAGGCGCGCTCCGCCCAAAGGTCGAGGCGGGCGCGCTGCGAAGCCGGCCGATGACGGATGAGCCGCGCGCAGAGCATCGGCACCAGGGTCAGGGAGACGACCGCCGAGATGACGATGGTGACGGCGAGCGTGATCGCGAATTCGTGGAACAGCCGCCCGATCACGTCGCCCATGAACAAGAGCGGGATCAGCACGGCAAGCAAGGAGACGGTCAGCGAAATGATGGTGAAGCCGATCTGCTCCGAGCCCTTCAGCGCCGCCTCGAGGGGCGCGTCGCCATCCTCGACGAACCGGCTGATGTTCTCGATCATGACGATCGCGTCGTCGACGACGAAGCCGGTCGAAATCGTCAGCGCCATTAGCGAAAGATTGTCGAGGCTGAAGCCGAGAAGATACATGACGACGAGCGTGCCGACGAGCGATAGCGGCACCGAGAGGCTGGGGATGATCGTCGCCGGCAGGTTGCGCAGAAAGACGAAGATCACCAGGACGACGAGCGCGATGGCGAGGGCGAGTTCGAACTCGACGTCGGCGACGGAGGCGCGGATCGTCGTCGTGCGATCGCTGAGGATGGTGATGTCGACAGCCGCCGGCAGGTTCGCCTTCAGCGTCGGCAGCAGCTTCTTGATCCCGTCCACGACCGCGATGACGTTGGCGCCCGGCTGGCGACGGATGTTGAGGATGATCGCCGGTTGACCATTGGCCCAGGCCCGCAGCTTGGTGTTTTCGGGACCGCTTGCGATGGACGCGACATCGGACAGGCGCACCGGCGCGCCGTTGCGATAGGCGATGACGACGTGCTTGTAGTCCTCGATGCTGGTCAGCTGATCGTTGGCGCCGATCGTGGAGGAGAGATGCGGCCCATCGAAGCCGCCTTTCGGGCCGTTGACGTTCGCGTTGTTGATGGTGGTGCGCAAATCGTCGATGTTGAGTCCGTAGGCGGCCAGCGCCTGCGGGTTGAAGCGGATGCGCATGGCGGGCCGCTCGCCGCCGGTGATCGCGACCTCTCCAACGCCCGACTGCTGCGCAATTTTCTGCGCCAGCCGGGTTTGGCTTATATCCTGGAGATCGGTCAAGGCGAGGGTCTTCGACGTGACGGCGAGCGTCATGATCGGGGCGTCGGCGGGATTGACCTTGGCGTAGATCGGCGGCGCCGGCAGATCGGCCGGAAGCAGATTGGTCGCGGCGTTGATCGCCGCCTGGACCTGCTGTTCGGCGACGTCGAGATTGAGGTTCAGGCTGAACTGCAGGGTGATGACGGAGGCGCCGGCGGAACTCGCCGACGTCATCTGGTTCAGCCCCGGCATCTGACCCAATTGCCGCTCGAGCGGCGCCGTCACGGCGGATGTCATCACCTCCGGGCTTGCGCCGGGATAGAAGGTGCTCACCTCAATCGTCGGATAATCGACCTCGGGCAGCGCCGACAGCGGCAGAAAGCCGTAGGCGACGCCGCCGGCGAGCAAGATCGCCAGCATCAGAAGCGACGTCGCGACCGGCCGCAGAATGAACAGCCTCGATGGGTTCATCAATGCGCCCTTGGACTGCGCCGTGCGGCTTCCCGCCCCGGCGCTCTGCGGTCGAACGCGGGGCGCTCAACCGCCTGGCGATCAAACATGGCCATCATCACCGCGCAGGCGCGGCAGGAGCGGCAGCCGGAGCCGCCGCAGCGGGCTGCGCGCCTTCCGCTGGCGCGCCTTGCTGCGCGTGATTGCGATGCTGCCCTTTGCCTTTTCCGGAGCCCGCGCCGGATTTGGCGGCGTCCGGCGCGCCGACCGCGACCCCGTCGCTCGTGGCGATGAAGACCTCCGCGCCGTCGCGCAGACGATCGGTGCCATCGACGACGACGCGATCGCCCGGCGTCAGACCCTCAGTGACCGCGACCATGCCGTCATTCTGGGGCCCAAGCTTAACCTTGCGCACCGACACCGTATTGTCAGCGTCGATCAGGTAGACATAGGTCCCGGGCGCGCCGCGTTGAATGGCGGTGAGCGGCGCGGCGACGACGCCTTTCAATGATTTTATAAGCAGCTGCGCATTGACGAA
>Ga0181532_10005127_pt1 | contig 11216 bp, 8 predicted proteins | sample PEATcosm2014_Bin_33_FD_119768 | JGI IMG/M metagenome (GOLD analysis project Ga0181532, IMG submission 119768) | Peatland microbial communities from MTU Mesocosm Facility, Houghton, MI, USA - PEATcosm2014_Bin11_30_metaG | ecosystem: Environmental > Terrestrial > Soil > Wetlands > Peat | place...
CCAGCGATTCCAGCACCATGGATGTGTTCCTGAGCGACTCGACCACGGCGGGCAGCAGCACCATCGGGGTCACTCTGGGCACCTTCGACAGCAGCAACATGAATGGGATCAGCATTGCCAACGACAACCTGCAATCGGCAGGCGCAGCCCAGACCGCACTGACCGACATCAACAATGCGATATCCCAGGTAGCGGCCCTTCGCGGCAGCATCGGCGCCGGCGTCAACCGGCTGGATGCGGCCAACAACGTCATCAGCACCCAGACCCAGAACCTGTCCTCCGCCGAGGACGGCATTCAAGCTGCCGACATTACGCAGACGGTAGCCAACCTGACGAAGTATCAGATCCTGAGCCAGACCGGTATCTCCGCCCTGGCGCAGGCGAACCAGATGCAGCAGAACGTGCTCAAGCTGCTCCAGTAAGCGGGACGATCTGGCGGTGGCGGAAAACCCCCGCCGCTTCCGACCGGTACCGAGTTGCACGGGGGAGAAGGTGGGACCTTCGGGTCCCCCTTCTCTCGTGAATTTAGCTATTAGCTTCTAGCTGTTAGCTCTTAGCGAGAAAGTTGCTAAAGGAATTGCCAGAAGCCAAGAGCTCGAGCTAATAGCCGTAAGAAAGGAGCCGTGGCTGAATCATGGCCTCATTCAGCACTAACTACAGCGCCGCACTCGGTAACATCCTCAGCCAGGTCAACGACGCTTTCAGCGGCAAGAGTTCGGGCATCGACGTCAGCAGCGTAGTCGACAGCATGATGCAGGTGGAAGACCAGCCCGAAACCCAGATGAAGGACGAACAGTCCAGCCTGGACGCACAGATCAGCGCACTTACGACAATTGGCACCGAGCTGAGCACGCTTTCCGACAGTGTGAACAGCCTGGGAGACTTTGACGGGGCGCTGAACCAATTCACCACCGGGTCCAGTGATGCAGCCGTGGTCTCCGCCGCGGCGGGCGATACGGCCACGGCGGGCACGCACACCATCACCGTCCTGGCGACGACCTCTAGCAGCTACTCCGGTTACATCGCCTCCGGCTCGCTGGCGGGCGCCGAAATCAGCGTAGAGTACGGCAATCCCAGCGATCCCACCAGCACCGACAACATCGACATTCCTTCCACCGACACTACGCTGCAGCAGGCGGCCAGCTACATCAATTCGGGAAGTTATGGCGTGACCGCCAGCGTGGTAACGGACTCCGACGGCTCGCGGCTGGCGCTTACCAGCAAGACGTCGGGAGCTGCCGGCAATCTGACCGTGACCAGTTCGGCGGCCAGCTTCACTACCACGGCCGGCGCGGACGCGCAACTGACCGTGGACGGAGTCCCCGTCGACAGCAGCACCAATACCGTCACGGGAGCGATTCCCGGCGTCACGCTGAGCTTGGGCGCGGCCGATCCCAACACTCCGATACAGATTAGCGTGGAACCCGATATCACCCAGGCCGCGGATGCCATCGAGAGCTTCGTCGACGCCTATAACGCCGTCATTGGCTCGATCAACAGCCAGTACGCCCTGAATTCCAATGGCAGCGAAGGCATCCTGGCGGGCGACAGCATGTTGCAAAGCCTGCAAAGCAACCTGCTGGATATGGTTTCCGCCGCCGTCGGCGACAACGGACAATATACGAATCTGCAGTCGCTGGGCATCGAAATGCAAAACGATGGCACACTGCAGGTCGATAGCACCACCCTAAGCGATGCCCTGAGCAGCTCCTACTCCGAAGTACAGAACTTTTTCCAGTCGACGTCCTCGGCCGGCTGGGCACAGACCGCGGGCACGGAGATGACGCAACTGACCGATCCGACCACTGGACCGGTGGCCGTGGATATCAGTGGGCTAAACCAGACCAACACCGACCTGTCCAGCCAGATCAGCGACTTCGAAGCCAACATGACCGAGGTGCAGCAGCAGTTGACCTCGCAGTACGACAACCTCGACACGCTATTGATTCAATACCCGATGCAGATGCAGGAGGCGGCGGCACAACTGGCCAGTCTGCCCGACTCGACCACTACCACCAGCAGCAGCAATAGTAGTTCGTTGTAAAAGGCGAATGAAAACCATCGTAGACGCGCGACGGATTTATCAGGACAGTGCGGTGCGCGGGGCCACCCCGATCGAGTTAGTCATCGTGCTGTACGATTCGGCCATCGAAGGCATGCGGCGCGCTTTAATCGCCATGCAGCAAAGCGACGTCGAGGCGCGCGCCAGCCAGATCGGCCATGCCTTGATGGTGCTGCAACAGTTGCAGGGAACCTTGGATTTCGAGCGTGGCGGCGAGGCGGCCCGGCAGTTCGAACAGTTCTACAACCTGATGCGGGCAAAGCTGCTGGAGGCGCAAATGCGCGGCTCGCTTGAGCTGATGCAGAAGCAGATCCGTTATATGTCGGAGGTGCGTGACTGCTGGACGCAGGCCCGGCGACTCCTGCAGCCCAAGGTGGGCGGCCCAACCGCGCCTGCGGCCGGCGCAACCGAAGGAGATGGAGGTCCCAGAAGCGAATGGAGCGCATAGACGATCAAGCCAGTCTGGAGTTGTTGCGCCACGCCAACGAACGCTTCAATCTTTTTTTTACGCGCTTCTCCGGCGCGCCCGTGCTGGGCACAGACGAAGAAGTGGAATCACTGCTGCAGGTTGAGCAGATCCTGCAATCGGTTGGTTCATTTCTTGGATGGACGTTTGCAACGCAGTAAAACTGAACAGGTCTGCGACGAACTGGCGCGCTATCGTGTAAACCTGATTCGTCTGCGGCATGAGCTTGCCTATATGCAAAGTGCTGCCATAAGCTGCCGGGAACGGCTAGCCTCCCGTCAAGAACACTTACGGGCGGCCAAGGCCTGGTGTAGCGCCTCCCGCGCGACATCATGACGACAACGGCCCTGACGGTTCTCGACCTCGCGCGGTGTTTCAGGCCGCAGTAATGACCGCTCAGTTTTTACTGATGACATTGGCCCTTTCATCTTCATTGACGTGCTGGTACCGGCTCGACAACCCACATTCATCTCGAATTCACATTCCGTCGCCTGCCGGATGTGTTATGTTGAAATTTCGTTAATCACTTCTCCTTTTCGGAGGCACTTCCAAATTGGCCAAAGACATGGTGCCCAGACGCATCTTTCTGACGAAAGGCGTTGGGAAGCACAAAGAACGGCTCACTTCGTTTGAGCTGGCGCTGCGTGACGCCGGCATTGCGGCCCAGAACCTGGTTCGCGTCTCATCCATCTTTCCACCCAATTGCAAACTGATTCCGCGCAAGGAAGGGCTCAAGTATCTGTCGCCCGGCGAGGTAGTCTTCGCCGTGGTCGCGGAAAACTCCACCCGCGAGCCGCATCGCCTGACAGCCGCCAGTATCGGGTTGGCCATCCCCGCTGACAAGGAGACCTACGGCTATTTGAGTGAGCACCACTCCTTCGGCGAACCGGATGACGTCGCCGGCGACTATGCCGAGGAGCTCGCCGCCGAGATGCTGGCCACCACCCTTGATGTGGAGTTCGACGCCGACAAATCGTGGGACGAGAAGAAAGAAGTCTACCGGCTGTCGAATAAAATCGTGCGCACGGCCAACATCACGCAAAGCGCGGTGGGCGACAAGCGGGCGCTCTGGACCACCGTGATCGCAGCGGCAATATTGATCTTCGAGTAGTCTGCTTACCGGCAACTACGGCGTGATCTCAAAGACTACGCCGTGTCCGGTGCTTCCTCCGTACACCGTCGTGCCGTACAGGTTGCCGCTGGCGTCCATGGCCAGGCCGCCACTGGGCGTCGCGCCATCGCTCCCGCCAGAGAAGTCGTGCAGCGAGGTATACGTGTAACCGCCATTGGACGGTGTCAACTTAAATACATTGCCGTTTCCATGCGAGCCGTCCGCTATGGTGGTGCCATAAAGATTGCCGGCGGTGTCCATGATGAGCGCCGACTCGGGACCATCAAACCCACCGCTGCCCGTAAGACTGAAAAGCAGGTTGAAATTCCAACTACCGCCGGAAGGGGATAACTGAAAAACGGTTCCGCCATCGCCCGATCCCCCGTGAGTAGTTGCGCCGTAAAGATTGCCAGCCTGGTCGAAGAGCAGGCCGGCAGAAGTGGCGCAGCCGTCGTCATCGCAAGAGAATTGAAAGAGCGAGTTGAATGCCCAGCCGGAGCCCGACGGAGTAAGTTCGAAGACATCGCCTCCGTCGTTCTGAAAGTCATTCTCCGGAACGGTACCATACAGGTTTCCGGCTTGATCGAGGACCACGCCCCCGCCGGGATACTGGCCGTCGGCCCCGCTAGTGAAGGCATGCAGGGTGGTTACGGCCCAGCTGTTGGATTTCGTCAGCTCGTAAACCGTGCCGCATCCCAGGCCGCCGGCCAGGCACTCGTTGTAATCGCCGCCCAACTCCGAAGTTCCATAAATGTTGCCGGCAGCGTCAAAGCTAAGCGGCCCCGAGGGTGAGGAAGGGGTGCCGTGAGTAAAGTTAAAGTCCGCGAGTACAGTTTCCGTCCAAGGGCAGGACACGGTAGGGCAAAACGCGGCGGGAGGCTGAAGCTTGAAAACCACGCCAGGCCCACTCCCACCTCCATGAGTGCTTCCGTAGAGAGCGCCGTCCGGGCCAAACACCACGGGCGCCGCGGGATTTGCTCCAGTAGGGTAATTGTTGAACTCGTAAATTGACGTCAAAGCCCAGCCTGATTCGCGGCGGGTCATCTTAAAAACCGTTCCGTAATTGTACCTTCCGCCTCCTATGGTGGTGCCATAGAGGTTTCCAGCGCGGTCGAGAGTCAAAGTCGCCTCCGGCGCTGACCCATCGGAACCGGTGAAGTTGTGTAGGACCGTGAACGTCTGGGCCTGCGCTTGCGTGGCTGCGACGAGCAATGAAGTTGCGAAGGCGATTGCCGCGGACGTCGTACACAGATCAAGTCCGCAGATCCTATTTGTGATTTGTTTTGAGCGCTTCATGATGAATACTCCCTACGGATCGAGCCGCCGTTTTGCATTTTCCCTTAATATTGTTGTCCCACGTTGTGGGAGTCTCGCAATTCGACTGACAACTCGCAATCTGACAACGGACAACTGCCTTACGGCGTGATCTCAAAGATGACGCCACAACCGTCGAAGCCCGAGCAGCCGTCGTTTCCGCCCAGAGATGTTGTGCCGTAAACATTTCCACTTGCGTCCAGGGTCACACCGCCCACAGGCTCGCCGCCGTCGGAGCCTTCGGGGAAATCGGTAAGTTGGGTTTCCAGCCAACCGTTGGAGCGCGTCAGCTCGAAAACGGTACTAGGGATATACAACGCCCCATAGACATTTCCGGATGCGTCGAGGGCCGGCCCATTGAAAAAGCCCTCATAGCCGCCAAAGTGGTGGAGTGAGGAATATGTCCAACTGCCGTTGGAGGGTTTCAGTTGGTAGACCCTGCCGCCGTCGTTGAAGGTTGTGCCGTAGAGATTGCCTTGCTGATCGAAGGCCACCCCTCCCAGTGGGTCAAAGCCGTCGCCGTTATCGTGAAAGGTATAGAGAGTGCTCAACATCGGGCCCTCGTTCGTAAACGTCACTTCGTAAACCGATCCCCAACCACTGCCGCCGTCCGCCGTCGTTCCATAGAGGTTGCCGGCTGTGTCAAAGATCACACCACTGCCGACGAATGCCGCGGCGCCGAAGTTGTAGAGAAAGATCTTTATCCAGCCGTCACGGGTGTTCCCCACCTCGAAAACGGTTGCCGCGTTTTTGTCTTCGTCTCCTTCTGTCGTACCGTAAAGATTGCCGGCCGCGTCAACGGCCAGGTTGCCGTAGCCCGGATAAGCGCCATCGCTGCCGCCAAGGAATCGATAGAGCACATATTCCGTCCAAGGGCAGAGCGCTGCATGGCAGGCTGTCGCTGGAGGCTCCAGTTTGAAGACCGTACCGCAGCCCAGACCACCCGTGGAGGCGCGCACGGCCCTCCTCCTCCGACGTTAGTCGTGCCGTAAAGATCACCGTCCGGGCCAATGGTGACTCCGCCGGTGGGGAACTCTCCGTCATCTCCACCCTGGAAGTTATACAGCGGAGTCAATATCCAGCCGGAATTCTTGTGCGTGAGTTTGAAAACCGTACCGCACCCGATACCGTTGCATCCGCTGCCCCCGTTGTAGGTGGTACCGTACAAATTTCCGTCGCGGTCCATGGTCAAGGTGCCGAAGGGATATGCGCCATCTGAACCGCTGAAAGTATGTAAGACGGTGAAGGTCTGGGCGTGGGCTTGCGTGGTCGCAATGATCAGCAGAGTTGCGATGGCGGTGGCTGCGACCGTCATCCACAGATCGAGCCCGCCGATCCTATCTATGATTTGCTCTGAGCGCTTCATGACGAATTCTCCTGCGGATCGAATGAGGTTGCATTGCTGGAATACCTTAATCCCACATTGTGGGACAATTTGAAATTCGACTGACCACCGACAGGCGGAACCGACAACTGGCTTACGGCGTGATCTCCCACACCACCCCGCAGCCGTTGCCGTAGTACATGTTGGTGCAGGGTCCCGAACCGCCACGAGAGGCGGTGCCGTAGAGATTGCCTTGGGCATCAATCACAACATTGCTGATCGGATTTCTCCCGTCGTTGCCGCCGGTGAAATCGTAAAGGTCGGTGTAGGTCCAGCCGTTAGCGGAGGGCGTCAGCTGGAAGACGTTCCCGTAGCTGTATGCGCCGTCTTCATAGGTCGTGCCGTAGAGGTTGCCGGCCGAGTCCATGCTCAGACTCTCCTCGGGACCTCCGCCGCCGCTGAAGCCATACAGCAGATTGAAGTTCCACGTCCCGGCAGACAGCTCGAACACAGTACCGCCCCCGTTGGGTCCCTCAATCGTGGTGCTGGCATAGATATTGCCGGCACTGTCGAGAATGACACCGCCCCAGGGGTTGCCACCCTGGGTGAGGTAGTCGGTGATGCTGAAAAGCTGATTGGCGTGCCAGCCGGAGCCTGAGTGGACCAACTGATAGACTCCGCCGCCGTTGGGGCCGTAGAGATTGCCGACATTGTCGAAGACCAAGCCGGCAGCACTTTCATCAGGGCTGTAGATATCTGTTTCCGACCATGTTCCGCCGTTGTTGGATAGCTCGTAAGCGGTGCCATAGTCGCCCGGTCCCCCGCCAGCCACGCCGTATAAATTGCCCTGCTGGTCGAAGACCAGCGGACCGCCGTTCGGATTACCAGCATGTGGTTCTCCCTGAAAGCGATAGACGACGGTCTCGTCCCATGGGCAAAGCGCACTCTTGCAAGCCGTGGCCGGAGGGCTCAGCTTGAACACCGTGCCGCAGCTAATGTCGTTACACTGATGGCCGCCGCCATCGTAAGTCGTGCCATAGAGGGTGCCATCGGCGGCAAAGACCATGCGCGCTTCGGGATTGGCCCCATCGACCCCGGATTCCTGCCCTCCTTGAAAGATGTAAAGCGGGGTCAGAGTCCAGCCCGAGCTGGAGTGCTTCAGGCGGAAGGCGACGCCGCAGCCGATGGTCTCACAACCATCCATGTTTTTGCCGCCGTCGCTGGCGGTTCCGTAAAGACTGCCCGCCGCGTCGATGATGAGGCCAGCCATGGGAACGGCCCCATCGTCTCCGCCGGCGAAGCTGTGCAAGACTTGGAAGGTCTGGGCATGGGCTGGCGGAGCGGCAAATGCGATCAATGCGATCACCAGGAGCCCGGCCGCTACCGCCTCGGTCTTGGTGCGGGGAACCGAGGCGAAGACTGCTGTCGTGGGCAAAGGCGAGGTCGTCATAGTTAATTCTCCCTTGGAGCCACCGATGCCACTCCAGTGGCCGGCTGACAATATCGTTTTCCCCCCACGGCGTGCCGAAGGTCAACTTAATTTTATTAATTTTATATACCGATGCAAGTAGCTGATAATAGGTAGTTTATGGGCAGCGCTGGATGAGTGAAAGACGCTCTAGAACAGCTAAGGCTTTGGGGAGGAAAGCTTACCGCCGGTATTCCTTGGGCTGGGGACCTTTTTCCAGTGTCCCGCGGTCCCAGATGAGGCCTTCGCGGCTGTAGTTGGCCATCTCGAAGTCCTGCGTCAGCTCCAGTGCGTCGACCGGGCACGCGTCTTCGCACAGACCGCAGAACATGCAGCGGCTCAGGTCGTAGGTGAATTCGGTAAGTTCCTTGCGGCGGGTCTTCTCGTTGCGCTGGCTTCCAACGATGATGAGGTTCTCGGGACAGGCCAGGGCGCACAGGTCGCAGGCAATGCACAAGGTCTCGTTGGTGTCAGGATGATTGTTAAGGCGAGGAGCCCCGCGAAAGCGCTCCGCCACCTGCGGCCGCTGCAGCGGATACTGCTCGGTGTAGACGTTCTTCGGATCCTGGTTGCGGAAGGTGACCTTCAGCCCCGTGATCAGATCGACGAAAAGCATCTTGCGGAGAACAGTATTCACCCTCAGCCCTCAATGGAGTGAAGTGTAGCACAGGGGGAAGCCGCTTCTCGCTCTTCGCCCTTCGCTCTTCGCCCTTCGCTCTTGGCATTTAGCACTTGGCACTTAGCAGTTGGACCAGCAGAAGAGCGCTGCCCAGAGCAAGGTCGAACGAATTACAAACTGTGTTATGGGCCATCTTCGATATGCACGCCAGAGCTAAATGCTAACTGCTAACGCCGAATAGCGAACAGCGGCCTTTCTGGCTTACAATTTCCTCACATGCGGTTTCTTGCAGCGACATTGCTCACCCTAGCCACGGCGAGCTTGCTGGTTGCCCAGCAAAGCGTCGCGCCGGGAGCTGCAAGCGCTCCGGATAATCCTCCGGCTGCATCTCAGGCCAATCCTCCAACCGCAACTCAGCAGCAAAATTCAAGCGAGCCCATTATCACTCCCGACCAACCGGCGGCTCCGTCACAGCAAACTTCGAATCCTCCGGTCGTCACTCCCGGCCAAACCGCATCAGCGCCTGCAGCCGGGGCATCTTCGACTTCGGCGGAACAAACTGGCGGTGCTTCTACTGCGGCACTCGGAACGGCTCTGGTTCCCACGGTCACCAAGCGCGAGGCCGCCGAAGCCAAGCGTCAGTTCCAGGCCGGCGTGAAGCTAAACTCGAAGGGCCATCTCGACGAGGCTTTCGACAAATTCTGTAGCGCTTCCGAACTCGATCCGCGCAACATCAACTACATTACCGCGCGCGAGTTTACCCGGCAGGAGTTGGCCATGCGGGCGCTGAAGCAGGGTAACCAGGCGATGATGGAGCAGAACGAAATCGTTGCCATGGCCGACTTCCGTCGCGCGCTGGAGTACGACCCGAGTAACGACTACGCCCTGCAAAGGCTGCGCGACTCCATGCCCGAGCCCGAGCCGGCATCGCCGACCGTCAGCGTCGCCGAGCAGTCAAGGCCTATCGAAGTGCAGCCCAGCGAGAAGCACCAGGACTTCCACTTCCGCGGCGACTCTCGCGCGCTGCTCACCGAGGTGGCGCGCGCGTATGGCATCAGCGCGCAGTTCGACGATTCGGTCAAGCAGCAACATGTGCACTTCGACATTCAGGACGTGAACTTCGCCACCGCCATGCGCGCGGCTAACGACGTCACCAAGACTTTCTGGGTCGCACTCTCCGCTAAGCAAATTTTCCTGCTGACCGATACGGTCGAGAACCATCGCAACTTCGATCGCATGGGCCTGCGGACCTTCTACCTGCCTGAGCTGAACGATCAGCAGCTGACGGAGATGAGCAACTCTCTGCGCGTGCTGCTGAATCTGCGCTTCATCGGAGTGGAGAAAGCGCAGTCCACGATCAGCATTCGGGCGGAGTTACCGGTGCTGGACGCTGCCGACCACTTGATCCGCAGCCTCACCACGGGCCGCCCGGAAGTTCTGCTCGACATGCGCGTCTATGCCGTCAGCACCAGTCTGGCGCACGCGCTGGGAACGGCGCTGCCCACGCAATTTACCGCCTTCAACATCAGTCCGTCGCTGCTTGCCGGACTGGGAGCCGGCGCCAGCAATCTCATCAATCAGCTGATTTCCTCCGGCGGCATCAATCAGGCAAATTCCAGCGCCATCTCCGCCTTGCTGGGGCAACTGCAGAACTCCACCACCGGTTCGCTGCTCACCACGCCCTTCGTCACCTTCGGCGGCGGCCTCACGCTGTTCGGACTCAATGCCGGAGGCGTCGGCCTTACCCCGACCTTCAGCTTGAACGACTCCACGATAAAAAATCTGGAGCACGTCACCTTGCGGGCCGCGCACAACGATCCGGCGGTGATGAAGATCGGCGAGCGCTATCCCATCATCAACGCCACCTTCGCTCCCATCTACAACAGCGCAGCCATCTCCTCGGTTATCGGCAACCAAAGCTACATCGCTCCCATCCCTTCGTTTAACTTCGAGGACCTGGGACTGGTCCTGAAGGTCACGCCGCTCATTCACACCAACGAAGATGTTTCCATGAAGCTGGAGCTGCAACTTCGATCACTGGGCACCACCAACAACAATGGCATTCCCATCATCAACAACCGCGAGTACACCGGCACCATTACGGTGAAGAATGGCGAGTCCAGCGTCGTGACCGGATTGATCGACATGAACGACTCCACCGGCATCAACGGATATCCGTTCCTCGGACGGGTTCCCGGTCTCACCTACGCCGCCACGGTGCACAACAAGAACGTCACCGAGGACGAACTGCTGGTGGTCATCACTCCGCACATCCTCCGCCTGCCCGAGCAAACCTCGTTCGCGGTGGAATTGCCGCCCAGCCATTAAGGCAAAATGACAATCCGTGAAGGTTTTATCGGCACGAAGCGAACCGCGGAACTGCCCACGCCCTTCGTTTGACTTACTCGTCTTACAGTCAGTAACGTTTTACTCTGTAGCAACTTGCTTGGAGGCATAATGAAGCGCTGGTTTACCGGTCTGGCAGGCTTGCTCCTGCTGTCGGCTGCATTGCCGCTGGCGGCGCAGAAGTCGCAACCTGTTCCGCCGTCCGCGGCGCAATCGCAGACAAGCTCGCTGGACGTCTCCTCCTACGAGAAGCGCGTCAGCGTCAAGACGCTGCCCAATGGCCTGACCGTCGTTCTGTGGCGACGGCCGGAAGCGCCGGTCTTCTCATTCTTCACCATGGTCGACGCCGGCTCGGCGCAAGATCCGCTGAACGAAACTGGCCTGGCTCACATGATGGAGCACATGGCCTTCAAGGGCACGCCTGACATCGGCACCAAGGATTATGCCGCCGAAAAGCCCGCGCTGGAGAAAGTGGAGCAGACTTACGCCGCGTACGAAGCGGAGCG
>Ga0181532_10005128_pt1 | contig 11215 bp, 9 predicted proteins | sample PEATcosm2014_Bin_33_FD_119768 | JGI IMG/M metagenome (GOLD analysis project Ga0181532, IMG submission 119768) | Peatland microbial communities from MTU Mesocosm Facility, Houghton, MI, USA - PEATcosm2014_Bin11_30_metaG | ecosystem: Environmental > Terrestrial > Soil > Wetlands > Peat | place...
GCGCATCCGCGCCTCCCCCGCCGGCATCACTTCGTCCAGCTTAAGTGGCGGCCGCCCCATCGGACGCTGCAATCCCGCCATCCCTTCTTTCCGATAGTCATCGCGCCAGCGGTAAAGCATCGCGCGCTTGACCTTCACCTCCCGACTCAGACGCGCCACCGCCTCTCCGGCTATCATCCGTTGCACCACCCTGAGCTTGAACTCCGGCGCGTACACCCGACGCTTGCCGCGCCCCCGCTTGTTTGCACCCTTCAAGGAACACCTCCATTCCCCATTCGCTGAGATGTGTCCCTATTTTATTTGTCTCACTTTTGGGGTGCACTCCAGACCTTGTCCTTTGTTTTCATACACATTCTCGCTTTGTTCCCGCGATTTTGCACTCGACAAGTCGCTTGCGGTCGGCGATTGGTGTCCATTTCCTCGACAACGATCTGCCCATCTGCCTACCTGCCCTTGCTTTTGCATTCCTCGACTTCTCGACTGTACTTGGAGGCAGAAACCACAGGCAGGAACGCGAAAACAAAAGAGGACTTTCTGGCATGGCATTCTCGGCAGGCCCTGAGCGCCTTGTCCGACCTTACCGCGGAATTATAACCTGTAATGAAACTTTTGTCAAGTACCAACTAAGTTAACCATCCCGATAGCACCCCGGCCGGCGCAGGATCGGTTGCTTGCAGCCAGCGATGCTCTAAAGGGGCGCCACTGAAGTCGGGCCCGCCGCTTCGGGGCGTGCAGACTTCTCCCTTGACCCGCTTGACTCGGCCCCCCCGACAAGAACTCTCCCGACGGGAGATCGCAAGCTCCCCAGTTCGGAGTTAGCGTCAGCTAGCGCCCTCGCGCTGACCCAGGAGGAATTTGCCGCACGCTTCAAAATCCCTCTTGGAACTCAATGATCCTTCCGGATCCCGTTGTGCCCATTTTGGGAACGTGGTAAGATGCAGGTGTGCGCATCCTCGCCCGGAACACGCTAGTTCGTTTCGTTGGGAGCCTGGCCGGCCATCAGGATCACCGCGCCGTGAAAGCCGCACTTGACGCATGGTTCCACGAGGTCAGGCAAGCGGAGTGGAAAGAGCCGGCCGATGTGAAGAGGTGTTATGGAAATGCCAGCATCGTAGGGGCTGACCGGGTGGTATTTAATATCAAGGGGAATCACTATCGCCTGATCGCGGCCATTGATTACCGCCGCGGCATTGTTTTCATCAAATGGCTGGGAAGTCACACGGATTACGACAAGATCGATGTGAGGACGGTGCAATATGACGATTAAGCCGATCAAGACTGAAGACGACCATGCCGCTGCTCTCCGTGAGATCGAGCGCCTCTGGGGCGCGGACGAGGGAACCGGGGCTGGCGATCGGTTGGAGGTGTTGACGACGCTACTTGAGGCTTACGAGCAGGCTCATTTTCCCATCGATCCTCCCGATCCCATCGAGGCCATTAAGTTCCGCCTCGAACAGCAGGGCGTAGATCAGAAGGCGCTGATCGGCGTGATCGGCAGCCGGACCCGGGTCCACGAAGTCCTCCGCCGCGATCGCGCCCTGTCGCTGGCCATGATCCGCCGGCTGCATAAGTCGCTCAATATCCCCGCCGAGGTCCTGATCCGCCCTGTCCGAAGACGAAAGCATCCGGTATAAATGCCAGGTATGGTTTGGTCGCCGTGGCCGTTGCTCCCATGAGCGCTGGGGAAATCGAAGCGTCCGCCGCTCGCGACCGCGACAACCCGCCTCTTACCGATGCGCCGGCCGGGAAACTGCGCCGCATTCCGCGAGTCAAAACACTTCGCCGCGCCCTCGCGCTGACCCAGGAGGAATTTGCCGCACGCTTCAGAATCCCTCTTGGAACTCTTCGGGATTGGGAACAGGGCCGCTCGGAGCCCGACCAGCCGGCTAAAGCCTACCTCACCGTCATCGCGCGCGATCCCCAAGGCGTCGAGCGGGCATTGCATCCGCCGCGCAGCGAACAGACGGATTTCCACGCTTATCGAGAATCTCTGCGCGGGTGGCGCCGACATTGCCTTTGATGTCGGCGACCCATGGGCCCAACAAAAACCTCGGACTATCGGTTGCCATTTCGACAAAGAGCGTATACATCGAAAGCAATGTATACGCCACTCGCGGTTTGATCGTGGACCGTGTCAGGATACCGTCCGACCCGCGCGCGCGAATTTGATGGCCCTGCCACGCGACGGAAAGGACGCGGACCACAAAACCGGTGGTCCGCGCTACTCGCTTTCCTTGTGCCGTTCTGCCATTGTTAGCTCTACCGAAGATCGGCTGCGTGCTAGCGGTTTTGCTCGCGAGTTAGAGGATCTCCGCGGAAGTAAAGACCAGCTGAAGAAGATTCTTGAACTAGCTCGGGATAAGGACATCCTTGATGGTGTGACTTGGAAGCAGGCAGACGACATCCGACAACTCGGCAACGACGCGGTCCATGGCGACCGACTACCGACGGAGGCTCAATGCAAGAGCGCCTTTGATCAAACGAGAGGTATCCTCCAGCACCTTTACGATTGAACTCCCGTAGAAGGTAGCGCGGACCGCCGGGTTTGCGGTCCGCGGTTCTTCGATTGAAAAAGCCGCGAACCACGGGAGCGGTGGTCCGCGCTACCAGCTTTCCCGGCTCGTAAGACGGATCAGGCCAGCTCGGGCAGGAAGGTAGTCTTTACCAAGTAGCGATGTGGGTTTTCGGGGTCGAGCAACACATCCAGAGTCTTACCGGGGACGTAATCTGTCGGATCGAACCAGATGTTGGCGCTGTGGAAAACATGCATCTTATTTGACGTGGGATCGAGCCACTGGCACACCAGTCGATAGGGACTCGTCCCATTGATTCGAACCGAGGTGTTCAGCTCCACTCGTGTGAACTCGGCCTGGATGCGGCGCCCGTTTTGCTCGAGCCACGCATTCTTACGGGCGGTCGCGACCTTCCATACCGCAGCCACCACTCCGGGCGAACAGAAGACCATCCCCATGCCGCAAAGCAGCGTGGGCAGGAACCAGAGTTCCATGAACGAACGGATGGCAGCGTGGTAGGGCTGCTGAGGGTCGTAGAGTACGGTGACCGTGTCATTGACGCGGTACGAGGGCGGATTGGTGCCAGTTTTAGTGATGATGGAGATTTCCTGGCCCTGAGTGGTGCGGAAGCGGATGCGGGGATAGAAGGAGCCGCCGCGGTTGTTGTTCGACGACCTCTGTTCCTGCCAGACGTTTTCCGTCACGATCCCAGGCACCGAAATGGCAGTTGCAAGGAAGCGGCGCGTATGCTGGAAGGAGAGAACAGCTCCGATCAGCAATCCCAGACCCACGGCGGTGAATATACCCAAAAACAGGCGCATGGCTTTCATTGCTGGCACCTCGTCAGAAGGTTAGTTTGGAAACGGTACGTCTCGTACACGGGCGCGCATTGCAAACCTCAAGGAAGGTCTTATCGGCCGGAGTTTCCACCTTTGCTCCGGGTTGTCAGTCGATTCGCCTAAGGTTTCTGTTATTGGATTCTAGCCCGACACGTATTATACGTCCAATTGACTCCATAGGATGTTTTTCCTCGAATCCTCAACCTTGAATCCGGGATTTGTTAAACTGTTTGTGGCGCGCCAGGCGCCAAAGCGAACCATGATCCAACTCTCTTCGGCCGGAAAGCGATTCGGCCCCAAAATGTTGTTTGAGAATCTCGATTGGCTCATCACGCCGCGCGCGCGCGTTGGCCTGGTGGGAGCGAACGGCACGGGCAAGAGCACTCTGCTCAAGGTGCTGGCGCGCCTCGATACGCTCGACTACGGCGAAGTCAGCTTCGCGAAGGGGATCACTTCGAGCTACCTCCCGCAAGACGGCCTGACGCTTTCCGGACGCACGGTGCTGGCCGAATGCATGTCGGTGTTCGGCGACCTCCTCTCCATGGAGCAGGAGATGGAAGATCTGATGGGAAAGATGGCCGAACTCGATCCCGAGGGCGAAGAGTATCAGCGCGTGAGCGAGCGCTTCCATTCGCTCGACACCGAGTTCCGCCAGCGCGACGGCTATTCGCTGGAGGCTCAGGCCGGGCGCGTGCTTGCCGGCCTGGGATTCCCGGAATCGGATTGGCGCCGCCGCAGCGAGGAATTCTCCGGCGGTTGGCAAATGCGCCTTGCCCTGGCCAAGCTGTTACTCGAAAAACCCAACCTGCTCCTCCTCGACGAGCCCACCAATCACCTCGACCTGGAAGCCCGCAACTGGCTCGAGGAGTACCTGAACGACTATCCCCACGCTTACGTGCTGGTTTCGCACGACCGGTTTTTCCTCGACGTAACCGTAGAAAAGATGGTGGAGATCTGGAACCGGCGAGTCCACTTCTACACCGGCAATTACGAGAAGTACCTGGCGGAGAAGACGGCCCGGCGAGCCCAGATCGATGCCGCCTACAAGAACCAACAGGAGCGCATCGAGCAGCTCGAAGTCTTCATCAATCGCTTCCGCTACACGGCGACCAAAGCCAAGCAGGTGCAAAGCCGCATCAAGGAACTCGAGCGCATGGAGCGCGTCGAAGTCCCGCCCGAGGAGAAAGCCATTCACTTCCGCTTTCCCCAGCCCAAGCCCAGCGGCCGGATGGTGGCGGAGTTCAAGCAGGTGGCCAAGAGCTACGGGGCCAAGCAGGTGTTTGCGGGCGTGAATTTCACAGTCCAGCGGGGCGACCGAGTGGCCCTGGTGGGCGTGAACGGGGCGGGGAAATCGACTTTGCTGAAGCTGCTGGCCGGCCTCGAGCCGGTAAGCGCGGGAGAGTACCAGCAAGGGCATCAAGTCGAGGTGGATTACTTCGCCCAGGACCAGTACAAGGCGCTCGATGCCGACGCGCGGCTGCTGGATGACCTGGCGCGCGCCGCACCCATGGCCCTCAGCGGACAGACCGAATTACGCGGCCTCCTGGGCTGTTTTCTGTTCAGCGAAGACGACGTGTTCAAGCGCATCGGAGTGCTCTCGGGCGGCGAGCGCAATCGCTATGCGCTGGCGCGCATGCTGGTGCGCCCCTCGAACTTGCTGCTGCTCGACGAGCCCACCAACCATCTGGACCTGCGCGCCAAGGACGTGCTGCTCGAAGCGCTGGCAAACTACACCGGCACCGTGGTGTTCGTCTCCCACGACCGCTACTTCATCGACAAGCTCGCCACGCGGGTGTTCGAGATCGCCGATGGCGAGGTGAATGTCTATCCGGGCAATTATGAAGATTATCTGTGGCGCAAAGAAGGAAAGGAAATCAGTTTCGACCTCACAGGACTCGAGGATTTGGTGCGAGAGCGCAACCCTTCGCACCCAACACACGATGCAGGCCCAATATCCAAGGCGCCGGAGGCCGACGCTGCGGTCAGAACGAAGCGGGTCAATCCGATCCGCCTTCAGCAGATGAAAGAGCGTTGCCGAGAGATCGAAGAACAGGTGGCGCGCCTCGAGGCCGAGATCGAAGGCCAGGCGCAGGAACTTGCGCACTTCCGGAGCGCCGAGGATTCCGTGCGTTTGACCAAGTCGATCGAGCAGGGACGCCAGGAGCTTGCCGGCCTGACGCGAGAGTGGGAAGAGACGGCAAAGGTCGTCGAGGAGCAGGAATCGGAAGCGGGGGAATATTGAGCGGCGTGCTACTCCCTTGGGACGTTATGCGCCACGCCCATGTTCTTTTTCGTCCGGCCAAAACCGCGCGCCCAGCGCTAAGGCTGCGGGAAGGGAACAGTAGTGGCAGCTTGTCATCCTGAGCGAAGCGAAGGATCTCTGCAGTTGTACGTAAGATGCCAAGCTTAAGACCAACTGCCGGGATCCTTCGCTTCGCTCAGGATGACAGCAGGCGGCAACGAGATCGGGAATTCTCAGTCCCAGTTCCGCACTTTCGGCCAGATTTCCTTAAGGGGCCACTTAAGGCCACGGCAGTAGAAGATGTCGAAGTGTTCGTAAGGCATGGAGTAAGGGTGATAGACGCTGGCGACCTTCTCGACGCTCGAGTAATAGCGCTCCAGGTCTTTCTGCTGCCCCTGCATGACGATCATGCTCTCGCCGGTGTAGTCGCGCGGTCCCCAGTAGAAGTAATTCATGTGCGCGCTGATGGCGGGCGGCAGGCCGTATTTCGGACCGAAGAGATCGATGGCGCCCGCCTGGCCGTAATTCTGGCCGAAGATCGCAGTCTTGGCGCGAACGTCGGGAGGCAGGCTGTTGTAAACCCGGGCCACGGTTGCCGTCATCTCCTCCCAGCCGAACTGGTCGGCATAAATTTGGGGTAGTGGACCCAGGCGGTGCGTTTCGATCCTGGGCGGTTGGAGATGCAGCGTGCGGGTGTATCGAATGTAGTTTTCGGGCGACAGCAGCGGAACGCTGAGCGGCGCGAACACGGCGGCGAGGACCACCATCAAACCGCAGTAAGAGAGTTTCGGCCAGCGATATCGCGGCTGATCAAGCCACCTCTCCCACATCACACTGCCGCCGGCAAACAAAACCGGAAAGGCGGGATAGAGGTAGTAGATGCGCGGGCTCAGCGTTACGATCACTGCTGCCGTGAATATCCAGGCCCATCCGAGCACGCGAAACGGACGCGCCGGCTTCGAGAAGAAGTAAAACCAGAGGCCGGCGAGCCAGATGGGCAGCGTCAGGGGAAGCAGCGTCAGGATCTCCTGAGCAAAGAATGCCAGCGGGCCGAGAGGCACGTCGCGCCCGCTGCGCTGGATATTGGCATGCGCCACCAGAAACGGGAAATGGCGGTGAATGTTCCAGACGACGTTAGGCAGGAAGATCACCAAAGCCAGCGCGCCGCCGATCCACAGCCAGCGACTCGCCAGCCTGCGGCGCTCGGCGGTCAACAGCAAGCCCAAGACGATGCCCGCGCCGAAGATCAGCATCGAGTACTTGTTCTCCAGCCCAAACCCCGACAGGACGCCGAACCAGATCCATAGTGTAGTATTGCCTGTTTTAATAATACGGATCAAAAGATAAGCGCAACCCAGCCAGAACAGCGGCTCAAACACGTTCATGGTGAGCAGGCTGTCCAGCGCCAGAAAACCTGGCGCCACCAGGACTGCTAGTGCAGCCAGCCCCTGCGCAAAGCGCTTCCCGCCCAATTCGCGAGCGATCAGTGCGGTCAGCAGAACGAGCGCCGCCCCCGCCACGGCCGGAAGCAAGCGGAGCGCGGGGAGCGAGTCGCCAAGCAGCGTGCGCACCAGCCAGGTGATCACCGCAATCAACGGAGGCTGGTCGACGTAGCCCCAGTCCAGGTGCCGGCTGCAAGCCAGGTAGTAGAGTTCATCAACGAAGTAACCGTAGTGCCGCCCGGCATACAAGTGCAGAAGCAACTTGCACGCCGAGATACAGAGGACTACGGCTGTGGCAGTGAATACGAACCGCTTTTCGTGGACTTGGCCGGACGCGGAGAGCGATGAAGAACCCATGTGAATCAGACCGAGGCTTGTTCCGCCGCGCGGCGCTGGAAGATTTCGATGAAACAGTTGACGAGGGAGACAGCGGCGGGAGTGATGCCGGGAATGCGGGAAGCTTGGCCGAGAGTGAGCGGGCGAACGCGCGTGAGCTTTTCTACCACCTCTCGGGAGAGGCCGGAGACCTTCCGGTAATCGAACCAATCCGGAATGTGGCGCGACTCGGCGCGCTTCATCCGCTCCATCTGCTTCTCCTGCTGTTGGAGATAGCCCTCGTACTTGAAATCGGTTTCGATGCGGCGGGATTCCTCGCGGGAGAGTGCAGCGACAAGACCGCCCCTCTCACCCGTCCCGATCAGATCGGGACACGCCTCTCCCCCAAGGGGGAGAGGCGCATCATCAATGTTCACCACACGCAGGCCCTCGCCGATCCATTCCATCAGGTCGTCGATTTTGAGTTCAGAGCGCTTCAGGAGTTGCGCGCCGGTCAGCGGCGAAGGGGCTGTAAACTCTCTGCCATTCATGAGACCGAGCCTGGAATAGATCTCGCAGCCCAGGGGCGAATCGGGCCTCAAGCGGGTTCCGAGCAGAAACTTCGTAGCAGCGGAGATTCGCGCCTGTTTTTCCAGGAATGCCTGGTAATCGCTCTGCCGGATGGTGCCGGCTTGGAAGCCGAGCGGCATCAGGCGCTCGTCGGCGTTATCGATGCGCAGGTGCAGACGGAATTCGGCGCGCGAGGTGAACATGCGGTAGGGTTCGTCGACGCCCTTGCTCACCAAGTCGTCGATGAGGATGCCGGTGTAACCTTGCGTGCGATCGATGATCATGGGCTGTCTGCCCTTGACGCGCAGACCGGCGTTAATTCCCGCCATAATTCCCTGGCATCCGGCTTCCTCGTAACCTGTCGTTCCGTTGATCTGGCCTGCCAGGAAGAGGTTTTGGATTTTCTTGCACTCGAGCCACGGGTAAAGCTCCGTGGGCTGCACCATGTCGTATTCGATGGCGTAGCCCGGGCGGATCATCTCGGCGTCCTCGAGGCCTGGTATGGACTTCACCATGGCCAACTGGACGTCGATGGGCATCGAGGTGGACATGCCGTTGACGTAAATCTCGTTCGTGTCCATTCCCTCCGGCTCGAGGAAAAGCTGGTGTTGGGCCTTGTCCGGGAACTTGACGATCTTGTCTTCGATGGAGGGACAGTAGCGCGGCCCGATGCCCTTGATCTGACCGGAATAGAGCGGAGCGCGGTGCACGTTCTCGCGGATGATCCGGTGCGTTTCCGCGTTGGTGTAGCCGATCCAGCAAACGGTCTGCGGCTGTGTGATCGCCTTAGTGCGGAAACTGAACGGTGTGGGAATGGGGTCGCCGGCCTGCACTTGAAACTTCGAAAAGTCGATGGTGCGGGCGTCCAGGCGCGGCGGAGTGCCGGTCTTGAGCCGGCCAATTTCGAAGCCCAGCCGGCGCAGCGCCTCACCCAGCATTACCGAAGGGGGCTCGCCCGAACGCCCGGCGGGGTACTTGTTTTCGCCGCAGTGAATGAGGCCGTTCAGGAAGGTGCCCGTGGTGACGATTACCGCGCCGGCTTCCACCGTGCGCCCGTCGAGCAGACGGATGCCCAAGGCGCGTGGCATGGGCATCCTGCCCATGCCGCCATCGTATGGGTTTGGCGGATTCACGGGCGGGACGCCCGTGCCACCCTGTTCCAGAACCAAATCCACGACTTCAGCCTGCTTGATCCGCAGGTTGGGCTCGGATTCGAGAACCTGACGCATCCGGCCGCGGTATTGCTTCTTGTCCGCCTGGGCCCGCGGCGACCAGACGGCAGGCCCGCGGCTGGTATTGAGCAAGCGGAACTGGATGCCGACAGCGTCGATCACTTCGCCCATGACCCCGCCCAGAGCGTCGATCTCGCGCACCAGGTGGCCCTTGGCGATTCCGCCCACCGCGGGGTTGCAGGACATCTGGGCAATCAGGTCGAGATTGATGGTGTAAAGCGCAGTCTTCAGCCCCATGCGCGACGCCGCCATCGCTGCCTCGCACCCGGCGTGCCCCGCGCCCACCACCACTACATCGTATTTTTCCGTAAAGCCTGAAGCCATAACTGGAAACTTTGCCCACGAGGCAAGAGGATATTGTAGCAAGGCCAAGCTCCTCGTGCACGTCCACCCGCGAAATATGTGAGCCCTGGATGCGCGCGAAAAAACGAATCGGCGGCCATGATTGATTCGTTGTCCAAATCAACTGTGGGTATGCTTAGTTGGAAGTGCACTCGGATGGAGGAGTTCCAACCGTGGCTGCCAGCTTCCTGGCGAAGAAGAACACGACGTCTCTAGCGATGGACGGCGCCCAGGCAACTTTTGACGCTCCGGGCGCAAGGCCGATAGCCCGCTCGAACTGCGCCTTCTTCTCATCGATCCAAGGCGCACCGTTCCGGTTGGTCTGGTGTTGATAAAACACAAGGACATCGTCTGCTCTCAGTTCCTTCCAGATATCATCCAGCTCATTGTCAAGAACGTGTTTTGGCCCAGGGCAGCTGGGGGCAAGACCGGTATCGGGGTCCAAGAACACAATTCCAGGACCCCGAGGCCGGATACGCATTCGGTCGAGAACCAGATCGAGGTAAGGCTTTCGTCTTCGGCCTTCAAACACATCGTGCACCACCTCCACTTTGGCCCCGCACTGAATGGCGGTCACGGCGCTGAGGCAGCGGAAATGGTGGAGAACGGCTTCGGGCACACTGCATTTCTCTCCGTCGATTTCGAGCACACCGTAGGAACTAGGCCGGTAGTAAAGCACCTGGAGGATGTGCTTTGCCCCGTGCCGACGGGCCAACTCCAGTAGGACCCCCCACTTGATGAGGTCTCGCTTGTCGCCGTACCATTGATTTCGCATGTGCCCCTGCTTGTGGTTAAAGCGTAGATCGCTTCATTTGCGATTTGTCCAGAATGTCGGATGGCGCTAGAACCGTCCGCGGAAGTCGAAGAGGTCGTGCAAAGGCAGTTGCCAGCCGGGGAAGAGATCGGAAGTTAGGACTTGCTCGCCGGCGAGGATTGCATCTAGCAAATACTTTTTCCTCTCCAATTTCAATACGTCCACCGTCTTGGCCTGTGAGTCGATAAGCCAGACCTCGGGGATACCTGCCTCTCCGTACAGAGGGAGCTTGGTGGCGCGGTCGTGCGCAGCGGTATTGCTCAAGAGGATTTCCGTCGCGAGGTCGGGCGCGCCGGCAATGAAGTCCTCCTCGATAATCTCGGCTCGACGTTGAGAGATAAACATCAGGTCAGGTTGAAGCGCTGTGTCAGGATCCAGGCGGACGTCCAGTGGCGCGAAGAGGACCATGCCGAGCCGAGCATCATCCACGTAATTCCCCAGGCTTGCGGCAACGTTCCCAAGAATCATCTGGTGCCTGGTGCTTGGAGTCGGGAGAAAGTGGACGTATCCGTGGATCAGTTCATAGCGCTTCCCGTCATCTGGAAGCTGGCGGAACTCCTCATACGTCAATCCAGTAATGACCTCGGTACCCATGGTCGGATTATACACCTCGGAGCGATCCGGCCTTCAGCCAGCGCTATTCCGGCGCCGCGCATCGTAGAGAATACGGGGAGCGAGGTCGTGCGAGATGCCCGCGCTCAGCAGGTTGTCACCCGGCGGGCGAAATCGGGTATCTCCGCGATAGTTATTTCTCTGATTGACAAAAACCGAACTTCCCGTTAGTGTACCGCCACTTTATGAAGATACTGGTGATTGGTTCCGGAGCACGAGAGCACGCGCTGACCTGGAAGTTGCGCGAGAGTGGACTCATGGAGGAGATCTACTGCGCGCCGGGCAACGCCGGCA
>Ga0181532_10005130_pt1 | contig 11214 bp, 7 predicted proteins | sample PEATcosm2014_Bin_33_FD_119768 | JGI IMG/M metagenome (GOLD analysis project Ga0181532, IMG submission 119768) | Peatland microbial communities from MTU Mesocosm Facility, Houghton, MI, USA - PEATcosm2014_Bin11_30_metaG | ecosystem: Environmental > Terrestrial > Soil > Wetlands > Peat | place...
CGATCGTCAAATTGCTATTGTTGCGCCCGTCCGCTTTCCGAAAATGGAGCGGCCTCACGTCAATGTGCGCCAGCACGGTGAGTTTCGCCGCAGTCTCGCTGGGCTTGAAAAACTGTGTGTGCAAATCGATCGGTAGATCATGGATTTCTTCCTGCGAGTAGAGAGCATCCTGAATTTCCTGTTTCGCTTCCTGGTCGCGATCCGGAGCCCGTTTCGGCGCAAAATACCCTTGCCGTGCCTGAACCGAAAACTTCTCCGCTCTATTCAGAGTCACCTTCAAATGGTGAAAGCTCCCGTTCGGTTTAAGGTTCTGGGGAGAGAAGGCCAGCACATAGTAGTACTCGGGCATCGACGCGACGATCCGGAAGCCTTGCTCGAAATCGTTGCTTCGTTGAAAGAAAGAGCCGCCAGTGCCGTCCGCAAGCTCAGCCATCACATTGGCGTCGACGGAAGCGCTTTCGCTCTGATACTGGGCTTCCAACGGGCTGAGCGCACCGGACTGTGTTGCGTCGCCGAAATACATCAAAACGTACAGGCCACGCGCATCGATAGCGCTGATCGTGATATTGGCACGCAAAGCGCGCTCAATAATCTCGTCCACCTCGGAATGCTGCTCCAGAGTGAGGAACCCGGGCGAAACCAGGACTATGGAATGTTGCCCCGGCGTTGCCGATACCCGTCGAACCACATCCTTGAGGGAGATCAAGGCAAGTCGAGTTTCCTCGTCTCCAGTGATCAGTCCCTGGGCTGCCGCCGCTCTTGCCACCCCTTCAGCTGCTTTTTCATCGACTATCTGGTCACATGCCTTTACATCAGCCACGACTGCGGCGAAAGCCTGGCTGTCCTTCCAGTTCACGATTCGGTCCGCGAGGTAATGTGTCATCTTTGGACACGGGTTCATTCCACGGTCTGTGATCGGATGCAGTGTGATGTGCCGCAATGCCTCACTTAGCTTATTTCGATCGTCAGTAAAGTCGAGGTTGTTCTGACCGGAGATCGTGAAGATACCCGCTCGATCTGTCGCTTGCAGGGTTGCGAGATTCTTTTCCGCCGCTTCTCGCACGTGAACCAGATCGCCAAACTCAAGGTGAACATCGTCGAAAACGTAAGCGATGTAACGCCCGGGTAAAACGGGCAGTGGCGTGGAAGTAACTCCAGTTTCGGTGGCAGACCGGGAGGCTTCTTGCCCACTGGCCTCGCGCAGGCCAGGCTTTTCCAGATCGAACTTGGTGATGACCTGCGGCTTGCCATCGTCGAACAGCCGGAAATCCTCTTTGTCCAGAATGCCAATCGCCTTACCGTGTGAGTCGCGCACAACGACGCGCAACTGCACGAGCCTGACATTAACCTTGAACGTGGCTGCCGTTTCGTGCGAAGTCATTTCCGGCGCGTTCTGTGACGTGGGCGCGCTCGCGGATGTAGCAGGGACGGCAGGCGGTTGCTGTGAGGTTGCTTGTGGCGAAAGCGCTGCAGGCAACAGCTTGCCTAGAAATAGACAAATGATTACAGCCAGGCTGGCGGTGAGCCTCGCGGATACCGTTACTTTGCGCCCATTCCCGCTAGTCGGCGTCATGGTTGCCAGCCCTCGGCTGACATCTAATCTACCTCCAGAGTCTACTCTGAAAGTGGGCTAGTGTTACTGCAAGCCTAAATGCGTGTAACTCGAACGCAATGCCTGGTGCTGCAAGCATCTATTTGCCTCGGCGCTCTTCATTCGGTGTTCAACGCGCTTGCCTCAGCGTATCCTTCCAGAGTTCAGGAAAAGCCAAGAATGGTCGGAGAAGGGAAGGACTCTATGCATCCTTTAACACGTCGCAATTTCATGCGAATCGGTGCAGGCTCCGTGGCCGCGGGAGCTGCGGCGAAAGTCACTTTGCTGGAGCCCGCCGCACTGTGGGGTAGAAGCGGTGCGGTGGCGGCGAGCGATCGAGTCCGCTTTGCCGCGATTGGCACAGGCACGCGCGGAGTCCAGTTGCTCGAAGCGTCGCTTCTGGTGCCAGGCGTCGAGTGTGTCGCGGTGTGCGATCTCTATGACAGCCGCCACGAGGCAGCGCAGGAAGCTTTGCAGAAGCTGGTTCCGGCGACGCGCAGTTATCGCGAGATCCTCGCACGCAATGATGTGGACGCGGTGATTGTGGCCGTCGCCGATCACCAGCATCGCAGGATTGTGGTGGATGCTTGCGGAGCGGGCAAGGACGTTTACTGCGAGAAGCCCATGTCGCATACCCTGGAAGACGGTTTCGCCATGGTGGACGCGGTGCGGAAGGCAAATCGCATCATGCAAGTGGGCAGCCAGCGCGTGAGTTCTATCGTCTATGAAAAGGCGCGCGAGCTTTACACCTCGGGCGCGCTGGGCGATGTGTTCTTTATCGAAGGCTCGTCGGACCGCAACTCGCCGAGCGGAGCGTGGGTGTATCCGATTCCGCCGGACGCGAGCGAGCAGACCATCGACTGGAATGCCTTTCTGGAAGGCGCGCCCAAGCGGCCGTTTGACGCGGCGCGCTTCTTCCGCTGGAGGTGCTTCTCCGACTACGGCGAAGGGCTGGCTGGCGATCTGTTCGTGCATCTGCTTTCGGGGATTCATTTCATCTCGGGAACGAATGAAGCGGCAAAGCGGGCGCAGTCGAGCGGAGGACTGTTTCGCTGGAAAGATGGCCGAGAATTTCCGGATTTAATCGAGACGCTTTATGACTATCCGAAATTTCGTGTAGCGCTGCGCTGCAATCTGAACAATGCCGGCGGCGAGCCGATCAAGTTCCACGGCACGAAAGGCACAATGGAAATCATTGGGCAGACGCTGACGTTTACTCCGCAGGACGTTAGCCCCAAGCCGGAGAAATATTCGACGATTGGCTGGCCGTCGCGGCTGCGCAAGGAGTACCTGGCGCAGTGGACGGCGGAACATCCGGAGCCTGGACCGCTCGACTACCAACTGGTCGAGGCTGAAACCTTTACAGCGCCGGACGGATACAGCGATGTGGCGGCCCACGAGGCGAATTTTTTCAACGCGGTTCGCACCCGCAAGCCGACCGTGGAGAACGAGGAGTTTGGCAACCATGCGGCGATCGGCTGCCACCTGGCCAACTACGCTTATTTCAATAACAAGATTGCGACCTGGGATGCGGCGGCAAAAACGATTCGGGGATAAGCGCGTTGTCCCACTGATTTGTGATAACCGACGTGTGATAACCGATTTGTGATGGAAGATGATTCAGAATTGAGGACACGATGGATCGGATTTCAAGAAGGACATTCTTAAAAACTGCTTCCGCCTCCGCGGTCGGCGCGGCGGTATGGAGCAGCGCACAGCGGCTATTGGCCAATCCGCTGGGCTTGCCGATCGGGTTGCAGTTGTATTCGGTGCGCGATCTGCTGCCCAAGGACTATGAAGGAACGCTGCGGCAAATCGGCGCACTCGGCTATCGAGAAGTGGAAGCAGCAGGCTTTTTCGGTCACAGCCCGAGCGAAGTGAAGCAGGCTATGGATCGCGCCGGACTGAATTGTGTGAGCGCGCACTATCCGCTGCGGGATCTGTTGCCGAAGGTGGATGAAACGATTCAGTTTGGCAAGGATCTGGGGCTCAAGTACATCGTCTGTGCGTCGCCGTGGCTGAAGGATCCATCGCGGGTGAAGGACCCTGGGTCGCGCGCGGCCAGAGACGCGATGACGCTCGACGACTGGCGGTGGAATGCGGAGCAATTTAATCGCATCGGAGAGCGCGTCAATGCAGCCGGAATCCGTTTCGCTTACCACAATCACACGGCGGAGTTTCGCGCAGAAAATGGCGTGGTGTTCTACGACGAAATATTGCGCGCGACCGATCCGGCGAAAGTAACGTTCGAGATGGATTGCGGCTGGGTCGTGGTGGGCGGCGCGAAGCCCGTGGACTACCTCACGCGTTATCCTTCGCGATTTTCGATGCTGCACGTGAAGGAGTTCAAGATGGAGGGCTGGACTCCGGGCTCCACGCCTCCACCTTCCACGGAGATGGGTCGCGGCACGATTGACTATCGTCCCATTTTCGAAGCGGCAAAGAAAACCCATATCGAGCATGCGTTTGTGGAGCAGGAAGAGTTTGACATGCCCGCGATGGAAGCGTTGAAGATCGACGCGGAGTATATGCGCTCTTTGAACCTGTGACTTTGACCCGTGGCTTGGTTGCATCCTGGACGGGGCCCTTCGGCTCCGCTCAGGACAGGCTCCGCCCCGTCACCACACGGGCAAGGTCTGCGCTTTTTTTAACGAAACGCGGGCTTGATTACCACATGCAATCCCACCATCGATAAAGGAGGAGGCTACCCCCCTCCCCCCCAATTTTCGTAAAATATTCAATATAAAGGACATACTTATAAAGTATTCAGAAATAGGGACTTAGGTGGACCATTTGGAGGGTCCAACCCAATGGAATCATAGAGTTAGGGGTGTTAGTGGATTGGTTCCCCCGCAAAGTATTCAACTTAAAGGACTTATCTGTAACGTATTCAAAAATAACGACTTAACGAAGATCATGTCCTCAGCCCTCAGGGAGACTTCACCGCAGGAGCGCCGGAGGGATTCTTCTTGTTCCAATGAAAAAATGGTGAGGAGTTAAGTCCGCACCCTTTTGATCTCGATTTTTTCTCTCTATATCTATTATATCAATTCCGACCTGGGTACACCGACAACTTTCCCGACTTTATTTCCCTCACTCGTTCATTGACTTACGCGGAAAATCGACAGGATGGGGGGTTGACAAGATTTCGCAAGATTGGGGAATCCATCTTGGACGGGGCCCTTCGGCTCCGCTCAGGACAGGCTCCGCCCCGTTACCACACGGACAGGTCTGCCCTAGCGCAGGGCGTTCTTGATCGCCAGGTCTAAGCCCACCATCAGAACGGCAGAGGCGGGGATTACTAGCAGTGCTTTTTTCAGCCGCGTCGGATCGCCGCCGGCGATGAGGCCGATGATGCGCGAGCTGACGGCTAGGCCGGTCCATCCGCAGGTGATGACGAAGCCGATGGCGGTGCCGGTCATGCGCGGAAAGGCGTCACCCACTATTGCCAGAGTGGTGGGAAAGACCGGCGCCATCGAAAGTCCGGCGAGAAAGACCAGCGCGGCTGCGGCTGCGGGGCGGTTCGTCCGGAGCATTAGAAAGGTGGTTACCGCCATCGCGATCGATCCGGCCAGAGTCACGGCAATAGCGGGCACGTGGATGAGAATCGGTAAGACGGCGGCACGGCCGATCAGCATGCCCAGCGCGAACCCTAACGACAGAATATTAAGCGCCCTCGATTCGGGAATGCCCTGCGCGATGAGGTGACGGGGCAGCCAGTTCCAGATTCCGACTTCGCAACTGATGTAGAGAAAAAGGAAGAGTCCGATCAGAAAGAGCAGCGGGCGTCCGAGCACGGGGGCCGCATCCGCGAGAATGAAACGCCCGGCGCCGGTCGGTCCCGGCATTTTGGTAAGGGCCTGAATTGCCAGGGTGACGACGGTGAGTGAGGCGATGGTGTAGCAGAGTCGAATCCAATTGCGCTTAAAGAGATTGGCGGAGATGAACGGTGTGGCGAGAGCGCCGAGTCCGAAGAAAAGGTTGGTCAGGTTCAGGGCAGTGGCGCGATGGGTCTCACCTACATCGCTGACCAGAGCATTCGCGGCGGTCACCACGGTGCCGCCGCCGAGTCCGAGCAGGAACAACAGAATCAGGATGCTGCGAAAGCCCGGCGAGCGCGGCAAGGCGTAGAGCGCGATGGAAATCAGAGCAAGGCCGAGGATGAGGCCGACCTTCTTGCCTTCGTTGTCGAGCAGCGGCCCGACGCCGAGCGAAGCGATGATCAGTCCGAGGGCTTGCGCAAAGGCGATGGTGCCGTTCTGGCTGGGCGAGAGGTGGAAGCGATCAGATAGGTCGGGCAGGATGGTGCCCAACATGGCGGCAATTAATCCATAGATGAAAAAGGCGAGACTGGCGGCGAATATTAACACGCGTTCCTTTCAATTGCCGGTTTCAAGTTCGGGGAACATCGACCCAGCCTCGCGTGCGATGGCTGTGGAGAGCAGCGTTGAGGATTCTCAATTGCCGCAGTCCGTCGACGAACTGGGGATACTCGGGTGTTGCGCCTGCGGTGCTGATTGAAGCTTCGGCGATTGCGGCGTAGAAGCGCCGGAAGAGTTGCTTGAAAGTGTCGTCGTATCCCTCGCTGTGGCCGCCAGGAAGATCGGCGTAGCTGCGCGCCGCGGGCTTGAGCAGGGACGGATCTTTGACGAATACTTGGTTGCCGGTGTCGCGGTGGCCTGCCCAGAGTTCATCGGGACGCTCCTGGTCCCACGCGACAGAGGATTTTGTGCCGTAGATCTCGATGCTGAGGCGGTTCTTGCGTCCGGCGGAGACTTGGCTGACGGTGACGCTGCCGCGCGTGCGCGCGCCCATGCGAAAAATTACGGCGCCGAAATCTTCCGTATCGACGGCGATTTCAACATAGTCTTCGGGGCCAGGCAGCTTATTTGCAAACGTTTCAACAGACTGTTTCGGCTGTTTGCGCGTAGGGTGAAACGTCTGGAGATCGGCCGAGAGAGAGGTCAAACGAAGTCCGGTGACATGCTCAGCCATATCAAACCAGTGCGAGCCGATATCGGCCATGGCACGCGAGGGGCCGCTGACTTTCGAATCGACTCGCCAGTTCCAGTCGGTGTCGTAGAGCAGCCAGTCCTGGGAATACGTGCCCTGGACGACGAGAATTTCACCGAGGTCTCCGGCTTCGCATAGGCGGCGCATTTGCTGCACCATGGGGTAGCAGCGCAGATTGTGACAGACGCAGTTGCGTAATCGCTGCCGGGCGGCGAGCGCGACGAGTTCTTCGGCCTCGTCGATGGTTGTGGCCAGCGGCTTTTCGCAAAGCACATGCTTGCCGGCCTGGAGCGCGTCCCTGGCCATGAGGAAGTGCTGTGCGTTGGGCGTGCAAATGTGGACGGCATCGATCGCCGGATCGCGCAAGACGGCGTGATAGTCGGTCGCGGTTGTGGGGATGGAAAAACCCGCACCGAGGCGTCGCGCGTCGTCGGTGGTTTTTCCCACGATGGCAACTGCCTCCACGAACTCCACTCGCCGAATCGCTTCGAGATGCACGCGACCCATGAAGCCGGTTCCGATGATTGCCGTTTTGATTGGTTTCATGGTTTCCATTTGCAAGACGCCCATGCGCAAGATGTTATACCCACCACGCAGCACCGGGCTGCTCGCGGATCACTATGCTGTTGAGGAAAGTCGCGGCCTTCGTCAGGCCCTCTTCCGGAGAGAGCAGGCTATCTTCGTGCTCGATGGAAAGCGCGGAATTGTAACCAAACATACGCAGGGTGGAGACAAACTCGGCCCACCACTCGGCGCCGTGACCGTAACCGCAGGTGCGGAAAATCCAGCCACGGTTGCGCTCGTCGGTGTACGGTTTGGTATCGAGCACGCCGGTGCGCGACAGATTCGCAGGGTAAAGCTGCGTGTCTTTGGCGTGGACGTGGAAGATGGCGTCCGCAAGCACGCGGACGGCCGCGATAGGATCGATGCTCTGCCAGAAAAGATGGCTTGGATCGAAGTTGCAACCCACGCTGGGTCCCGCGATGGAGCGCAGCTTCAGCATTGTCTCCGGGCTATAGACTACGAACCCCGGATGCATTTCGATGGCGATCTTCACGCCGTGATCGGCGCCGAACTTCGCGTGCTCGGTCCAATAGGGTGCGACTACTTCGCCCCACTGCCAGTCGAGGACCTTGAGGTAGTCGGGAGGCCAGGGGCACGTGACCCAGTTGGGAGCAGTGGCTGCGGGCGAATCGCCGGGGCATCCCGAGAAGTCGACGACCACGGGGATGCCGAGTTTTTCGGCGAGCAGGATGGTCTTGCGGCTGACTGCGCGGTCGCGCTGGGCGCGGGTATTATCAGGATGCAGCGCGTTGCCGTGACAACTCAGGGCGCTGATGCTGGCGCCGTGATCGGCCAGAACCTTCTGAAATTCGGCAAAGGCGGAGGCATCTTCGAGCATCGAGAGCTTGCAGTGCGCATCGCCCGGATAGTTTCCCGTTCCGAGTTCGACGGTATCGATATGCAACGCCGCAAGTTTCTTGAGGACCGCAGCCAGCGGAAGCTGCGACAGCAGGGGCGTAAACACTCCAACGCGCATAGCGATTTCTTCCTGACTCTGTCTAAATTTGCTCTATCGATTGGCGCTCAAGCGGCCGCGCCAGATTTTCCCGACGAACGACAACGCACATCTTACTTCAGTTTCGTCGGCGCTAACGCGCCCGTCGTTTCGCTTTGATCAGCACGTCCACCGGGTCTGGCCGTCCATTCCAGAAATCCAGCCGGATGCGACCGCCCGCCATCTGTGTGACGGTTGCCGGAATTGAGCTAGCGGTCACGTACCACCCCTCCGGCAACACGACGGCGTTGCGCGGGCGTCCAAGGCTGCGGTCAAACACCAAGGTGTCTCCCTCTTTCTCCAAGCGGTAGCTCGCCGGCGCGGTGTAGGTCTCGGAAATTCGCACGCGGAGGTTCTGCCCCGCCTTTACCGGAGAGAAGGGAATCACCACCACCTGTGCGGCGGGGTCGACCGGCTCACCCGCATCTATTTTTGCGGCCGCCAGTTCCGCTCCGGTCATCATTTTGGTGGTCAGCTTTTCGCCTGTGTCCAGCACGTAGGCTGCTGGATCCGATACCTTGCTGCCGGTACGGACGACATTGAAATATTTGTCGACTCCCGGGCGCGATTCCGTGTAGTCGTGATAAAGACGGAATGCGTGCGTTTCCGGCTGCTGCAGGAAGTAAACAATTTCGCGGTCCTGGTGCGCGCGTTCTGAAAGACGCTCCTGCTCGGTTTCTCCTTCGAACGGCGCCTCCCAGCTCTTCGCCGAACCCGGCGCCCGGGGCGCCGCCAGAGTACCGGTCGCCGCGCCTGGTTTGGCTTTCACGACCAGCGGAGCCTCCGCGCCGCTGCCATTCATGAAGCTGATGGCGACGCGTCCATCCGGCTCCGTCAGAACCTGCGACGGCACGTTACACGCCACCAGTTCATATCCCGCAGGCAGTACCACGCTGTTCCGCGGGATGCCCAGCGACCGGTTGAAAATGATCGCGTCGCCCTCCCGGTAGTAGCTCTTGGCATCCTTGTACGTTTTGAGAATCAGCAGGCGTGCCTGCCCATCGGGCGGTACGGCGCGCGCCAGGTCCACCTTGATGTAATCGACCGATATGTCTTCGCCCTTCATCAGCGGATCTTTCACTGCCTCTTCACCACTAACGACTTCAAAGCGCAACGGCTGTCCGGTCATCACGTCAACGACCGACTCGCCACTGGCCACGCTGCCTCGGCGGATCGGATTGAAGAAATACTTCGCCCCCGCGGTAGTAGCCGTCACCTCGTAGCGGATCGCGAAACTTGAGGTCTCGGGCGACAACAGCTCATAGCGCGTGTATTCGTCCGTCTCCGTTTGCGCGCGCGCCGCCGACGATTCCTGTCCACACACCATCCCCGCCGTGCACAACACAACGAGCGCCCACGCAAACACCCTGGACATGCACAGCCTCCTTTTTTTATCGCAAGCACTCTATCATCATCATCGTTATCGTTAATGCCATCCGCCGGAAGGTCGCTCCTTTCCCCGACATGGCATTTGTCAACAAATTGTCAAATTGATGTCACTTTCTTCCCCGAAATGCGTCATTAACTCAATAGCAGGCTACAGTTTAGGGATATGATTCAGGGCAATTACGGCGCGGGGGCGGTCGTGAACAAGAACGTATCTTCAGCGACGACGATAGCAATGACGACAATGGACACGGTTCCAGTGGGTTCGGAGCGGATCCTGGTGATTGAGGACGACCGCGCCGTGCAAAAAGCGCTAAAGCGATTGTTTGAGGCCGAAGGCTTTGCGGTCGATATTGCGGGAAACGGCGCGGCGGGTCTGGAGATGTTTCGGGCGGCGACGCCCTCCGTTCTGGTACTGGACTTGAGTTTGCCGGGGACGCCGGGACAGGACGTGTGCCGGGAAATCAGCCAGGCGGCTCCCTCGTTGCCCATCATCATTCTGAGCGCGAAAACCGAAGTGATGGATAAAGTGCTGTTACTGGAGTTGGGCGCGCACGACTACGTGACGAAACCGTTTAGTCCGCGGGAACTACTGGCGCGGGTGAGGACGGCGATGCGGCGGTCGCCATCGGTGCGGACTCCGCTGACCGAGACTTTTAGGTTTGGCGATGTGAAAGTTGATTTCACAAAGATGGAATTGTGGCGCGAAGGGAACCCGGTGGCCCTCACTTCGCAAGAATTCAAAGTGCTGAAGTTCATGATCCAGAATGCAGAGCGCGTGTTATCGCGGGAGGAGTTACTGAACTTTGTTTGGGGATACCGGAATTATCCGAGTACGCGGACGGTGGATAATCACATCCTGCGGCTGCGCCAGAAGCTGGAGAAAGATCCCGCGAACCCTTTACACTTCCGGACAGTGCATAGTGCGGGCTACAAGTTTGTGCCGTAGCGGAGTGAGGTCAGAGGTAAGAGGTCAGATTGCAGAGGTGAAAATCACGACGGCTTTAACTCTGCAATCTGACCTCTCACTTCTGACCTTTTATAATCCAATCTCCTATAACCCCTTCGAGGTTTGGCCATGGGCGGAATTCGGCTGCGGACCAAGTTCCTGCTTTCCATGGTGGTGGTATCGGCGGCATTGACGTTGACAACCCTGCTGGTGGTGCGGCACACCGTGCAGCAAGAAGTGCGCCTCGGAATCCAGCGCGACCTGGAGAATTCCGTTTCCGCATTCCACAGTTTTCAGCAGCAGAGAAAAGTCACACTCGAGCGCTCGGCAGCGCTCCTGGCCGACCTGCCGGATGTGCGGGCACTGATGACCACGCACGACCCGGCCACCATCCAGGATGCATCGCGTAATCTGTGGCAACTGGCCGGCAGCGACTTGCTCCTGCTGGCCGATTCGTCCGGGAAGGTGATGGCTCTGCAAGCCGCTCCGCCGGAGATTACGGTTCGCGAGGCGCAGGATTTCTTGCCGGCCGGCTTTCCAAACGATGGGTTGCGCGACCAGACGCGGCACTGGTGGAACGTCGAAGGGCACCTCTACGAAGTTTTCCTCCAGGACATTTATTTTGGTCCCGCGAGCGGGCGTCATGTTCTGGGATACCTGCTGCTGGGTTACGAGATTGACGACCACGTCGCCCGGGACCTGAGCCGTGTGGCCGCG
>Ga0181532_10005140_pt1 | contig 11204 bp, 10 predicted proteins | sample PEATcosm2014_Bin_33_FD_119768 | JGI IMG/M metagenome (GOLD analysis project Ga0181532, IMG submission 119768) | Peatland microbial communities from MTU Mesocosm Facility, Houghton, MI, USA - PEATcosm2014_Bin11_30_metaG | ecosystem: Environmental > Terrestrial > Soil > Wetlands > Peat | place...
GCGGATTTGAAGCTGCATGCGCAACAGGTGATCGCGGGCGGAGAGGCTCGCGCCGTCGAATACGACATGCGCGGGCCCGACGACATTTTGTTCGGCATCGGCGCCGGCTGCGAAGGCGCGATGCGCGTCCTGCTCGAACCGGCGAATGTCTCCGGACCGACCGCGGCCGCGCTTGCCGCCGCGGGGCGCAGTGTGCGAAGCGGTGTGCCGACGGTACTGGTCGCGGTGCACGAATCGAGCGAGCTGCCGCTGGGAACCTACGGCGCCGGATCGCTGCCGGCCGCCATCGGCGCGGTGGCCGAGCAGTCGCTCGCCGAGTCCCGCTCACGCGAGTGGGTCCATGATCGCGGCGGCAAGCGCTTGCGCGCCTTCGTGCAGTATCTTGCCCCCGCGCCGCATCTGCTGATCTGCGGAGCGGGCCCGGATGCCCAGCCCGTGGCGAGCGCGGCTCTCGCATTGGGGTGGCGCGTCTCCGTGATCGATCACCGCCCCGCCTATGCGAATGCGCGCCGGTTCCCCGCAGCGAACGTCATCCTCGCCGAAGCGGCTTCGCTGCGTACGATGATCGACCTTCATGCGTGCCACGCTGCCGTCGTGATGAGCCACCATCTGCCGTCCGATGTGGCGTATCTGCGCGAGCTGAGCGCCGCCGGCACGCCGGGCTATGTGGGTCTGCTCGGTCCGGCGGCGCGCCGCCAACGGATTGCGCAGGAACTGGGCGCCGCGACCGACGGTCTGCGCGACCGCCTGCGCGGCCCGGTGGGTCTCGACATCGGAGCGGTGACCCCGGAATCGATCGCAATCGCCATCCTCGGTCAGGTTCATGCCTGGCTCGCGGATCGCCCGAGTGGCGCAACCGCAGGGGTTTCCACGTAATGACCGTCGGGGCCACCGAAGCGTAAAATATCAACTCTCAACTGGCCGGTGCCCGGCTAAGCAAAGACTGCGATGAAGCGGCGGCGCTTCCGGAACAGGAGGGAGACAGCATGCTCAATTTCATCAGGCCGCTGGCGATTGCGCTGGCCGCCGTCCTTCTGGTTGCCTGCGGCAGCTCCAATTCACAGAGTTCACAGACCGCCACGGTCAGCACCTCCACGGCCCCCGGCACGCTGGCGGTGAATCCTCCGCTGCGCATCGCCTCGTTGAATGCGGCGACCCTGCAATCGCAAATCGCCGCCACGGGAACGACCGGCGAGCAGCTGCTGGAAATCACCGGCAATCCTCTGTGCGGCGTGGACTTCTACTACCTCAAGTTCTGGACCGTCGGCGGCGCCGGCGAGACCACCGAGTCCTCCGGCGCGCTGATGGTGCCGACCGGGGCCGCGCCCAACTGCTCCGGTCTGCGACCGGTCGTCGAGTATGCGCATGGCCCAGAGGCCAACCAGGCGTTCAACATCGCCGACATCACGAATCCGTCGAACACCGAAGGGGCGCTGATCGCGGCGATGTTCGCCGCGCAGGGCTACATCGTCGTGGCGCCGAACTACGCCGGCTATGACATTTCCACCTTGGGGTATCACCCGTTCATCGACGCGGCCCAGCAATCGGGCGAGATGATGAACATCCTGACGGCTGCGCGCACGGCGCTGCCCAACCTCATGTCCCCCACCAGCGACAACGGACAGCTGTTCCTCACCGGATACTCCGAAGGCGGCCACGTCGCCATGGCGACGCAGCGCGCGATGCAGGCCGCCGGCGACAAGGTGACCGCCGCGGCGCCGATGTCGGGCCCGTACGCGGTCGAAGCCTTCGGCGATGTCGTTTTCTTTGGCGGTGTCAACTTGGGTTCCACCCAGTTCGCTCCCCTGCTCGCCAACAGCTACCAGCATGCCTACGGCAACGTCAACATCGCCACGAATCCCATGTTCTCGACGTTCTACCCGGACGCTGAAACGCTGCTGCCGAGCGTTACACCCATCGATACGATTTTCGCCGAGGGGATGCTGCCGGAAACCGCGCTGTTCGACAGCGCCACGCCGGTGGTCGACATTCCGGGCGAGGCGGCGCTGTCGGCCGAACTGACCGCGTTGCTGGCGGTACCTCCGACTCCCGCCCTGCCCTTGAGCGCGCAAACGCCGTTGTTCCAGTTGGGCTTCGCCAGCCCGTACCTCATCAACAATGATTTTCGCGTGAGCTACGCGGAGGACGCCGCCACCAATCCGGATGGCGCGGTACCGACGCCGACGCCGGGTGTCGGTGTCGCCAAAGTCGAGCCGACGTTTGGATTGCGCCAGGATTTCTATGTGAACGACCTGCGCAACGGCGCCTGGGCGCCGATGGAGCCCACCCTGCTGTGCGGCGGCGATCAGGATCCGACCGTGTACTTCAGCGTGAACACCGAGACCATGGCGGCCTTCTGGAGCGCATTGCCGGCGGGCCTGGTGACCGTGCTCGACGTCAATGCCACACCAGCCGGCCCGTTCGCGCAGCTGCAGACGGCCTTTCAAGACAGCCAGGCGGCGCTGCTCGCGTACTACCAGACGGCCGCCGGCGGCGGCCTGTCGCCGGCCGCGGCGCAGGAAAAGGTCACGGAGGGCTATCACATGGCCGTCGCGCCGTTCTGTGCCGCGGGCGCCCGCGCATTCTTCAGCCAATTTTAGGGAGACGGGCCAATGAAGCTTCTAAATTTCAGCGCGCTGCGTATCGCCATGGCTGGCGCGAGCATCATGCTCGGTGGCGCGTCGGCCTGGGCCGACGATGTCCCCAGCAACAATGTCAGGCTCGGCTCGGAAACGGTCTTCTATCACACCAGCGCGGACGATCTCGCCGGGCCCTTCGTGCCCCCCGGCGTCAACTTCGAGGCCCAGAATCTGGAGACGCTGTACATGGCCTACGTCCGCCGCCTGTCGTCGAGATTCGACGTCGAGCTCTCCCTCGGCTACCCGCCGCTCGTCAAGATCAAAGGCTCGGGTCCGCAGGAGCTGGGCTCGGTGCCGTACAATGGACAGGTGGTCGCGACTTCCCGCTGGATCGCTCCCACCCTGTTCGTCGAATACAAGTTCATGAGCGAGAACTCGCGGCTGCGCCCGTACATCGGGGTGGGAGTCAATTACACCACTTTCTACGACCGCAACTCGACGGCGGAGGGTAATGCGATCAGCGGCGGTCCGACGAAGATCGAGACGACCGCGTCGCTGGGAGTGGCGGGCACTGTAGGAGTGAGCTACCACGTTTCCGGGCATTTCAGCGTCTATGGGTCGTATTCCGCGGCGCAGGTCAAGACCAGCCTTTCCGCCTATACCGCGGGCGAGGAGCGCACCACGAACGTGAGCTTCGGCCCGCAGGTGCTGGTGATTGCGGCCGGCTATTCGTTCTAGTCCGGCCGCCGGCGATGAAAAAATCGGCGCGGCGCGACTGGCGCACGGAAGGGGTCCGGGTCATCAAGAGCGGTCAGCTCGATACCCACACGGCCCAGACGCCCGGCATGCTGCGCGCCGCGGCGATCGATCACCGGCGAGTCGGTTCGAAGAAGCTCTGGGCCGGCACGGTGCTCATTCACCCGAATGCCAAGACCGGGGCGCATCACCATGGCGCGCTGGAAAGCGTGATCTACGTGGTGCGCGGCGCGGCGCGCATGCGCTGGGGCGAGCGGCTCGAATTCATGGCCGAGGCCGCCGCCGGCGATTTCATCTTCGTGCCCCCGTACGTGCCGCACCAGGAGATCAATGCGCTGCCCGACGCGCCGCTCGAGTGCGTCCTGGTGCGAAGCGACAACGAGTCGGTGGTGGTCAATCTCACCATCGAAGCGGCCGAGCGGGTCGAGGAGGTCTATTGGGTGGACCCCGTGCACCGGCAGCCCTAGGACCAGCAGCGCGCGCGGGCGGCTCGCTCAGGAACCGCCCGCCAGGCTTTTGATCAGCACCGACCAGTAGGTCAGCGCGTCGTAGAACGCATCGACGCGGATGCGCTCGTTGAGTCCGTGCGCGAACTCCTCGCTGTCCTTGATGAACACGCCGCCCACGCCGTACGTCGGGATGCCGGCATTGCGGTAAACCGCGCCGTCGGTCGCGTATGAGGCCTGCGTGGGCACGATACGCGCACCGGGATCCGCGGCGGCGATGGCGCGAGCCACCGCATTCATCACGTCGGCGCGCATCGGCGAGGCATCCGACACCAGCGCCTCGTAGCCCTGCTTCACCTCGACCTTGGGGCCGACGCTCTGCTGCAGGGTCTTTTGCACCTCCGCCGCAGAGGTGCCGGGAAAGATCCGGCAATTGATCGTGGCGGTCGCCGACTGGGGCAGTGCGTTCTCTGCATGGCCGCCGGTGAGCATGGTCGCCACGCAGGTGGTGCGAATGCGGCCGACGAATGCCGGATTTTTCGAGATCTCGGCCGCCGCGGCGGCATCGTGGGGGTTGGCCGCAAAGCGCGTCATGGCCGCGCCGAGCGCTCCGGGCGTGACCGCTCCCGCAGCCTTGAAATCGCCCAGCGTCCATTGGTTCCACATCACCGGGAATTCGGTGTGCTGCACGGCCTTCAGCGCATCGGCGAGCTCATAGATCGCGTTGTCGGCCCGCGGCATGGAGCTGTGGCCGCCGGCATTGTGCGTGGTCAACAGGAACTTCGCCGAACTCTTCTCTGCGCCCTGCACGTAGAACAGCTGCGGCTTGCCGGTATCCTCGCTGAGCACTCCGCCGCCGCCGTCGCCGTTCAGCGCAAACTCCGCATCCACCAGATCGCGGTGCGTGCTGACCAGATCCCTGGCGGTCGCCTGCTCGGTTTCCTCATCGCCGCTGAAGGCGATGATCAGATCGCGCGTCGGTACGTAGCCCTGGGCCTTCATGGTGAGAAAGGTCGTGGTCAGCAGCGCCACCTCCTGCTTCACATCCGAGGTGCCGCGTCCGAAGAAATAGCCGTTTTCCTCGATCAGAGTATAAGGATCGCGCTGCCAGTCCTCGCGCTTGGCCGTGACCACGTCCATGTGCGCAATCAGCGCGATCGGCCGGCCGCCGCTGCCGTTGCCGCGGTACCGAACCACCAGGGAGGCGGTCTCGCCCAGCGGCAGGACATGAATATCGGCCGCGGGGAATCCGCCCGCCGCGAAGCGCTTGGCCAGGTAGTCGGCGACGGCCGGCACGTTGCCCTTGCCCACGGAGCTCTCGATGCCGACGATGTGCGCGAATATCTCGCGCGCCTGCGCGCGCACGGCGCTCGATGCGGCGGGCGCTTGCGCCGCGGCGGGTGCGTCCGCGGCGGCGGGTGCCCCCGCGGCGATGGGTGCCCCCGCGGCGGCCCCGCCCCATGCCAGAACCACGGCCAAAAAAGCGCTCTTGTACATCACTCCCTCCTCACGGTCGGCCGCCGGTATCAAAGCACACTTGAGTTCGATGCGTGCAGCATTTTCCGCCCTGCCGCGTGCAACGCCTGTTGTGCTAACCTAATTGCAGATCCCGCGTGGGCCTAGGGGAATCGATGAGACATTTCTTGTTGGCGTGGATCGTGCTCGCTCTGGGGTGGGCCGGCCAAGCCTGCGCCGACGGTGAAAAGCTGCGGATCATCTCGTGGGCCGATTACGTGCCCGCCGACTTGATTGCCGCGTTCAAGGCCGAAACCGGGATCGAAGTCGAGGTGACCCTCTCGAACAACGAGGAAATGATCTCCAAGCTTCGGGCGACGGGCGGTGCCGGCTACGATCTCGCTCAGCCGTCTCAGGACCGCATCGTCTCGATGCAGCGTGAATTCGGGATCTACAAGCCCATCGATCTCGGGAAGGTGAAGATCGAGCAGTTCCAGCCGGCGCTGCTCGACATCGTGAAGCGCAATGCCACTCTGGACGGCAGGTTGTACGGATTGCCGTATCTGTGGGGCACCGACGGGCTGGTCGTGAACACCAAGCGCACCACCGTGACCGATTATGGCGATCTGTGCAGGCCCGATCTGAAGGGCAAGACATCGATTCGTCTCAGGCGGCCGACGCTGATGGCGTTTGCCTTCGCCGCTGGCAAGGACCCATTCGCTCTGTATGGGGATCCAAAGGCGTACAGCGCGCTCATGGATCAGGTCGGCGCGACGCTCATCGCATGCAAGCCGAACTTCAAGTTTTTCTTCGACAACAAGGATCAGCTGTTGAACGGCTTCCGCTCCGGCGAAGTGTGGGCCGCCATGATGTGGGATACCGGCGGGTGGACCCTCAACCGCGACAATCCCGACATCCAATACATCGTGCCGCGCTCCGGCGCGCTCGGCTGGCTCGATACCTTTGCGCTGCCCGCGCGCGGCCGCAACGAGGCCGCGGCGTACGCTTGGATCAATTTTGCCATGCGTCCCGAGAATGCCGCACGCATCATCAAGTCGGTCGGCAATTTCTCCGCCGCGAAAGGCACCGCTCCGTTCGTCGACCCGCGCCTGAAAGCGCAGTTCATCGCCGCATTTCCGGACAATGCGCTGAAGAACATCCACTGGTACCCGGCGATTCCGCCCGGATTGGAAGAGATCGAAGGGCGGGTGATGGACCGCATCAAGGCCGCCAATTGACCGGGACCAGCCATTGAGCGCCGCGGACCTGATCGCCGATGCCGTCGTCAAGCGCTTCGGCGAGCACGTCGCGGTCGATTCGCTTTCGTTCAGCGTCGCGCACGGCAGTTTTTTCTCCATTCTGGGACCCTCCGGCTGCGGCAAAACCACGCTGCTGCGCATGATCGCCGGGTTCATCGCCCCTGATGGCGGCGACATCGCCATCGGCGGCAGAAGCATGCGGGGCGTCGCGCCCAATCGCCGCCCGGTGAACATGGTGTTTCAGCAGCTCGCCTTGTTTCCCATGATGTCGGTCGGCGAGAACGTCGCCTACGGCCTGGCGCGGCGCGGCGTGGCCCGCGCGCAGCGCATGCAGCGCAGCGAGGCCATGCTCGAGCGGGTGGGACTGGGAGGCGCGGCGGCAAAGCGGGTCGATGAACTGTCGGGCGGCCAGCGCCAGCGCGTCGCCATTGCCCGCAGCCTCGTGCTCGAGCCCACGCTGCTGCTGCTCGATGAGCCTCTGGGCGCCCTCGATCTGAAGCTGCGCGAGCACATGAAGATCGAACTCAAGCAGCTTCAGGCCGCCTTCGGCACCACTTTTGTCTATATCACGCACGACCAGTCCGAGGCGCTGGTGCTGTCGGATCACGTGGGCGTCATGAGCCATGGGCGCTTCGAGCAGCTCGGCACGCCGCAGGATCTGTATTACCGCCCACAGACGCCCTTTGTCGCGAGCTTCGTCGGAGCCAATAACCGCATCGTCGGCCGCGTCACGAGTGTGCAGGGCGCGTCGGTGGAAATGACGACCAAGGATGGATGGACGATTCACGCGCTCAAGCAGGGCGCACTCGCCGTCGGCGACTCGGTCGAGGGTTTCGTGCGGCCGGAGGTGGCGAGCCTCGGGCGAGTCGCGGCGGAGCTGCCCGCAGGCCAGCCCCGGCACGAGGGCGAGGTGCAGAGCCTGCTGTTCGACGGCGCCAATTCTGCGGTGCTGCTTAAGGAGCTGCGTACCAGGCGCGAATTTCGCATCGCCCTGCCGCAGACCGGTCAATTCTCCGACTTGAGGCCGCAGGAGAAGGTGCAATTCAGCTTCGATCCCGAGCGCGCCGTCTGCTTCCCGGCCCGCGCCGGAGCGGCGGGTCAGGATGGCTAGCGCGGCGCTGCAGGCGCGGTGGCACGGGCGGCTGGGGCTCGGATTGCTGCTGGCGCCGGCGGTGCTCTGGCTCGGCGCCCTGATCGTGTTGCCGCACATCGACCTCGCGGTGCTCTCGTTCCGCGAGCGCGTGGGGCCGCGCCAATATGTCGCGAGCCTGGCCCAATACAAGACGTTTTTCCTCGAGCCGCTGTATTGGCGCGTGTTCGTGCGCACGGCGCTGATGTCGGTCGTCGCGACCTTCCTCACGCTGCTTTTGGCATTCCCGATCGCCTGGATCATCGCCAAGCTCGTTCAGGGGCGGGCGAGCGGGCTGCTGTTCATTCTGTGCTTGATTCCATTCTGGGTCAGCGAGACGGTGCGCACGCTCGGCTGGATGATTTTGCTGCGCGAGTCCGGAGTGCTGCCCACGCTGCTGGTTAAACTCGGCATCACGGCCGTGCCGGTGGAGCTGCTGTATCACGACGCGACCATCCTGGTCGGCCTGGTGTACACCTCGATGCTGTTCATGGTGATTCCGCTCATCTCGAGCCTGGAGAGTCTGGACAATGCCCTGATCGAGGCGGCGTACGATCTTGGCGCCGGCGGCTTCGCCGTTTTGCGCACCATCGTGATACCGCACGCGGCGCCCGGGATCACGGCCGGCTGCATCGTCGTGTTCATGCTCACCCTCGGCAACTACCTCACGCCCACGCTGCTCGGCGGCAAGAACTCGCAGTGGTTCACGGAGCAGATCTACACCCAGTTCATCACCCGCTTCAACTGGGAGCAGGGTGCCGCGTTCGGGTTTCTGCTGCTGGCGCTCTCCACTGCGATGGTCATGCTGGGCCTCAAGATCGCGGGTCAGCGGTTCGGCGACGTGATGCGGCGGACATGATCCCCTCGCTGCCGCGCCCGCCATGGCTGCGCGCCGCGACGGCGCTGTACGTGTGCGCATTCCTCGGCTTCCTGTTTCTGCCGCTGATCGTCGTCGCGATTTTCGCGTTCAACGACGCGCCCTACCCGGCCCCGCCATGGCGCGGGTTCACGCTCGATTGGTTTCTCGGCAATCAGACGCACGGACGGGTCGGACTGTTCGGCGACGGCGAACTGCTCGGAAGCCTCTGGACCAGCTGCATCGTCGCCGCGTGGGTCACGCTGCTGTCGGTCGGACTCGGCACCTGCAACGCATTCCTCATCGAGCGCGGCCGTTTTGTCGGCAAGCAGGCCCTCTCGATACTGATGCTCGCGCCACTGGTCATTCCCGGCGTCATTCTCGGCATTTCGATTCTCGCCTTTGCGAGCCGCGTCGCCGAATTCGCGGAGGATGCGTTCGGGCTCGAATGGGACTTCCTGCGCCCCGGATTGCCGCTGGTCGTGCTCGGTCAGTTCTCGTTCATCGCGACTATCGCGACCCTGACCATCAGCGCACGCCTGCGCCGCTTCGATTGCACGCTGGAAGAAGCGGCGCTGAACCTGGGCGCCTCCAAAACCGCAGTGTTGCGCACCATTCTGCTGCCGTATCTTCGGCCGGCGCTGCTCGGATCCGCTGCGATTTCCTTCCTGATGTCCTTCGCCGACTTCAACACCACGCTGATGCTGGTCGGCGCGGATGCACCCTTGACCGTGATGATGTACGGCCGGATGCGCGAAGGCGCGAGCCCGGTGCTGAATGCGGTGAGCCTGTTTCTGATGATCGCCTCCGCCGCGCTCGCGCTCGCGCTGATGCGCGGCGGCGCTGCGCGCAGCAAGGCCGCAAATTCGGCCTAGCGGGGCGCTTCAGTCCATCGACGTGACGCGCTCCGGCGTGACCTTGAAGATCACTCGCACCTCGCCGGGCTGACGAAACGGATATTTGTCCTGATTCAGATATTTCTTCGCCATTTTATCGATGTGCGCATCCGCACCGCTCGTCGTGCGCTCGCTCACGCGACCGCGCACTTCGAGGTATCGGTACGGATTGTCGGGATCGGTGATCGACATGGACACGCGTCCGTCACGCTGCAGGTTCTTGTCCTTCTGCCGCCCCACCGCCGTGTTGAAGAGAACCCGTTCGCCGTCGTAGTCGATCCATACCGGCGTCACTTGCGGCTCTCCGCCGGGCATCAGCGTCGCGAGATGCGCGAACGCCTTCTTGGCGAACAGATCGAGAAACTTATCCGGAATGACGGGCTTGCTCATGCGGGTCTCCTTGGAATCCAGATGCCGGAATTTTAACAGACGCGCATAATGATATTTCACCTGAACTGCGCTTTACGAGAAATCGCTGATGGAATGGTCGCCGCTGGCGGGCTGGGACAACTTCTACGTGATCGCCGGTTCCTCGGCCGCCGGGCTCACCGGCTTGACGTTCATCGTCATTACCCTGGCCGCCGAGGCCCATCGCGTCAGTCCGAACGGATTGAGCATTTACATCACGCCCACCATCGTGCACTTTGCGGCCGTACTGGGCGCAGCCGCCTATTTGAGCATGCCCCACCACACCGTGCTCAGCGTGAGCCTGGGATGCGGCTTCGCGGGCCTCGCCGGCTTGATTTATGTCGGCCTGATCACCGCGCGCATGCGCCGCGTCATCGCCTATATGCCCGTGCTCGAGGATTGGATTTGGCACTCCATACTGCCGGGCATCGCCTACGGCTCGTTGCTTGCGGTCGCGATCCTCATCAGGCACTGGCCGGCCCGCAGCATGTACGCCGTCGCCGCCGCCTTCGTGCTGCTGATGATCGCCGGCATTCACAACGCCTGGGACATCGCGGTCTGGAACATCCTGCACCGCGCGGACGGCCCTCCCAAGGATTCCGGCGCGTAGTGCCGCGATCAACTATGAAGGGGTATTCTTGGCGGCCGGATGGCGGAAATGACAGCGGAGGCACTTCGCAATGACTGACTACACGGGCAAGGTGGCGTTCATTACCGGCGGCGCATCGGGCGCGGGCTTCGGCCAGGCGATCGTGTTCGCGGAGGCTGGCTGCAGGATCGTGATCGCCGACATCCGCCGGGCCGCCATCGACGACGCTGCCGCCAAGCTGCGCGCCCAGGGCGCCGAGGTTCACGGGATCGTGCTGGATGTCACCGACCGTGCCGCCTACGCCCGCGCCGCCGACGAGGTCGAACGGGTGTTCGGCAAAGCCCCGGAACTGCTGTTCAACACCGCCGGTGTCAATGCCTTCGGTCCGCTGGAGAAGTCTACGTACGATGATTTCGACTGGCTCGTGGGGGTCAATTTCGGCGGTGTCGTGAACGGCATGATGACCTTCGTGCCGCGCATGATCGCGGCAGGCCGGGGCGGCCATATCCTCACCACCTCGTCCATCGGCGGCTTCTTCGGCAGTCCCGTGGCCTCGGTCTATTCGGCCGCGAAGGCCGCAGTCATCAATTTGATGGAGAGCTACCACCTCGCGCTCGCGAAGTACAACATCGGCGTGTCGGTGCTGTGCCCGGCGAACATCCGCAGCAACATCGCCGAGGCGACCAGGCTGCGCCCGGCGCACCTCGGCAATACCGGCTATGTCGTCAACGAGGAAGTGATCCGATCGCTGCACAGCATCCATGCGCACGGCCTCGATCCCGTCGTGCTGGCACGACGCACCAAGGAGGCCATGGAAGCGAATCAGCTGTA
>Ga0181532_10005151_pt1 | contig 11186 bp, 10 predicted proteins | sample PEATcosm2014_Bin_33_FD_119768 | JGI IMG/M metagenome (GOLD analysis project Ga0181532, IMG submission 119768) | Peatland microbial communities from MTU Mesocosm Facility, Houghton, MI, USA - PEATcosm2014_Bin11_30_metaG | ecosystem: Environmental > Terrestrial > Soil > Wetlands > Peat | place...
CTGCTGGTTCCGGTGCACGATCTGGCTTCGCAATTCCTGCCGGGAGTCGTGAATCTACCCTTCAGCGGCGAAGTTTCGCTACGCCTTCTGTCACTGCTCGATTCCCTGTTGGGCGCGGCCATCGGAGCGTCGTTCATTTATGGAGCGGGAGCGATTTATCTGCGCTGGCGTGGCACCGAAGGCATGGGCTTCGGCGACGTCAAGCTGATGGCGATGGTGGGCGCGTTCCTCGGCATCAAGCTGACCATCTTTACTATTTTTACCGCGTCGCTCGCGGGCTCGGTGTTCGGGTTGACTACGGTTTTCGTGGTCTGGCTGAAGCGCACGCACCGCTTTATGAAGCGGCTGGCCAACGCGCAAGCCGCCCGGCGCCGCGCGTGGCAGTCGGCACAAGTGGTCTACCGAAATTATCAGATGCCGTTTGGCGTCTTTCTAGGAAGCATGGCCCTGATCGCGTTTTTCTTTGGCAACCGCTTTTTCCGCTGGTACGGAGGTCTCTGGTGAAGATCCTGACCAACCCGCTGTTGCTGCGATCGGCGGTCGTGCTGTTCTGCGGCACGTTTGCCTTCCTGCTGGGCTTGCTCTTCATGCGCATGCTGCGGAAAAGCATCACCGAAGAAGGCGATTTCTCGGCCACGGCGAATCCCTCATTGGAAACGATGCCGCTGCACGTGTTTGATACCGTGATCCAGCAGCTCAAGCAGCAGAAGCACGAACTGCAGGTGCAATCGAAGGCCGAACAGCATCGCGCCCGGACCAGCGAAAATTTCAGCCAGGCGGTGCTCTCGAATCTTTCCTGCGGCGTGCTCGTCTTCGCTCCCAATGGACTGGTTCGGTCTTCCAATCCAGCGGCGAAGGCAATTCTTGGTTTTGCTTCCGCTACGGGAATGAGCGCGGACGACATTTTTCGCGGCGCTCTGGTCAGTTCCGGCCAGACGCCCGCCGCCGCCGACTCCATCGATGAAGCCGACAATGAAGTCGTCGATGAGCCAGTTTCCCTCGCCGACGAGATCCGTGCAGTGCTGCAGCAAGACTGCAAGCGGCGCGACGCCCAGGCCGAATATGAGACCCCCGCCGGCGAAAAGCGTTTCATCGCGGTCACGGTTTCTCCGGTCCCGGCCGTCGATGGCAGCCTGCTCGGCGTCGCCTGCCTCATCAACGACCTCAGCGAACTGGAACGCATCCGTCGCCAGCAGGAACTACACGGCGAGATTTCGGCCGAGATGGCGCTGCAGCTGCGCACTTCGCTGGCCACGATTTCCGGTTATGCCCAGCAACTGGCCAACAGCCGCGACGCTGAACTGGCGAAGCAACTCGCCGGCGACATTGCACACGAGGCAGCGCAACTGGATCGCAGTATTGGAGGATTCTTGAGCACCCGCCGAGTCGTGCAGGCCGCGGCCGCGGGCAGCTCCGCGGATTGATGGGATTGGATGGATGAATTGGATGGATGGAATGAGCAAAAACGGTTGGTCCGGTGCGGCGTCGCCGGACTCCCGCGAAACTTACTTCAGCATAAAAAGGTGGGAGTAATGAAACGTATCGCATGCAGTGGAATTGGACTCGTGCTGCTTCTCGGCCTGGCGGGCCTTCCCGCTGGCGCCCAGAATCAGGCTCCGTCGGCCGCGCAAGACTCATCCTCCGGCTCGTCGTTGGGCGCCTATGCCCGCCAGGTCCGCAAGGATCCGGGAACCTCGTCGAGGCCGAAAGTGTATGACAACGACAACCTGCCGAAAGACGACAAGCTTTCGGTGGTAGGCACGCCGTCCTCCAGCGACGCCTCTGCCGACGCGAAGCCGGCAGAGACGGACAATGCGCCGGCGACTGCCAACGCGACGGCAGCTCCGGCCGCCGGCGAAGTCAAGCCTGGCACCGAAACCAAGACCGCCGAGGTGAAGCCTCCGACGGCGACCGTCAAGACCGCCGAGGAAGACGAGGCAGCCAAACAAGCGGCGTGGAAGCAATGGAGTGACAAGATCGCGGCGCAGAAAGAACAGATTGATCTGATGGGACGCGAACTCGACGTGTTGCAGCGCGAGTACCAGATTCGTGCCGCGGCCATGTACGCCGATGCCGGCAACCGCATGCGCAACGAAGCCGACTGGGACAAGCAGGATGCCCAGTACAAGCAGCAAATCGCCGACAAACAGAAAGCACTCGACGACGCCAAGCAAAAGCTCGAAGACATCCAGGAAGACGCGCGCAAAGCTGGCACCCCAAGCTCAGTGCGCGAGCCGTAAACCGGTACAGGCTAAAAACGTGAGCGCCGGAGTCACGCTTCGGCGCTCATTTTTTTCGCTCACCGCATTTCACTCTGTCCCAGCAAGTTCATCACGCAGCAGCCGCCGAATCTGCTTCACATGATGCCGGCCATGCACCAGGTGAAACTTCCGCCATTGATCCGCCGTAAGCGGGCCGAGGATGGGATGGTCCAGCAGTTGGTGGTGCGCGCCCAGCTTTTCCTCGCAGCGCGTGATGATCGCATCCATCTCGGCGATCTTTGGCCCAATCTCGGCCAGCACTTTCTCCGTCGGCACGCCGCGGGGACGGGCCACGGCTGGAGCTTCCCGGCCGGAGGGAACATAGCCGAATCCCACGACCACCAGCGTCCGCCCCCGCTGCCGCCAGCTTGGGGCCGTGGCCAGAGGCTTGCCGGCTTCGGCCACGCGCTCAAATCCTTTCACCGTTCCCGTGTAGGTCAGATACAAATGCTCCAGGACTTCCGCCGTACACCACTTTCCCGGAGGGTGCCAGCTTAACTGATCGGCCGAGAGGCCTGCGATCGCCGACGCGATCTCTTCCTGCAGTCTCTGGAGACGGGAGTCCACCGAATCACTTACCTTTTCCGTAGTTTCGGTTAAAATGTTGCGCGACCATAAAACTCATCTCAAGTTATCACAGGAAGGATGTCATGAAGACGCCTAGCCTCGCCCCCACGGAGTTCGGAAGCGGAACCTTGTACAGCAGGGTCTCGCACGCTGGTTTGAGTGCCGTTCTCGTCTTCGCCCTGCTGGCGCTGCTCAGCGCCTGCTCATCGGATTCCGGAAAACCGGCCGAGACGAAACCGGAAGTGAAAGGTCCGGAACTCATCACCGCGCGTTCGGCCTTTCAGAAGCTGTACATTGCGGCGCGCGCCTGGAACCAGGATGCGAAGCCTTACCGGATTGAGTCCACGGCGACCAGCGACGGCAACGGGCAGGATGGCAAGTGGGCGGTATGGCGTGCCAACTTCGCTTCGGCGAACCAGCGCTCGGAAAAATCTTATACATGGTCGGGCAGCGCAGCCAACGGCGCTCCCGAGCGCGGCGTCAGCCCCGGCACCGAAGACAGTTACAGCGCCTCCAATACCTCCACGCAGATATTTGACATGGCGTTTCTGAAGATCGATTCAGACCAGGCTTTGGCCACGGCCCAGAAACACGGTGGCGACAAGATTCTGGAGAAGGCGCCTGACACGCCAGTCATCTACATCTGCGACTGGAACCACAATACCAGTGAGTTGATCTGGCACGTCATTTATGGTGCCAGCCGCGAGGGAGCCAAGCTGACGGTTGCCGTCAACGCTTCCTCGGGCGAATTCATCCGGGTGGAGAAGTAGGCCTGTTCTCCAGATTCCGTCATTGCTGGTTCTGCCACTGCGTCGATTAGGAAAGAAGAGCGGCTGCGGGCGCTCGCGCTACTGGTTCGTGCCGTCCTCGCGGTTGATCTGGGCCCCGAGTTGGGAAAAAAAGCTGTGCAAGGCCTCGGCCGAAGCGATCGCTCGCTGCAGGCCGCGGCGGTCCCCGAAAGCAACTATGTCTTGCGGAGAATACTGGAGGCGAACACGGTCGGCGGCGCAGTGCGCGCTCAGCAACTCCACGCTGGCGGCGGCAAGGTCGGCTTTGAGGCGGGCAATATCAATCTGTTTCTTGGCTCCGTACTCCATCTACAACTCCTCATTTCTTTTAGGGGTGAACGCAGGCGGGTCCCGGGAACCGTTGGGAGGACTGCCTTCTTGCAGCTCCGCGGGACCCAGCCTGCGAGGTCATCAGTTCTAGCTGTAGATATAGTATACAGCGTTAACAATACGCAGTGCAAGTAATTATTTTCGAGTTTTGGAGGAGAAGTGCCCCGGCATCCCGACCCTGATCTGGAACAGCGTATCCTCGCCGCAGCCTCCCGGCTGTGGGCGCGCGGCGGGGAAAAAGCGCTCACCATGCGCGCCGTGGCCAAGGCGGCCGGCACCACCACGCCCACGGTCTACGAGCGCTACCACGACCGCGACGACATTCTCCGCGCCCTGCGCATGCAAACCCGCACCGAGCTGTTTGCCGCCCTCAGCCGCACCCGCACACTCCGCGACGCCTTCCAGGCTCAGCTCGATTTCGCGCTCGAGCACAGCCACGCCTACGAAGTCCTTTTCGACGGCGTGGCCAAGCCTCCTTCCCTGCATGAACCCTGGCCTTCCTTCAATCTCATGCGCGAGCGTTTGGCCCAGCGTCTGGGAGGAACTCCCCGCCAGCACACCCGACTCATGCTGGCCGTGTGGTCGCTGATGCACGGCACTGCCATGCTCATCATCCGCGGCGGTTTCGAGGGCATGCTCCGCACCCAGACGATTCATGCCTGCCTCGACGCCTTCGACGGCATCCTCGACTCGGCCGCGCGATGGAAGCGTCTGGCTCGGTCGGCGCCTAAATGGCCGTCCACTCTGATTTTGGGTGAGGGCAAGCAAAGCAGAGTCGGCAATGGGAACGGAGGCGGCCGAAAAGGAAAGTCAAAGGCGAGGAAACCGCGCCGGGTGAACGCTTCCAAACCCGCGAGGTAGAAGGGTGCAGCGCCAGCCACATTTCTGCCAGGGTCGGGTCAACGCGCGGGCTTCGCATTGGCGGCAGTGCCCTTCAGCCGTTGAATCGCTTTCTGGGCTTCTTTTTCCTGCGGACCGTGGGGCAGGATATTCAAATAGTTTTCATATTCCTTGCGCGCATCGTCTGGCTGATCCATTTTTTCCAGGCACTCGGCCAGGCGGAACGTGGCCATCGCATCATTCGGTTTGTAGAGTAACGCCTCACGGTAGCGGTCCGCGGCGGCGCGGTAGTTCTTGCGCATTTTGAAGTAGAAGTCGCCAACTTCTACATCTTTTGCTGCCTTGTGCGGGTCCCAGGGATGGAACTCGTTGATATCTCCGCTGCCGGATGAGCCTTCGTCCATCAGGACGTCGGAACCCTGCGGATGCGCCTTGGCGTCGTTCGCCGGAGGACTCAAGTCGACCGGCTCATCTTTGCTCGAACTCTCGCCCGGTTCGTTCCCCAGTTCATCGGCGGTCACCCGATCCGACCGCGGGGGCGTCAAGTTCGGCGCGCGCGCTGGGGCTGGCTTGGAAGCGGGCGACGACGCCGAATCTGGAGCCTGCGGGTTCGAGGGCGCGGAATTGGGAGGAGCGGAACTTTGCGCCCACCCTCCCACGCTGCTCACCAGCAACAGAACGAACCACCAACTGCGCATAGCTTTATTTTACCGCCCTCGTATTAACCGAAGAATGGTTGTTGGATTGAACATCTTTGACTCAAGCGAAATTACTCAACCGGTCACTCAAACCAGGGCGGCATAAACCTGGGCTACCTAAACATGGGCCGCGCGAAATCCCTGCAGGCACTTGCGCGCCGTCTCCAACTCGGAGAACCGGCTTCCCTCCTGCTCGACCAGGTAATACTCGACGCCGCCCACGCTCTCAGCAGCAGCGAAAATTCCCTTCCAGTCGGCCACGCCCTCCCCAAACAAAGTCTTGTAGCCCACCGCCGGATCGCGCGACCAGTCTTTACAATGGATGGAGCGAATGCGCCCCGGGTTGGCTCGAATCCATGCCACCGGGTCGGCGCGCCCTTCCAGACAAGTCCCCACATCCAACTGCAGCATCACCGAGGACTTCGTATTCTTGGCGAGAATATCCATGGGACGCTGCCCGTTCAGCGACGCCCACTCGGCTTGATGGTTGTGATACCCGGGCTTAAGGCCTGCAGGCTCCAGGGCATCAGCGGCGGCGTTGAGCTTGTCGGCAACTGCCTTCCAGCCATCGATGCCGGTCTTTGGGTCCGTCCATGCCAGCACAACATACTTACAGCCCAGGATCAGGTTCAGGTCGCGCACGCGGTTGATCTTGTCCGCGCCAAAATAATCTTCGTCGTTGTGGGTCGAGTAGCAGCGGATGCCAAGGTCATCCATCACCTTACGCATCTGCTTGGCCTGGATCTCGGTCCATTCGAAATAGGGGGCGTAGAACTCAACCGCCTGATATCCCATCTGCGCGACCGCACGCACCGTGCCCTCGGGATCTTGCTTGAGGGCTTCGCGGACAGAATAGAGTTCGAGGCCGACGGGAATCGAACCCGATCCAGCCATTCCTGACGCGAGCCCACGCAGTGTCCAAGGCAAAGCTGCCGAAACGGCGAGAAACGAACGGCGAGAGACTTTGGGGGGGAACATGCCAGTAATCTTACTCGTTCCACGCAATCTTCGAGCAGCGAACTTTGAGCTCTGAGCCCTTAACTTCTGGCTGGCGGCTCACAGTTCGTGGCTCGTAGCTCATGGCTCGTGGCTAGAAAAAAAGCAGGCCGCTCAGGGGGAGGCTTTGAGCGGCCTGGTTGGCGAAGTCCTCCGGGGAGGAGGGTAAACTTGAGGCGTTTGCGCGGCCCGTTCGAGAACCTCGCTTGCTCGGTTTCTCAGGGCAAGCTAAGAACTGAGCCGCGCGCCGAAATCCTGAGCGAAGCGAAGGATCTCTGAAAGAGTACCTCCGCCCCACCCTCTACATCGTTGACGGCGTCCCGGCAGCCGGCGCCGGCGTGGTGCTGTCGACCGTGTTGGTCATCAGGCGCACATCGACGCGGCGGTTATCGGCGCGGCCGGTGGAGGTTTTGTTCGACTCCACGGGCTTGTCTTTGCCGAGGCCAATCACGTAGATCTTGTGCGCGGGCACATTGTATTTCGTGGCCAGGTACTGGATCACAGAGTTGGCGCGGCGCTGGCTGAGATCGTAGTTGTAATCCGCCGAACCGACCGAATCCGTGCCGCCTTCGAGCGCAATGATGTAGCCCTTGGTCGAGGCAATGTTGGCCCCGAGCTGATCGAGCGTCGCCTGCGCCTGCGGCGTCAGGTTGTCTTTGTTGAAGCCAAACTTCACCGAGGTCTCGGCTACGGCGTGGTAGTTGTCGAGGTTGGCGACCGTGTTGGTCAGCACGCCCACGCGGCTGTTGGCGGCATCCGCCAGCTGTTGCGCCGAGCTTGCGGTCTGGCCTGCGGTCTGCGCCTTCTGCTCCACATCGGCGGTCTTGGCGTTCACCGCCGCGATGCCAGCCTGGGCGCGCGCGTCAACGTCCTTGATGTCCTTGGTATTCTTCGCCGTCAGGTCGTCGAGTTCGTTGGTCTTGTTGATCAGTGGCGTCGTCTGCTGTTTCACATAGTTCTTGCTGGCGCAACCGACGGTGGCCACCATGCTGGCTGCCAGGCATATTACTAACGAAGTGCGGTTCATAGGGTAAGGCTCCTTGTTTCGATCTGGTGTACAGCTATTTGGCGTTTTCCGGGTTGCCCCGCACGCCGTATTTCCAATCTTGCTGCCCTGGGGATCACTAGTTATAGCTTACAAGTTCCGCTTCTGCTTTTGCACGGCGCGTGCCAGTGTTCCGTGCTGAGAAGAGCTGCTCTAAGTATATACGTTTTCAACGGCTTGCGGAGGGGAATGCGCGGATCAGATCGCCTTGCCGGGCTTACGAGGACGCAAACGGCACACAGGGAGTGGAAAATTTATATGGTTTAGGTCCCTGTGCCGCCCGGGCGCAGTCATCAGGTCCGAGAAAACCCCTTGCGCGACGAAAGATCGGGAGGAAGTCCGGTTATCGCACCTATAAGCCGCAAGAAACGCTGCTTGCCACTCTTGGCTTTCGCGTCTTCCAGATGCTCACGGATCAGCCGCGAAACCGGTACACCCGTGTGGCGCGAGGTTTCCCGCAGCCATCGATGAAGCTCATCCGTAAGACGAACTGTCAATTTGTGATTCATACTCCCAAAACCTATCACATGCCAACCGTATTTCGAACTCTCCCCAAAAACTGAAGATTGAGCGTCGCGAACATGCACATTCCACGCTCGCTCCATCTAATAGAATTGAAACAACGCCAGTCCATGGATCTGCTTGCCAAAATCCGGACCATCCCCACCGAGCCCGGCGTGTATCTCTACAAGAACGCCGAGGGCGAAGTCATCTACGTGGGCAAGGCGAAGAACCTGCGCAGCCGCGTGGCCAGCTATTTTCACGAAGGCCGTTGGGAAGACGCCAAGACCGGCACGCTGGTGCGCGAGGCCGTCGACGTTGACTACATTGTGGTCGCAAACAACAAAGAAGCGCTGGCGCTGGAAAACAATCTGATCAAGCAGCGCAAGCCGCGCTTCAACATCCTGCTGCGCGACGACAAAACTTACCCCTACGTCAAGCTCACGCTGGGCGAGCGCTGGCCGCGCGTCTACGTCACGCGCCGTTTGCGCAAGGACGGTAGCTGCTACTACGGTCCATACTTCCCCGGCAATCTCGCCTATCGCATCGTCGATTTAATTCACCGCAATTTCCTGATTCCTTCCTGCAAGGTCGACCTCACGCGCTTTCATCCGCGCCCTTGCCTGCAGTTCTACATCAAGCGCTGCCTGGGCCCGTGCGTGAAAGACCTGACCACGCCAGACATTTATCAGGAAGCGGTGCGCGACGTGAAACTGTTTCTCGAAGGACGTCAGACCGACTTGAGCCGCTCCTTGCATGAGCGCATGGAGCAAGCCGCAGCCGCCGAGGAGTACGAGCGCGCAGCCAGGTATCGAGATCTGATTTCGACGGTGGAGCAGTTGCAGGAACGCCAACGCATGGCTGCCGCCGAAGGCGACGATGCCGACGTCTTCGGCTACCACTACGAAAACGGGATGCTGGCCGTAAACCTTTTTCACATGCGCGGCGGCAAAATGGTCGACCGCCGCGAGTTCTTCTGGGAAGACCTGCCAGAATTCATCACAGATCATTTGGGAAAAGAAGATCATGTGGGGAAAGAAGATTATGTGGGGACGGGCGCCCCCGCCCGTCCGGGCGAGCAAAGCTCGCCCGCGCATTTGGCCGGCAGCGCCGATGATACTTCTTCGGCTTCTCATCCTGAGCGAAGCGAAGGACCTATCCAATCCGCCGGCAGCGCCGGAGCCCCCGACAAGTCCAGAGATCCTTCGGTCCGCATAAAGCGCGGTCCTCACGATGACAATGCCGCATTTCATCCCGGCGAATTTTTCTCCGCTCTGCTGAAACAGCTCTACATCGGCCAGCCCTACGTCCCCCGCAACCTCTACGTTCCCGTCGATTTCGAAGACCGCGAAGCCCTCGAAGACTTACTCTCCGACCAGGAGTCGGAGAAGACAGCCCGCCCCACCCGCGTTCACATTCTCGTTCCGCAGCGCGGCGACAAGCGCTCGCTCATCGATCTCGCCGGAAACAACGCCAAACAGTCGTACGACCAGCGTTTCCGCGTGCTCAAACCGAACGCCCAGAAAATCCAGGAAGAGCTGCAAGATGTCGTCAGCCTGCCGGAGTTGCCCAAGCGCATCGAGTGTTTCGACATCTCGCACATTCAAGGCGCCGAGACCGTCGCCTCGATGGTGGTGTGGGAAGACGGCAAGATGAAAAAGTCGGACTACCGCAAGTTCATCATCCGCACCGTGGAAGGCGTCGACGATTTCGCTTCGATGCGCGAAGTCGTGACCCGCCGGTACAAACGTTTACAGGATGAAAAGAAAGCGATGCCGAGCCTGGTGCTGATTGACGGCGGCCTAGGGCAACTGCACGCCGCCGCCGAAGCTTTGGACGCGCTCCAGATCATCAACCAGCCGCTGGCTGCCATCGCCAAGCGCGAAGAAATTTTATACGTCTACGGGCAGGAGAACGATCCGATCGCGCTCGATCATCACTCCCCCGTACTTCACCTGATTCAACTCATTCGCGACGAGGCCCACCGCTTCGCTGTCACTTTCCACCGCAAGCGCCGCCAGATTCGCGACCGCTCCACCGAACTGCTGGAAATCCCGGGCGTGGGCGCGAGCACTACGCGGCGACTCCTCGAACACTTCGGCAGCGTGCAGGCTGTAAAGCAGGCCGACCCAGCGGCATTGTCCGCGGTTGTAACTCGAACGCAGGCGGAAGCGATCAAAAACCACTTCCGCAAATAGCGCCTCGCTGCCCACCGCGATGCCAGTGCAGAAGAGATGTCGCTCTTCTCGTTATCTCCTGCATCCTCTGTGTCCTCTGTGGTGAAGATTTTGCTACACTGGCGACCACCATGAAGCGCGTTCCGACGTGGTCCCTCGCAATCTTTGTGCTCGCCATCTCGGCCCTGCGCACCCTCGCCGCCCAGACCTCGAATCCTCCCGACATGGCCACGCCGCAGGAAAAACACCTGCGCAACGTGCACCAACTGACATTCGGCGGACAGAACGCCGAAGCCTATTTCTCCGCCGACAGCAAGAAGCTGATCTTCCAGTCCTCGCACGGCGATGTGAAATGCGACCAGATTTTCGTCATGAACATTGACGGCAGCGACCAGCACGTGGTCTCGACCGGCAAGGGACGCACCACTTGCAGCTTTTTCTATCCCGATGGCAAGAAGATTCTCTATGCCTCGACGCACCTGGCCAGCCCGGACTGCCCGCCGCGTCCGGACTTCTCCAAGGGCTACGTGTGGGCGGTGTATTCCGGATACGACATTTTCACCGCCAATCCCGACGGCTCAAATCTGAAGCAACTCACCAACACTCCGGGCTATGACGCCGAGGCGACCATCTCGCTCGACGGCAAAAAAATTACTTTCACTTCCATGCGCAACGGCGATCTCGACATTTACACCATGGACGCCGACGGCACCCACGTCAAACAACTTACGCACGAACTGGGATATGATGGTGGCCCGACCTTCTCGCCGGATCGCAAGTGGATTGTCTATCGCGCCTATCATCCGCAAACGGAAAAAGAAATCTCCGACTATAAAGAATTGCTGGCGCAGAATCTGATTCGTCCGACCTCGCTCGAAATCTGGACCATGAAGGCGGACGGCAGCGCAAAGAAGCAGATCACGAACCTGGCTGCGGCGAGCTTTGGCCCGGCATACACTGCCGATGGCAAGCGCATCATCTTC
>Ga0181532_10005152_pt1 | contig 11186 bp, 8 predicted proteins | sample PEATcosm2014_Bin_33_FD_119768 | JGI IMG/M metagenome (GOLD analysis project Ga0181532, IMG submission 119768) | Peatland microbial communities from MTU Mesocosm Facility, Houghton, MI, USA - PEATcosm2014_Bin11_30_metaG | ecosystem: Environmental > Terrestrial > Soil > Wetlands > Peat | place...
GGGCGCGGACCGCTATTATCGCGGACTCGAAGCCTTTGGGCTCGGGCACAAGACCGGAATCGATCTGCCGGGCGAGGCGAGCGGCCTGCTTCGCCCCGCCGCCATGTGGCATCCGATCGATCTGGCCGATCACGGCTTCGGGCAGGGGCTGGCGGTGACGCCGATCCAGCTCGCGACGGCCTACTCCGCGATCGCCAATGGCGGGATGGTCATGCGGCCGTATGTGCTCAAGGCCGCCTACGACGCGGCGGGCCACAAGGTGATCGAGCATACACCGCAGGCGTTGCGCCGTGCGGTGGCGCCCCAGGTCGCCCATCAGATGAACCTGCTGCTGCGGGGCGTGGTCAATACGCCCGACGGCACCGGACGGCTCGCGCAAGTCGCCGACTTCACGGTGGCGGGCAAAACCGGCACCGCGCAGATGGTGAATCCCGCTACGGGCACCTACTATCAAAGCCGGCTGGTGGCGTCGTTCGTCGGGTTCGTCCCGGCGCAGGATCCGCGACTGGTCATTCTGGTGGTGCTGTACGACGTGCAGCACGGTCATTTCGGCGGGCTGTTTGCCGCGCCGGTATTCAGCGAGATCGCCGGCAGCGCGCTGCAGCAGCTCAAGGTCGCGCCGGAGCGGGTCTCCTATACGACGGCCAGTATGCTGCCGTCGGGCGCGCCGAATCTGGTCGGCAATCTCGCCGGTAACGTTCTCGACGATGCCGATGCGCCGGACGCCGCGAACGCGAATTCCGCCGACGCCAGTTCCGCGCCAGCGATCGCATTGGACTTGGCCTCCGGCCTGGCGCCGGACTTCCGGGGACTCAGCCTGCGGAGCGCCTTCGCACTGGCGCGAGCGCGGGGACTCAATCTCGAAAGTGACGGCGCGGGCTATGTCGTTGAACAGAGTCCGGCGCCGCGCACACCGCTCAGCGGCGGCGTGATCAAGCTCGTGCTCGCGGCCAACGCGGCCGAGCCGGGATGGAGCCGGCCATGAAGCTTGCCGACCTGATCGAGGGCGTCGAGGTGGGTCGCGTAAGCGGCGAGGTCGCGCAGGAAATTAGCGGACTTTCGTATGACTCGCGCCGGACGCAACCGGGCGATCTGTTCTTCGCGACCGCACGTGATCCGCAAGCGGCGCGGTCGCATATCGAACAAGCATTGAACCGCGGAGCGCGCGCGGTGGTGGTGAAGGGCTGGGACGGAGAGGCGCGCTCCGCGGCGACTATTATCGAATGCGAGCGGCCACGCATCCTGATGGGCGTGGCCGCCTCGCGCTTCTTCCGCGCGCCGAGCCGGGCTCTCGATCTGGTGGGAATCACCGGCACGAGCGGCAAGACCACGACCACCTATCTGCTACGCTCGATCTTCGAAGCCGCCGGCCGCGGCGCGGCGATCATCGGTACGATCGGCATCTTTGCCGGCGAGCGCAAGCTTTCGAGCGGTCTGACGACCCCCGAGTCGATCGATCTGGAAAGTGCGCTCGACACGCTGCGGCGGGAGGGCGTGACCGCGGTGGCGGCGGAGATCTCCTCGATCGGTCTGGCGGAGCGGCGGGTCGACGAACTGAGCTTTCGCGCCTGTCTCTTTACCAACCTGGGCCGCGATCATCTCGACTACCACGGCACGGTCGAAAACTATTTCGCGGCCAAGCTGCGCCTGTTCAGCGAACTTCTGCCGCGCAGCGCGCATCCCGACGCCGTCGCGGTGGTGAATGGCGACGACCCGTACGGCCGGGTCGTCCTTGCGAACGTACGCGGCGCGAAGATCAGTTTCGGTCGCGGCGCGAACCATGACGCACGCGTGATCGACGCCACGATCGGTGCGGACGGCATCGAGGCGGCGCTCGAGGTTTGCGGCCGGCGCTTCAAACTGCGCTCGCCGCTGCTGGGTGAAATCAATTTGCGCAATATCCTGGGCGCCTCCGCTTTGTCGGTGGCCCTGGGCATCGAAACGGATGCGGTGGTTGAGGGTGTGCGGCGATGCCCAGGGGCCCCCGGCAGACTGGAGGCGGTGCCGGGTCCGCCCGGCGTGAAGGTGCTGGTTGATTACGCGCACAAGCCCGACGCGCTGCTGGCCGTGCTCGAGGCCCTGCGCGCGCTCAAGCCGCGCCGGCTGATCTGCGTTTTTGGCTGCGGCGGCGATCGCGATCGCGGCAAGCGTCCGCTGATGGGTGAAATCGCCGGGCGCCTCGCCGATCTGCCGATCATTACTTCGGATAATCCCCGCAGTGAGGAGCCGCGCCGGATCATGGACGAGATTGAGGCCGGGATGGTCACGACTGCGCTCAAGCGGATCGACCCGCGCCAGGCGCGCATCCGGCCGGGCTACCTGACCGAGCCTGATCGGCGCGCGGCGATCGCGCTCGCGTTGCGCACAGCCGTGGCCGGCGACTTCGTGCTGATCGCGGGCAAGGGTCACGAGGATTACCAACTGATCGGCGATCGGCGGCTCGCCTTCGACGACCGCGCGGTGGTGCGGGAACTGACCGCCGCGATGGGCGCCTGAGCCGGCCGGCAACGCGATGCTCTATCTGCTCCTCTACCCGCTGCACGTCCGCTATCCGGCGCTCAACGTGCTGCGCTACGAGACGTTCCGCTCCGTCCTGGCGGGACTTACCGCGCTCGCGCTTTCCCTCGCGCTGGGACCGCTGCTGATCGAGCGTTTTCGCGCGGCCAAAATCGGTCAGACGATCCGCGACGAAGTTCCGCAAAGCCATCAGAAGAAGGCCGGCACGCCGACCATGGGCGGTCTGTTGATCGTCGCGGCAAGTCTGGCCGCCACGCTGCTGCTGGCCGATCCGCGCGATCCTTATGTCTGGATCGCCCTGTTTGTGACCGTTGGTTTTGGCGCGATCGGGTTTGCCGATGATTACCTCAAGCTCCGGCGCGGCCGCGGTAAGGGACTCAGTGGCCCGCAGAAGCTCTTCTGGCAATTCGCCTGCGCTTTCGCGGCAGCGTTCGTGCTGTACGAGATCCTGGGGTTCAACCACACGCTCTATTTCCCGTTTCTCAAGCACCTTCATCCCTCGCCGCCGAGCTGGATTTATGTGCTGTTCGCGACGGTCGTGATGGTTGGTTCGTCGAACGCGGTCAACCTGACCGACGGGCTTGACGGCCTGGCGATCGGTCCTGTGATGACCACCAGCTTTTGCTACTGGGTATTCACCTACGTCGCCGGGAATATCAAGTTCGCAACTTATCTCGATGTGTCGCACGTCGAGGGGGCGGGCGAGGTCGCGATCTTTTGTGCGGCATTGATCGCGGCCTCGATGGGCTTCCTTTGGTACAATGCCTATCCGGCCTCGATGATGATGGGTGATGTCGGCGCCCTTTCGCTCGGTGGTGCGCTGGGTGCGGTCGCGCTGCTGGCCAAGCAGGAACTGGTGCTGCCGATCGCCGGCGGCATTTTTGTGCTCGAAGCCGTCTCCGTGATCATGCAGCGTTACTACTACAAGATGACGCATCGGCGCATTTTCCGCATGGCGCCGATTCATCATCATTTCGAGTTGGGGGGCTGGCCGGAAACCGTGGTCGTCGTCCGTTTCTGGATAATTTCGATAGTTTGCGGATTGGTCGCCCTTAGTACTCTGAAACTTAGATAGTCGCGGTTTTTTGAGCGGCGTGAAACTTGAACAAAAGCGCGTTATGGTTATCGGGCTCGGCGTCAGCGGCCGCGCGGCGGCGCGCTTTCTCGCCGCCCGGGGGGCTCGTCTGGTGATGACCGATCGGCGCGAAACGCTCACGGCAGACAACTCGTCGGACCGGCTCCCGGACGGCTCGGTGTATCTCGGGCGTGAAGATCCGGCGTGGCTCGAAGGCGTCGAGCTGGTCGTCGTGAGCCCGGGCGTGCCGCTCTCATCGACGCTGGTTGCCGCCGCGCGCGCGGCAAACATTCCGGTAATCGGCGAACTCGAACTGGGCTCCCGGTTCGTCACCGCGCCAATCGTCGCCGTGACCGGCACCAACGGCAAGAGCACGGTCACGATTCTGATCGCTGAAATTTGCCGCGCGGCCGGCCGCAGAACTTTTGCGGGCGGCAATCTCGGGACGCCGCTGGTCGAGGCGGTGGCGATGGCCCCTGAGGTGGCCGTCGTGGAAGTTTCGAGCTACCAGCTCGAGACGATCATGCGGTTCAAGCCCGCGGTCGCGGTTCATCTGAATCTCACTGACGATCATCTCGATCGCTACCGCGATCGCGCCGAATACGGCCGGGCCAAGGCGCGCATCTTCGAAAATCAGGATGCCGGTGATTGGGCGATTCTCAATCGCGACGACCCGGAAGTGTGGCCGCTGGCCGCTGCCGTGCGCGCGCGGGTCTTCAGCTTCGGCCTCGAGCGGCCCGGGCGAACGCCGGCCCTGTGGCGCGAGGCCGACGCGATCGCGTTCGATGACGGCGCGCGGCGGGGTACGATCGGGCTCCGCGCGATGCGCCTGCCGGGCGCGCACAATTTGCTGAATGTGATGGCGGCGGCGGGTGCGGCGCTCGCGCTGGGGATCGCGCCCGCGACCATCGAGGGGGCGCTGGGCGGCTTCCAGGGGCTGCCCCACCGGCTCGAAATGGTGGGCGAAAAAGCCGGGGTCGCTTATATCGACGATTCCAAGGGGACGAACGTTGGGGCGGTGGTCGAGGCGCTGGCCGCCGTGCGCGCGCCGGTCGTGCTGATCGCCGGCGGCGTGGACAAGCTCGGTGCTTACGAGCCGTTGCGCGGGCCGCTCGCGGCGAAAGTGAAATTGCTCATTCTGATTGGCGCGGCGCGCGCCCGGATGAGCGCGGCGCTCGCCGGCACGACCGCGATTGAATGTGTTGCGACGTTGGCTGAGGCGGTGGCGCTGGCGGCGCGGCGGACGCAAGTGGGCGATACGGTGCTGCTGTCGCCGGCCTGTGCGAGTTTCGATCAGTTCAAGGATTATGCGGAGCGTGGGCGAATATTTCAGGAGCTGGTTCGGGCGCTTTGAACGCCTGACATTGCGGCGTCCCGACCCGTGGCTGGGCGTGCCGGCGGGCGCGCTGCTCGTGCTCGGGCTGTTGATGGTGCTCAATACGACCTATTTTCTCGGTCAGGAAAAGACTGGTGACGGGTTTCATTTTTTCAAACTGCAGCTTGCCCATATCCTGGCCGGACTCGCGGTCTGCGTGCTGCTTTCGCAATTCTCGCTCGCCGGGCTCCGCCGGATGGCGCTACCGCTCGCGGTGGTCGCGGTCGCGATGCTGCTGATGGTCTGGGTGCCGGGGCTGGGCGTGGTGCGCGGCGGCGCGCGGCGCTGGGTCCACGTGGGGCCCGTGCTGCTCGAGCCCTCGGAGCTCGCGAAATTGAGTCTGGTGTTTTTTCTGGCGAAGTTTCTGGCCAAGCGGCAGGACGCCCTGCGCACTTTCGCGACGGGACCATTGCCCGCGTTCATTCTGGTCGCGCCCGTCACGCTGCTGACCATCTGGCAGCCCGACTTCGGCGCCACCGTGATGGTGGTGCTGATCCTGTTCGCGATGCTGTTCGCGGCCGGCGCCCGCGCGCGTCATCTGGCGGCGCCGGGCGGCGTCGCGCTGGCGATCCTTGCTGTTCAAGCTGTAGCAAAACCCTACCGGTTGCGGCGCTTCGCGGGCTTCCTCGATCCGTGGCGGACCGCGCGCGGCGCGGGCTTCCAGCTCATCCAGTCGTTCATCGCGCTGGGCGCGGGCGGCGGCTGGGGCCAGGGACTCGGGGTCGGCCGCCAGAAGATGTTTTATCTGCCGCAGGCGCATACCGACTTCGTTTTTGCGGTCGTGACCGAGGACTTTGGTTTGATCGGCGCGTTTTTTGTGTTGATCCTGTTCGGGGCGATCCTCCTCCGCGGAATGTGGATCGCGCACGAGGAGCCCGATCCGTTTGCCAGCCTGCTCGCCACCGGCCTGACGATGCTGCTGACTCTGCAGGCGCTGATCAACATGGCGGTGGTGATCGGGTTGGTGCCGACCAAAGGTCTGCCGCTGCCCTTTCTCAGCTACGGGGGAACTTCGATGATCATCACGCTGGCGGCGCTGGGCGCGTTGCTGGCCTTGTCGCGACGCCCGGCGGTGCGATGAAAGTGATTATCGCGGGCGGCGGCACCGGTGGCCATCTTTTTCCCGCGGTCGCGGTCGGCGCCGAAATTCGTCGCCGGTCGCCGGCGAGCGCAGTGTTGTACGTCGGCGCGACCAATGGTCTGGAAGCGCGTTGGTTGCCGGCGCAGGGACTGCCCCACGAGCTGCTGCGGGTGCGCGGATGGACCGGCAAGGACCCGCTGACACGTCTCCGCGCGGTCGGCGAGTTCGCGGCGGCGGTCAGGCGCGCGCGCGCGGTGATCCGCGACTTTGGCGCGAACCTGGTGGTTGGTGCGGGCGGTTACGCGTCGGCGCCGGTCGCGCTCGCGGCGATTCTCATGCGTATCCCGCTGATTCTGCTCGAACAGAACGTCCGCCCGGGCGTGTCCAACCGGATTCTCTGGCGGCTCGCGCGCAAGGTATGCGTCGGCTTTCCGGACTCGGCGGCGGCCTTCGCGCCCGCCAAGGTGGTCGTGACCGGCAATCCGGTGCGCTACGAATTGCCCGCCCGATCGGCCCCCGACTCCTCTGTCCCACTTCAAATCCTTGTTTTAGGCGGTTCGAGCGGGGCCCATCGTCTTAATATTGGAGTACTGAAAGCTTTCAGTATTTGGGCAAAAGGTGTTATAAAATTGACCCATCAGACGGGCGAGGCAGACGCGGGGATGGTGAGGGACGGATATGAGGCGCTCGGCCGGCCGGCGACGGTCGTGCCGTTTATCGACGATATGGGCAGCGCTTTGGGCGCGGCGGACCTCGTTGTGGCGCGCTCCGGGGCGATGACCGTCGCCGAAGTGGCGCTCGCCGGTTGTCCCGCGATCTTCGTGCCCTACCCGTTCCATCGTGATCGCCAACAGGAGTTGAATGCGCGCGTAATCGAGCGTCGTGGCGGCGCGCGGATTGTTTTTGACGATGAACAGTTAGGCGCAAATCTCGCCAAAGTGTTAGGGGAGCTGACGGCCGATCGGGCGCGTCTGCGTACGATGGGCGAAGCCGCCGCCAGCGTGGCGATGCCTCACGCGGCGGAAAAAATCGCGGCGCTTTGTCTCGCGACGGTGACCGGCGAGGAGCGGCCCGGATGAGCGGAATGTCGCGCACCAGAATCCTCGACCGCCGGCGCCGGCTCCATTTTATCGGGATCGGCGGCGCCGGCATGAGCGGTATCGCGGAGCTCTGCCAGCGTCTCGGCTTTGCCGTGAGCGGCTGCGATTTGCATCAGACCGCGGTGACCACACGGCTGGCGGAGCTCGGGATCGCGATCACCTATGGCCATCATCCGGGCCATCTCGGCCCCGAGCTCGACGCGGTGGTCATTTCCTCGGCGGTCAAGTTCTCGAATCCGGAAGTCGCCGCCGCCCGGGCGCGGAAGATTCCGGTGATTCCGCGCGCCGAGATGCTTGGTGAATTGATCCGGATGGCGCGGGTTGGAATCGCTGTGGCGGGCACCCACGGCAAGACCACGACGACTTCGCTGATTGGACTGATTCTGGAAGAAGCCGGACTCGATCCCACGATCGCGATCGGCGGCAACCTGCGGGCGCAAGGCGCCAACGTCCGCCTTGGCGGGGACGAATTTATGGTGGCCGAGGCGGACGAGAGCGACGCGTCATTTCTGTTGCTCGCGCCCGCGATGGCGGTGGTCACGAATATCGATCCTGAGCATCTCGATCACTACGGCACGATGGATCGGGTGCGCGAGGCGTTCCTGAGTTTCATCAACCGCATCCCCTTTTACGGCGCGGCGGTGCTGGGACTCGACAGTGTGAACGTGCGCGGGCTGCTGCCGGCGGTGCGCAAGCCCGTCGTGACTTACGGGGTGGCGGCCGACGCCGACTTGCGCGCCGAGAAGATTGTGATCGACGGCCTCTCGACCCACTTCGAGGTGGTGCGCGACGGCGCCGTGCTTGGGGCGGTCATGGTGCCGACCCCGGGTCATCATGTGGCGCTGAACGCGCTGGCGGCGATCGCGGTCGCGCTGGAACTCGGGATCGAGTTCGCGGTCGCGGCGCACGCGCTTGCGAAGTTTAGCGGCATCTCGCGGCGGTTCGAAATCAAGGGCGAAGCGGCCGGCCGGATCGTGCTCGACGATTACGCGCATCATCCGGCCGAAGTGCGGGCGACGCTCGCGGCGGCGCGCGCGGCCTTTCATCGGCGTACCCTGGTGATCTTTCAACCCCATCGCTACACGCGGCTGCGTGATCTGTTCGACGAATTCGTCACGGCCTTCGACGACGCCGACGTGCTTTATCTCGACGACGTGTACAGCGCCGGCGAAGAGCCCCTGGCGGAAGTTTCGACGCGGCGCCTGTACGAGGCGTTGCGCGCCCGTGGCCATCTCGAGGTGCGCTATCTCGGCGACGAGCCTGACGGCGCGGTCAAGGTGGCGAGCGAATCGGCGCCCAGCGATCTGATCGTCTCGCTGGGGGCGGGCGACGTTTACAAGCTCGGCGAGCGCGTGCTGGCGCTCCTCGCTGAAACGGAGAAACCTGATGAGCGCGCTTGAGCGGGAATTGGGGGCGCGCTTTGGTGCGCGCCTGCGGCACGATTATCCGCTCGCCGAGCTGACTTCGTTTCGTATTGGCGGTCCCGCCGACCTTTATCTGATGGTCGAGGATGAAGACGAATTGTCCCTAACTGTTGCCGCGGCGCAGCGCAATTCCGTGCCGGGCTTTTGCCTCGGCTCAGGCACCAATCTGCTGGTGAGTGATCGGGGCATGCGCGGGCTGGTGATCAAGCTGGGTGCGGGTTTTGCGCGGGTCGAGCTCGACGGCTATGACGTGCGCGCGGGCGCGGCCGCGCAGTTCGGCGAGCTCGCGCGGACGACGGCTGAGCGCGGTCTCGCCGGACTCGAATTTGGTGAGGGTATTCCCGGCTCGGTCGGCGGAGGGTTGGTGATGAACGCCGGCGCCTTCGGTGGCGAGCTGGCCTGCGTCGTAACCGCCGTGCGGGGGATCGACGCGAACGGCCAGCAGCGCGTCTTGGCCAGGCATGAGGTGGGGTTCGCCTACCGGCGTACAGCGCTGCCGCCGGGCTTTGTTATCACGCGGGTCGATTGCACGCTGGCGCCGGGTGATCGTGAAAAGCTGCGCGCGCGGGTGACGGAGATCCATGCGAAGCGGATGAGCCGCCAGCCGGACGGCGTACCCAATGCCGGCTCGGTGTTTAAAAATCCGCCTGGGAGTTTTGCGGGGCGCCTGCTCGAAGCAGCAGGCCTCAAAGGGGAGTGCCGGGGCGGCGCGGCGTTTTCGACGCAGCATGCGAATTTTATCGTGAATCTGGGCGGCGCCCGGGCCGGCGAGGTGCGGACGCTGATCGAGCTGGCGCGCGAACGGGTCAAAGCGAGCGCCGGGGTGTGGTTGGAGCCGGAGGTGCGGCTGGTGGGTGAATGGTGAAGTAGCGGGGTGATGCGGCGGTGGCGGCGGCGAAGCGAACGAAGGCGGTAAAAGGATCGGAGTGGAGCTGGCGGCTGGCCGGCTGCGCGCTCTGCGCATTCTTTGCGCTGGGCGTCGCGACCGGGCTCAGCGGCGGCGGGCATCAGCTCGCGCTGCGGGTTACCGCCCTGATCCATCTGACGCCGCGGGTGCCCGCGCCTGTCGCGGAGAACGCGCCCGCCCCGATTACCGGAAATCTCACTGGATCCGCGACCGCGCAAGCCGCGCGCGCGGCGCTCGCGCTGGTTGAGCGCGGCGACGGCTTCTATGCGCTCGACGCGGCGGGTGGCCTGCGCGGCCCGGTCTCGCCGGCGGCCGAAAACGATATGCCGATTCTGAGCGGCGCGGCGGTGGCCAACGCCAGCGCGGCGCGGTTGCTCGATTACGCTTCGATTCTGGTGCGGGCCGAGGCGAGTCTCGGGCGGGCGATCTCCGAGCTGCGGAGCGAGGCGGATGACGACGGCGTGCTCTATCTGGATCGGCCGCCGCTCTCGATTGCGATCGATTTCGCGCACGCTCCGGTCGAGCTCGAGCGTGCCAATCGAGTCCTCGCGCTGTGGCGCGGTCATCGGGACCTGCTCGTCGCGCTCGACATGACGGTGCCCGGACAGGCGGTGGTGCGGCTGCGGCCGGCGGCTCTGCGCACGGCCGCGCGCGCGCCGGCCGGGATGGGCCACGGCGGGCGCAATCCCGGGCCGGAGGTGACGGCGAGCCGATGAAGAACACGCTGAGCGGAGTCGACGTCGGCACCAGCAAGGTTTGCGCGCTGATCGCGGAGCAGGCGGCCGACGGTGCGCTCGCCGTAATTGGTCAGGGCGTCGCCCCATGCAGCGGGTTGCGCAAGGGCGTGGTGGTCAATATCGAGGCGACGGTCGACGCGATTCGGGCCGCCTGCGCCGAAGCGGAGCGCAGCGCCGGCGTGCGGATCGGCGCGGCGGTGGTCGGCGTCGCCGGCGCGCACATCCGGGGCCTCAATAGCCACGGTATCGTGGCGGTGCGCGGGGGCGAGGTCGGTGAGCGCGACGTCGAGCGGGTAATCGACGCGGCGCGGGCCGTCGCGATTCCGCTCGATCGGCAGGTGCTGCATATTCTGCCGCAGCAATACGCGGTCGACGACCAGGAGGGTGTGCGCGATCCGCGCGGGATGGCGGGTGTGCGGCTCGAGGCGCGGATTCATATCGTCACCGCGGCGCAAAGCTACGGGCAGAATCTGACGAAGTGCTGCGAGCGCGCGTCGATCACCTCTTCGGAACTGGTGTTCGAGCCGCTGGCTTCGGCCGACGCCGCGCTCTTCCCGGAGGAGCGTGAAATCGGCGTCGCCCTGATCGATATCGGTGGCGGGACCACCGGCATTATCGTTTTTCACGACGGTGCGGTGATGCATACGGCGGTACTGCCGCTTGGCGGTAATCATCTGACGGCGGATATCGCCGCGGGTCTGCGGACGCCGCTGTCGGAAGCGGAACGGCTCAAAATCCATCACGGCGTCGCCACCAATCAGGTGGTCGGACGCGACGAAATGGTCGAAGTGCCCGGCGTGGGCGGGCGCGACCCGCAAGCGATCGCGCGCCGCCTGCTCGGCGAGATTATCGAGCCGCGCATGGAGGAGATCTTCGCCATGGCGCAGCGCGAGCTGCTGCGCTCGGGGGTCTGCGACAATCTTGGTTCGGGGGTCGTGCTGGTCGGTGGGACGTCGTTGCTGGAAGGCAC